>Ga0302325_10023614_pt1 | contig 12811 bp, 6 predicted proteins | sample Palsa_T0_2_FD_201948 | JGI IMG/M metagenome (GOLD analysis project Ga0302325, IMG submission 201948) | Peat permafrost microbial communities from Stordalen Mire near Abisko, Sweden - Palsa_T0_2 | ecosystem: Environmental > Terrestrial > Soil > Palsa > Peat permafrost | place: Sweden: Abisko... | reverse complement strand
CATGCCTTGAAAGAGGCCGATGGTAGCGTCGCCGTTTTTCAAGATCAGGTATTTTCGGGAGTCGCCCGCGAAAGACCTGAATCCGAGCTTCTCGTAAAATTTCTTCGAAGCTTCCAGATCCTTCACCGCCAAGCTGATTGAAAACGCGCCCAGCTCCAGGTTTTTCGCGCCTGCCGGGTTTGTGCTTTGCGATCGACTTACATCGGGTACCGCCGCGGCTGCCGCCATCAGCACCGCACGACGGGTATACACGTTTCGAGATCGAATGTTTGCCATCCTATTTCCTCCGGAAGCCGTACAAAAAGTTCCATCGCCGGCAGGTCCGCGGGCACGAAGCCGCTGGACGGAAGCCAGATGCGATATAGATAGTGCCAGGCGCGTTCCTCGTGCGCAATGTCTCCGACGCAGTGGATGGAGACGGCCTGCTGGGGCGTGAGATCGCGTATGGTAAGGCCCTGCGCTTCGCATTCCGGCTTTTGCGGAGCGGATGCAGCGGGGCGCGCGGAACCTCCCCGTGCGCGGACGATCTCGCCGAGAATTCCGCCGGGCTCTTGCGGAAAGGCGATGCCCAGATCGTAGCGGCAATGTTCGGAAGGCGTGATGGACGGATCGTCGAGGGACATTCCAATGAAGACAACCTGGCGAAGATCGGTATCCCTTTTCGCGAGCCACGCCGTGAGCGCGTGGTAGCACTCCACCAGCCGCGAATTGCCGTAGGGCGCGAAGATCCGGGTGTAGACATAGCGAAAAGCGCTAAAGCGCAGGATGCGCGCGCGCACATGGTTCGCGGCTTTCCAGCGTTTCAGTTCCTCTTCAGTGTGGAACGTGAGCATCTCCGGCGCTTTGCAAATCTTGCTTTTTTCGAGCGGACTGCGCCGGTCCCACGAACTGGCGGTCTTGCCGAAGTGGTTCCGGAACGCGCGCGAAAACTCGGCGGTGCCGGAAAAGCCGGCCTTAAGCGCGATATCGGTGATGCGCTCGTGCGGCGATGTTCGCATCCATAAGGCGGCTCTTTCGAGTCTCACGCGCCGCACGTGGCTGTTCAGCGTTTCGCCGGTAGTGCCCTGAAAGATGCGGTGGAAGTGAAAAGGAGAGAAGCAGGCCACCGCGGATAGCCGGGCGAGCGAAAGGTCGCCATCCAGATGTTCCGAGACGTAGTCGAGCACCCGATTGACCCGGTCCCGATAGTGTTGGTTGCGCCGCATGATAGGGCTACAGAGTGTATAGGCTAGCAGCACCAGACAAAAAAGTGGAGCTTCACCGCAAAAGCCGCATGCATCTGCCGTGGCGTATAATCTATTTTCGGATAAAATCATGAACAATTCACGGCGGGATCTACTGACGGCCGCAGGCGCGGCGTTCACCACTTCGCTTTTCACGGGCAACGTGAAGGGCGCCAACGACCGCGTCGCGGTGGGCTTCATCGGCTTGGGCGCCATGGGGTCGGGGAACCTCGGCTTCGCCATGAAAGTGCCCGGCTTTGTTCCGGCGGCGATCTGCGATGTGTACCAACCACACTTGGAGCGCGCCGAGGCAGCCGCGCGCCGCGGTGGTTTCGAGCCGAAGTCGGTGAAGGATTTTCGCGACATTCTGGCCGATAAATCGATCGACGCCGTCTGCATCTCGACTCCCGACCATTGGCACGCTTATATGACCGTGGAGGCCTGCAAGGCGGGCAAGGACGTGTACGTGGAGAAGCCCGCGTGCGTGTACATCGACGAAGGCCGGGCCATGGTGCAGGCGGCGCGCAAGTACAAACGCATCGTGCAGGCTGGAACCATGCAGCGCTCCGGCGGTTACTTCAAGAAAGCCGCCGAGCTGGTGAAGAACGGCGCGGCCGGCGACATCACGTTCTGTCACGCCTTTCAGAGCGGCCTGACCCCGAAGAACGGATTTGGCAATCCGCCGGACAGCGCCCCGCCCAGCGATCTGGATTGGAATATGTGGCTGGGACCCGCGCCCGAGGTTCCGTTCAACGCCAACCGCTGGGGCGTGAAGGCGGCTACCTTCCCGACGTTCCGCTATTTCTGGGATTACGCGGGTGGCGCCATGACCGACTGGGGCGTACACCTGATCGATCCGCTGCACCAGTGTTTCAACGAAGTAATGCCGTCGGCCATCGATGCCATGGGCAGCAAGTTCTACGTCGAGGATAATACGCAGACGCCGGACACCATGCAGGCGACGTTCCTGTATCCTAAGTTTCTGGCCGGTTATGAGAGCCGCACGTGCAATCCGATGCCGATGTTCGGCCTGAACCAGGGCGCGGGCACTGTAATCCACGGCACGGACGCAACCATCCTGGTTAATCGCTCGATGTGCCGGCTGATTCCTACCGGCCGTGGCAAGGGCGCCACGGTGTGGGAGGACGACCAGGACATGCAGCAGATGAACGTGCCGCACTGGAAGAATTGGCTGGCATGCATCCGGAGCCGGCAGGCGCCCACGAGCGAGATTGAGACGTGCGTGCGTTCTTCTTCGGTCTGCATTCTGGCCAACGTGGCGATGCGTTCGAAGATGCGGCTGGATTGGGATGAGAGCAACTGGACGGTGGCACAGGAAAGTGCCCGGCAGATGTTGAAGCCGAATTACCGGGCTCCGTGGAGGCTTGAAGTTTAAGCGTGGGGCAGGCCCTCGGCCTGCGGCGGCCTCCCAGGCCGCCATCCTCACGCCGCGGGTGTAGCCTGCGCCACGTCGGCCAAAAATGGCCAAACTCCAGCCGCGGGCGGGCGCGCGAAGCGCTGAGAGCGTCCCCTACTTCGGAGCCGGATTCCCGTGCTCGATGTAGTTCTTCAAACGCGTCAACTGCTCCTTCAGCACGGCATCGACCGGCGCGGCCCAGCTATTCAGCCCCGCCGGCAAGTAGCCTGTGACCGCATAGGTGAAGTCGAGCTTGGTGCCGCCCTCCGCGGCCGCCAGTTGGAACTTCATACTGCCGGCGGCGGCGATGGATTGCAGCGGTCCCATCGCCCCCGTTAAGGCGATCGATTTGCCGGGCATCAGCGCGATCACTTCCATATGCCGGACCACCCCCGAATCGGGCAGTTTCTCGCAGAAGCACCCCATGGCCTTCTCTTCAATGCTCAGATTGTGAGCGTCGTGCGAGTAAGTGTGCGCCGGGTCCCACCAGTCTCCCACGTTATGAATAATCCGCCGGTAAACTTCCTCGGGCGCAGCCTGAATATTGATCGTCGTCTTGATCGTGAAGCCGCTGCCGGCCGAGTCGGCCACTTCGGCGCGAGCCCCGCAGGCGCAAAGCGCCAAGGCCGCAATCAGTGAGAAGGTCCGCATAAACACCTCAACTGATTAAAACACAACCCCGGCCCCTGTCCCCCGGCCCCGCGAGCGAAGCTCGCCCCAGCGCTACAGTATTAGTCATGTTCCCCAAACTAGCTCTCCTCATCGCCGCAGCCACGCTGCTTCCCGCCGCCGTCCCGGACACCATCACCGTGGATACCGGGCGCGTGAAAGGCGCTGCCGCCAATGGCGTCGCCGCATTCAAAGGCATTCCCTTCGCCGCGCCGCCCGTCGGCGCGTTGCGCTGGAAGGCGCCCCAGCCCGCGCCCGCCTGGAAAGGTCTCCGCAAAGCGACGGCATTCGGCCCCCGCTGCATGCAGGGAAACATCTATCACGACATGGTCTTCCGCGACAATGGCCCCAGCGAAGATTGCCTCTATCTAAACGTGTGGACCGCCGCCGCATCCGCCGCTGAGCGCCTCCCCGTAATGGTGTGGATCTACGGCGGAGGCTTCGCCGCCGGCGCCGCCTCGGAGCCCCGCCAGGATGGCCAGAACCTCGCCAGGAAGGGCGTCGTAGTGGTCAGCATGAACTACCGCCTCGGCGTGTTCGGCTTCTTCACCGGCGCCGCTCTGGCCCAGGAATCCGGTCATGATTCCGCCGGCAACTATGGCCTGCTCGACCAAGTGGCCGCCTTGCAATGGGTGCACCGCAATATTGCCGCGTTCGGCGGCGACCCCGCCAAAGTCACCATCTTCGGCGAATCCGCCGGCTCGTTCTCGGTCAGCGCTCTGATGGCCTCGCCCCTGGCGCAAGGCCTGTTCCACCGCGCCATCGGCGAGAGCGGCGCGTTCTTCGGCACGGCCCTCAGCCTGAAGACCCTGCCCGCCCGCGAAGAGGCGGACGCCAAATTTGCCGAATCGCTGGGCCCGCATTCGCTCGATCAGTTGCGCGCCCGCCCCGCCACCGAAATCCTCGCCGCCGCAATGAAGCAGGACGACGTCCGCTTCTCCCCGGTTGTCGATGGATATTTCCTGCCGCAAACCGTACGCGAGATTTTCGCCGCCGGCAAACAAAGTCATGTGCCGCTGCTGGCCGGCTGGAATCGCGATGAAGGCAGCTATCGCGGTATCTTCGGAAAGGACGAACCCACCGCCGCGAACTTCGTGGCATTCGCCCGGCTCACCGGCCGCGCCGATGAGTTACTCAAACTCTACCCCGCGGACAACGACGACCAGGCCAAACGCTCCGCCCAGGACTTGGCCGGCGATCAGTTCATCGCCTTCTCCACCTGGAAGTGGCTCGAGATGCAGGCCGCCACCGGCGGCTCGCCGCTGTTCCGCTATGAGTTCGACGATGCTCCGCCCGGTTCCGAAAATGCCTACCATTCGGCGGAAATTGAATTCGTGTTCGGCGCCCTGGCATCCAAGAAACTGTCCTGGCGTCCTGAGGACAAAGCGCTCTCGGATCTGATGTCCACTTACTGGTCGAACTTCGCCAAGAACGGCGATCCCAACGGCGAGGGCCTGCCCGAATGGCCCACTTACAACAGTCGGAGTCACTACCCGGTCATGCACCTGGACGCCACATCGCATGCGGCTCCCGACGATCACCGCGCCCGCTACGAGTTTCTGGATAACTCAAAGTGAAACCCTGGTGCTTGTAGGGCGGGCAATTCTGCCCGCAGCCGCAATTGTGGCGCAGGCGCGCCGCCTGGCTCCGCGGCTTGCGAGTTCCTCCAGGATCTCTATGAGCTTGGCAATTCCAAACGAAGAACTCGTCCGTGAAACTCGGCGGCTGAAAGAAAGTTCGCCCGCGGATCGATGAAATCTCGATCCAAAATGCCATGGCGGGTGGTCTTGACATTGACAATCGCCCAGCGTGGCCAGTTCGCCAGGTCGGAGATGAAGTCGAACACCGTCTGAGGATCGCAAGTGTATCCAGGATCATCCATTCAATGCATGCTTCATGTAACGAGTTGCGCCCGGCATATAATGGATAGCGGAGTCCTAAATGCATGGCCGCTCGCGGAACTCTGGCCTTAACACAGCCATCGGCCGGTTGCACAGACTACGCTCTTGGTACTTGAACAAGACCCTGAGCCTTCCCTTTCGCGCCAGCTTCGGTTGGCGCCTTTTGTTCATCGGCGCGCCGTACTACGGAATTGAAATTCTCGTTCGCCACGAACCGATCCTCGAGGTGTTACCGCGGCATTTTCGAACCAGTATGGATCGCGTGGTTGATTGCCGCTGCGCCGCGCGACAGTTGGGAGGGAAGATCCACCGGGAACGCTTCCAACCCAAGCAATCCCCCGCACTTGGCGACCCCATAGCCGGTCCGCGTTCACAGCTTCCAACAGGCCCCACGCCGCTCCCCCACCCCCATCCCCTCAACCACTTACAGCCCCCGATTCGCCTGACGCCACCGCCTACGCCTGCGCCCATGCTAGGGTAAGACCGGGTACTGCGGATTTGCGGCGGCGCGGTGCCGGATCGGCCCCCCCACTTCGTTCCTACAAAAGCTCGCAACCATATGGAAACAAAAAACAATCCCGATAGCTCCGCAGGCCCGAAAACGCCCCGAAACAAGCCCGCCGGCCCCTTGCACGCGCTGCTCCCCGACCGTACTTCCGCCGCAGGCATGCTATTTTGATCTCGGGGGAATGGCGCGGTCCGGCACTAAAACCATGCATGCCAACTGTCTAATAATGTTACGCAGCAGAAAATTCTGTTCGTTAATATTAGCCGCTGCGGCGCTGCTCCTCTGCGCCCTACCGCCCGCCGCCTACGCCCTCGGCCAGCCTTCCTACATCGAAACTACGCCGCTCCCCCGCAGTTTTCCCGTCGCCCAAGCCAAAACCTGCGCCGCGATCTACGTAAATGCGGCCGACTACCCCGGCGTCGTCCGTGCCGCCGGCGATTTGCAGGCCGATATCGAACGGGTCACCGGCTGCAAGCCGGCTCTGACCCACGAAGCGCCCCGCACCGGAGTCCACACCATCGTCATCGGTTCGATCGAAAAAAGCCCGCTCGTCAAACAGCTCACTGACACATCCGCCATCGCCGGCAAGTGGGAATCGTTCTTGACCCAGGTGGTCGGCCGTACCCTCGTCATCGCCGGCAGCGACAAGCGCGGCACGATTTACGGCATCTACGATCTCTCCGAGCAAATCGGTGTCTCGCCCTGGTATTGGTGGGCCGACGTTCCCGTCGCCCACAAAGACGCGCTCTACGTGAAACCAGGCCGCTTCCTTCAAGGCGAACCCGCCGTCAAATACCGCGGCATTTTTCTGAACGACGAAGCCCCCTCCCTCTCCGGCTGGACCCACGAGAAATTCGGCGGCTTCAACTCCAAATTCTATGTGAAGGTCTTCGAGTTGATCCTCCGCCTGAAAGGCAATTATCTCTGGCCCGCCATGTGGGGCAACGCCTTCAACGAAGACGATCCGCTCAATCCGAAACTTGCCGATGAATACGGCATCGTCATGGGCACTTCGCATCACGAGCCCATGCTGCGCGCCCAGCAGGAATGGAAGCGGCACGGCAAAGGTCCGTGGAACTACGCCACTAACCCCGATGTGCTGCGCGCATTCTGGGACCATGGCATTGAGCGCAACAAAGCTTACGAGAGCATTGTTACGCTGGGGATGCGCGGCGATGGCGACATGCCCATGGCCGCGACTGGCGGCCTGGACGCCAACAAGGCGCTGCTCGAAAAAATCGTGGCCGATCAGCGCGCCATCATCGCCAATCGTATGGGCCCGGATGTCGCCCGCGTGCCGCAAGACTGGGCGCTCTACAAAGAAGTGCAGGAGTATTACGATGCCGGCATGCGTGTCCCGGACGATGTGACTTTGCTCTGGTGCGACGATAACTGGGGTAACATCCGGCGCCTGCCCACTCCCGATGAGCGCAAACGGGCCGGCGGCGCGGGCATCTACTATCACTTCGATTACGTCGGCGGGCCGCGTAATTATAAGTGGCTGAACACGAATCCCATTAGTAAAGTCTGGGAGCAGATGAATCTGGCATACGAATACGATGCGCGGCGCATCTGGATCGTGAATGTGGGCGACCTGAAGCCCATGGAGTTCCCCATCGAATATTTCCTGAGCCTGGCCTGGAATCCCCAGCGCTGGCCGCACGACAAGATCGAAGAATTCGGCCGCCTGTGGGCGGAACGCGAATTCGGCCCGACGTATGCCGCCGACATCGCGGATCTTATCGCCAAATATACGAAATATAACGGCCGCCGCAAGCCGGAACTTCTGGAGCCGGGCACGTTCAGTCTGGCTAACTACGACGAAGCCGACACCGTGCTGGCCGATTGGAAAACAATCACGGACAAAGCAGAGCAGATCTACCAGAAGCTCCCAGCCAACGCCAAGGATGCCTTTTTCGAGTTAGTGCTCTACCCCACCAAAGCCTGCGCCATCGTGAACGAGCTCTACATCGCCGCCGCCAGGAACCACCTGTATGCCAGCCAGGGACGCGCCAGCGCCAACGACTACGCGGCGCAGGTCCGCGAGTTGTTCCAGGCCGATGCCGACTGGTCCGCCGCTTTCAACCATACGTTGTTGGGCGGTAAGTGGGACCATATGATGGATCAGACTCACATCGGCTACACCGGATGGCAGCAGCCTGACACCAACGGGATGCCGAAAGTCACCACCATCGCAGTCCCCGAAGCGGCCGGCCTGGGCATCGAGCCCACGCAGTTACAATTCGACGCCTTTAATCAACCCCGCCGGCACATCGATCTTTTCAATCGCGGCCAAAAAACGGTCGAATTCACGGCCACCGCCAGCGCTCCCTGGATCGTGCTGAGCGAGACCGGCGGCGCCGTCGAGAAGGACGAGCGCCTCTGGGTGAGTGTGGATTGGACCAAAGCCCCGCCCGGCACCGCCGATGGATTGGTGACGATCGGCGGTACCACGGTCAAAATAGAGTCGTTCAACCCGCGCGAAGTGACCCGCGACAACCTGCGCGGCTTTGTCGAAGCAGATGGCTACGTCTCCATCGAAGCCGAGCACTACACCAAAAAGACCAATACCGCGGCGGCCCGCTGGGAACGCATCGCCGACTACGGGCGCACTCTCTCTGCCATGACCATCCTGCCCTGCACCGCCGCCAGCGTCACCCCTTTCCAGGGAACTTCCGCGCTCGAATATCGTATGTACCTGTTTGATCCTGGAACTGTCGAGGTGCACGCCATCGTCGCGCCCACGCTGAACTTCGTGCCCGGCCACGGCCTGCGATTCGCCGTCTCGTTTGACGGGCAGCCGCCCGAAATCGTCGATGCCCTGGCGCAAAATTCCTTACATGATTGGGAGGAATCCGTCAAAGACAATGTGCGCGATATCAAGTCGAAGCACACCGTGTCGGGCTCCGGCTATCATGTCTTGAAGTTTTGGATGGTGGACCCTGCCATCGTGCTCGAAAAACTCGTCGTCGATCTCGGCGGTCTGAAGGCGAGCTATCTCGGGCCGCCCGAAAGCTACCATAAAGGAATCTTATGAACCGTTCACTGAAACTTCACTTTTGCCTCGTCGCCATGTCCGCCCTGTGCTGGGCCGACAGCTCCAAGCTCCTGCTCATCCGCCATCCCACGCTCAGCCGCGACAAAATCGCGTTCTGCTATGCCGGCGATATCTGGACCGTCAGCCGCGAGGGCGGCGACGCGCAGCGCCTCACCGCCGGTGTCGGAGCCAAGCTAGATCCCTACTTCTCGCCAGACGGCAAGTGGATCGCCTACACCGCCGATTACTACGGCAACCCGGACATCTTCGTCATCCCCGCAACTGGCGGCGAACCCCGCCGTCTCACTTATCATCCTTCCTACGACCACGTGGAAGGATGGAGCCCGGATGGCAAGCTCATCCTCTTCACCTCCGCCCGCACCAGCAACAACGATCCGCCCAAGCTGTTCACGCTGCCCGTGGAGGGTGGATTCCCGACCGAGTTGCCTCTGCCCATGGGATCGGCCGGGACTTTCTCGCCGGATGGTTCCCAGATCGCCTATTCGCCCAAGTTCCTGTGGCAGGACGCCTGGAAACGCTATCGTGGCGGCCAGACCATGGCTATCTGGATCGCGCGCCTGTCGGATTCGCACGTCGAAAAGATTCCCCGCAATAATTCGAACGACTTCAATCCCATGTGGGTGGCCAACCACGTCTACTTCCTGTCCGATCGCAATGGACCGGTCAGTCTCTTCGCTTATGACACGGAAACGCATGCAGTCACTGAAGTGGTGCATAACCACGGATTGGATTTCAAGTCCGCGGAAGCCGGCCCCGGCGCCATCGTTTATGAGCAGTTCGGCTCGCTGCACCTGTTCGATCTCAAGTCCAGGAAAGATACGGCCGTCGACGTGCGGCTGCCCGGCGAATTTTCCGAGGTTTTGCCGCATTTCGAAAAGCTGGAAGCCAAGCGCATTCTGAACGCCAACATCTCGCCCACCGGCGCGCGCGCGGTCTTCGAAATCCATGGCGAAATCGTCACCGTCCCCGCCGAGAAGGGCGACATCCGCAATCTCACCAACAGCCCGGCGGTGGCCGATCGCGATCCCGCCTGGTCGCCCGACGGCAAGCGCATCGCCTGGTTTTCCGATGAATCCGGCGACTACGCGCTGCACATTCGCGACCAGAATGGCTTGGGTGAAGTGACCAAAATCAACCTGGGCAATCCGCCGTCGTATTTCTACTCGCCCGTCTGGTCGCCCGACAGCAAGAAGATAGCTTACTCCGACAAGCGGCTCAACCTATGGTACGTGGACGTAGAGAAAGGCGCGCCCGTCAAAGTCGATACCGATTACTACGACAGCCCGTTCCACACGCTCAACCCCAACTGGTCGCCCGATAGTAAGTGGCTGGGGTACACTATGCAGTTACCCAGTCATCTGCACGCAGTCTGGGTGTATAACCTCGAATCCGGCAAGAGTAACCAGGTAACCGACGGTTTCAGCGATGCTCTGTACGCGGATTGGGACAAGGGCGGTAAGTACCTGTATCTCACCGCCAGCACAAACGTCGGTTTAGGTGCGAGCTGGCTGGATATGTCCAGCTTCGATCACCCAGTCACACGCAGCGTCTATCTGGTGGTGTTGTCGAAGGACGACCCGTCGCCGCTGGCGCCCGAGAGCGACGAGGAAAAGAAGGAAGAAGTCAAGAAAGACGAAGCCAAGACCGAGGAAGTTAAGAAGGATGCAGCCGCACCCACAGCCGACAAAGATAAAGATAAGGATAAAGATAAAGACAAGGCCAAGCAGCCGCCCGTTGTCAAGATCGATTTCGAAGGCATCACGCAGCGCATCATCGCTCTGCCCGTGCCGGCGCGCAACTATCAGGGCCTGGCGGCTGGCAAGGAAGGCGAAGTTTTCCTCCTGGAAGCGCCCGCGGTCTCGGGCGACGGCGGCCCCGCGCCTTTGAGTATTCAAAAGTTCGATCTTAAAAAACGCAAAACCGACAAGATTGTCGACGGCGCCAGCGCCTTCGTCATTTCAGCCAATGGCGAGAAGATGCTGTACAAGCAGGGCGATCGATGGCGCATCGCGCCATCGGGTGAACCGCCCAAGCCGGATGCCGCGCCGCTAAAGCTGGCGGACATGGAAGTCTACGTCGATCCGCGCGCCGAGTGGAAGCAAATGTATCGCGAAGTCTGGCGCATCGAGCGCGACTTCTTGTACGATCCGCATGCCCACGGACTCGACCTGGCTGCCGCCGAGAAGTTCTATGCGCCCTTTCTGGACAATATCTCCACTCGCGACGACCTGAATTATTTGTTCAGCGAGATGCTCGGCAACCTCACCCTGGGCCATGTATTCCTGGGCGGCGGCGACCACCCCGAACCGCCCAAGATCAAGGTCGGTTTGCTGGGCGCGGACTACGCCATCGAAAACGGCCGCTATCGCTTTGCGAAAATCTACAACGGTGAGAATTGGAATCCGCAGTTACTCGCCCCACTTACTCAGCCCGGCGTTAACGTCAAGACCGGCGACTATCTGCTCGCCGTAAACGGACGTGAGGTGCACGGCGCGGAAGATGTCTATAGCTTCTTCCAGGAAACCGCCGGCAAGCAGGTGGTCCTGAAAGTAGGCGCCGATCCCACCGGCACCGGCGCGCGTGAAGTCACTGTAGTTCCCGTGGATGACGAGTTCGGGCTGCGTCATCTCGATTGGATTGAATCCAACCGGCGCAAGGTCGATCAATTGACCGGCGGCCGCGTCGCATACGTGCATCTGCCCGACACCGCCGGCGGCGGCTACACCAATTTCAACCGCTACTTCTTCGCCCAGGTGGGCAAGCAAGCCGCCATTTTAGATGAACGCTACAACCATGGCGGCGATCTGGCAGACTACATCATCGACCATCTGCGGCGTCCCCTGATGAGCCTGATCACCGCGCGCGAGGGACACGACTTCGCCAGCCCCGGCGACGCCATTTATGGGCCGAAGGTGATGATCGTCAATGAATTTGCCGGCTCCGGCGGCGATGCCATGCCCTGGTATTTCCGCAAGGCCAACATTGGACCGCTGGTCGGCAACCGCACCTGGGGCGGCCTGGTGGGCATCTACGATTATCCGCAGCTCATCGATGGCGGCCGTGTCACCGCGCCGCGCGTGGCGATCTACGGGCTAAAGGGCGAGTGGGAAGTCGAGAACCACGGCATCACGCCGGACGTGGAGGTGGACATGGATCCCGCCGCAGTCCGCCAGGGTCACGATCCGCAACTCGAGAAAGCAGTGGAAGTAGTCCTGGAGGAGCTCAAGAAAAATCCGCTGCCCGAATACAAGAAGCCCGACTACCCGAACTATCACCAGAAACTAGCCGTGCAGTAACACATTTTCACCGTGGGGCGGGCAATCATGCCCGCAGCCGGCTTTTAGCCGGCTCTTCCCCGCCAGCCACCCCGGACAACACCGTCGAGTACAAACGGTTCCGCCGGGGAGCTTGCGGAAGATAGAGAACACAACGCTCCCGTCTTCCGTGCGGAACTGGTATGTCGCCCCGCCCGCTCCTGCTGCCGCCGTAACACTTGAGGACAACGCCGGCGGCGGACACGCCTTCGGCCCCCAACAGGCGATCCCGACGGAACGGACTCATGACCCTGGCGCTGGTAGGTCAGTCACGGGGCCACGCGACTTGAGCCGAAGGATCGCAGAAAAGCTAAATTCCATCGGCGTTTATCGGCGTTCATCGGCGGCCAAGATATGTGTTTCTTCCGGCCTATTCGTAATTCAAAACCGGTATGGGACGCCGATGAACGCCGATGGAAAAAAGTCATTCGGCAGTTGGCCTGAAGGCGATGGGAACCCGACAAACGGCGGCGCTTAACAACCAGCCGCCCATGATCGGGTTTGCCCTCCCGATTTTCTTTGAATTCTTAGCGCCTCTCCACTTTTGTGTCGCACACCCCTCACGCACTCACAGGTACAAGCGCCTGCGCCACGTCTGCTACCATTTCCTTATGAGGGCAGTGCCGGCCGCATTGGGCCGCTGGACGCGCCGCGCTTTCCTGGTTTCCGGCTTGGCACCTTGTGTATTCTCCGAACAGAAAGGCGCGCTGATCCCCTCCGC
>Ga0302325_10023613_pt1 | contig 12811 bp, 8 predicted proteins | sample Palsa_T0_2_FD_201948 | JGI IMG/M metagenome (GOLD analysis project Ga0302325, IMG submission 201948) | Peat permafrost microbial communities from Stordalen Mire near Abisko, Sweden - Palsa_T0_2 | ecosystem: Environmental > Terrestrial > Soil > Palsa > Peat permafrost | place: Sweden: Abisko... | reverse complement strand
ATCCGGCGGATCAGGCCCCGTCCTGCCCCCAGCGCCGTGCGGATAGCTATCTCCTTCTGCCGGATCGCGGTTCGTGCGAGCAGCAGGTTAGAGAGATTCGCACACACGATAAGCATCACCACTCCGACCGCGCATGCCAGCACCAGCAGCGCCGGTCGTATACGGCCGCTTACGTGTTCCGCCAGCGGCGTGAGACTTCCTTCAAAATCGTTACGTTCCGGATGGGCGCGCGTGATCTGCTCGGCCAAGACCCTCAATTCGGCTCGAGCGCTGCTCACTGCAACACCGGGCTTCAACCGGCCGACGATCGCCATGGTGTTTCCCCAGCGGTTGGTCTCGTTGCTGAGCGGGAAGGGAAAATACAAGTCGAAGTGGTTGCCCGGAGCGAAGACCGAGGCCAGGTCGAAGGATGCCGGCAGCACACCGGCGACGGTGACCGGCTCCTCGTTAATAGTGAGGGTGCGGCCGACTATTCCGGGATCGGAGCCGAACCTCCTGATCCACAGTCCATGGCTCAACAGCACGGCCTTGGGGCCGTTCCATTTGCATTCCGCGGCGGTAAACACCCTGCCGAGCTGTGGTTGAACCCCCAGTAACTGGAAGAAATTCCCCGACACCGGTACCTCGCTGAGACGCTCCGGCTCTCCGCTGCCGCTCATCAGATTGTCACCGACGCCGTAAAAAGCGAGGTAGCCGGCCACGTCGGAAAAGGACCGATTGTGTTCCCGAAGATCCAGCAGATGAGCTACCTGGGTGGTCTGGCCCGAGAGGCCGCCGGTGTCGTGATTGGTGATCCAGACCAGCCGGTCGGGTTCGCTAAACGGAAGCGGCCGAAGCAGCGGGGCTTCGAGGACACTGAATATCGTGGCTCGCACCGATGCCGAGTCCGACGATCAGAACGGCAAAGGTTGTAAACCCGACGTCCCGGCGCAGCGTTCGAAACGTGTAGCGCAGATCCTGCAGGAAGCCGTCGAGTACGGACAGACCGCGGGTATCAGACATCGTTGCTCCTAATCCTTATACTGTCGGGCAACAGTTTGGTTACTAATATTTTGGGTGCCCGGTGGCGCACGCTTTAGCGACGCTTTAGCGTGCAGCGGGCGAACTTCAGTTCGACGGCCGCGAAACTGTGGGCTGAAGCCCACAGCGGCACGCTGAAGCGTGCGCTACGATTTCATGACACTAAGGCGTCACTCCCTTAACATCGTGAGGTAGACGACGGCGGGGACTAGCAGAAGGATGGCCGACATCCCCAGGAACAGGGCGCCGTGTTCGGCTACGAACGCGATGGTGAACGGATGCAGCGCCTGGAATTTACCAGCGGCCAGGCTCGACGCGGCGCGGTGCAAAGCCGATTGAAACCAGGCGGAGGTGGCTCCGAAGCAGGCGCCGAGCAGGCCCATGGCACAGGCGAAGGCGATCACCTGGACAGCCGTAATCGGACGGCCGGCGGCTTGGGAAGCTTCGCGGCGGGCGCGCATCTGGGCGAGCCACCACACACGGCCGGAATCGGGGACTACGGCGCGCGCGCGCATTTCTTCGCGGGCATTGTCAATGGCGCCGGCAATGGCCAGCACATCGGCGCAGACCGCGCAGGCCGCGACATGCGCGCGCAGGCTCGCATCGGACCGCTCGGGCCAGCGGTTCTGGAGAACGGCGGCCAGGACCTCGGATTCCAATTCGCAATCCATGGGCTTCATGGTTTGCCTCCACGGGGAACGCGGCCCAGCAATTCGGCCAATTTTCGGCGCGCGCGAAACAACATCGGCTTCAGGCTGGTCGGACGCACGCCGAGGACATCCGCGATCTCCCGGTGTGAAGCACCCTCGGCATAGGCCAGCCATAACATGGCCCGTTCGCGCGGCTTGAGCCGCGACATGGCGCGGGTGAAATCGGTGGTGCGCTCGGTGGCGCCGGCGTCCTGGCCAGAGGGAACGCGCTCGATATCGTCGCCGGCCGGGACGGCGGCCGCGCAAGCCATGCTTCGGCGGTGGACATCCCGCGCCAGATTGGTGGCAATGCGATACAGAGAATTGCGCCGGTGGGTCTCGCTGCTGAAGGTGTTGGCGGCGCGCAGGAAGCGATAGAAAGTTTCCTGAAGAAGGTCATCGGCAAGTTGAGGGTCACCGGTAAGGCGGGCGAGGTACGCCCATAATCCGCGCGCGGTCCGCTCGTAGAACGCGCGGAATGTGTCCTCGTCCATCATGAAATCCGCAGAGGCATCATCGAGGGCGCTGCCGCGCTGGATGTCGGTAAAGGCCGTTTCACGAAACATAGAAGAGCGCAATTCTGCCGGGAATAGCGGACTACCTGGCGGCCGGCATCGCGGCGCGAGGCGCTGCTGGTTCGATCAAGCCCAGCCGCTGAGAGATCATAAAGGAGATTATCGCTGAGATCGCGAAGCCCACGCCGAGCGCGATGCCAATCACGCCCAGAGCATTCAGCGACTGAGAGGCTGGATCGGCGACCCGTCCACCGACGATGTGCAGGCCGATACCTCCCGCGATCAGCACGACGCCACCCTGCACCGACCATAGAATGCGGCCGAGCGGCGCCCCTACGCTGCGCGGAGCGGCGTCCAGCGAGATGGGCGAAGATTCGAGGAATTTGGCTCCGGCGGGCGACTGGATGTAGGCGAGGAGATCCTCGTTTGCGGTAAAGCGATCGAGGAGTTTGGTATGGGCGTCGGTCTGGACTTTGGCCAGCCGGCTCCATCTCTTATAGTCGACCAGCGTGCGGATGAGCCAGACAAGCAGGCCTACGGCCATGCCGAAGCCGGCGAAAATGGCGAGGCCGTTCAAAACATCCCGCCACATATCCAAGATCTGGGAGGCGGGGTCCGGATGAGAGTGGGGGATGGCGCCTTCACCCAGATAGAACGACGGATTTCGCGCGATTTCGGGATGGCTGTTCAGAAAGCTGACGAGGGCCGGGTATGGCGCAAGATACAACTGATTGCCGAGGAGACCTGGGTCAAGCGCCAGAACGCCCCGCAGGGAGGGCGGATAGCGATCCAGAAGGGCGGACAGCTCTTCCTTGGCGCGTTGAGCGTCGGGCTGTTCGACGGTCAGGACGGACGGAGACTGCGCGGTTGGCGGGGTGCTCGTTGGTGTCTGCGCCCAGGCGTGCGACGGCGGCAAGGCGGCGGCATATAGCGCCAGCATGGCGACTCTCAAGATGTGGCGCGTTCGGGTTGAAGTGATCAAGGCAATCCTCTCTGTCTGCTAGTTACGCGGGAAAGGGTTGCAGGTTAACAGGAGAGCTGATCGAGAGGCGAGGCGCATCTACGGGTCCCTGGAAGCCGACGGCGTACAATCAAAGTAGAGGTTAGCCGCGTGTTGCGCGTCCAAATTCGGGGAGGGAAGTGATGCGCTGGATAGCGCGGATCGCGAACTGCCTCGCGTGGAGCACGATCGTTCCGCTAGGGGCGGCGCCGCTTACGCGCATGTACACCGCGGAACGCTACGACATAAGTATCCAGCCAGACCTGGCGAAACAACAGTTGTACGGAGAAGTCAGAATCCGATTTCACAGCCAGACTGACACTGCTATTTCGGCCTTGGAGCTGGATGCGGGTGGACTCCAGATCACGAGCGTGGTGGAAGGGCAAGCTCCACAGTCGTTTGAACGAAATCACAGCATGCTGTTTGTCGTACTGACGAATCCGCTGCTCAAGGATGAGCCCCGCACCATCACGGTGCGATATCAAGCCGGGCCGGCGCCGGGTCTTAAATTCTTCCCCGATCAGATCTACACATCCGCCACCGGCGATTGGATGCCGTATATCGATGGCCCTACCGAGCGGGCAACGCTGCATCTGACCATTACCGCTCCGCCAGATACAAAGGCAGCCGCCAGCGGCCGATTGACTGCTACGCGAGCCAGTGAGGGAACGAGCATCACAGAATGGCAGCTCGATTCGCCGACCGAACCTTACTGGTTTGGATTCGCGGTGGGCGGCTTTGTCGAAAATACATCCGCCGCCGAAGGCGTAATGCTGCGGGTCTTGGGTGCGGACACACAGATCTTCGAGCCCACCGCCGCGGCGATGCATTATCTGGCCGACCGCACAGGCAAGCACTATCCGGGACAAACGTATACGCAGGTCTTCGCCCATGGCGATGTGATCCGTTCGATGGCGGCAGGCCTGACGGTGCTGCCGGAATCGTATGCGCAAGGATTGGGGAAGCAGCCGGATAATCTATGGGTCCTGACGAGTGAGCTGGCGCATCAGTGGTACGGAGTCGGGATCGCTACGAAGGACTGGTCCGATCTTTGGCTGAGTGAAGGAGTCTCCGCGTTTCTGGCGGACGCGTTTCTGGGACAGCGGTTCGGCAAGGAAGCGTATCAACGGGAGATCGAACACTCCCGGCAGATCTACAATCAACTCCGCGCCGAGGGAAAAGATCGGTCGCTTTCCGACACGGAGTCGACAACGCGTCAGGAAGCCTATGGCGAAATTCCTAAGTACAAGGGAGCAAGCTTCCTATATCTGGTGAATCTGCTGGTGGGAGACAGCGCATTTTGGAACGGGCTGCAATTGTATACCAACGACCAATGGGGTCAGGCGGCCACCAGTGAAGATCTCCAAAAAGCGTTCGACGCCGTAAATACGGGTAACGGGAGCACAAAGAAAGAAGGCAGTGCCTCGAGGCGCAAGAAAAATCTGAAGAATACTCCGAAGCCTTTGGACAACCTGTTCGATCTGTGGGTTTACGGAATCCCCAATGTGAGGTCAACGAAGTCCAGATAGGCCGCCTGGGGCCAGACCGGCGACCGGTCACGGCGCCCTCCACGGCCAGTCTTATCTGGCTTTCCAATCGTTGATACTGTACCTGAAATCTAAGTTAGATAGCGTCCGTTGAAAAGTTGACTCAAGCCCCCCGGGTGATGGGGTCAGGGGATTGCGAACCGCTGATCCGCCGGCGCGCCTCCGCCAGACCGCGCAATAATCCTTGACACAGCAGTTGGTTCTGTGTATTCATGGTTACATTCGGAGGGAGATCGATCGTGGTGACAAGACTTGCGGGAAGTGTCTTGGCGGCCTGTTTACTGACGGCGGGCGCTGCACCTCTCTGGGGCCAGGCGGTGGCCAGCGCGCAGATTTCCGGCTCGGTTGTCGATTCCAGTGGCGCAGCGGTTCCGGGGGCGAAGATTACGGCTACGCAGAACGCCACGCGCCAGGCCCGCACGACTGTCAGCGGCTCGGATGGCGCGTACACACTGCCGAATCTCCCGGTGGGGCCTTATCAGCTCGAGGTACAGGCCAGCGGTTTCAATGCCTATCTCCGGACCGGAATTCGTCTTGAGGTCAGTAATGAGGTCACCGTAAACGTCGCGTTGACCGTTGGAGAGATCAAGCAGGAAGTCGCCGTTTCGGCGAATGCCACCATGGTGGAGACTCAGACAACTTCCGTGGCGCAGGTAATCGATCAGAGGAACGTCGTTGACCTGCCGTTGAATGGCCGCCTGGCTACTCAATTGGTCATGTTGTCGGGCGGAGCGAACGACGTCGGCCCAGCGAACGGTGGCACATTGAGTGATTTGACAGGCAGCAAAAACTATTTCAGCGCGGATAGCATTTCCGTTGCGGGCGGACAGGCCAACGGGACGAATTACCTGTTGGACGGCGGCGAGCACATGGACACGTTTTCCAATGTTAATCTGCCTTTCCCTTTTCCGGACGCCATTCAAGAGTTCAGCGTTCAGACCAGCAGTCTTTCCGCGCAATATGGGTTGCACGCCGGGGCCGTAGTTAACGTCGTGACTAAATCGGGAACTAATGAGTTCCATGGCGATGCGTTCGAATTCGTGCGCAACGGTGACTTTGATGCTCGCGACTTCTTTGCGGCCACGCCCGACACCCTGAAGAGGAACCAGTTTGGCGGTACGATTGGAGCGCCGATCAAGAAAGACAAAATCTTCGGCTTCTTTGGGTACCAGGGAACGATTATACGTACCGCCCCGCCTTCATCGATCGCCCACGTGCCAACACAGGCGGTGCTGAACGGCGATTTCAGCCAGTTGGAATCGGCTGGTTGCCAGTCGAGTGGCGTCGCCCGCACGATTACCGATCCAACCACCGGACTCCCATTTCCGAATAATGTCATCCCCACCTCTCGGCTCAACCAGCAGGCTCTGAAACTGGCCTCCTACCTGCCAGTTTCAAGCAATCCGTGTGGCGAACTGACTTATTCGATTCCGGAACCGCAGCGGGAAGAGCAATATATCGGACGAGTTGACTGGAATCAAAGTGCCAAAAATAGTCTATTTGGGCGCTACTTCTTCGCCGACTACAAGAGTCCGGCGGCTTTCGACAACAATCTACTGCTTACCACTCAACGCGGAGTTTTGGACCGCAGTCAATCGGTCACGATAGGTGACACCTATTCAATCAATCCCACTACTGTCAATTCACTCCATGCCACCTGGACGCGGCTGGCTATCACGCGCGGGCCGGCGTCCGATTTTATTAATTTGACGGACGTCGGCGTCAATATGTTCTCAGCGGCGCCAAACTACATGGATTTTTCGGTTAATGGCTATTTTGGCGGAGGCTGCGGCAGTTGCGCGCCCGCCATACTCAACCAAGACTCCTATCAAGTTGCGAATGACCTGGATATGGTTCGCGGCCGGCATCACATCTCACTCGGTGTGGACTTGATTCACTATCAGTTCAATTACAGGAATTACGTCATAGCGAATGGCTCGATGACCTTTAACGGCGGGTCCTCCGGCGACGCCTTGGCCGACTTCATGCTTGGGTTGCCCAGCTTTTTTGAGCAGGGAAATCTCCAGCCGTTCGATGGCCGGCAGAGCTACATTGGCGCCTACGTGCACGATAATATCCGGCTTAGTAAACGGCTCAACGTTCAGCTTGGTCTGCGCTGGGAGCCTTACCTGCCTGAGCGCGAAAAGTTCAACCGGATGCAACACTTCGATGCTGCGGCATTCGCCGCGGGTACCGAGACAAATCAGTATGTAAACGCTCCGCCAGGCCTCTTTTTCCCGGGAGATCCGGGGATACCGAGTGCCTCCGCGTTCCCAAGATACCCGATCTTCGAGCCCCGTGTGGGCCTGGCTTGGGACCCGACCGGCAGCGGGCGCCAAACCATTCGCGTCGGCTACGGCCTTTTCTACGATACCATGGAAACCGCCTATCAGGAGGACCAGACCGGCGATTCTCCGTGGGCCAGCACCATCGATTTACCGAGCCCGACGGGGGGCCTGACTAATCCCTTCTTGGGATACCCTGGCGGCAATCCGTTCCCCTCACCTTCCCCGCCCAGTAAGAATCAGATTTTCCCGCCGGAGGGTCAATACTATAACTACCCTCTACATGCCCATCCTACTTCGGTGAATCAGTGGAATATTAGCTATGAGCGGCAGTTAGCCAACAACTGGCTGGTATCGGGGACTTACATTGGTAACAAGAGTTCTCACATCTGGACCGGGGAGGATGTCGACCCGGGTGTCTATATCCCAGGCACCTGTAACGGCTCACCCTGTTCTACGACTTCAAATACCAATCAGAGACGGGTGCTCTACCTCCAAAATCCCGTTGCAGGATCTCTGATTTCGGACATTTATCAGGCCGATGACGGAGCCAACGCCGAATATCAGGGGCTCCTGCTCAAGGCGGAGCATCGCTTCAGCAAACACTACTCGATCCTGGCGAATTACACATGGGCCCACTGTATTAGTGAGGGCGATGCCGAGGGTGATCTGGGCGGTCCGCAAACGCAGAACCCATACAACCGAAACGCCGACCGGGGCAATTGCGGCTTCGATCTCCGAGGCACCTTCAACCTGACGTTTGTCATCGAATCGCCCCACTTTGCAAATGCGTGGGCCAACCGGCTACTTGGCAACTGGCAGCTCGCCCCCATTGTTTCGATTCACACTGGGCAATGGTTCTCCGTCTTCACCGGCGTTGATAACTCTCTGACAGGTATCAATTTGGATCGTCCGAATGTAGTCGGAAATCCTTACATAAGAAACACCAGTGCCTTACAATGGCTAAATCCTAGCGCTTTCGTTCCGAACGCACTGGGTACATTTGGCAACGTGGGTTCGGACTCACTGTTGGGACCCGCTTTTTTTAATATCGACGCTGCGGTGAGCAAGCGTTTTAATGTAAGGGAGAAGCAACAGCTCGAGTTGCGGTTTGAGTTCTTCAACCTCACCAACCACGTGAATTTCAACGTTGGTAATTTGGACACCAACATACAGGACCCCACGTTTGGCCAGCTTCTGGGTGACGTGGCTCCGCGTATCCTGCAATTCGCGATCAAGTATACGTTTTGATGCGGCCGGTGTTCTCGACACGGCACGGACACGAACGCTTTAGGCGTGCGATCCTAAAGGTATGGCGGACCGGGCACGGGCTCTGCCCGAAAACGTGGATGGGCCCGTATTCGTCGATGCTACATGTATCGATTGCGACACCTGCCGTCAGCTTGCGCCCACCGTATTCGGCGAGACCGGCGACTTCTCTTTCGTGAAATTGCAGCCGCGCGATCCCGCCGAACAACTCGCGGCGTTGCGCGCGCTGGTGGCCTGCCCCACCGGATCGATCGGCACTGCCGAGAAAGAGCGGGTGCATGAAGCGGTGGCCGCGTTTCCGATGCCGCTCGCGGACGGCGTGTCTTACTGCGGCTTCAATTCGCCGAAGTCATTCGGCGGGAACAGTTACTTTTTCGAGCATCCAGGCGGCAACTGGCTGATCGATGCGCCGCGCTACGTGGAGCGCCTGGTACGCCGTTTCGAAGAACAGGGTGGCGTACGCTACATCTTTCTGACGCACCGCGATGACGTCGCCGACGCCGATAAATATGCTAAGCGCTTCCGCGCCGAACGCATCATACATCGGCTGGAGTTGTCCGCCCAGCCCGGTGCCGAACGCGTCATTGATGGCCTGGCGCCGCTGGAACTGGCGCCAGGCTTCTTGGCGATCCCTACCCCGGGCCACACGCGCGGACATTGTGCACTGCTGGCCGGCGAGCGCTTTCTCTTCAGCGGCGATCACATCTGGTGGAGCCGTAATCGCGGCCGCCTTACGGCATCGCGCAGCGTCTGCTGGTACTCCTGGCGGCATCAAGTGGAATCGGTCGCGCTGTTGGAACGATTCCGGTTTGAGTGGGTGCTGCCGGGTCACGGAGAACGCGTGCATTTCCCGGCTCAGGAAATGCGGCGGCAGATGGCCCGGCTGATTGAAGCGACGGCTTCCGCGTGAATCTGACCTCGCACCTGCCCGTGTCACGGCAGTGGAAAGCTATCGCGTTAAGATACACGGGTGAGAGAGTCATGATCAGAATTGCCGATCTGCTGGACCGTGATTTTTCCAGGCCTGTCGAAGAGATCGTCAAAGTCAACAACGATGATCCGGATACCGTCCTCACGGAACTGACTGAATACGTCGCCACGGATCGTATCAAGGCCGAGTACGAACACCTGTTCTCCGCGATGGCGGCTGCTTCGAAATCGCCAAACGAAGGTGTTGGAGTCTGGATTTCGGGCTTCCTCGGCTCAGGCAAATCTTCCTTCGCGAAGAACCTCGGATACGTTCTGGCGAACCGTGATGTATTTGGCGCCTCCGCAAGTTCACTTTTCCTGAAGAACATGGAATCCAAGCGGATTACCGAGTACGTCGAGTTCCTCAATCGAGCGGTCCCCTGTGAGGTCTTCGTGCTCGATGTCCAGGTGGACCTGCCGGTCAAAACCAACGCGGAACAGATCGTCGAGGCGATGTACGGCGTCCTCCTGCGCGATCTGGATTATGCGGAAGAGCACGATATTTCAGAGCTTGAGATTGAACTTGAAAAAGAGGGCAAACTTCAGGCGTTTGAGAATCTCTGCCGCGCGGAATACAAGGAAGAGTGGCGAAAAATCCGTAAGGGCAGTCAGAAGTTCGCGCGCTCCAGCGCCTTGATTCATCGGCTCGATTCCGGGACTTACGCCTCGATGGACACCTGGCTGAACATGATTAAGGCCCGGCCTTCAAAGAGGCTTAGTGTCAAGGATTTGGTTGAAAGACTGTTCGATCTTTGCGAGATTCGCCGTCACGGGAAGACCTTCGCTTTCATCGTGGACGGAATAGGCGAAGAATCCGTCGCGCTTGGCGCCGCACGCCTCGACAACCTCTGCGCCGTGGTCGAACAGTTTGGCAAGCAAGGCCTTGAGCGGCTGAAGGCCGGAAAGATCCCGGGCCCCGCCTGGATCATCGTTACGGCCGAGGAAAAGCTACAAGGGATCTACAACGGTCTCGCAGCCAGCCGCATCGACCTGCCTAAACTCCAGGACCGTTTCAAGCAACAGATTGACCTGTCTGCCGCCGGCATCCGCGAGGTTGCCGCCCGCCGTGTGCTACGCAAGAAGGAGGGCCAAGAGACTATCCTCAGGAACCTGTTCCGGGACCGCGGTGCGTCCCTGATTCAGAATGTCGAACTGGAGCGCTTCTCCCGCCGCACGGAGTTCGACGAAGATCAGTTTGTCCGGTTTTATCCTTATCTCCCGCATTTAATCGACCTCTCCATTGACATCGTGGCGGGTATCAGGCTGCATCCCAATGCGCCAAGACACCCAGGCGGCGGCAATCGTACCATCATCAAACAGTCTTTCGAAATGTTCGTGTCGGACCGCACCCGGCTTGCCGATCAGCCCGTTGGCGTTCTGGTGAGCATCGACAAGATCTATGAACTGCTCGAAGGGAGTATTCCGCCGGAGAAGCAGAAGGACATACTTGATATTCGCCAGCGCTTCGACGACGACAAAGACTACCCTGGAATGGCGGCGCGCGTGGCGAAGGCAATTTGCCTCATGGAATTTGCCGCAACGGACCTGCCGCGCACGACCAAGAACATCGCCGCACTGCTTGTCCAACGCGTGACCGAAGCCCCGCCCATACTTGCGGTTGCCGCGATCCTCCATCATATGAGAGATGCGCAGTTTGTCCGCTGGACCGAAGAAGACGGCTGGCAACTCTATGACTTGGCTGACCTGGGTCGCGTAGCGGCTGCCCTGGCGGGACTCAAAAACGCCGTGGGGGTGGTTAATCCGCGGCTACCCGGATGGCACAATGACCTGCTGCAAGCTCTTAAGAAGTTACTTGCGCGCTCATTGACTTGGTATACGCGGCCCTTGCATGAGTTCAATACGTCGATAAGTCGATTACTGGATAAACTCATCTGGGCCGTTGACCACCTTTCCACAAATATGGCTACTCCCGACGACCTTTCGGCGAACATGGCTGCTCTTGACGGCCTTTCCATGGACATGGTTGCTCTTGAAGGGCGATTGGGGCAATCGGAGAAGAGAAGCAGCGCCCTGGCTGAGTCAATGCAGGAGCAGCTTGAGTTCTTGCGCGAACAGGTAAAGGTATTAGTCAGTTTACACAAAGCCGTGAGTTTGGAAGCCCCGGCTCCCGGGACGGGAACGGGCTGGGACACGCGAGTCAGTGGGAATTCCCGGCTCCACATCGATACGGGTCTGGGAAACGACAGAACAGCCTATGTGATTGGACTGTTCGGCACGGGACGTCGATATGTCAATGAACTGATAGTACAGAACTTTGGAGAAAGATCGAAATATTTCAGGGATACGATACGCTTTCATCCAGGTCCGACACCTATGATCTACAGCGGCCATGCCACAATCAGACATGTTTCTCGCGCTCAAGAGTTGCCTGCAGCTATGAGCCGTATCTTGGAAGCGGTGAGATCGGGCTTTGCCAATTTGACTTTCGTCTATCGTCATCCCCTCGATTCGTTGCTGACGAATTGGATTTGGTGGCGGACATACATTCGCGACAATAGGTCGATCTCCGGCATCTCGCAGGTTTATAAAAACACAGACGATCTATGCGCCGATTTGGAGCAGAACTTTTTTGAGTTCAAGGCTTTTGCCGAAGGCGACCCCGAATTTTTCGCGCGCATACCAGGCCCCCGATTTCTGTCTTTCCAGGAATTTGTCGAGGAAACCGAGCTTCATCTGCAAGCCGCCACGCTCACGCTGCGCCTCGAGGACTTCATGATCGATCCGTTCCGGGAGTTTTCTAAGATCGCTGCGGTTATGTCGGTCGATCTCGATGCGAGCCGTTTATGTATAGCTCCTCCAAGGACCAAGCCTTATGGCTATGTGACCGTTAAAGACAAAGTTCCTCTATTCAGAGACTTTATCGACGGGCTGAATGCAGAGACAAAAGAACGGATTGAGAAAATCGGCTATCATCTGATGTGATGGTCCGGGTTGATTAGATTTCAGGAGAGCGCCTATGCACGCCGCGCCGCCCAGGCACGAGTCAGATAGGTTGTCTCGATGGCCGTCAGACCTGCGATGCGCTTCTCAGTAAAATCCAGGAACTGCCGGAAAAGCTCCGGACCTAACTGCACCTGCAGGTCGTTCACCGAGCGCCACGCGCCGATATATTGCTGTGGCGTTTGGCGCAGCGAATGTCTGCCTTCGAGGTACAGTACATCGGCGAATTGCGGCTTAGCGCTCAACATGTCAGTCAGCCGCTCGGTGATGCCGGAGCGGCCCGAAGATACACGATGGATGTCAGGCTTGAGCCGCGCGATCTGCGCCTCGATTTCGACGAGCAGCGGGTTGGCCTCGATGAAGCGCGGATTCCACAAGGCGACGAAGACGCCGCCCGGCCGCAGGACACGCTGGAACTCGTGGCACGCCTTATCGAAATCGGCCCAGTGGAGTGACGAGGCCATGCTGACAAGATCGCTTGAGCCATCCGGCAAGCCAGTGGCTTCCGCCGACCCCTTGTGCCACACAATGTCCGTACCGCGCGAGGTCTCGATTC
>Ga0302325_10023609_pt1 | contig 12812 bp, 9 predicted proteins | sample Palsa_T0_2_FD_201948 | JGI IMG/M metagenome (GOLD analysis project Ga0302325, IMG submission 201948) | Peat permafrost microbial communities from Stordalen Mire near Abisko, Sweden - Palsa_T0_2 | ecosystem: Environmental > Terrestrial > Soil > Palsa > Peat permafrost | place: Sweden: Abisko... | reverse complement strand
GGCACTTCGTACTGGTACACCGGCGATGCAGATAAAGCCATCGCGAGCTTCGAAAAGGCCTTGGCTATTCGCCCCAACCATCCGGGAACTCTATTTAATCTCGGCATCGTAATGTGGCAGGGCAAGAAGGATCCCAAAGGCGCGGTGGTGGTTTGGGAGAAACTGCTGCAGACCAATCCGGATTACCCGCAGAAGGAGCAAGTTCAGATGCTGATTGAGCGCGCGAAAATGCACGGAGCTGGCGTTACCAAAGGTTAAGTATCAGCTTGGTGCACAATCCAATCGCTCACCCCGGGACGATGCTGGCGCAGAGCTCGTCCCGGGTTTTTCGTTTCCAACGGCTCACTGAACAGCACTCCAGCGCTCACATATAATCCGCGCACTTGCAGAAGGAGCGCATGGGTTCCGTAGACGTGAATCCGATGCCGGAAGTCCTTGTCCGGCCCAGATCTGGCCAGGCCGCAAGCTTCGTTCGCAATCTGGTAGTCCTCAGTCTGGTCCTCGTCGTCGCCACTCTCGCCCTTTACTATCCCGTTCATCAATTCCCGTTCATCAACTACGACGACCGCGACTACGTTTATGAGAACCCGCAGGTCGAGTCGGGTTGAGCTGGGCGACCGTCCAATGGGCGTTCACCACCTCGCACGCAGAAAATTGGCATCCCCTGACCTGGCTAAGCCACGCATTGGATTGCCAGCTCTTTGGCCTGACTCCCGGCCCTGCGCACGATGTGAATGGTTTGTTCCAGGCGCTGAATGCGGTGTTGCTGTTCTGGGTGTTGCTGCGAGCAACCGGCTTGCAGCGATGCTCGCGTCTGGGTTATTGCCGCCCACTCAGCTGAGCTGCCTTGCGGCGACACTCCATTGCCTCTGTAAGGTCGCCGGAATCGCGATAGGCGATGGCCAAATTCTCATAGGCCTTGGACTGCTGCGAAGGGTTCTCGATGTTTACCAGAGCCTGCTTGTACCGTCGAATCGCTTCCGGCAGATTCCCGTGCTCCTGCTCGTCCACGGCAATTGCGAAGTTACTCCTCCAATCCATTGGGTAGATGGCGATCGCGGTCCGGAAGTGGCGCATGGCATCGTCGCGATCTCCCCGCTTCGACAGGATGCTGCCGACCATGCCTTCAGCCACCCAGTTGCCCCTGGTGACTTGCAGGGTGTGAGACCAGAGCGTCAAGTCGTCACTCCAGTAGCCAATCTGACGATGAGTGACCAGGGCCAGCACGAACAACACCGCGACGCTTATGGCCGGCAGCAGAGCTTTCGGCAAATGCCTTCGCCGCGCCCAATCGGCCACACCCCAGCAAATCAGGATGAATAGCCCCAGAAACGACTGGTACGCGTAACGGTCCGCCATCCCCTGCCAGCCTACCTGGACGATGCCGATAGTCGGCACCAGGGTCCCCAGGAACCAGAACCAGCCCACCGGCAGATACCGATAGCGCCGGCCGGCGATAACCAGTGCCGTGACGGCCACCAACACCACAGCCGCCGCCGCTACCTGCCAAAATTGCAGGGAGTTTCCCGGGTGGAGATATACGACGGCAAGGTGCGACGGCCAGAGGGCTTTGCCGACGTAGCGCACGTAGGCGACGGTCGCGTTGCCCATCCTGATCCAAATCGAGTAAGGCCAATGCTGTAGCTGGCTGACCCGTTGCGCCCGCATCGTAATCCATGCGCTGGCCGCGCAAATGATGAACAGCGGAATCTTCTCCTCGATCAGCCTGAAAAAATCCTCGGGCGGAAACGCGGTCAGCGAATCGGGTTGGGTGGAAGGCAGGCTGCCGGCAAACATTCGTCGTAGTGGCCAGTAGTCCCACAACAGAAGCACGAACGGCAGCGTAATAATCTGCGGTTTTGACATCAGTCCCAGGATGAAAAGAATGGCGACCACGGCATAGCGGAGAGCGCCAGGATGACGCACATACCAGCGATATGCCCCCAAAGCGAGAAGGAAGAAGAAGGCGCTTAGCAAGGTCTTACGTTCCGCCACCCACGCCACGGACTCGACGTTAACAGGATGCAGAGCGAACAGGGCAGCTACCATGAAGCTGCGGGCCCGGTACCCGGTCGCCAGCATCAAAACCCAAAACAATACCACTGCGTCAAGCGAGTGCCAGACTGCGTTCATCGCATGATGGCCGGCTGGATCGATATCAAACATCTCGCAATCCAGAGCATGAGACAGCCAGGTCAGGGGATGCCAGTTGTTCTCAGCAAACGTCTGCAGCGCCCACTTGACGGTCGGCCGGGTTAAGCCGTCCTGCACATGCGGGTTCCCGTACACATATCCGATGTCGTCCAGGTTCGCGAAAGGATGATGAACTACGGGGAAGTACAAAGCGAGTGTGGCGACCAGCAGAAGAAGAGTGAGGCCCAACGCCGGCTTATGTGTCGCGGCGATCTCGCGTATGCCGGAAAGCCGGCCCTCCTGGTTCGCGGACTGGATTACCGGCATCGGACCCATGCTCACCGAATTCGTACCGCCTGCTCGGTTAACACCCACTCCCAAAAGACGGCGGGAACTTGACTAGCCTAAAAGCGACAAAATCAAATTGCTCCAGCGTTCGCCGTAGCTGCCCGGCTGACGTCTGCCTTGCGGCACCGTGCACCCGGATTGTCGTAAGGGCTTGCTCAACTCGTACTGCTTCACCCCTCAGGTGGGGCAGCGCTTATGTCCAGCAGTCCAAGCGCTTGCTCGAAAGGAAGGAATACCGAAAACGCCGTTCCGCTTCGCCCCATACCCATGCGGCTGCTCACGTGAATCGTGCCCTCGTGTTTCTCGGTGATGCCCCGGCTGATCCAAAGCCCCAGGCCGGTGCCCTTTTCGCCTTTCGTGGTGTAGAACGGGGCAAACAGATTTCGCCGAACCCCCCTTGGAATGCCGCTCCCGTTGTCGAGCACGGTCACGCGTATCCCCTTGCGTGTAGGATCGGAAGCCAGGCTGGACTCTCGCGTATGCAACAGCAATTCTCCTCCGCGTGCCATGGCTTCCAGCGCATTACCCACTAGATTGGAGAAAACCTGGCGCAACTCGCCGGGAAACCCTCGCACGCAGCGCTCAGTCTCGAAACGGCACTGCACCACAATGTGGTTTTGTTTGATCTGCGGAGCGAACACGGTCAGCACGCTTTCCAGTACTTCCGTCAGGCTCACTTCTACCGGACTCCGTGCCTCCCGATGGAACGTCAATAGCTGGCCGGTGATTTGCGCGATGCGGGCCAGTTCATCGCTGGCCATTTGCAGATATTGCGCCGACGCCGGACTCGGCGCCTGTTCATACTGCAACAGATAAACCAGGTTGGTCACAGTGTCCAGAGGATTGCGGATCTCATGTGCAATGGTCGCTGACAACCTTCCCGCTAACGTCAGGCGCTCGCTCGTCCGCAGGATTTGTTCGGTCTGGCGCCGCTGCGTCACATCGCGGAACACAACCACCACGCCCACAATGCCGTCCCGGTCGTTAAGGATGGGCGCTCCGGTCAACTCGACGGGATACTCTTCGCCGCCGCGGCTGGTCAACATCAGGCTGTTGGAGAAGGCCACCACCTTCTGCGCTCGCCGCACCGTCTCAATCGGGTCTTCAATGTTCAACCTGGTCCGTTCGTCGCTCAGCCGCATTACCTCGCCAAAGGGCCGGCCCGCGGCCGAAGTGTATTCCCATGCCGTAAGCTGCTGCGCTACCGGGTTGATGAACGATATATTGCCTTCCTGATCGGTGGAGATCACCGCCTCGCCCAGGCTCTTGAGGGTTATCTGATACAACTCGCGGCTTTCTTTCAGTTGCTGTTGTTGGTCGGCTTCGGCTCGCAAGTGACGTTCGTACGTGGTTGACAGCGCCAGCAATTCGCGCCGGGTGAGCGTAAAAAGCATCACTGCGACCAACAGCAAAACCCCGACGGCGGAACCGATCACGCTCCCGTTTAGCACATCGGCGCGATGCGACCGGACGCGACGCAGCTCATCCTCCGCGTTTATGAAGTCGCGCTGCCGGTTGCGAATTTCCGACATCAATTGCTGCCCAGCCAACAAATCCTGGGGCGTCGGCGGGTTCTGGTGGCCGCGCTCGATCTGCCGCCCCGCCCACTGCATCCATCTCGCATACAGCTCTCGAAGTCCACGCAATCGCGCCTGCTGGTCGGGATTATCGGTAATAAGGTCCATCGTGGTGTCGAGCTGCTCCGGCAGCTTCGCTTTCAGGTCATTGTAGGAATCCAGAAAGCTCTGGTCGCCGGTCAGGTAATAGCCCCGCAGCCCGGTATCCATCTCCACGACACTGCGCATCGCCGTGCGCGCCTGGCTGGTGACCTGGTCGGAATGATCCACCCAGCGCAGCGACCACGAGAGCAGCAGTATCTCCGCCACCAGGGTTGCTGCCAGCAACACCAGCAGCGCTACCGGCAAAGCAACCGTGCGGCGCAGTAACCTTTGGAAGCTGCGTTGGTCCATGGCGAGGGGGCTAGGCAACACCTACAGAGGTTCGATGATATCGCACCTCCGCCAGATTAGGCGCGCCGGGGTCTGATCTGTTCAATTTTGGCTGGTGTCATTCCGCAACCATCTCCAGATCATCCAGCTGCGTCCGATGTAGAATGCGCTCGGAGACAATGTTGGCTCATCCCATCCATCGCGGGCTGGCGCATCGAATGCGCCGCGCAACGAAATCTGCCGTCGTGGTGACGCTGCTCCTGGCGACCGCCGTTGCCTCGCCAGGTCCCACCCAGTTCAAACCGGGCTTTAATCTTTTCACCAGACAGCAGGACATTCAGCTCGGCCAGGAAGCGGCGGCGCAGATACGTCAGAATGTGACCATCGTGCACGATCCCGTGCTCACCGCATTTGTGAACTCCGTCACTCGACGGCTAACGGCATCCCAGGAGGCAAAGGCCAGCGGATTCACTTTCACCTTTCAGATCGTTGCCAACCCTGCGATCAATGCCTATGCTCTGCCTGGCGGACCAATGTTCATCAACACCGGCTTGCTGAAAGAAGTTGCCAATGAGGCGCAGTTCGCGGGCGCCATAGCCCACGAGATGTCGCACGTCATCCTGCGTCACGGCACCAACCAGGCCAGCAAGGTTGACCTGATCCAGCTTCCCGTGGCCCTGGCCGGCCAGCTCACCAACAGCGACACCCTGCTGGGCCAAATAGAGCAACTCGGCATCGGACTGGGTGCCAACAGCGTGCTGCTGAAGTTCAACCGCATCCATGAGAGCCAAGCGGACCTGATGGGCTCACACATAATGGCCGAGGCCGGCTACGACCCCATCCAGTTGGCCAGGTTCTTCGCCCGGCTCAACGACCAGAGCGGGGCTTTCGTATTCCTGTCCGACCATCCCAATCCCGGAGACCGCTCGAGGGCCATCAAGGAAGAAGCGGCGCGGCTGCCGCACCGGACTTACGGCTACCAGACCGGCCATTTCCAGGAGATGAAGAAGGCGGTCGCGAATATTCATGAACCCCCGCCGAAGATGCAGGCGGAAGACAACCCCGGCGCTTCCGGAACGCCAATCCATTGAAGCCGGCAAGCGATATACTTCCATTACCTGCAATCATGACCGGCGAAAGGCAATCATCTTTGTTACGCAGTGGTGCTATTGTCCCGATCTTGTTCCTGCTCGCTTGCGGATTGATCTTCGCCCAGGACGCTCCCCAACCTCAGCCCGCCCCGAAATTGCCGGCTCCATCGAACCCAGCGTCGCCACCGGCAACCACTCCGCCACCGGCAACACCCGCGCCGCCGGTCAAGCAAGCTGTTCCTGACGACGCTCTGCGCCATTTTCATGAAGGCACGGTGTTTGAGCGCCAGGGTAACAGCGAAAACGCCATCGCCGAGTACAAGGACGCGATTAAAATCTATGCCGACTATTTTGAGGCGCACTACAATCTGGGACGGGTTTACCTGGACCACCAGGGCTATGCCGAAGCCATCGCAGAATTCAAGACCGCCATCGCCCTGAGGCCCAACGATGCCAATGCCCACAACAATCTGGGGCTGGCGCTGAAGCACAATCGCAATCTCAACGGTGCGATCGCCGAATATCAGGAGGCAGTGCGCCTCAATCCGAAGATGGCCAGCGCGCAAAATAATCTGGCCAACGTGCTTTACACCCGGCGCGACTTTAACGGCGCCATTCAGCACTATCGCGCGGCACTGGAACTGGAGCCGGCGAAAGAAAAAATGAGCGAGCAAGACCGCTATAACATCGCCAGCACTCACATGAACCTGGGCAGTGTGCTGGACGATGCCGGCAAGTCGGACGAAGCCATCGTCGAGTATCGCGAAGCCATCCACCTCCAGCCCAAGAATGCCAGCGCCCACTACAATCTTTCCATCGTCTATCAGAAGAAGAAGGACATGCCGTCGGCCATCGCCGAGCTGCGTATTGCGGCCAAGCTCTCGCCCGACTGGCCCACGCCGCACATTATGCTCACCAATCTGCTGAAGGACTCCGATCCCAAGTCTGCGCTGGACGAGTGTATGCTGGCCGACGGTATGACCCACGACGCCAAATTGAACGATGAATGCATGGAGCTGCAGAGGAAAGCACGCTGAACTTTACGGTAAGTTTCATAGCTTACTTGGAGGTCTAACCGATGCTTAAGTCCGTCGCCGTCGTCGTTGGCAGCTACCTGCTTTCCGTTGTTCTTGTGCTGGGCACGGATCCGTTGCTCTCGCGCCTGTTTCCGGGCGACTTCGGCCAAGGCGTCATCCCCTCCGCAACCGCTCTCATGGCGAGTACGGCGTTCTTCGTCGTCATCTCCATTTTTTGTGCATGGATCTGCGCCCGCTTTGCTCCTGGTCGCGCCGCCCGCCATGTGCTCTGGTTCTTTATCATCGGGGAAGTGATGGGCCTGATTGCCACTGTCCCCAACTGGAGCAAGGGCTGGCCGCACTGGTACTGGTTGTCCTGGCTTCTGACCTGGCCGTTGAGTTGCTGGATCGGCTTACTGTTGGCCGGGCGCCGGGCTGATTCGTCCCCTGCCTGAGGTCTCACTACGCGGATGCATCCCCGCGTTTCTCACGTATAAGTTGTATTCAACTCCACCGCACCGGCGAGTTAAGATAGTTGGTTGCGCTGATCTCAGGAAGTCTGAAAATGGAGCGCCGCAGGCGCGAAATAATCTAGCCCAGTACGCAGCCGCAGGCGCGGTGCTGGGTGGAGTGGGAAAATTCGCCGAGTCCCGTAGGGACGTCACTCGCTCTGCAAACAGTTTTCATATTTGCTGGAATCCGCGCCCTCCACCAAATCCTCAATATAAGTAGAAGGGACTCATCCATGAACAGCTTTAGCAGTCGTTCCATCCTCCGCGTGGGCAATCGCGAGTTCGAGATTTACCGTCTTGATGCCTTGGAGAAACATGGTTGCAGCACTGGCCACCTGCCGTTTTCGCTGCGCATTCTGCTGGAGAACCTGCTGCGCCGGGAAGACGGCAAGTCCGTAAAGGCCGACGACATTCGCGCCCTCACCTCCTGGACCGGCAAGAGCGTTCCTTCACAAGAGATCGCCTTCATGCCTAGCCGCGTGCTGCTGCAGGACTTCACCGGCGTACCCGCAGTGGTCGACCTGGCTGCCATGCGCGATGCTATGAAGACCTTGGGCGGCGATCCTAATCTGATCAACCCACTTCAACCGGCCGAGCTGGTCATCGACCACTCCGTACAAGTCGACGAGTTCGGCACCCCGCAAGCCTTTCAGCTCAACGCTGACCTCGAGTTCCAGCGCAACAAAGAACGTTACGCATTCCTCCGTTGGGGACAGGGCGCGTTCAAGAACTTCGCCATCGTTCCGCCTGACACCGGCATCGTCCACCAGATCAATCTTGAATATCTCGCCCGCGTCGTCTTCATCGGCGCCAACGGGCCCACCGGCAAGCCGCTCGCCTATCCCGATACTCTGGTCGGCACCGATTCCCACACCACCATGATCAACGGTCTCGGCATCCTCGGCTGGGGCGTCGGTGGAATCGAGGCCGAAGCTGCCATGCTGGGCCAGCCCGTTTCCATGTTGATCCCGCAGGTCGTGGGCGTGCGCCTGAAGAACCAACTCGCCGCCGGTGCAACCGCAACCGACCTTGTCCTGACCGTGACCGAGATGCTGCGCAAGCACGGCGTCGTCGGCAAGTTCGTCGAGTTCTTCGGACCCGGTCTGCACAAGCTTCCACTCGCCGATCGCGCCACCATCGCCAACATGGGACCCGAGTACGGCGCCACCTGCGGCATCTTCCCCGTCGACGAAGAGACCTTGCGCTATCTCCGCCTCAGCGGCCGCAGCGAAGAGCAGGTGCAACTGGTCGAGGCCTACTGCAAAGAGCAGGGCCTGTTCCATACCGTCAACACGCCGGAAGCCGAATACACCAGTGTGTTGGACCTCGATCTCGCAACCGTCGAGCCCTGTATCGCCGGGCCGAAGCGTCCCCAGGACCGCGTGCTGCTCTCCGCAGCCGCGAAATCATTTGAGCAAGCTCTGCCCGGCCTGTTGAAGCCGGGCCAGCACGTTCCTCCGAAGCAGGAAGCGCGTTGGGAAGGTGAAGGCGGACATCCGGCGGGCATGGATTCGCAGCAGGACGTTGTCGAGGAGCACGTCAAGCTCGACAAATCGCTCAATCACGGCAGCGTGGTGATCGCGGCCATCACCAGTTGTACCAACACTTCCAATCCCTATGTGCTGGTCGCCGCCGGATTGCTGGCGAAGAAGGCCGTCGAGAAGGGACTGTCGGTCCCGGCGTGGGTAAAGACATCGCTAGCTCCGGGATCAATGGTCGTCACCGAATATCTCACTCGCTCCGGCCTGATGCCGTATCTGGAGAAGCTGAAGTTTCATCTCGTCGGCTACGGATGCACCACCTGCATTGGAAACTCGGGACCGCTGCCGCAGGAGGTTTCGAACGTTGTCACCGAAAAAGATCTCGTCGTCGCCTCGGTACTCAGTGGCAATCGCAACTTCGAAGGCCGCATCAACTCTGAAGTCCGCGCGAATTACCTGATGTCGCCGCCGCTGGTTGTAGCCTACGCCCTGGCTGGCCGCATCGATCTCGACATGCTCAACGAGCCGCTGGGTTTCACAAGAAATGGCAAGCGTTCGCCGGTATTTCTTAAGGACATCTGGCCGACCTCCGAAGAAGTCGACGCCGTCGTCCGCAAATACATTACCGGCGACCTCTTCCAGAAGAGTTACAACGACGTCTTCAAGGGCGATGATCGCTGGCGCGGCCTTGCCGTGCCTGAGGGCGAGACCTTCGCATGGGACGAGCAATCCACCTACGTGAAGAACCCCCCGTACTTCGACAACATGCCAGCTCACCCTGCTCCGGTCAAGGACATCGCCGGCGCGCGCGTGCTCTGCTACCTGGGCAACAGCGTTACCACCGATCACATCTCGCCCGCAGGCTCCATCAAGCCGACCAGTCCGGCAGGCCAATACCTCATCGCGAACGGGGTCAAGCCGGTTGACTTCAACTCCTATGGTTCGCGCCGCGGCAATCACGAAGTCATGATGCGCGGAACATTTGCCAATGTACGCCTGCGCAACAAGCTCACGCCGGAACGCGAAGGCGCATTCACGCGTCATCTCCCCGACGGCGAAGAGATGACGATTTTCGATGCCTCGGAAAAATATCGTGCAGCGGGCACGCCGCTGGTAGTGTTGGCGGGTAAAGAGTATGGTTCGGGCTCGTCGCGCGACTGGGCTGCCAAAGGGCCCAGGCTGCTCGGCGTTCGTGCCGTGCTGGCCGAGAGCTTCGAGCGCATCCATCGCTCCAACCTGGTGGGCATGGGCATTCTGCCGCTGCAATTCCCCGCGGAAGAAAGCGCCGAGACCAACGGCCTCACGGGCGAGGAGACATTCGACATCGTCGGGCTGACCGACGTGCTGAAGAACTTCGCACCCGGAAAAACGGTGAAGGTGCGCGCGAAGAAGGCGGACGGCAGCGTAATCGAAATTCATGCGACCGTGCGAATCGATACGCCGCAGGAAGTGCAGTACTACCAGCACGGCGGCATTCTCCAGTACGTGCTACGCCAGTTGCAGAGCAAACCGGAGGCGGTGACAGTATAGCGGTGGCAGGGCCGCGGGCGTGGGATCTGCGTTGGAGTTTTTCAGCAATCTGTTCGGGCGTGCCGAACAGACCGCTGAAAAGAACCGGGCTTCAACCCGTGCGAGTGATTTGCAGGGGCCGAAGCAGCGCCCTCATACAAGAGATCTAGCCGTGCTCACGCTGTCTTCTTCGGGGGCACCTTCGCACCCGACTTGCGCGCCTCACTGATTCCGATGGCAATCGCCTGCTTGCGGCTTTTCACCTTGGTGCGCCCGCCCGACTTCAACTCGCCGTGCTTGTACTCATGCATCACCTTGCTCACCTTGCTCTCCGCCTTAGGACTGTACTTGCGCTGACTACTGCGCGCGGAACCCGATTTTCGTGCTGTTGCCATGTCTAGCCTCCTGTGGATGAGACGCACCTACCCGCCGCAGAGGTTGTGTTTGACCGCCCGATTCCCCTTCACGTAACCTTGACAGTTATTTGTCGCGAGCCCTCATGAAGACTGCTGAAATGGCTTCTCTGCATCCACCCCAATCCTCCAACGACAGGTGCGCCGGCGCCGCCGGACACGTCGCCGAAGAGATCACCGAACTGGTCGGCAACACGCCCGTCCTTCACTTGCGCAAGCTCGTCCCAGGGGACGCCGCCGATGTCTACGTCAAGCTCGAGTACCTGAATCCCGGCGGCAGCATTAAGGACCGCGCCGCTCTGGGCATGATCACCAAAGCCGAACGCGATGGCCGTCTTCAGCCCGGAGCGACCATCTTCGAAGCCACCGCCGGCAACACGGGCGTGGGATTGGCGCTGATTGCCTGTGGCCGCGGCTACAAAACAGTCCTTGCCGTACCGGAAGGCTTCTCCCAGGAAAAAGTCACACTCATGGAGGCTTTCGGCGCTGAGGTGGTTCGCACCCCTCGCGCCGACGGCATGTCGGCGGCAATCGCATACGTTAAAGAACGCGCGGCCCGCACCCCAAATTCCTTTATCGCCGGCCAATTCGAAAATCAGGACAATCCCGACTTCCACTACGAAACTACCGCCCGCGAACTTTACGATCAGCTTGGCGGACAAATTGATGCCATCGTGATCGGCTGCGGCACCGGCGGTACCTTCACTGGTGTGGCGCGCTATTTGAAAGAGCGCAACCCGAAGACGCTGGCCATCGCGGTTGAGACCCAGGGATCGGTGCTGGGCGGCGGCCCGCCCGGCGAACATGAAGTGGAAGGCATCGGCGCCAGCTTCATTCCCAAGACCTTCAATGGTTCGCTTGCCGACGAGATCATCGCCGTCAACGATCATGATGCGTTTGACATGGTGAAGAAGCTGGCAGCAAGCGAAGGCGTGCTGGCAGGATCGAGTGCGGGAGCAAATGTCTTTGTGGCTATCGCCATCGCGAAGCGATTAGGTCCCGGCAAGCGAGTGGCGACGATCATCCCCGACTCCGCCGAGCGGTACTTGTCGAAGGACATCTTCCACTTCAACGAAAAGGAGTCGGCGCCGGCGGCAAAGGCGCAGTGATCAATACTGTCCGTATCTTCCTCGAACGGAATCCTGCAGTTTTTTGGAGTCGTAGCCGACGCCGTCTTTGAAGACAATGTCGACATTTTCAACGTCGGAAATCTGTTTCGACGGATCGCCCTTGATCACCACCAGGTCTGCGTTCTTTCCCGTGGCCACGGAACCTAGCTGTTGGTCGCGGCCCAGGTAAATGGCGCCATTCAGAGTGGCAATCTTGATGGCTTCGACCGGCGAGAATCCGGCTTCGACCAGCAATTCGATGCCACGCTGATCTCCGAATCCGGGAAGCACATCGCCTCCGCCGGTGGGATCGGGGCCGGAAAGCAGCAATCCTCCGGCAGCAACGAAGGCGCGTTCCAACTCCAAGTCATGCTTCCACAGCAGTGCTGGATCAATCTTCGGCGGAGTTGCCGATGGCGGCTTTTGCCGGACAAGGAAAAAATCCTCACGCCCCTGGGGAGTCATCGCATCCAGCACCTGCTGGCGCAGCGGCGGACGTCCTCCGCCCGCCTCTGATTCGAACACCGGCAGCGTCGAAGTCACTGCAACGTGATGGCTGACCAACGTCTGGATCAGGTCCTTCGCCTCCGGCCCGCTCGGATCCATGCGGGCCAACGTCTCCTCGCCCGCGCTTTCGCTGCACTGATCGGGCTTCTTATCCGCATCAAGCTGCGTATTAACGAAGAAACCGTGCTCCAGGTCATCAATTCCAAGCTCGGCCGCTTCTTTGTAAGTGACCGAGCAGAGATGGCCGGTAACTTTAATGCCGCGCTGGTGGGCCGCATCGATCGCCGCCTTCAGTTCGGCGCGCGTGATGTTCATGTAGGCCTTGAAGGAAGTCACGCCCTGGCTGGCCCAGTATTCCACGGTTTGCCGCGCTTCCTCGGCGTTGGCCAGATGCGGCATCTGGATAAAGTAACTTGTGCTGCCTTCCAGATACGGTCCCGTAACATCCAGATGCGGGCCGGGAAGTTTGCCGGCATCGATATCGTGTTTCAGATTGAGATCGGCGTAGGTTTCCACGCTGCCCGTGGTGCGCATCGTGGTCACGCCGCCGGCGAGATAAAGACGCGGCGCCGAGAACGTCATCTGCGGCACCAGCACCGGAGGATCGAAATGCCGCCGGCTGTCGAGGTTCGGCCGCACGATGTAGAAGAGGTGATTGTGCATGCCGACGATGCCCGGCATCACGGTGTAGCCGCGAAGATCCAGAACGGTCGTGCCCCGGGCGGCCGCCACGTCGGCGCCCCG
>Ga0302325_10023608_pt1 | contig 12813 bp, 10 predicted proteins | sample Palsa_T0_2_FD_201948 | JGI IMG/M metagenome (GOLD analysis project Ga0302325, IMG submission 201948) | Peat permafrost microbial communities from Stordalen Mire near Abisko, Sweden - Palsa_T0_2 | ecosystem: Environmental > Terrestrial > Soil > Palsa > Peat permafrost | place: Sweden: Abisko... | reverse complement strand
GACGTCGACAGTTTCATCGAGGAACACAAGGACCGCGAGGAGAAGCCAACTCAATTCGAGACACTCCAACTGATCAGCCAGTCGCAGATGGATCTCTACGAAGTCTTCAATATCCCTGCGCCGTGGAACGGTGATCTCATTACCTCACTCACCGCCCCCACGGAGGGACTCTCGGCGGCGATCGTGGCGATCACCACGCTGGTCGTCGAACTCCAAACACAAGTCTCCAATCAGGCGGACACGCTCAAGGAGAAGCAAGCCGAGCTCGATGAGCTGAAGGCTACCGTCGAACTCAGTCGTTCGTGGGCTGCCATAGAAACCCAGGTCACGAACGCCAAAGAGGCGTACCGCCTTACGCAGCTCAAATCGCGCTTCAGTGGTTTGTCGCGTGGCGTCACCGAGTTGTCGAAAGAAGCGAGCGATCAGCTCATCAACCAGAACTTCGACCATCTGTTCACTGAGGAGTGCGACGCCCTGCGGGCTCCCTCGCTGAAGGTCCAGTTCGTTGGGCGCCAGGGCAAGCCTCAACGCAGGAAGACCCTCAGCGTTGATCAGAAGCCTTCCCTGGTCCTCTCGGAAGGCGAGCAGAAGGTACTTGCGATAGCTGATTTCCTGGCCGAGGCCAGGCTGGCTGGCATCACGGCGCCCGTCATCTTCGATGACCCGGTATCTCCAGCCTCGACCATCGCCGCCTCCAAGAAGTCGCTGGGCGCATCACGCTCTTGGCTCACAACAACCAGGTCATTGTGTTCACGCACGACATCCTGTTTGCGACCACGCTCCACGGCCTGACCGCTGCTTCAAATCAGTTTGCTTATTTCGAGATCACCGACAACAACGGCAAAGGCCAGGTCACCCGCGGTACGCATCCCACGGCTGATTCGATCAAGAGCATCACTGCAGATATCAACAGCAACATCCAGGCAGCGAAGATCCAGGACGGCGCCACCCGCACCGCGCTGGTCCGTCAGGGGTACAGCCGCATGCGTGCGTTCTGCGAGGTTTTCGCCGAGCGAGAACTGCTCCAGGGAGTTAGCACGCGATATGACCCGACGATTCACATGACCATGCTGGAGAAGATCAAGCTCGACAAACTGCCCGCCGCCATCACCCTGGTGAACGAGGTCTTCTACACCGCGTGCAGGCACACTGAGGCTCATTCCCAGCCGGTAGCCACGCTTGGCGTGGCCCCTACTCTCGAGGAGCTGCAAGCCGACTGGGACAAGATCAAAGAAGCCCGTAAGCAGTACCTCGCCTAGATCGTCAGTCTTGCAGAGTCCCGATGGGGCAAGCAGCCTTGCGGTCCATAGGAGAGCCTGAAACCCGCCGGCAGTAAGGCACCCCTGGTTCCGGCGAGACCCGCGACTGACGCGACGAGCGCTTTCGCCATCGCGCGATGCCCGACGCCGCTATAGGTTTGGCGACGCTCCGATGGCAGGGGGCTCACTCGTGGCGGGGGTACGCCCCGTCGAGAACGCACGGCGCCGCCTGTGCGTCACGATCTCCGAGACGTGCAGATTCGCGGGATTACGTAGGGCGAGGTCGTCAGCCTTGCTCCTGGCGACCCGGTTGGCGAGGACCTCAGCGCGCTCCGGGGGATCCGTGACGGCACGACGTCCGTGCCTGCAGTGGCGCTGACCATCCGTGATCGGCAGCCCGCCATGATCACTAGCGGCGTGGTCGGCTTCGAGCGGCGGCCAGCCCCTCACACGGAGACCCGGCCGCGAGTTATGATCGACGCGTGATCAAGCGACGGCAGGATGCCGGGGCGGAGCGGCGCGATTCGCGTCGCGGCGATCAACTGCCAACCGCCATTACGTGCACAGAGTCGAGCCGGGTAAGGAGATCGCATCCGTGACGCCTGCTGCGAATGGCAAGACCCCGGCCGCGTCTCCAACCGATCGGTGGCCGCACGCGCGCTTGCTTCCGACCGCAGGGCTGCGCAGCGACCTTGAGCGCGAGCGCCGTGCGAGCTCGTGCCTGCTGGCGGTCATCCATGGAGTTCCTGAGTTTGGTCACGCGCTCCTGAAGGAGCTCGGAGCGCCGAAGAGCTCGGTGATCGAGACTTACGCTGAGGTGCGATTCGAGATCGCGGGAGGCAAGACCATCATCCCGGACGGCGCGATCGTGTGTCAGCGAGGAGCGAAGCGCTGGACGTGCCTGGTCGAGGTGAAGACTGGCAGCAACGACCTCAAGGACGATCAGGTTGCCAGCTACCTCGACATCGCTCGTGAGCACGGCTACGACGGCGTTCTCACGATCTCCAACCAGATCACCGCCAGCTCGAGCGAGTCCCCGGTCACGCTGGACGGCCGGAAGCTCAAACGCGTTTGCCTGTGGCATTTCTCGTGGTGGCGGATTCTCACCGAGGCGCTCGTTCAGAGCCGTCACCGCGGAGTAAGCGATCCCAACCAGGCCTGGATTCTCCGCGAGCTGATCCACTACCTCGGCAGCGAAGGTTCCGGCGCGACGGGGTTCGAAGATATGGGCCCGAACTGGGTCGAGGTTCGCAAAGCGGTCGCCGCGGGCACGCTACGCCAGAACGATGCTCCGACTAGGGCGGTGGCTCAGCACTGGGAGCAGTTCACGCAGTATTTGTGCCTCAGTCTCTCCCAGGAGCTCGGTCGCGTCGTCACGTCTCCGCGGCATCGCAAGCAGACGACGGCCGAGCGGCTCGCCGAAGTCATCAAGAAGCTGGGTGAGTCAGGCGAACTGATCTCGACTCTTCGCGTGCCGGATGCGGTCGGCGATCTCCAGATCCGAGCTGACCTGCGGGCGCGGCAGACCTCGATCAGCGTGGCAGTGGATGCACCCGGGGATCGACGCGCGAAGCCACGCATCAACTGGATGTTGCGCCAGCTACCAGACGCTCCAGACGATCTAAAGATCGAGGCGTCCTACCCGTCTGCTCGTCAGACCATCCCGGCAGCGCTCGGGCAGGCACGGGAGGATCCCGCCCGTCTGCTCTACCCGTCTGATCCGACGCGCGAGGCCAAATCGTTCGTCATGACCCAGTCGCGGCCGATGGGCCAGAAGCGTGGACGCGACGAGGGATCGTTCGTGCGGGAGACCAGCGCGCAGGCCGTGGGGTTCTACCGGGACCTTGTCCAGAACCTGAAGCCCTGGCAGGCGCCGGCCCCGAAGATCACCTCGTCGACCACGGCGGTCATCGACGAGGAGCCCGAACCTCTCATCGTGCCGCTCGAATCTGACGAAACTCAATCGGCGGAACCCGCCACCGGCTCGTCAACGGATTAACGGAGCCAGCGGCCGACTGGGACCGCGCCCGACTGAACCGTGCAGGTTCGCTGAATTACCTAGGCATCACGATCGTCATCCGCGTCTCGCCGCCAGCCTCGCTCTCGGCGAGCTCCGGGCCTCCTGCGTGGAAGGCGCGTGTGGGCCGCTCGCGCCGGCGACAGGCGAGGCGCGGAAACGCTGGAGTGACGTCGACGACGTCGAGGCAGTCAAGCGTCTCAGCGACGCGACCCGGCGCCGACCGCCACAGCAGCGGTAAGTGAGCCACGCTCGGTCGGTTCGCGCGCCCGATGATCCCGATCCTCGAAATCGTCGCGCGCGCCCTGGCGGTCGATCCCAACGAGTTCCCGGAGTACCACGCTGGCACAGATCCGCGAACGGGTGCCGAGAAGTCTCGGTCGGAAAGCGCCGTTAGGACCCCTCGTTAGGGGCTACGTGCGCGAGATGAAACTCTGCCGCGGCTGGGGCGACCGCGCTGGCACGGATGCTCCCATGTGAGCGATTGGCCCCGGCAGTAAGTTGTGCTACCGCGAGAGAGTGAGCGTCTTGGTCCGGACGACCGTGTGCTGTCCGGGCGGCGTGAAGGTGCCCTTGGCGGTCAGCCTCAGGCGGTTGGCGCGTCTGAGCAGCCCATTGCCCTTTCGAGTGAGCTCTATTCTCATCTGGAGCGTCTCAGCTCGGGAGAACGTAGCGTCCCCTTGTGCGACCAGTAACGGCTGTGGCTTCCCACCAGCTAAGTGCTTGCCGCCAGGCAGGTAGTACCAGTCGATGACAACTTTGCCCGCGGTTAGAGCCTTGAACGACAGCGCATACGCATGCTTGCTCAATAGCGCGCTGATCTTGGCCCGTTCCCCGGTTGGGGTTAGCTCCTTCAGCAGAAGCGCGCCGATCTGCACTCCCGTTGGCGACGGAGATGGATTGGGCGACGGAGACGGATTAGGCGACGGAGACGGATTAGGAGTCGGCGTGGAGGCTACAGCGTTCCCGAGCAGCGATACAGATCCGGGGGAAGAGGGGGCATTGCTGGGAATGACGAGCACTCCAGTCCTTTGCCCGACACCTTCCGGTAAGAAGTTGAGGTAGATCGTGCAGAAATCGCCGGCGGGAACCTGCTGTGTGCATGTGTTGTCGCCGATCGAGAAATCGCTTGCGTCCATGCCCGTAATCGAAGGAGAGCCGATTATCAGCGGACCCTGCCCGAAGTTCGAAACGTTGACTTCTTGGCCAACGCCTGTGTAGGGCTGACCCACGACGGTCGTTCCGGGGAAGGCGAGGAACTCCGGATCGATGTCCGCAGTGGGAATCAGGGTATACGCGATCACAACCTCGGCTACTCCTTCGGATGTTCCAAAGGTCGCGTTTTCAGCTGACGGCTCGATGAACGAGGAACCGCCGCCGCCGCCGCCCCCACTGCCGAGGTAATCGCACGTGTCGCCCCCGTCATTTCCTCCTGCTCCTCCTCCGCCGCCCGCGTAGCCTCCACCTCCCCCGCCGCCGCCTTGGCTGTTATAACACGCTGGGTCGCCTCCGGTCCCGCCGCCGCCGAAGTCCGTGCCCACGACTACGCTACCGCCGCCGCCCCCAGGGCCAGGGTCGCCTGTGTTACCTCCGTTGCCTCCCTGGGTTGATTCTCCGTTCGCGCCGGGACCGCCATCGCCACCGTTGGAGCCATCGCCAGGTTGTCCGCCAGCGCCACCCGTCCCGGCGTCGCCCGCGTAGTCATCGCTGCCAGCGATCCCCGGCGACCCGGCCGCGCCTCCGTCGCCAGAGTCCCCGGAATAGGTGCTGGCGAACTGTCCAGCACCACCCCCGCCGCCAGCGACGACGAGCGGTACGAGCCCACTGGATGATGTCTCCTCCTCGACCCCCGATGCGCCACCACCACCGCCACCGCTCAAGACGCCCAGGCCGCCACTCCCGCCACCGTAGCCGCCCTGGCCGCCACTTGCGCCGCCGCCGGCTCCAGTTGTCCCAGGCTCGCCAACCAGCACTTCCAAGGGTTCGTCGAGCCCGTCGACCGTCGCGCTGGCGACTCCGCCAGCGCCGCCCACTGGAGTGCCCGCACCAGTGGCGTACTCGTTCCCGCCGCTGGCGCCTACTGCCTCTATCGTCACGCTACTGACGCCGGCAGGGAGGTCGAAGTACTGCGGCGCGCCAGTGGCCGTGTACGTCTCCGTCACGGTGTCTCCATTTGTAGTCGTCACGACATCCGCCCATGCGGAAGGTGATCCAATCAATCCAATGGCCAAAATGACCGGCAGCACAAGACACCTGCGAAAGCACCAACGGTCAGTGCTTGCGTTCAATTGGCGAATGAGCATGCGGTATGCCAGCTCGAGCCTGTTCAGCGCCCGCGGTTCGCGGGGACCCGTCGGGTCGATCCCGATGTTGAAGGACTTGCGCGCAGTAGCGTTTGCAAGCGTAACCGATCCGTGAGGCGCGTTGGCGTCCCGTCGTCTCAGAGCTCGTCAGCATTCTGCGTCTCGTCTTACTCGAGAAAGCACGGCGACGCCCAGTGCAGGAAACTGCCGTAGTCGTCGTCGCGAGCCCGGATATGCTCAGCCAGCCTCTCGCCGTTTTGGCACGCCGAGACGCCGTCGGCGAGCGCAGCGCCCATCGCAATCCTCCTGCTGAGCGCGGAGCAGAACGCCTCGAAAAACGTTGCGGGGTCCGTGAGCGCGTGGGCCAACAGCAGGCCGAACGCGCAGGCCGCCAGGTCGTCCACCGGCCATAGGTGCGCGACGGCGGCTTGCCGTTCATTGGTCAACGCGCCGCCCAAGCCGAACTGCCCGAGCCCGCCGAACACCGAGCCGGCTGCTGTCTCGCAGGCGTTGAGTACCATCAGGCGCCGATCGCCCTGCGGGACTGGTAGCTGCATCAGATCATCAACCGGGTACCGACAGTCGGGGCCGAGCATGAGCGCCGACTCCTCCGGCCAGCCTCCCTGATGGACCGCATGCGTGGCGATCCAGATGAGGTCATAGCTGTCGCGATAGACATCCTCGAACTCCTGCTTCGTTAGTCCGGCTTCGGCGCGCTCGACCTCGATGCCGGCGCTCTCCAAGACAGCCGACACCAGGTCGAGCTCCAGCCTCCCACTCCCGACGCGGTGGGTGGCGAGAAACGCGCGCCGGATCCGTCGATCCGCGCCCGGTGCTCGCAGCGACATCGTCAGTGGCAGCGCGACGCCACACTCGCGCAGGCTCAAGGCCTGGATCGGCAGCGGCAGCCACGGAAGCACGAGGAGCGACGCGCCTTGCTCCAGCGCCGTCCGCTGAAGGTCACCGGTGCCGCGGATGCCGAGCCGGGCCAAGGTGGCCGCCTCAAATCGTGCGGCCTGCTCTGGCCGCGTGTTTCGAGATGCATCGCCGGCCAGAGCCTCGTCTCCGGCGGCCGTGGCGTTTCTCACGGCGATGTTGAGGGCCAGATTGATGGCCTGGACCAGTTCATCGAAGTCGTGTCTGTCCGATGGGATGATCTCGCAGGTGCTCCCGTGGACCCACGCCACCGCCTCGGGCCGGTTCGCGATCAGCCACACCAGACTCTCGCGGACATCGTCAGCGCCCAGCCAGGCCGCCAGCAGCCGCCGGGCGTCATCACACGCACCGGCAACAAGCAGGACGTAGATGACGGGCGACACGGCTGCGAACATCCGCTCGTGGGCGTACGCCGCGTCGCCCTTGTCCGCATGCCGCGCGATGTGCTGGCTGTGTTCGCCCGCCGCAGCGAGAAGCTCGTCGAAACGACCCAGTAGCTCGTCCGCCTCGCCGCCGCATTCGGACGCCAGAGCCTGGAACGGCTCATGGCCGATCAACAGATCTGCGAACTCCTCCCTCAACCGAGCGGCCCAATCACGGGCGTCCGGGCGGCCGAGTGCCATCGCCATCGCAGCACAGGCGGCCTTGCGCTGTTCTCGCGGTCGCGTGACGTCCTGGGCGATCGCTGCGATCCAGGCAGCCAGCCCCGTGATCTCGGCCTCGCGGCGGATGGCCCACTGAGCAATCTGGACAACCGCGCGCAGCGCCTCCTCGGCCATGTCGTCGCCCAGCGTCCGTGTCTCGACGATCGCCACTGCGAGGCGCAAGAACGGCTCGGCAAAGACGCGCGCAACATCGACCAGGTCGCCGGTCCGCCAGCTGTAGAAGAAGAGCGCCTCCGTCCAGTGGAGTTCGATCAACGGGATCTGAACGCGCCAGCCAGTCGAGCTCAGCAGGTCCATGAGCGGCTCGAACCACGCGTCATCGATCGTGACCGGCTGAGTGGGCTCGGGATCCAGACCGATCGCGCGGAGGAGCCACTCCCGGGCTAGCGTGAGCTGCCGCCGGGCGATGCCATGCCGGATCGGCGAGATTGCAGCCTGCAGCAGCCAGGTCCGGAACTCGCCGTCGAGCACGGTGCCGCAGTCCTGCGCATGGCGTAGATCACCGACGAACGCCATCGTGAGGTCACCGAGCTCGCGCAGACTGCGCTTCGCCGCCTGATCCTGAATCCCGTCCAAGACCAGCACCAGAGCGTGCGCGCATTTGTCGTTCTCGAACGCGAACGGCATCTCTCCGGTCGTGGGGTGGCCGAGGTATTTGGCGTGAGCTGCAAACGAGGGGAAGACGTCCCTGACCCGTTGGTCTGCCATTCGCGAATCCAATCACGGCTGCGTGGGACGATTCGCTGACGTGTGAGTGGGAATCGACAGCCGTGCGACGGACTTCGGGGTCTCATGCAACTGGCGATACTTGGTCTTGGCGAAGCGCTGACCCGGGGAGCAATCGACCGCCTCACGCAGCTGATTAGCGACCACGTTCAGCCCCGCCCGCCGTTCGAGGTTGAAACGACCCGCGCTGCCGGCGCCGAAATCCTCGCCGTCTACGTGTCGCCTAGTCCCGATACGCCGTACGGCGTCGGCACCAACGACCGCAAACTCACGTACTCCGTCCGGCGCGGTGGCAACTCAAGTCCAGCGCACCCCGAAGACATCGGACACTCCGTTCGCTCGCGTATGCCGACAAGCAACAACCAGCAAGGCGGTCTTCCCTAGGGCTGCTCTGCGCACCATCGCTTCCGTCATCGCCGTGTCGCCTTGGCTCACGCCTCCTTCGGCGACCGGGCGTGCGTTCGTGCCGCCGTGCCATCGCAGTGCCAAGGCAGCCGTCGGACCGGCGTTGGTGTTGTCAAGGCGCTCCTATTTCGTGAAAGCGGTTCGAGCGCCAGCGCACTAGAGCTAGTCTCATGGCGTGGCGACGAAGTGGGAATCGAGGTGGGAACGACTGCCGAAGACGAACAAATCTGGTGGGCAAGGCAAATCATTTGAGGCGCGCGCGAGAGACGGCTCAGGGCGTTGCGTCTTTATCAAGGAGCTCGCAAAGCCGTGGATCGTCGAGGCTCGCAAGCGCTTCCGACGAGAAGTCACGACGTACGAGACCCTGAGCCACCCTGGACTCCCGTCACTGATTGAGGACAACAGCGACGCTTGGGAAGACAAGAGCGTTCATCTCTACCTCGTGCTCGAGTGCATCGAGGGTGAGGATCTCGGCAGTTGGATCCGAGGCCGCGGGCCAATGCCCGCCGAGCAAGCCGCCGGTTGCCTAACACGGATGACCGAGATCGTCGCCTATTGCCACGCCGAGGGTGTGATCCATCGGGACATCAAGCCTGGGAATGTGATGCTCAGAGCCTGCGACCCGAGGGACCCGGTTCTCGTTGACTTCGGCCTGTCCTTCTCGGAGATTCCGGACGAATTAGGCGACGTCACCCGGATTGATGAGGAAGTTGGAAATCGGTTTCTTCGCCTCCCTGAGGCTTGGTCGAACCGCAATCCGATCAGCGACATCACCCAACTCGCCGGGATCTTCTTCTACGTTCTCACCGGGCTTGAGCCGCATGCGCTGCTCGACGAGCATGGGGATATGCCGCACCGTCGCCAAGAAGGCAGAGATACTTTAACCGCGCTCAGCCTCGACGAGGGCCAGTTTGCGCGGCTGATGTTCCTGTTCGATCGGGCTTTCGACACCGTCGCTGCAAATCGCCTCCAGTCCGCGGCAGAACTGGGAGCGGGCGTCGATCATGTTGTTTCACAGGTCCACGATCCCACCGAACTCCAAGGGCTCCGAGCGCGGTTTGCAGAGGTTGCGGCTAGGACTGACGATCCAGCGGCAGCAGCCTCTGCCGAAAGACTCGGCGAATTTGCGCACAACGCATGGCATACCGTCGGGGACGTCGCCGACGGCGCTGGGCTTGAGGCGCTTCGTCAGGGGTACGTGTACGAGCCTGGAAACATTGACCTTGCGTTGAAGGTGGTGACGAAGCCTGCCGTCCCTCCGTACGTCCAGTACCGGTTTGCCGAGCGTGGATCCAAGGAAGTCGCATTGGTGGCCGACGGGGAGGAGCTGTGGACGGGCCAAGATCCCGAGGATCCGACTCTGGCGGAAGCGGTCGAACGCAAATCGCGCGCCGCTTTTCTCGAGTTCTACGAGGGATCTGAGGACGAAATGCGTGGCCGGTGATAACCCGGTCGGCCGAGTTCCGCTCCCGCCGAAAGCCGCACCGATCTCACGTGCCGGCCTCAGCGCTGCTTGTCTCCCTACCGGCACCGCGGCCACTGGCTTCATGATCGGCCGCGTGCACAGCCACGTTGCGCACGATCGCATTGAGCATTCGGTAGCGCCGGAGATCGCACGAACGCATCGGCGACGTTCCGTGCGCCCGTGTCGGGCGGCTCGTCGCGGGCGCGCACGATCGCCTTCGGCTCGATGCCGTGTGCCCTCTTCCTGGCGAACAGCAGGTGCGGAGTCACGCGTGGGCCGAGACTCGCTTTCGTTCGCGCGCGGGCATCAGGCCCACGAACGTCGTGGCTGGTTGTATCCGAGGCCAGCGGGGCACGGGTGCCGGCGACGTCGAAATCGTGACTGCTCGGCGTTGGCCTCGCTCGCGTTCCGTTGGCCAGGGTCGGGACCTGGATCGCTGGGATGGCTGCCCAGTGTGTCCGGATGGTGGTTACCGCTCGGTGACGGCGGCACCGGGCGGTAACCACCGGTTGCGTAGAACGGCTGGCGAGATGACCTTAGGCGCCAGGAAGCAGCCCGAGATGCAGACCCGCCACGGCTTAATGAGATTGAAGCTCCAGCCTCGACGAGCGCCGGTCGGCCAGGGCGACGGGGACGACGGGAAAGGCAGCGACGTGCAAGTGAAAGACACAAGTCAAGCCGTGAGTCGAGTACATGCGAGTGGGCGTCGACCTTGGCGATCGGCCGCGCTGCCGGCCGTCCTCGTGGCCGTGGGGCTGGGATTGGCGGCGTGCGGGGGTGGGTCACCGAAGGCAGGCTCGGACTCGTCGGTGCATTTGGAGGCGGACGCGCTGAAGTTCGCCGGGTGCATGCGCTCGGATGGGCTCACCGACTTCCCCGACCCGACCGTCGGGTCGAACGGCCTGCCCAGCTTCACCCTCAATGCCAGCCCGGGCAGCGATCTCAACCCTTCGTCATCGCAGTTCCAGACGGCTCATCGGGCGTGCGAGAAGGACCTGCCGAACCTCGGGGGGCAGACGCCCGCCGCCAAGGCGGCGGCCAATACGAAGGCACTGAAGTACGTCCAGTGCATGCGATCCAAAGGGGAGCCCGACTATCCTGAGCCCAACGGCCAAGGAGTCATCCAGCTCACCAACCCGACCGGCATCCTCGCCCCTGACTCGCCGCAGTTCCAGAGAGCCGAGAAGGCCTGCCAAAGGCTGGACAGCGGCTTTGCCAGCAGCGGAGCTGCAAGGTCGGGAAGCGGTTAGCACGGCTCCCGGGGAGCTCTCGTGTCGGCTCGCCGGGATGGGTTTACCGGACTAGCAGCCCGAGACGGGTGATCACCACGGGCGCAGGCACGCCCTGATATGGCTGAGGATTACGAACGCAAATCGGTGCGGTGAGCTTCGAAGGTACGCGCCTTCCAACCTCCTTCGAGATGCGTACTCAGTCTTCTCTCCGGGCTCTTTGGTGTCTCGCGTTCGCTTGGTGGTCGTCTGGTCGGACAATCTGACTCTCTGGCCCGGTGGGAGGACGGCTCGCACCCGCCAAAGCGTTGCGAGAAGAGCGAGCGGACGGGAACGCGACTTTTACGGCCAGGCCGCCGGCTTCTTCTGGGCGAACGTCGAGACCTGCTCCGTGTGCTTTGGCGATTGCGGCGACGATCGCGAGGCCGAGGCCGAGGCCGTCGTGAGTGCCTGTCCGATCGAGTGTGTCGCGTTGGAAGGGTTGGAGGAGCCGGCCGATGGCGTCTGCGGGCACGACCGGTCCGGTGTTCGTGACTTGGAGGACGGCCTGGTCGTTCTCTTGGACGAGGATCTCGACGTGGCCGTGGGGAGCGTTGTAGTTGATCGCGTTTTCGACGAGGTTTGAGACGAGCCGTTCAGCGAGATATGGATCACCGTGGGTCGGTGCCGGGCTGACTGAGATATCAACCCGCAGACCTCGGGCGGCAGCGGCAGCTTGCTGGGCGTCGGCCACGTCGCTGGCGACCGTCGCGAGGTCGAAGGGCTCGTGATGGTCGAGCCCGTGTTGGCTTCGGGCCAGGATCAGAAGCGACTCGATTAGGCGCTCTTGTTGCTCGCCGGCGGCGAGCACTTCTTCGCTGGTGAGGCGAAACTCGTCTGCGGTGGTGTTGGGGTCGCGGAGTCTCATCTGGAGCAGTGCGCGAGTGAGCGCGAGCGGCGTGCGTAGCTCGTGTGAGGCGTTCCCGACGAAGTTGCGCTGGCCGTTGAAGGCGGCTTCGAGGCGTGCGAGCAGTTCGTCAATGGTGTCGGCGAGTTCCTTCAGCTCGTCGCGTGGTCCTGGCAGGGCGAGGCGCTGGTGGAGGTTGTCCTCGGAGATGCGCTTCGTGGTCGCGGTGATCGTCCGCAGGGGACGGAGGACGCGTCCGGCGACGAACCAGCCGAGCGCGACGGAGAAGACCGCCACGACCGCAAGGTTGATGAGCAACTGCTGCGGCAGAACCTGTAGTGGGTGGGCTGTGTCCGCTATCAGAACATGGGTGACCGCGAGCAGGCTGGCGCCCGTCAGTAGGAAGAGACAGGCGTAGAGAGCCGTGAGTCGCATGCGGACTGTGCGCGCCGGCAGCCGCAGCATGGATCGGGGGTTCAGGCGACCAAGGACGCGCATCCGCGGTTAGATGTGGTAGCCAGCTTCGGGCACGGTTTGGATGATCGGTGGGTCGCCGAGTTTGGCTCGCAGTCTGCTGATCGTCTTCTTGACCGTCGTGCTGAATGGGTTGGCGTTCTCGTCCCATGCCTGTTCGAGGAGCTGCTCGGCGGACAGGACTGTGCCTTGGGCACGCAGGAGCGCTTCGAGCACCGCGAACTCACGCGGGCTGAGTGCGATCGGCTGTCCGGCGCGGGTGACCGTGCGGTGCGGGACGTCGAGGCACAGGTCACGGTGGACCAGGACGGGCGGCAGGGACGTGATCGAGCGTCTGGCGAGCGCGTGGATGCGGGCGATCAGCTCGGTGAAATCGAACGGCTTGGGGAGGTAGTCGTCGGCGCCGAGACCGAGTCCCTGGACGCGGTCTTGGATCGTTCCCGAGGCG
>Ga0302325_10023607_pt1 | contig 12813 bp, 8 predicted proteins | sample Palsa_T0_2_FD_201948 | JGI IMG/M metagenome (GOLD analysis project Ga0302325, IMG submission 201948) | Peat permafrost microbial communities from Stordalen Mire near Abisko, Sweden - Palsa_T0_2 | ecosystem: Environmental > Terrestrial > Soil > Palsa > Peat permafrost | place: Sweden: Abisko... | reverse complement strand
GGGAGGGCTTTGCCCCTGAGGGAGTGCTGTTGCTCTAGGGGTGAACACGGATTCATCGCTTGGTTGAAAGGGTGGGGCCCACGCCTTAAACTTGAGAAGTGACCATGACCCCAGTTGCGGCGGTTCAATTGCAAAGGCGCCCGGAAATCGGAGTATCCGAGCCTTAATGGAACCTACACTCGTTGCCGAGCCTGCCAAGGCGGCGTCCCTGGGGAGCACGGTGTTTACGCGCAGGAATTTTCTCCGGCTGGCGGCCGGCTCCGCCGCGGGTTTGGCTTTCTATTCAGGGGAAATCGCGCGCCACGAAATTGAAATCGTTACCCGCACAATCACCCTCTCCCGATTGCCCGACGCGTTTGCCGGCCTAAGGATCGTGCAGATCAGCGATTTTCATTTCGAAGAATTCACCGAAGCGTTTTTTCTGGAGACAGTGGTGCGCAAAGTAAACGCACTGGCTCCCGATCTAGTCGTGCTAACCGGGGATTTCGTGAGCCGGGGCCCTCTTCCACGGCACATTGCGGCAAAGATGAGCTACCACTGCGCCGGACTTCTAAGCCAGCTCACCTGCCCGCTGCGCTATTCGATCCTGGGCAACCACGATTGCATGGTCAATTCACGGGCCGTCACCGATGCGCTGGTGACGCACGGCATTCCCGTACTGGCAAACCGCTGCGTGCCCCTGGAGCGCGATGGCCAGCGTATCTGGCTGGCCGGCATTGAGGATGTTCTCGAGCAACGACCCGATCTGGCAGCAGCGCTCCCCACCCACAGAAACCCGGACCGCGAACCCGTTATCCTGCTGGCCCACGAGCCGGATTTTGCCGACCTGGTAGTGGGGCGCCAAGTTGCCCTTGTTCTCTCCGGGCACACCCACGGCGGCCAGGTTCGCATTCCGCTGTTGCCTCCGATCCATCTCCCCGAAATGGGAGCTCGGTACGTGGAAGGGTTCTTCAGGCTGAGCGATCACACACAACTCTATGTCAATCGAGGTATCGGCACGGTCGGCCTGCCTTTTCGCTTGCGTTGTCCTCCGGAGATTACAGTCATCACCCTCGCCCAGGAATGAGATCGGGCAATCCCCCTTTCTGGCGGAGACCACTCCTTTGTTTACTCTTTGTCCCCTCTTCTGCTTACTTGGGTAATAAACGGATAGGAAAAACTGTCCGAAAACGCAATCCCACCGCCGAAATAATCCCAATTTGGTACCGTCGTAGTACCTTTCGGGAAAGACATCGAGTGTTACTCGACTTAAGTTGTAGAAAACCGTAGGGACACCTCATCATGTACCCGCTAAACTCAGAAATCGAAAGGGGACATCATGGGTATCCAAGCTTTTCCAAATATATTAGCGGAGCAATCGCCGAGGCCGGCATTGCGCATCGTGGTGGGGAATAAGTCGATCGTTTCCATGCGTGTTGTCGATGCTTCTTCTGTGGATCCGGAGCAACTGTACGACGAAGATACGTTGGGCTGCGCCCGCGGTGTGGTTTGGGCCGTTGTCTTCCAGGCAGCGCTGGTCATCGCCGTCGCGGTAGGTTGGAAACTCCACTTTTTTCTGCGGTAAGGGTTTTCGCAGCAGGAGAAAGAATGTTACGCCCCTTTTGTTGGGAGCGTGTTTCAAGCACGCTCTAAGAAAAGATGCACCCAGGAACAGGAGAAATGCTTAAGCGCTTTTCTCCTTCAAATCGCCTTCTCCATCACCTCAGCATCGACCCTCCCCGCATAGTATTTTGAGATTCGTCCGGTAGTGGCAAATCCCAGGCGCTGATAAAACTCGCGCGCGGCAGAATTGTTCTCCGCCACCTCGAGGCTCATCACTCCTGCCCCTTCTTCCTTCATCTGCTCTTCCGCAGTGTGCATCAGGAGTGTCCCCAACCCGCGGCGCCGCTCGACCGGGTCCACGTCCAGGGTGACGATGTGGCCCGTCAAGCGGCCGTTACGGCTCGCCCGCTCCACAATGACGAAGCCGGCCAGCTTGCTCTCCCCCTGCTCGGCAATCCAGCATGAGCATCGGGGATGGGTGAGGAAATAGCGTAACTCAGCCTTGGAATACGCAATCTCACGCGGAAAGCAGACCTGATCAAGCTGGTGAAGCCCGGCCACATCCTGCTGCTGAAAGCTGCGTAGGCGAGTCATGCCTCAAGCATGTTAGAGCATTTCACTTCTACGCTGTACTGGCGGGCGTAGTGAGGTGCGGCTTTTCTTGGGGAAAAGCCGCGACGAGATTGGTTACATCTGTGTGCGCCAGAGTGAAATGCTCTAGAGCATTTCACTTCTACGCTGTACTGGCGAGCGTAGCGAGGTGCGGCTTTTCTTGGGGAAAAGCCGCGACGAGATTGGTTACTCTGTGTGCGCCAGAAGTGAAATACTCTACGGATTCGAAGCAACGGCTATCTTTGCCGGGGCTTTTCGGGGTTCTATCACGACTCCGTTGTAGAGTGTCGCCGCCAGCAGGCGTCCCCCTGATGAGCGCACATTGTGTACTCTCCAGCCTGCATCCCAAAATTTCCAGGTCCGGTCCGCCGGGTCAACCGCCAGAATCCAACTGGAGGCCCAGGAGGTCATAATGATGCGCTTTAGATCCGGGTCGTAACTCAGCCCATTGATGTCGGAGATAGGAAGGGTCGACATCTCTGTCCAGCTCTGACCATGATCTTCGCTGTAGAAGACGCCTTCACGGCCACCCAGCCACAGGCCACCATCCGGTGTCATGGTGATGGCATGAAGCCAGGTCAGCTTCTGCGGCATGGCCAGCGGCTGCCAGTTCTTCCCCCCGTCCTGGGACAAAGAGAGCGTGGTTCGCTGCGCCGCCACGACCACGGGGCCAGCGGCCGCCACGGTGCGGAACTCCGTCTTCCCTAACACCGGGCCGCCCTCCCAGGAAATGCCCTGATCGGCACTCGAATAAATTCCGCTGGAAGTTGCGGCGTACCAGATGCTTCCGGAAGCGTCGACAGTACTGACCCGCCCGTCGATCTGGCCGCCGGGCACCATCACGGTTTTTTCGGTCTTGACGCGCTTGCCCTTGCGGACCACATAGGAGGTCTTTTGCTCCTCCTTGACGATCTTTCCGTCTGGCTGCCAGTTGGTACCATCCCAACGGAAGACGCCGGCGTTGGTCCCGGCCAGGATGGAGCCATCCGCCGCCTGCGAGAGGCTGAAGACGTCGCGTCCCTGAAGGCCGTTGCTCTGCTGACGCCAGCTGGCGCCCTCATCGTTGGAAACAAAGACACCGCCATAGCTCTTGTCGTTCACCACGCCGGCGAAGATGGTCTGGGGCGTTTTCGAATCCACCAGGAGACTGGAAACCTGGCGCTGGGAGAAGCCGGTATTGGATGCCTTGAAGGTTGCCGCGGAGTCGTCGCTCTCCAAAACCCCGCTGCGGTCGGTTGCGAGCAGGACGTGCTGCGGGTTCTTGGGGTCGACATAGACGTCGTTGATGATCACGTCCGGTCCGGTCATGCGGCGCCAGTTAACGCCGCCGTCAAGCGTCTTGTACAGGCCTTCGGTGGTGCCGGCGTAGACCGTGTTGCGATTGGTTGGATCGAGCATCAAGACGCGCGTTCTGCGCGCCGTCATAGGAATGCCCTGCATCTTGCGATAAAGCTCGCCGCCGTTGTCACTGCGGTAGATCCCGGAGCAGGCACTGGTATAGACGACGCTGGGCAGCGTGGGATCGATAATGATCGAGAACACATCCGAGTCATCGATCAGACCCTGTTTAATGTTGTGCCAATTGGCGCCGCCGTCGGTGGTCTTCCATGGCAGGTGCCAGGTGCCCGCGTAAACCGTATGCGGATCTTTGGGATCGATGGCAATGGATTCCACTTCATGAAGCTCCATGCTGCCCAAGGGCGTGATCTGGGTCCAGTGAACGCCGCTGTCCTCGCTGCGAAAGACGCCTTTCAGGGTGCCTGCGATCAGGATCTTGGGATCGGACGGCGCTTGCGTGAGAGCACGGATCGATTGACCCTTCATGGCTTCCACCGCGGTCCAGCTCTTGCCTGCATCGTGGCTGATAAAGAGGCCACCGTCGGGATGATCCACCACCCAGGCCCCGACCAGCAGCGTCTTGGAATCGGATTCATCGACCACGATGTTGTCCAGCATCAGATCGTCGCTCTTAGACAGTTTGGCCAGCCTCTGCCAGCTCGCGCCACCATCTTCGGTCTGATACACCCAGCTGTTCGTAGTGCCCAGGTATAGATGCTGTGCATTTGAAGGATCAGCGGCAAAACTACGCCCATCCCCTCCATCGGGTCCCACCGGAACCCAGGACGCAATTTGAGCCAAAGCTGGTTGGGTAGGAGAAAGAACGAGCAGGAGAGAAATGGAAGCGAGAGTACGCCCGATGAATGAACTCATAACCCTCTATCTGGATGCTTGAATCTGCAAGCTCGTTGGCCGAGCTTATCCAATACTCAACCGTGCGCCCGTACGACCGGCAGGGTCAAGCACAATGAAAAGGGTGACCGTTACGACTCGGTCACCCTTTTCGGTTATTGCTGCCACAGCGCTTATTGTGCTGGAGCGGCGGCTGCTTTCGTGTGACGGCGAGGAGCGGGCTTGGTTCTGGATTGAACCTTTACCGTGCTCTCGTCGACCGCGGTGGTGCCTGGGATGTCAGTGTCGAAGGTCGCGCCGGCAGGAACAAGGTAGTTCTCTACTTCCTTGTTGCCCTGTGTTCCGGTGCGTACCGAGATCCGGGAAGCATCAATACCCTTCTCCGTCACCAGGTAGTCCTTCGTATTGACAGCCCGCTGTGCAGCCAAGGTGTCGGCATGCTTCTCACCGGAAGCAGCCTCACCAACCACCACTGCGCTGGCATCTGTTTGTTGTTGCAGGTTCAGAGCGACGTCATCGAGGCAAGCCTTGGCTTCGTTGTCGACGCGACCTGGACGTTTCGTATCCCGATCGAAGTTGATCGAGCAGAGCGTCTTCGTCTTGGGAGCAGGCGGTGGCGGCGGCGCTTCAACATTGACCGAGGTCGTTGAAGTGGCCGTCTGTCCCTTGTCGTCCTGCACGTTGCAAGTGATGGTAATCGAACCAGCAGGGGCACCGGTTGTGCTCAGCGTGGCGGTGTTGCCGCTTCCGCTGATCTGTGCAGCCGACGCACTGAACGTGTAGGTCAGCGGCCGATTCTGCGGGCTTACACCCTGGGCCGTGACGGTTGACGTTCCACCAGGCTGAACGGTGGTCGGATTCGCCGAGCAGCTAATCGTCGGTGGATCGTACTGCTTGATGGTGAAGTTCGCCGTGCAATCCGCGAAGAGGCCAACCTTCTGCCCTTCGGAGACGTGGCCGGTCACGGTGTAGTTGCCCGGGTTCAAGCCCGTGGTATCTACGGCGCCAGTGGTATTGTCGCCCGTAACCTTAACCCCCTCGTTGCCCGTCCAGCTGTAGGTTGCTGTCTTTTTCGGGTTCAGATTTGTCGCCGTACCGGTGACCGTGATCGGGTCGCCGGGATACGCGGGAGACGGGGCAGCGGTGCAAGCGTAGGTCACAGGAGGCGGCGGCAGGATGCTGCCCATGTGGTACACAAGCCCCGTGCTCAGACGCGCCACCTTGAGGTTTGCCCGGCCGCCGGTTGGGTATGGCGGTTGAGGACCGAAGTTGGCATGAAAGTATTCATAGTCTGCCTGGAAGAGACGCAGCCCAAGGTGGCCACCCAGGAACGGGAGAGCGTAGTCGAGGCCGCCGCCAACTGTCAGGGCTGGACCGTAGGTGTAAGGCTCGTGGTATGGACCACCCAGCCTTACATATCCAGCGTCTGCATGAACGAACGGCGTGATCTCGGCGGTCGGATAGCGGAAGACCAGGCCAAGTTGCCCGGTAGACGCTCCGTCATTGTTCCCGTCGGGATGATTTGCATATTCAAGCTGTCCACCCACGTAGCGGTTGAAGAAGTAGTTGAAGCTCCCAATCGCACCGTAGTTGATGGACGAGTACGACACCGGACCATTGACGCCGATGTTAGCGCCACCGGGAATCGTAACCGAGCCGTGTGGCGCCAGGTACGAGTAACCTGCAAAAATGTCGATTCGAGAAGCCGGCGCGTCTGCAGGTGCTACCGGCTTTGAGGCTGTACTGGCCGAATCCTGCGCTAAGAGACTCGTAACACCGAATCCCACAGCACTTGTTAAGAGCAGAATTCGGCCCACGGAACTCAACGGGCGAAAGTGCATGCGTCTATCCTCCGCAACCACTGGAAAGTCATTCAAAACTTGGAAAGTCAATCAAACCGAACTGACGAGTCACCTGGAGGTGGCTCAGTCCATAACCAACTTCGTGTCACGCAAACCCAGAACCTTAGATGCAAAAGATCCACATTCGGTAATCTACAGCAAATTTATTATCCCGACTAGCCTAGAATTTTCAACATCTTAACGATGGGAGTGCACTAATAGTGAACGCTTGGTTACCTCTTCTGACAACACCGGGCGGCAACCGACTCACAAAAAGAACTGCCCACCCAACTTATTACAAATGCACAATTATTGGAAGTTTAATACGCGCTTTACGCTTCCGCGCTCCCTCTGAATCTTTTCCTGGAGAAGTGTGATCGCGTACATCAACTGTTCGGGACGGGGCGGACAGCCCGGCACATATACGTCCACGGGGATAATCTGATTCACTCCCTGAACCAGCGCATAGTTATTGAAGACGCCGCCGGAAGTCGCGCAGGCGCCCATCGAGATCACCCATTTGGGCTCCGGCATCTGCTCATACAGGCGGCGGATGACCGGGGCCATCTTCTGCGACACCCTTCCCGCAATCACCATGAGATCGGACTGCCGGGGAGAAGGGCGAAACACCTCTGCGCCAAATCGCGCAATATCGAAACGCGCCCCACCCATCGACATCATCTCGATGGCGCAGCAAGCGAGGCCAAACGTCATGGGCCACACCGAGCTCTTGCGTATCCAGTTCACCGCAAAATCCAAGGTGGTCATGATCACCCCCTCGGGTTGCTCATAACCGAAATCTACCTCGCGGACTTTTTCCTGATTCCTGGCGCTCGACTCTAAATTCCCGAAGAGATACCGGTCGCTGCCCGTTCCGCTCATAGCTACCACTATATCGCTTCTCTTCGGCTCTCCTGGTTCCGATTCAGGGAATTATGAGGCCGCTCCATGGTTCCCGCAGCTATACTCTTGCTACCTTGGAAATCAAACTATGCAAAAAATAGAAGCTGTCATTCAGCCGTCGAAGCTCGACGCAGTCAAAGATGCCTTGCTCGCCATCGGCGTCGAGGGCATGACGATCCTTGAAGCACGCGGCCACGGACGCCAAAAGGGCCATACAGAGTTCTATCGCGGACGCGAGTATACAGTCGATCTCTTACCCAAGATCAAGATCGAAACCGTGGTCCCGGAGGAACTGCTGGAAAAGGCGGTTCAGGCCATCATCACAGCGACCAGAACGGGGAAGATCGGGGACGGCAAGATCTTCGTCTCCGGGATCGACGAAGCCATCCGCATCCGCAACGGGGACCGCGGCGCGGCTGCTCTTTAACGGTTCCTGCAGGCGGCATCGAAGCCTTGACACCCCCGGTGCTACACGCGCCAGGGCAGACGGGCACTATCTTTCGCAAATGTTACCTGGCGGCCACCATGGAGGGGAGCTGCCCGGATTTCCGGTCGGGGCTTGGTGGAATCAGCGAACTTTATGCGACTTTCCTTAAAGTCATTCACCGGCGTTGCCGACCCGCGGGATATGAAACGCGGCATTTCTTGTGCTCGCCAGAAAGCGCAACAAATCCCCGGGTGCCCATTCGTGGTGCTTCCTACCGGGCCAAACACCAACCGCAGCCTAATCGAGAACTTGTTTCTTCTCAGTCATCCACCGGCGTTGCCGACCCACGGGGGCATGAAACGGGTTTGTTTCTTATCAGAAAGTCGCACACGCGGCCGTTGGTGGCGCCGCGCAGTAGGAAATCCGGGGGGTGCCCATAGTCTTCATTCGCGGCTGACATGAAACCTGCATTCACGTCTCACCAGCAGTTGCGGGAACACTACCAGGCCGAGATGGCGGCCATGCGGGAGTCCTTCGACCGGACGGGCAACGGCGTGCTCTGCATCCGCCGCCGCGCACTGGTCGTAGACTCCTTGCTGGAACCGCTGTGGCGGTTCGAGGGCGGTTCCACGCTGCCCCCCGGGCTTGCGCTGGTAGCGGTCGGGGGCTTCGGCCGCAAGGAACTCTTCCCTTCCTCCGACGTCGACCTCCTCTACCTTTGTGCTGACGAACAGGTGGAGCACGATCTCCGCGAGACCATCCGCGGCTGCAATCAGGCCATGTGGGACCTCGGCCTGCGGGCCAGCCCGATGATCCGCACGCTCAAGGAATGCGACCGCTACGACCCCGCTAACCTTGAATTCACCCTCTCCCTGCTCGACCGCCGCTTCATCGCCGGCGACCACGGTCTCTACCAGATCCTCCAGGCACAAACGCTACCGGGGCTCGCGCTGCGCGAGTGGAGCGCCATCGTTCATGAACTTGCCGACCTGGCCCGCGCGCGCCATCAAAAATTTGGCAACACCATCTTCCATCTCGAACCCAACATCAAAGAATGTCCGGGGGGCCTGCGCGATCACCAGCTGGCCCACTGGCTCAACCTGCTGCGCCACATCCACGAACACAAGGCTTGGCCTTCTTCCCTCGGTAACTCCGTCTCCGCGGTGCACAACGAAGCCGCATCGGCGTTTGATTTTCTCTGTGCTACGCGTTGCTTTCTCCACTTCCGCACTGGCCGCGATGACAATAGCCTCGATTGGCATGCGCAGGATGAAGCCGCAGCCCAGAGTATCGGGCTGGAAACCAAGGGCACCTCGGATCCGGCCTACTGGATGCGGACCTACTACCGCCACGCGCGCACCGTCTATCGGCGTGCGGTTCTACTCATGGAGGGCTTGCCGCCGGCACGGCAGTCTTTCTACCGGCCACAACGGCGCAAACGCGTTCCCATTGCGGGAACTGACTTCGTGGTGCAGGACGGGCGCATCGATGTCTCCGAATCAGCGCTGCTCACCGGTCCGGAGGGAATTCTTCGGGTCTTCGCGTTGGTCGCGGCGCACGGCTACCGGCTGACACAAAATGCCGAAGACCGCCTGGCCGATGCTCTGCCGGTGCTCGATGTACACATCCCCGAGGGGCCATTCCTATGGAACGGCCTACGCGAGATCCTGCTCGGACCTCACGCGGCGCACGCTCTACGTACTATGCATGCTCTTGGCATCCTGGAATTGCTTATCCCCGAGTTCCACGGCATTGACGCGCTGGTCATCCGCGACTCCTATCATCGCTACACCGTCGACGAGCATACCTTTCTGGTCATCGACAATGTTCACGCCCTGCGCCAACCACAACTTGCCTGGGAAAGGCGCTTTGCGACCCTGCTCACGGAGATCGATCGCCTCGACCTCTTCTTCCTCGCGATACTCATGCACGACACAGGGAAGGCCCGCCGCAGCGGCGACCATACGGTACAGAGTGTGGAGCTGGCCGATAGCCTGCTGGCCCGGCTGGAACTGGATCCCGAAGAGCGCGATATGGTAAGGCGGCTCATCCGCAATCATCTGGAAATGTCGGCGACCATGCGCCGCGACATCTTTGCCCCCGAAACCATTCGCACTTTTGCCGAAAAGGCGGCTTCGCAGACCCAACTCAAGATGCTGTGCCTGATGACCTTCGCCGACATCAAAGCCGTGAACCCGGATGCGCTGACCCCATGGAAGGCCGATAACCTCTGGCAACTGTACATCGCAACCTCCAACTTCATGGACCGGAGCGTCGACCAGGAACGCTATCGCGCCGCCGTGGATCCCACGCTGCTCAAGCGGATCCTTCCCCTGGCCCCGGAGCGGGCCCATGAATTGCGCAGTTTTCTTGAAGGATTCCCCCAGCGCTACCTGCAGACACGGCTGCCGGAGCAGATCCGCGACCATTTCCAGATGGCCTTGCAACTCTCCGGGTCGGCCGCCCAGCTCAACCTGCGCAACCTGCGACAGCTTTGGGAGCTCACGGTCATCACCCGCGATCGCCCGCTGCTGTTTGCCGACATGGCCGGTGCGCTCTCCGCCTGGGGGATGAACATCGTCAAGGCCGAGGCTTTTTCCAACGATGCCGGCATTATCGTCGATACTTTTCAGTTTTCCGATCCCTTCCGCACGCTCGAGCTCAATCCTTCCGAAGTGGATCGCTTCCGCGCGAGCCTCCTGGATGTCATCTCGCTTAAGACCCCGATCGAGGTCCTGCTGCGCCGCCGCCAAGCCGCGCGCGGCATCACCATGGTCAAGGTCGCGACCCGTCTTGAGTTCGACAACACTGTTTCCACGCATAGTACTTTGCTGCAGGTTGTCGCCCAGGACGGTCCCGGGCTGCTGCGCCAAATCGCCACTACGCTGGCCGCACACGATTGCAATATCGAAGTGGCCCTAATCGATACTGAAGGGGAGATCGCCATCGACGTCTTCTATCTCACTATCCGCGGCGCCAAACTGGACGAGGCCACGCAGCGGCAACTCCAGGCAGCCCTCTCCCTGGCCATCGAGGAGCTTCGCCCGGCGCGGGCGACGTGAAAGGGATTGGTTCCGATTCGATTGCGTACGTGCGGGGAAGCAGTGTCATGCGGACCCGGCAAGCCGGGACTCTTTCGATCTGATTTCTGCTTAGGGGTGGCTGCTCGGCCTACGGCAGCTGTGAAAATGCTCTACCATCGGACGAGTGCAACGTGAAACTGGGCCGATCCATCCGAAAGTACTTTCGCCTGCGTCAGCATTCGCAGCAGCGGCCCGCCTTCGCCCGCGCAAAGGACGAACTTCGTGCCCGCACCAGGGCATTTTCCGCCTCGGCTAGTGTTGATACGCAAACTGCCGGCTTCACCCGCCTCTTCCGCTTCATTTGGACCGGCTCGAGCGAGCGGGCCTTCAACGTCCGCCTGCTTTGCTGGGTCCGTATGCTGGAGCACGACGATTTGCTGCGGCTCGATTTTCAGGAAGCCTTTCAATCCATGCTCGCCGGGCTCGACTCCGTGACGCTGTTGGCGGAAGCCGGCTTGCCCAAGCATCATGCGGTCTTCTCCGAAGGCCTCCGCCGCCTCTTTAATCGCATCTTGCCTTCAGCACTGTCGGTATCCGATAGCTCGCGCCTACTGGTCTCGCTCTTCGCCACTTCGCGCGATGTCGAGCGCTTTCTCGAGTTGCCGCAGCCCCTCTTTGAACGCCTCCGCATGCTTCTCGCTCCACCTGCCACCGCCGGTGGGCCGCGGCCGTCCGCTCGCTTACAAAGCGATTTGCGCCAGGCGCTTTGCCTGATCGCGACGCGCACCGCAGGACGCGGCGTCACCGGTGCCATGCGCCAGCGTTGCGGCCAATACGAAGTCGAGAACTCACCCTTTTACCAGTTGATCTTCTCCACCCAACAACTGGTGCACGCCAACGACGCCAGCTCCACTGTCACTGCTCTTGAAGTCTGGAAGGCCGGCGTGAGCAGATGCCGCAAAGAGCTCGGCCATGTGAGGCTCGGTATGGAGACCACAGGTGTCAGTGCGGACCTGGTGCTCGACCTGCGCAGCATCGAGCTGGGCCTCATGCGCATGCACGGGCTGGCTAGAATTCTGACCTTCGGATCGGGCCCTGAACTTCCTGACCGTTCCGCGGCCGCCCGCAACCTGCTGAACCAGCTCATCCAAGGGCGTCTGGAAGATAAGCGGGTTTCTGACCTGCTCAAGCAAAATCTCAATCTGCTGGCGCGCAAAACGGTCGAGCGGACGGGGCGCAGCGGCGAACACTACATCGCCCACAGCCGCAAGGAGTACTGGCAGATGTGGCTTGCCGCCTTCGGCGGGGGATTGCTCACCGTGCTTACCGCCGCCATCAAGATGCGCATCGTGGAGCAGCAATTCCCGCTCTTTGTCGAGGGCTTCCTGACCGGCACCAACTACGCCATCAGCTTCATTTTGCTGCAGGTCTTCGGTTTTGTGCTCGCCACCAAACAGCCTTCGGCCACGGCAGCTACGTTTGCCGGCATTGTCCGCAACAATCCCGGCAACGCGAGTTGGAGCAAGATCTCTGACTTCACCGCCCGCATCAGCCGCACGCAGTTGGCGGCGGCGATCGGCAACGTGATTGCTGTCTGCATCGGCGCTGTCGCCCTGGAACGTCTCTGGCGAGTGATGTTCTCAGAATCCTACTTGCCGGCACAGAGTGCCAAGCACGTCTACCAGACGCTTCATCCCTTCACCTCTGGGACCATCATCTTCGCTGCGGGGACGGGCGTGATCTTATGGCTGGCCGCGCTCATTGGCGGCTGGTGTGAAAATTTCGCGGTCTTTCATCGCCTGACCGAAGCCGTTTCCCAGCATCCGTTTGGCATTCGCGTTGGGCAGAACAGCATGGCGCGCCTGGCCGCCTGGATTGAGCTCAACCTTGCCGGCTGGAGCACCAGCATCGCGCTCGGCTATCTGCTGGGCTTTGTGCCGGTGATTGCCCGCTTCTTCGGCATACCGTTCGACGTACGCCACGTGACCCTGTCGACCGGCACGCTGGCGCTGGCCGCGGCCCGCTTCGGGACCAGCTCCTTCGGCCACGACTGGTTCTACTACGCTGTTGCCGGGATCGGCGTGACCTTCGTTCTTAACCTCGGCGTCAGCTTCTCCATCGCATCGTTTGTCGCCCTGCGTGCCTACGACGTCAGCCGCCGTGAACAACTGCTGTTGCTGCGCTTTCTGCTGGGCGAGATCGTCCGCTCTCCGCTCAAATTCCTGTTTCCAGTGGAACGTGACAGCCCCCCGCTCTCCGTCCTCACCGCGATGCC
>Ga0302325_10023605_pt1 | contig 12814 bp, 8 predicted proteins | sample Palsa_T0_2_FD_201948 | JGI IMG/M metagenome (GOLD analysis project Ga0302325, IMG submission 201948) | Peat permafrost microbial communities from Stordalen Mire near Abisko, Sweden - Palsa_T0_2 | ecosystem: Environmental > Terrestrial > Soil > Palsa > Peat permafrost | place: Sweden: Abisko... | reverse complement strand
AGCCCAATCTGCTTGAGCTGAACAGCAGGTCCTTCACTTCGTTCGGGATGACAACATTTGTTAAAACAACTTCAGACTCGGGACACTAGCCTGAATCTACCAGCCCAATCTGCTAGATTGGTTCCGTCCGTATAGGAGGAGTCATTCGTAAATTCGCGTTTTTTGCACTGATTGTTGCCCTTCAATTTGGAGTTGCGGACCTTCGCGCTCAAGACCCTCGCGTTGGCTCCTGGACGCTGGCCTCGGCGCAGTCTACGCTCGATCCGCCGAACAAACTCGTCGTCACTTCCGATCATGGAGCGATTCATGTTGCGATGTCGGGGGAAATTCATGTGGATTTTACGGCCAAACCTAATGGGCACGAGACTGCCGTCCCAGGCAATCCAGGGTTCAATCAAATCGAGTTGCACAAGATCGATAAGAAGCAGAGCGAGATCAAGGAGAAGAAGGACGGAGCGGTGGTGGCGACGATTCGCAACCAACTTTCGAAGGATGGGAAGGAACTGACGGTCACGACTGCGAGCGTAGGGCATCCCGACCAGGTCACGGTGTGGGTACGAACTGGAGGCGCGAAGGCAGCCCTTGACCCGCTCGCGGGCGAGTGGACTCAGGACCTGAGCAAGACCCGTTTGCGGCAGGGGTTGCTGCTCAAGATCGATGCGGATGGGCAGAATGGGGTCCGCTTTTCGGGTGGGTTCAGCTACGCCGCCCGTTTTGACGGAAAGCCGTACGACGTGAAGAACTCCCGCAACGATACTGTGACGCTTCAGCTTGTCGATGCTCACACGGTGGATGCGATCTACCGGCGAGACGAGCAGGTGACTCAGAAGGACAGGTGGGTGGTTTCCGCCGACCGGCAACAGATGACGGTTACCACTACGGGCACGTATGAAACCGGCCAGCACGTCACTGAAAAGCTGCTCTTCAAACGGCAGTAGCGGATGCTACTGCCGCGTTATGCGTCGGTGAAGGCCAGACGGGTGACCGGCACTGGCGCAGGCTCGACCTCACGAGCCGCGACGGAAATGATTCCCTTGCGGTGCATGAATTTGAGAATGCCGTTGACCGTATCTTCGAGGGACGGATCTGGAATGCCCCACTGAGAGGCATCCCGGGCTATTTGATAGCAGGAACTGTCGTATCGCTTGAACTCCATCGCGGAGATGTTGTCGACTGAGCCCACCAGAAAATCCAGCAGCGGGAAGAGAAGATCTTCCTTGCGGCATCTGCGGATCAGCTCGGGGACGAAATCGTTGATGCTGAAGATTTCGAATTGCCGCCCGGTCGCCTTGGTGATGAGGCTGGTGATGTCGAGCATGTTGGCGTAGTCGTCGCGCACTACATGGTAGGTCTTGTTCTCCGTGCCGGGTGTGGTGGAAATCGCGACGATGTTGTTGGCCACGATATCCGCGGGAACGAAGCTGACCTGGTTCAGGGCGTCGACTCCAATGCCGTGATTGACCATGAACGCAACCAGGCGGACGGCGATATCGAAGTTGTTGCCTCCGCCGTTGACGGAGGGACTGACCAGAGCGGGCCGGAAGATCCGCACGGGAAGTCCCTTGTCGCGCGCGTCTTCAACGACCTTTTCCGCGACCCATTTGGACTGGCTGTATCCGAAATCGAGAAGCTCCATGTCTTCGTTGCCGTTGGTCTCATAGAGGACGCTCTTCACCGCCCAACCAAATATGAAGGTGGTCGAGACGTAGTTGAGGTCTTTGGGGCGTCCTTCGAAGGCCAATCGCAGGACTTCGTTGGTTCCCTGCACGTTCGCGTCGCGCATCCGGTCGTAGTTGAACAGGTAGTTCACGGTTGCGCCGTTGTGGAAGACCGAGTCCATTTCATTGGCCAGGAAATCCCAGACGTCCTGCGTCAGGCCCAGCTTTGGCTGGCCGAGATCGCCGCAGATGGGAATCACGCGAGCCTCGAACATGTGCATCAGACCGGCTCCGCAAGAGCCCATGGAATCCATCGCGGCGCGAAGCCTTTGCTTGCCCTGATTGTCGTCCGAAGCCCGGACGAGAATGTAGATCTTGGCCCGCGTCTGCTCGAGGAGACTCTTGATCATGAAGGGTCCCATGAAGCCGGTGCCGCCGGTAAGCAGCACGTGATTCAGAACCGGTTTCTGGGGTAACGGTGCAACTGCCGGAGGGTCGAAGATGAGCTTTCTGTCGTTGCTCATCATCTCCTTCTCTGCCGCGCGCTGCTCATCACGGAAGGCTGCAAGGGACTGACGCAGCATGACCAGAGCTTCTTCGGGAGCGCTCTCCAACTGTTCTGCAAGTTGAAAGAGCTCGGCTACGCTTACCCGCTGGATGACGCCGATATCGACCTGGCGGGCGAGCATCTCGGCGCCCTTATCCTTCAAAAGCTCCTTGAGCTCGTGCATGAAGACGACGAGATCGAGCGAATCGAGGCCGGCTTCGACGAGGTTGTAGGATTCCCTGCCGGTGAGGTTGTATCTTGCTTTCAATTCGTCGAAAGGCGACTGGGTCTCAGAATCGCACTCGGCAGCTCCGGCGTCCTTCTCGCGCGAGAATTCGGAGAGAACGGTGAACTGGCCTTCCAGCCACATTTGCTTGGCGCGGTGGCGCATGATCTTGCCCGAACTGGTTCTCGGTATGGCGCGAGGCGCGATGAAGGAGATCAGCGCCACTTCCACGTTGAGATAGCTCCGGACGGCGGCGGCAATCTTGCGCGCTTCGGGAAGCACCTTGGGATTTTTCACTTCGGCTACGATGGCCAGCGCGGGCTCTGAGTCTTCGTGAATCTGGAAGGCGGCGACGCAACTGGTGCGGATCAGGCCGGAGGCTTTCTCGACAACGTTCTCGATATCCTGCGGGTAATAGTTTTGCCCGCGGAGGATGATCATGTCCTTGATGCGGCCGCAGACGAAAAGCTCGCCGTTGTGGAAGAATCCCATGTCGCCGGTGCGAAGGTAGCCATCGTCATAGGGGCTGTCGTCCACCAGGCGCGCGCGAAACTGCTTGAGCGTCAGTTCCGGATTCTTCCAGTAGCCTGAGCACTTGCCGCTTCCAGCGATCCAGATTTCGCCGACCAGGTTTTCCTTGAGAGCGAAGTGCTGTTCCGGTTCCACGATCTTGACGTCCATGCCCGGCAGCGGAGTTCCGCAACTGACAATCTGCGTGGAGGCGTCGATCTCGGAAACCTCGGTGGTCATGCGGGCCTTGCCTAAAGCAAGGGCACGTTTGTTCACGGAGACGATATTGCGGCCGCCAAGCGAGACCGCCAGGGTATTCTCAGCCAGCCCGTAGGCGGCGTAGAAGCTCTCCGACTTGAGTCCATAGGGTTGGAATGTCTCAAGGAAGCGCGTGTATGTATCCGCTTTAACGGGTTCCGCGGCGCACATCAGTACCCGGAGGGAGCTGAGATCGCAGTCTTCCAGGCTCTCTTTGGAAAGCCGCCCGGCGCGCAGGCAATAGTCGTAGGCGAAGTTGGGGGCGGCGGTGGCGGTGGCGCGGTAGGTTGAGATCGCGTCGAACCACAGGACCGGGCGCTGAATGAAGTCCACGGGAGCGAAGCCGTAGGTGGTGCCACCCCGGAGCGCGGGATACAGGTAGCATCCGATCAGTCCCATATCGTGGTACTGGGGGAGCCAAGAGACGACTACAGGATTGGGATGGTCGATCACCAGTTGATACGTATCCAGGATGTTGTCGTGGGTCACGATCACACCCTTGGGCTCCATCGTGGACCCGGAGGTGTATTGGAGAAAGAGGATTTTTGAGGTTTTGAGGAAATGTCCGTTGGAAGTCGAATCCGCAATCGTAGGGAGGAAGTCTTCGGTGACGATCCAGGGGAGCCCTGAAATGTAATCGACGTCGACGCCGGAGGCCGCGACGCCGCTTCTGGCGAGATTGGTCTTCAGAGAGGCGTGGTAGTCCTTGCTCGTCAAAATCCCGGCCGCCTGGCAATCCTTGGCGATGTGCACCATTTTGTAGAGGGCGCTCTGGAAGCCACGGGAACCAGGAGGGTATACCGGCACGGGAATCAATCCGGCGCGCACGCAACCAAAAAAGGCGCAGATCATCTCGAGCCCCGGCGGGTAGGCGAGCAGAAGCCGGTCTTCCGCCTTGAAACGATGCTCCTCCCGCAAATGCCGGGCAATCGCCTTCGTCCGCTGAAGAAACGACGCGTAGGAGTAGCTCTCGATGGAATTACCGTTCAGGTCGAGGTACGAGAAGAGGAGTTTGTGCGGGTGCTCGTGGCCCAGCCTATCCAGTTGGTCTAAGATCGACGCCATATTTGATTAGCCATCTCCTCCGAGGTGGAATTGGAAAATTCGGTACTTAAGAAATCTGAAACATCTTGCCCCTCCCCGCGCCATGGTGAGGTGAAATGCGACTGAGTCTCGGAGTCCGGTACTATCATGCAGGCCGACTTTGAGAACAAAGGCATGACCGTTCCGTGCCACCGCTTTGTGCCGGTGTTCCGCTCAAGGGCAGGTTCCCCCGAACAGCCGCACGCACAAGGCGAGGGATTCCTGCGGGGACCGCCGGGCGTCTACCGCCCAATTCAAAAGCGTCTTCGCTGAATACGATCAATCGGTTTATGTTAACAGAGCCGTGACGCAATGCAACGCATTCTCTCTTCGGGAATGAGACGCCCCACGCCGGCTCCGTTTGTCCGAATCTCCTTGATTCCTCATAATTCTTCGCGCTACTATCAGCTTTCGACGCTGCCGGGGCCGTGCCGACCGATCCGCTGCTGCCCAGAAACCGATGCAGCAGACCGGAATGCGCCGGGTCAGCTTACAATGATCCTGGAGGCGCCGTTGACGTCCGAGACCGACACAGTGATCACTCTACAGCCGGATTTGGACGATCTTGCGCCATCCGAACCCTTGCCTCGGCAGTCCGCCGGCGATCCGGCGGGCGCGCCTTCCTTCCCGAAAGTCTTACGCCGCCGTCTCGACAACTTCTTCGCCGACGGGAAGATTTCTCCCAAAGCCGACCGCACAATGTGGGTCAAGATCGCCACGGGGCTGGCAGTTCTGGCGGGCAGTTGGATCGCTCTCTATGCGTTCAACCCGGGTTCATGGAAGTTTATTGCCCTCTATCTTTTAGGCGGCCTCGCCCAGACATTCCTTTTGCTGAACATCGCCCACGACAGCAACCACAATGCCATCTCGTCGGTGCCGTCGGTCAACAAGATCCTGAACTATGTTTTCGATCTTTGCGGAATCAACTCGTACATGTGGCGTATCCTCCATCATCGAGGGCACCACTCCTGCGTGAATGTCCACGGCGAAGACGACGCGCTTACGGGACGCGGCATTCTTCGATTTACACCTCATGAACCTCGCAAGCCGCTACAGCGTTTCCAGCACATCTACGCGTTGTTCCTGTATGCGCTGTTCTCGCTGGATTATGTGTTTGTGCGGGACTTCGAGTGCTTTTTCTTTCCGTCCCACGATTATCTGAGCCGCACCAAACATCCGGCGCGGGAATACGCCATCCTCTTTGCAGGGAAGGCCTTTTACCTCACCTACATGCTGGTTTTGCCGGTCGCGGTGCTGGGGAAATCGCCGTGGCTGGTTGTGGGCGCGTTTGTGCTGGTGCATCTCATTATCGGCTTGAGCGTCGCACTGGTCTTCCAGACGACGCACACCATCGACAGCACGTACTTTCCATTGGAGCGCGGTGAATTTGACAATGGGGTGTATCACATCTTCGCGACAACGGCCGATTATGCGACGACGAACCCGATTGTAGGCTGGCTGGTTGGCGGGCTCAACCATCACATCGTCCATCATTTGTGCCCTTTCGTGTGCCACACCCACTATGCTCCGCTGACCCAGATCGTGAAGGAGACCGCCGAGGAGTTTGGGGTTCCCTACCGGCAACATCCCACCATGACTCGGGCAATCAAGCATCATCTGATACTTTTGAAGCAACTGGGAAACGAAAACTGATTTTGAGTACTGAATCCTTACCAATGACTACCCGATCGCTTCCGGCAAATTACAAGAAAACTCTCACGGTTCTGCGCCCGCATCCAGGCAACAGGCCGGGCAATAATTCGTGCAGGGAGGCATGACGTTGGCCTCATCTATCCCTGTCGTTTCCCGATCGCGGTCCTTTGCGGATTCGCGCGCGATGTTCCTCAATCCAGGGCAGGTCTTGTCCAAGTACACGGAACGCCACGGCGATACATTCAAGTTCTATCTGGGTGGATTGAAAGAAGCCATTGTTACGACCAATCCCACCGTCATTCAGCATGTGCTGAAGACCAATTCGGAGAATTATCAAAAATCCGACATTCAAGTGAAGCGGATGGGCCACTTTCTGGGCAAAGGCCTGCTCACCACCCACGGGGAAGCCTGGCGCACGCAGCGGCGCCTGATCCAGAAGGGTTTCGATCGCAAACAACTGGAGGCGCTCTCCGCGATCATGCAGGGCTCGCTTGCCGAGACGCTGCGGGACTTCGACAGGCAAATCGGCTCCGGCCCCGTCGATATCTACCCGCAACTGATGAAGATGACCTTCGCCATGGTCGCCAAATCTCTGTTTGGCGCCCAGTTGAAGGACGAAGACATCGATCAGGTCAGCCACACCATCTGCACCGTCCAGGAATTTATCGTCAAGCAGACACTGCAGCCGTACCTGAATCCCTGGTTTTCCGTCTCGGGCGATCTGCGCAAACACGAGCAGATGCGAGCCCGCGCGGACAGTATTCTGATGGCTTACATCCAACAGCGCCGCCACCAGGAGCCGGGGCACGATCTGCTGCAGACCTTGATGGATGCCCGTTACACGGACGGCGAGGGTATGCCCGATACATTGATCCTGAGCGAGAGCATGCAACTGCTGGTGGCCGGCCATGAGACCTCGTCGAACGGTCTGTCGTGGCTTCTTTACCTGTTAAGCACGCGTCCCGATTGCCTCGAACGCGTGCGGCAGGAGTTCGATTCCGTGCTTGGCGATGAGCCGATGAGTTATATTCACGTTCCCAGGTTAGAGTTCACGACGCAGGTCATCCAGGAGGCGCTTCGCCTCTATCCGCCATTTTGGATGGTGGACCGCATGGCTGTGGCGGACGACCGCGCAGGGGATCTCGACATACCCCGTGGATCGACGGTCATTGTTTGGGTTTATGGCGCGCATCATGCGCCTCGCTACTGGCAGGACCCGGAGCGTTTCGATCCGGAGCGGTTCACCAAGGCGAACGAGAAGCAGCAGACGCCTTTCACCTATCTGCCGTTCGGAGCGGGGCCGCGGGGCTGCATCGGGGGCAACTACGCGATGCTGCAGATCCTGATGATTCTGAGCGCTGTGCTCAGGCGATACGATTTCGAGCTGACTCCCGGCCAGACGATCGAAGCACGCCCGATGGTCATCCTGCGACCGAAGCACGGAATCCGCATGACCTTTACCCGGGCAAGGTCGCGCGACCGTCATGCAGTCATTCAGGAATAGATGGAATCGACGTGGAATGCGTCGCTTAGAGCATTTCCCGGATTTCTGTGGTCTTTTGGAAACGATGAAGGTGGATTTTTCTTGAGGAAAAATCCACTTAGCAGTTGCGGCTTCGGTCTACACCAATCCGGAAAACGCTATAGTACACATCCTGTGCATCGTAAGGGCAGGCCTGCATTGCTAAGAACCTGTCCAGAAACTCGCAAGGGATTGGAGCCAAAACTCAGCAGCGAGAATCGCAGCCGGACAGATTGGAAAGACTATAAAAGGCTATAGGTACAAAGTATCCCACCTTAGCCACAAGAACAAAGACGTGGCGAAGGTGGGGCACCCACTTTTGTGCTCCGGGAAGAGTTTTTGGACAGATTCTAAGAGCCTGGAATCTGCTTTATCGCCAAATCCTTGTATACTCCCGGAGAATTCGCGGAGCGAGTCTTGAAGTAAGTTGGCGGTAAACAGAAGAATTTACGCAAGTATGAACATGCGGCGAATGTGGTTCTGGATTTGCGCGATGGCGCTGACGGCGGCGACGGTCCGCGCGCAGCACTATCCCATCCTGCCCGTCCCCAACTCTCCCCCCGGTATCTACACCCTTTTTCAGGACAGCCGCTCCGCTCTCTGGCTGGGCACCGCCAACAACGTGTTTCGCTTCGACGGAGAGCATTTCTATTCCTTGCGTCCGTATGGATTTCCGAAAGAGGTTCCCGTCAGCTTTGCCGAGGACGGCGATGGGGGAATGTGGATCGCAACGCAAGGGACCGCCGCGGTTGGGGGCAATAAGGGCGGAGGCCTGTATAGGTACCAGTCGGGACGGGTTACCCAGATGATCGCGGGCGATGCGATGACCGTGGTCTCCGTCGCGCCGGGGATCGTACTGGCTTCCATGGGGACGGAAACCAGCGGCAGGCCGGCGTTTGGCGATTTGTATCTGCTGCGCAAGTCCCAATCGGACAGTTCACATTCCATTCAAGGATGGACGGCTCAACTCCTGCTCCAGAAGCAGGTGAACCATCTTACTTTGGATCACCAGGGAAATCTGCTCTTTCCATGCCCCGGCGGATGGTGCCAGATCGATCGCGCGCAACTTGTCCAGACGCAGGTATCTCCATCCGTGGCACGCCACGCGGGAAGTCCCCTCATCCAGCGAGTTTTGCGGGACCGCTTCGGCTGCATCTGGCTTCGAGCGGAACAATTCGTCAGTTATCAGTGTTCGACGGATGCGGAACCGCAGACGCTTCCGGCTAACGTTGCAGCCAACGACAGTGGCGCTGAATTGCAGGAAACTTCCGACGGCTCAATCTTTTTGACGAATCCGCTGGGGCTGCTTCGCCCTGGATCGTTTCGTCTGGCAAGCCTCCAAAATGGGGTTCCAAAGTCGTTGGACACGGCCATGGTTGCAGCGGATGGAACGATCTGGATTGGAACCGAGAACGGTCTCTTCCGCTTCATGCATCCATTCCAAATCGAGTCCTGGGGTAGCGAGGACGGAGTCGAGTCCGCTACCACGACTTCCTTTTCCAGCATCGGAGAGGATATTTTTGCCACCGCTGGCAAAAACGGAGGCGTGCTCCGGTTCGACAAGGCCCGGAAGCAGTGGAGCCTGGTTGCCGGGTCAGAGGGTCTATACGGCGATCTGACTGCTGGGCCCGATGGCTCCTTGCTAGTGGCTACTGCTTCGAGCCTGGTTCAACTTCGCCCCGCTGGAGGGGTGATGGCCCGGCTGGCAATTCCGGACAGCACGATCTTTTCCTTAGCCTCATCGCGAGAGGGAGAACTCTGGCTGGCTCACGGCGGCATCCGCCGCATCGGCCTATCTTCGAGCCAGCTTGTTTTGCATCCCGAGAGCGGGGTAGAAAACGAATTGCTGGCAACCAGCTTGGCCTACGACGAGGCTCACAAGACTCTTTGGGCCTGCGACGGGAACGATCTTCTCTTCCACAAAAATGGAGGCTGGGGGCGAATTACCTCTGAAGACGGCTTGCCCAGCCTGCGATGCGGCGGCATCGCCATTCAGGCCAATGGAGACCTGTGGGTAGGCCACGACGGCGGCGTCCTGTCATGGATTGGCGATCCGGCTTCCGGCCATCCTGTCGTCCACTTTTATTCCCCCTGGCAGAACCAGTCGGTGGACAACAACTTCACGCATTTCCTCTCCGCCGATTCGCGGGGATGGTTATGGATGGGGAAAGAATCGCTCTATCTATCCACTCTGGATGCCGCAAAGAACCGCAATTGGGTGCGCCTCGACTCGCAGGATGGAGTGGCGCCGACCTTGAATCGCTCCCACTCGTTTCTTGAAGCGCCGGATGGCTCGGTGTGGTTTGCGACCACAGCCGGCATCACCCACCTTTTGCCGCCCCAGGGCTTTGCGTCCAGCTTTCCGCCGCCGCCCGTTTTTATTGCTGGACTCACTCTGGGGCAGGGCGCCAATACTCCAGCGGATGCGATAGGGCCGATTCCGCGCAACACGGATGTTGTAGCGAACCTCGGCTCTTTGCAGTTCGACCGCCGCAATGCTTTGCATATTCGCTATCGCCTTCTGCCAAAGCAAACGGCCTGGACCCAGGCAAGCAATCTTAACTTGCCGTTGGGCAAGCTGAGCTGGGGACATCACACGCTGGAGGTACAGGCGCAATTGGCCGCCGGCCCGTGGTCTCCCGCAACCGGGCAGTTGCTGGATGTGCCCTGGCCAATCTGGCTCTCCTGGCCTGCGCTGCTCCTATACGGAGCGGGTGGAACGGGGTTAGGTTTTGGCGCGGCGCAGTGGAGAAAGCGCCAGCGATTGAATAGCGAACTTCCGCTGCCCGACTTATCGACCTGGCGCATGCGCGCTCTCTCGCCGGAGACCGAGCCTTTGCTTGGAACCGTCATCGATGGGCGATATGAGATTGGCCACCTTCTTTCGGTCGGAGGGTTTGCAACCGTGGCGCGGGCGCGCGATCTGCGCCGGGATGGAACGCTTTGCGCGGTGAAGATATTCCGCTTCGAACTCGGCGACCGGGCATGGATTCGCCACCGTTTCGAGCAAGAGATAGCCGCGCTGGAGCAGTTGTCCCATCCGAATATAGTCCGGATCACCGGGCACGGCGCCATCGACACGGGCGCTCCCTATCTGGTGATGGAATTTATTCATGGTCAAAGCCTGCGCGAGCATTTGAAGCAAGGGGCCATGCCGCGAAAACAGATTGGCCTTTTTCTCCGCCAGCTCGCCAGCGCGCTGGCTGCGCTGCACGAAGCCTCGATCTATCACCGCGACCTGAAGCCGGAAAATCTGATGGTCCGCTCGGGTGCGGATCACGAAAAGGAGATCGTGCTCATCGACTTCTCCATTGCTATCGTCAAGTCTCCCGACCAGACTTTTCATGGGATTTCCCGCGTCGCTGGGACATTGGATTACATGGCCCCAGAGCAGGTCATCGGTTATGCCGATGCCTCCACGGACATTTACAGCCTTACAAAAATCCTATTGGAGATGGTGACCGGTTTGCGCTGGTCGGAATTCCTGCCGGAAGCGAAACTCGATCTGCCGGAGCAGATACGTGGATATTTTAGAGAGCATCCTGAGCTGCTTCAGGCGGATTCCATTGATTCGATCGTGTCTGGGCTGGCCTTCGACCCCGCGGGAAGACCCAAAAACGCGCTTGAATTTGCCGGGCCGATCGTCCGCGATTTAGAAGATACTTCCCCCGCTACTTCCGCCGGGAATGAAGGCGGGTAGCGAGCCACACTTTCCCGATCTTCCACAGGTGGCGCACCTGCCGAAGAGTGAGCCCGGTCTCAACCGCGATCTCTTCCAGGCCAAAGCCGACAACGTAATGCAGGTGGACCACAAACGCGGCTTTCGGGTTTGCTTTTTCCAGGTCTTCCAAAAGCATGCCGACCGCCAGAACCTCTTCGGCGCTCGGAACCGCCGGGTACAGGCCGGGTGAGGCTTCCTCAAAACTGACGTGGACTGCGCCTTCACCCCGAATTTGGGTAAGGCGTTTGCGTGCCGTATCCATAAGTACACGCTTCATGGCCTGGCTTGCGATGCCAAAGAAATGCTCCCGGCTCTCAATCCGCCATCCTCCCCGATGGAGACGCGTAAGCCACGTCTCGCCGATAAGTTCGGTCGGGGTAAAAGGCGGATATTTCTCTCTTGACAGCCTTCTAGCGGCGATCTGCCGCAGCCGTGGAAAAATCTCGCGCAGCATGGAGTCGCCAACCTCCTTGTGTCCGTCGGAGTAGAGACCTAACTGCTCGGTAACTGAGGTTGTACTTTGCATGGCCATGAGTCTATTCCAAGTTCGCCTATCCTCACAACATATTTCGCACAGCCTCTCATTAAGTATGTGTAACTCCCCGAGAGATTGGGAGCCGATGCCCTCCTTTTGCTGGAAAGCCCGCAAAAACATGAGCAGAATGCCGAAAATTGCCCAGCCCGGTCACCGGAAATTAATTCAAAGGAAGTTTGTCGCTAGAGAACAGATTGTACGCAAGCATCAGTATAGGCCGTCGCATGGGGAGTCCAGCTTCTTCACAACTGGCTTAATCAGCGCGATACGGCAACGATCGTCTCTGGAGGGTCTGTGCAAACTTTTCGTTCCCATGCCCTGCGAAGGCCCTGCTCTCAGAAGAGAGATCTGGTGCACTCCAATCCTGACAATGGACCACCGCCCGATGGTGCACTCCTGGCAGACCGGGATGCGATCATGCCAGTTTGATTTAACGCATACTCGATGTCTCTTCGCAGACATAGGAGCTAGCTGCCTCTACCGCTCTTCCCCCAAGGATCGGTAGCATCCATTTCCCCTATCCAGCAGACCTTGGAGGAATCATGCACACAACCGAATTTGTTGCCGCTATCCCGGATCGCCGTGACTCAGAAAGCGCACGTTCCCCGATCGCAAATTTCACTCGAAAGAATCGCCAACTCAGGAGTTTCTCTCTACGAGGAGCTATTTTAGGATGTGCAGCGCTCGTGTTGCCGTTGTGCGCTACCGCGCAGACCAAACCCGATCCGATTTTTGGCGGGGACATCATCACTACCTATGCCGGTACTGGTACTCCGGGTTATAGCGGAGACGGCAGCAGGGCGACCGTGGCTCAGGTCAACCAACCACTGGGAGGCGCTGTCTACAAGGGCAATTTGTATATCGCCGACCGGGCGAACGGAGTCATCCGTGAAGTCTCGGGTGGCACTATCTCCACCGTGGCGGGAGATTTCGCTATCAGGGGATCTCAACCTTACCGAGGCGACGGCGGCCCCACGACCTCGGCCAGTCTCAATGGTCCGACCGACGTCGCGTTCGATAGCCTTGGCAATATGTACATCGCGGATCAAGGCGACAATGTCATTCGAGTGGTGAATACGGCTGGCGTCATCTCGACCTATG
>Ga0302325_10023604_pt1 | contig 12814 bp, 10 predicted proteins | sample Palsa_T0_2_FD_201948 | JGI IMG/M metagenome (GOLD analysis project Ga0302325, IMG submission 201948) | Peat permafrost microbial communities from Stordalen Mire near Abisko, Sweden - Palsa_T0_2 | ecosystem: Environmental > Terrestrial > Soil > Palsa > Peat permafrost | place: Sweden: Abisko... | reverse complement strand
ATCATAACCACCCTCGCCGTAATCATAGCCTTCGATCGGACCGCTGTTCGGATTCTTCGGCGTAAAAGTGAAACGCGGCGCCAGCACCTGCTCCATCAGCAAACTTGCGGCGATGGCCTTGAGCGTGTCGTTCACTGCCTCGCTGACAGCGAGTTCCGAGGCATCCGGCTCAGCGATCAGGTTGGTGAACCGCGCGCGACTCTTCCCCGGAGCGTCCCGGGTCGCCCGCCCGATGATCTGGACGATCTCCGTGAGGCTTGAGCGATAGCCCACCGTCAAGGCGTGTTCGCACCAAATCCAGTCGAAGCCTTCCTTGGCCATGCCGAGCGCGATGATGATATCGACATTGTCCCGGTTGTTCTTCTGCGCGGGGTCCTTCAGCGCGGCCAGCACTTTGGCATGCCGCTCCGGCCCATCGTCAACCAGATCGGCGATTTTCAACTTTCGCCCGTCCGCACGCTTGACCAGATCAAAGCCGGTAATCGGGTCCTTGCCCTCCCATGTCCCGAGCGCGTGCATGATATCTTCGACTTCGGTCGTCTTGCCACGCAGCGTGCTTTCCCGCGAGTTCACGCTGGGAATATGGACGATGGTTTTCTGATCTGAATCGAGGACCTTTGCGATGTCGTCGACATAGGGGCCGTTGTAGAAGAAATAACCGATATCGAGCTGCTTGAGATAGTCGTAGCCATCGAGCTGCTGGTAATAGGTGTAGGTGAACGTATCGAATTTGGCTTCGTCCTGCGGCGCCAGCACCGCTTCGGCGTCGCCCCGGAAATAAGAGCCGGTCATCGCCACGATATGAATTTTGTCGCGGGCAATGAACTGCCCGAGATGCGCGCCGAGCTTGTTGTTGGGATTGGCCGAAACATGGTGGAACTCGTCGACCGCGATCAGCCGGTTGTCGAAAGCCTCCACCCCGAACTCGTCGACGGCGAAGCGGAACGTGGCATGGGTGCACACCAATACCTTGTCGTCGCTCTGCAGGAACGCGCCGACGGCCTCGACCTTTCCGCCGTTGTCCGCACCCGGCGCATTGCACAGATTCCACTTCGGCTCGACCCGCCAGTCGGCCCAGAAGCCATACTGTGTGAGCGGCTCGTCATAAAAGCTTGCGCCGATCGCCTTCTCCGGCACCACAATGATGGCCTGTTTGAGGCCCTGATTGTGCAGCTTGTCGAGCGCGATGAACATCAGCGCCCGGCTTTTGCCGGAGGCCGGCGGTGACTTGATCAGAAGGTATTGCTCGCCGCGCCGCTCGTAGGCGCCCTCCTGCATCGGACGCATGCCAAGCGCGTTGATCTTGGTCGACGCACCGGTCCGCGCATAGGACACCGAAACTGACGGCACGGTAAACTTGCCCGTTGCGCCGGCCGCCGTTGGCAGCCGGAGCCTCGCCTTCTTGAAGAACTCCTCGCCCACCTCCCGAATGTCCGAGGTGTCGATATCCTTCTCGGCTATCGCCTCGATTTCAGTAGCCCGCTGCTTTGAGATAGGCATTAAACAGGTCTCGTTCGCTCTTGGTTGCTTTTCGTGAGCTGATGATCCTTGTCGCTCCGTTTCGATCGGTATGGATCACGCATACTACCGTAATCCCGTTGATCAGCCCATAACTCCGCTCGCGCACCTCATCCACGGGGTCTTCGTCGGCTACCGTAAAAACCGGACCTTCGAAAATCGTCGCGGCTTCCTCGAACGAAATGCCGTGCTTGGCGAGGTTGCCGGCATTCTTGTCGGGGTCCCAGTCAAATTTAGGCATTCAGGAGCCCGCTTCAACAGACGGCTTCCTGACGCGGCCTTTGGCCTTGCCGTCCTTGGACCCGACCATTTTGGTGTAGAGTTCGAACAGCTTTTCCAGCCGTTCGGTGTCATTGCGGAAGCGCCGGCCGATATAGATGCGTTCCAGCGTCTCATCATTGCGATCATGGGCAGCGGGGTAAATCCGCGAGGGTCTGTGCGCTAGCGTCGCTGAGCTTTCGTTTTCTCGTTTCGCGAACAGATTCGACACGTCGTCTGATTTCTGCGATTTGCTCCGCCTCTCCGCGCAGCCCATCCTCGATCCATAAGCACATACGGGGGTGTGAGTTTATGACCTCCGTCGACCCATAAATCGGCCGAAGAAATCGCGCCGACCTCGCGTCAGCATTGACGAGGTCACGCGCCTCAGCAATCGACATTATTAAATCTGCAGCATAGTAGGGATGATTTCCGAAACTCATCTTCGCAAGATCGGATATCGGCTGCGACTCCTTGCCCACGTATATCGCAGGGCCTGGGATGAGATACCCATTGATGTTCGGGACGTTTCTGACGGACGTCTCATCCTCTTCAACATCAAAAAGCTTAGCAGTTTTCAGTGGCTGCGTGGAAAGGGCGACGATAACGACGGTGATGCCGGCGTTGTTCGCAGCAAGATTCCTCCATTTAAATGAGCTATAAGCAAAGTGAATATGAGCGCCGAGTTTGTCGATCAAAGGCCAAAGAACTGCAACTTGGCCACCCTGGCAGATTGAGTTAGTAGCGACGAATGCCGACGCTCCGTTAGCGTTCCTCAAATAAATCGCCGCCTTTACGAACCACGCGGCCACATAGTCGAGATTACCCCAATTCTTCAACAAGTCATTGAAAACGTATTCGAGATCCTCCTTTTGAGCCTTCGCTTGTTTGTTGTAACCGGAGTAAGGTGGATTTCCGCAAATATAGGTTTCGCCTCCCTCGTTCTCGAAATCGATCTGTGCTTGATCGAGTGGCGAATTAAACAAATCATCTGCTTGAAACTTTACTCCCGTCCCCGTGGCCGGCCAGACGCTGAGCCAATCGATCTGCAGTGCGTTGCCGCAGGTAATCCAGTTCTCGGCATCGAGTGGGAGAAACTCGGCCAGTGCAAGTTTCGGCCCACGATAGAGCACGTCACACTGAAACTCAGCGATAATGAGAGCGAGACGCGCGATCTCCGCCGGAAAATCGCGTAACTCAATGCCGCGGTAGTTGGTCAACGGAACCACGGAGCGTAGGTCCGATTCGCCCCGGCGCTTGTTGATCTCGGCCTCGATCGCCCGCATCTCCTTGTAAGCGATCACGAGGAAATTGCCTGAACCACAGGCTGGATCGAATACCCTGATCTTCGCAATGCGCCGACGCAAATTGAGCAAGGTGCGGGAATTGTCCCCGGCTTCGTTGAGCCGCGCGCGCAGGTCGTCGAGGAACAACGGATTGAGTACCTTCAGAATATTGGGCACGCTGGTGTAGTGCATGCCAAGCGCGCCACGCTCTTCGTCCTCCGCGACTGCCTGGATCATCGAGCCGAAAATGTCGGGGTTGATCTGCTTCCAGTCGAGACTGCCGATGTGCAGGAGATAGGAGCGCGCCAACCGCGAAAAGTGCGGCACATCCAGGCTCCCCGAAAACAATCCACCGTTCACATAGGGGAAAGAGTCGGCCCAACTTCGTATTTCGGCGCCGGCACGGTCGGCCATCTTGGTATTCATGGCCCGGAACACTTCGCCAATCACCTCATGGGTGTTTGACGAATTTCGCTCGCTCATCCGCTCGATCGTCGCCGTGAACAGATTGTCGCCGATAAATATATCCGTGCTTTCGGCGAAGAAGCAGAAGATCAACCGCGCCATGAAATGATTCATATCGTGGCGGCGCGCCACAGTTCCCCAGTCCGGATTCTCTTTCAGAAGCTCGATGTAGAGTTTGTTTAGACGCCCGGTGGCCCTGATATCGAATGCGTTGTCGCGGATCGGCTTTGTCGTTGTGATGCCGGCAAGCGCCAGGAAAAAGCTGAAGCGATTGGGAAGATCAGGATAGGCGCATGCGAGCGTTTCGCCGGAATTGAGGTCCTCAGCCTCCAGCGTGACGCCGTCGGTTGCGAGGATGAACTTGGCCTTGTTCGCAGTGGTCTTCGGGCTCGTGCGCAGCTTGCCAAGAGTCTCGCTGACGCTCCCTTCCGGGCAGACCGCAATGTGGATGTTGTTGCGTTGAAGAACGCCGCCTTGCACGTCTGATGAATTGGACGAGGCGCCCCGCAGGCGCTTGACTGTGGTTTCCTTATTGCCGAAGGCGGCGAGGAATGCGAAAGGAAATTCGGCCGCGTCGAAGGGCGCCGCCACTAACTTTGATACCGCTTCCTCGATTTCAACAGCGTTCATAACCGCTCGTTTTACCCTACGAATCTCGGCGACAGCCGTATTGGGACATTTTGGCCGCTCGGCGCCAGATTCGCCATAAGGTTGTGACCCTTCGCCGCTCCCGAAAATGGCGACTCCGTCACTTTTTCCTTGACACGAGGTCACCGTTTCGGTTATGGCACAATTACCTCGCTTTGTGCAGGGCGCCGTTCCGGAACGGCATGCCGTAACAGCGAATGCGAGGTGCGGTGCCCGCGCGCGGATTTTTTTGCCGATCCGCTCCCGGGCGGCTTCGGGTCCCCGGTCGACCGGCACAAGGACCGGTCCGCACGGAGCGTGCTTAACCGCGGCATCTTTGAGCGAAACGGGCAAAACTCCTGTTAGCCGCCGCCGCGGGAAACCCGGTTCTGGAGCTGAGCCATCGGGGTAGTAGCCGGTGGCGAGTGCCGCGAGCGTGAGCGCCGAAAGGCGGGCGCGTTGTTGGAAGGCAACGCGCAGCCGCGCTAGTCGCGCACATGGTTGGACAATGCGCCTTTCGGCGCTCCGCTTCCCTGTTCTTTTTTGCGCGTGATCTTGTCCGAAAACCGGACGCCACTTTTCGGGATCACGCGTGCGAATCTTCTTCGTGGCTTGGCTTGCTGGTGCGCAACACTCGGACGCGAAGGCGCGCCGCGGGAACGGATCTCTGCGTCGTCATTGCCGGACATAGCCCGTCGAAGACGGGCGTGAACGCCCTTTTGATCCGGCAATCCATGCAGAAGTGTCGCTCGGAAAGATTCGCCGCGGGGTTTCGGTTGCCAAACGTCAGCATGGACCACCGGGTCGAGCCCGGTGGTGACGAAGAAAAAAGCGCAGCGGAAACATCGAATCATCCTTCGAGGGCCGCTATCGCGGCCGCCTCAGGATGAGGAAGGAAAGAACAAATGCGACGGAAGGTGAGTGCGCGTGAGTGGCGGTTTCCATGGCGGATGACGCGCAAGCAGTGGAGTCTCCTGCCCTACCCGCAACGCCACGCCTATGTGGCGCAGGCGCAATGCAATCTGCTCGGCTATTGGCGCGATTGCAAAAACGCGCGCTGCCGGCGCGCGAAGGTCTGTCTCAAGCCGCAGCCTTGCTACTGGGATCGGAAGCTCGCGATGCCGCCCGAGCAATGGGCGAAAGCCGAAAAGCTGTGCAAGCCCATTCGCGCGCTACTTCCCATCGGCTCGCGCAAAGGCTCGGAAGGTTTGTGGTTGTTTTGATAATTCGTTTCCTGCCCCGCGAAGCGGGGAAGGGGGACCATCCGAAGCTCGCCTTAGCGAGCGAAGGGTGGTGGAAGGGGCGTCAATGCCGAAACATGCTTTCGATTCGACGCCCCCTCCACCACACTTCGTGTGGTCCCCCTCCCCCGCTACGCGGGGGCGGATGAGCGGCTACCTGGACTTTTCGAAAATCACTCGGCCGCGGTCGCAGGAGGCAACGCGACTGTTTCCACGCGCGACAAATCGAGCTTGCGCGACGCGTGGTCGATATCGAGTCCGACGACGTTACCGTCAGCATCAAGATCAATCACCAAGCCCTCGACGATTTCTCGCACCTGCGTGCCCGGCGTGTCTTTCAGTTCGATGTAAAGACTGTCCGTCTCCGGATAGTAGTGCAGCTTCATCGGTCATCCTCGCGGAAGTTCCGGTCGAAGAAAGCGTTGTGAACGGTCGCACCGTCCGCCAGTGTCACGACGCGAAGATAACGCGATCGCGTTTCTTCCGCTATGGCGATGCGACCCCAATAGCGAATGCGACCGTCGGTTTGAACTTCGCGCTTAAGCGGTGCACTCAGTACATCTTGGCACCATTCGCGCCGTATATATGGCCTTTTGCGCATTACCTGCTCGTCAAAATATCGAGTCGTTTTCACGACCATACACTTCTTCCTGAACTACCTTTTTAAAGGCTGAATTTCCGGCTCACAGCCTTCAGTGCCTTTCGCTAGCTTTATTTGGTCTTTTCGAAGATCTCGCGGCCGATGAGCATGCGGCGGATTTCGGATGTGCCGGCGCCGATTTCGTAAAGCTTGGCGTCGCGCAGGAGCCGCCCGGCGGGAAAGTCGTTGATGTAGCCGTTGCCGCCGAGGATCTGGATGGTTTCGAGCGTCATCCAGGTGGCGCGCTCGGCGGCGTAGAGAATGGCGCCGGCGGCGTCCTCGCGCGTGGTCTCGCCGCGGTCGATCGCCTTGGCGACGGCGTAGACGTAAGCCTTGGCGGCGTTGAGCGTGACATACATGTCGGCGAGCTTGGCCTGGATCAATTGAAAGCGCCCGATCGGCTGGCCGAACTGGGAGCGCTGATGCACGTAAGGAATCGCCAGGTCGAGACAGGCCTGCATCAGCCCGAGCGGGCCCGCCGCCAGTACCGCGCGCTCGTAGTCGAGGCCTGACATGAGCACGTTGACGCCGTTGCCGACGACGCCGAGCACGTTCTCGGCCGGCACTTCGCAATCGGTGAAGACGAGCTCGCCGGTGTCGGAGCCGCGCATGCCGAGCTTGTCGAGTTTTTGCCCGGTGGAAAATCCGGCAAAGTTTTTCTCGACAATGAAGGCGGTGATGCCGCGCGCGCCCGCGGTCGGCTCGGTCTTGGCATAGACCACGATCACGTCGGCTACGGGTCCGTTGGTGATCCACATTTTGGTGCCGTTGAGAATAAATTTGCCGCCGCGGCGCGCGGCGCGCGTGCGCATCGAGACCACGTCGGAGCCGGCATTGGGCTCGGACATGGCGAGCGCGCCGACATGCTCGCCGGAAACGAGCTTCGGCAGATATCGCTTTTTTTGGTCGTTGCTGCCGTTTCGCCGGATCTGGTTGACGCACAGATTTGAGTGCGCGACGTAGGACAGCCCGATCGCGGCGGACGCGCGCGAAATTTCTTCGGTGGCGACGCAATGGGCGAGATAGCCCATCCCTGCGCCGCCAAATTTTTCTTCGACGGTGATGCCGAGCAGCCCGAGCGCGCCGAGCTCGGGCCACAACGCGCGAGGAAATTCATTGCTGCGATCGATGGCGTCGGCGTTGGGCGCGATTTTTTCCTTGGCGAAGGCGCTGACGGTCTCGCGCAGCATGTCGACGTCGCTGCCGAGGTCGAAAGACAGGCCGGGAAGGCTGTTGGAAATCATGGTTTAGGCTCGGCCCGGGGCGAACGGCGCTCCCATCGCGGCAACGATAGCCCCCGGCTGCGCTGCTGTCAGCGCGGGCTTTGCCGCTTAGCTAACGAGCGCTTTGGCGCTGCGGGCGAGCGCCGCGTCGATCTCGGACGCCGGCCCCGGCCGGGCGAACAAATAGCCCTGCATTTCGTCGCAGCCGGCGAGGCGAAGCAGCACGCGCTGCTCCTCATTCTCGATGCCCTCGGCCAAAACCTTCATGCCGAGCGCGTGGCCGAGCGTGACAATCGACTGGATGATCGGGCCGGTCGAGGCCGAGGCGCCGAGCGAGGCGACAAAGGCACGGTCGATCTTGATCCGGTCGAACGGAAAGCGCTGCAAGTAACCCAGGCTCGAATAGCCGGTGCCGAAATCGTCGAGCGCGATGCTCACGCCGAGCGCGCGCAGCGCCTCGAGGCGGGCCTGCGCGTCCTGCGGATTATCGATCAGGACGCCTTCGGTGATTTCGAGCACCACCCGCGACGGCGCGATCTCGGTTTCCTCCATGACGGCGGCGACGAGGTCGACCAGCCAGCGGTCGCGGATTTGCACCGGCGACAAATTGACCGCGACCGAAAGCTCCGGCCAGCGCGCGGCATCGGCCAGCGCACGGCGCAGCACGATCTCGCCCAATTGCGACATCAACCCGCTCTCTTCGGCCAGAGGTATGAATATCGAGGGCGGAATGTTGCCGCGGGTCGGATGGGTCCAGCGCACCAAAGCTTCGACGCCGATCATGGCACCGCCGGCCGCCGCGACGATGGGCTGATAATGCACGTCGAACATTTGCAGCGGGATCGCGGTCTGCAATTCGTGCAGCAGAAAGCGCCGCTCGGCGTACTCGGTTTCGATTTGCGGCTCGAACCGGCGGACGGCGCCGCGGCCTTCGCGCTTGGCGGCGCGAAGCGCGAGGCCGGCGCGGCGCGTCAAATCCTCGGCGCTCAGCCCGTCGTCCGGCGCCTGTGCGAGGCCGACGCCTGCAGTAATCTGCCAGATGCGATCGATGAAGACCGGCCGCTGCAATGCTAGGCCGATCGCATCGGCCAGCATGGAAGCGATCTGCGGCGCGTCGCTCGACATGACGACGGCGAGCTCGTCCTCCTCGAAGCGGCCAAGCTTAGCGCCCGGCGGCAGCCCGTCGCGCAAATGCTCGGTGATGTTGGTGAGCACGGCGTCGCCGCCCGAGCGGCCGAGCGTGTCGTTGACCTCGCGAAAGTTGTCGAGGTCGATGAGCGCGAAAGCGACGAGCCCGGAACGGCGGTTCGCCAGCGCATGCCCGAGATGCTCCACCATGACCGCGCGATTAGGCAGCCCGGTCAAAAGGTCCTGGCTGGTCAGCTTTCGCATCATCTCGTTGCTGCGGTCGAGCGATTGCGCGAGCCGCCGCGCGGCGCGCACCGCGAAAAACCCGCCCAGCGCGAAGACGGCACCGATCACGGCGAGCAGGATCCACAGCCGGTTCATGGCGCCGACCAGGGCGCCTTCGCTCACCCAGCTGAGCCAGCCGATGATTCGCCCGCGGCCGTTATGGAGCGATTGGATTTGGCGGCCGCGCTCGGCGGCCGGATCGAGATCGAACCGCAAATCCTGCAGGCCGGCGCGGCGCTGGATTTCGCGAAGGTCGCCGGTGTCCAAGCTTTCGATGTCACCGTAGTCGAGACGGTATTGATCGAGCGCGGCGCGCAAAGCCGCGCGTTGCTCGGCTTCGACGCGGGTTTCGCCGAACTCCGTGACGGCAAAACCGATCGCCGCGCAAAACAGCGTCGCGCAGGCGAGAAGGATCGGCAAATAAAGGGCGATGCGCGTCGCCCTGCCCTCGGCGCGCGGCTCGGCGGCTGTCGGTGCGGACGCGGGCGTGCGCTCGCCTCGCGCCGGCCACCATTTCCGGGCTGCCGCAGCCGCCGCCATCTGTTACGCGCCTCACTTACCGAATTTCGCGTAGAGGTTTAAGCGGGGCTGATTAACGCCAAGGAAAAGTTCCGATGTGGCTTGATACGGCGCGCGGGTTATATTGCCGCCCTCGCGCTTCGTACCGTTAACATTGCGTTAATCCTGGATTCCGTAGTGTCCGAATCGGAAGGGTGTTCCCGGCGCAGCATGCAGCATGAAGGCCGGTTTAGGTTGGGCCATGCAGGGGTTACGGGCGTTTCGTAAGTCGACTTTCGGGTTTGCTTTGGGCGCGGCCATAGCCGCGGCTGGAGCGTTTATTTTTGCCGGGACCGCGCGGGCCGACGATTGCCCCGGCCATCCTGATGCTCTGGGCACGAGCCGGGTGCTGGTGGTCGAGCCGGGCGAATTTTCGCAAATCGGCATCATGCAATATCACCAGTCGCTGCCGCTTGCCGACAAGGAAGTGGTGCTGACTTTCGACGACGGGCCGGTGCCGCGGTATTCCAATGCCGTGCTCGACACGCTCGCCGCCCAATGCGTGAAGGCGACGTATTTCCTCGTCGGCGCCATGGCGCGGGCCTATCCCGCGACGGTGCGGCGCATTTACGAAGAAGGCCACACCATCGGCACCCACACCGAAAATCATCCGGCGCGGATGCAAAAATTGCCGATCGAAAAAGTACGCCAAGAGATCGACGCCGGCATTGCCGACGTCGGCGCGGCGCTCGGCGACCCGACCGAACTCGCGCCGTTCTTCCGCATTCCGGGTCTGGCGCGCACCGACGCCATCGACGAGGAGCTTGCCGCGCGATCGCTCATCGTCTTCAGCTCCGATACCGTCGCCGACGACTGGCACCGGCGCATTAAGCCCGCCGACATTGTCAGCCGCGCCATGAGCCGCCTCGAGGCGCGCGGCAAGGGCATCCTGTTGCTGCACGATATTCATCCGGCGACCGTGGCTGCGTTGCCGGAATTGCTCGCTAAACTGAAAGCGGCGGGCTTCCATATCGTTCACGTCGTACCGGCGGCCGCGGAGCAAATCGAAACCGCCGGTGAGCCGACGACCCACATCCGGCCGGCGTGGCCGGCCGCTACGGGAGCCCGCGTCGACGATCAGATCCTCACGGCGGCGCCGGACTTCAAATTGTTCGCGCCGAATTACCGGCCGCATCGCCGCATCGTATTGGCCGACCGCTCCGCCAATGCGGCCTATCTCGCGCTTGCTGCCGCGACGGAATGGACGGAGCCGACGGTACTGACCGGCGCCGCCGACGAAGCTGAAATGTCGGCACCGGACGTCCGCGATGTCGGCCTTTCGCTGCTCCGGTGGCCCGGCGGAGAACAAGCGTTGGAGCTACGCATCGACGCATCGTTTGCCGCGCAAAAGCCGGCCCCGACCGCAGCGCCGGCGATTTTGCCGCCCGATCCGCTTGAGTGATCGCTGGCCGCTTCACTATTTCGGCGGCGGGCCGACGGTGACCTCGATCGCCGAGTAATACGCGGCCAGGTCGTCGATATCGTTATCTTTGAGCGTTGGCGCGACGAGCGACATCATGTCGTTCTTGCGTGCGCCGGAACGATAATCATTCAGCGCTTTGACCAAATAGACCTCACTCTGTCCGGCGAGGTTTGGCGCTTCGGGAATCTTGGCCTTGCCGTCAAGGCCGTGACAGGTTTGGCACATCAGCGCCTTTTGCTTGCCGGCTGCCGCATTGCCGGCGGCAAGCCCGTCTTTCTCCGCGCCGACGACAAATGCAAGCGCGGCGACCAAGGCGATGTTGACGTGCAACCGCATCACCTAACCGTCTAATTCGAACAAAAACGGCGCCACGCAAACCGGGCGCGGCGCCGCCGTCATCAACTCATGGCCTATTTGCCATCGTACCAAATGCGATAGAGCGCACCGGCAAAGTCGTCCGAGACCAGGAGCGATCCGTCGCGGAGCTGGGCGACGTCGACCGGCCGGCCGATATATTCGCCGTTCGCGTCGAGCCAGCCTTCGGCAAATGGCTCGGTTTTGTCGGCGGTGCCGTCCTCTTTGAGGTAGGTCACCATTACCCGCGCGCCGACCGGCGTCGTTCGGTTCCAGGAACCGTGTTGGGCCGAGAAGATGGCGCCTTGATATTTACTCGGGAACGCCTTGCCGCTGTAGAAGGTCATGCCGAGGTCGGCGGCGTGCGCCACCATCTCAACCTGCGGAAATACGACGTCCGCAGGCGGCGTTTCGTTCTTGTACTCCTCGGTGCGAACGTGACCGCCGCCGTAGTACGGGAAGCCAAAATTTTGGCCTGCCTTCACCGCGCGATTGAGTTCGCCGGGCGGAACGTCGTCGCCCATGCCGTCCACCTGATTGTCCGTGAACCAGAGCGTCTTGTCTTTCGGATTGAAGTCCTGGCCGACGGAATTGCGGACTCCCCACGCATAGACCTCACGGTTCTTGCCGTCGCGGTCCATGCGGATGATGCCGCCGATGCCCAACTTCTTGAACTCGTCGAGTTTTTCGGGCGGTGGCACGTTAAACGGCTGGCCGAGCGTGATGTAGAGCTTGTTGTCGGGGCCGACACGGCACGTGCGCGCCGTATGATTGTAACTTTCATCTTCCTTCGGGATGAGATCGCCTTGCGGAACGATCGGCACCGCTACGACATCCGGGCTCTCATAGAAGAACTCGGCCGCCGGATACATCAGCACCCGGTTCTGCTCGACAACGAACAGAAAGCCGTCCTTGGAGAAACACGGACCGTTGGGAATGACGAGATCAATCGTCGAGGCGAACGGTTTTACCTCCTCGGCCACGCCGGACTTGGAGCGGTCGGTCACTGCGTAGACCTGCGCCTTGCGCGTACCGACGAAAGTCACGATGCCTTGCGGCCCAACGGCCATGTGACGCGCGTCGGGAACGATTGCGTAGAGGCCGATATGGAACCCGTGCGGCAGTTTGATCTTTTCCAGATTCTTTTTCAGTGCCGCGGCTTTGGCGCCGCCTTGCGGAATCGTCGGAATGTTGGGCGATGCGCCCGTCGTCTTGAATTGTCCCAGCTTTTCTAGGTTGCCCGAATTGCTCTGCGCGAAGGCAGTGACCACCGTCGCCGTCGCCAAAAGCGCGGCCGCAGATGCCGCCAGCATTGTACGCTTGGGCATGAAGCACCTCCCCTGTGCCGAAGTTTTTGTCGCCCGACTACCCGCCATCATGACATATCGGGAAAATCCGGCAAGCGCGCACCAGCCGAACCGAGGGAACGACCGGCTTTCGGGGGCAATCGCCCAACCCTGCGACGCCGCTATCTAACGCCGCGACGCCATATAATGCGCGAGCGCCTGCATGTCGGCGTCACTCAGCTCAAAGGTCACGTCCGCCATGGACGCAACGCCAGAGCCGATGCGGGCTCCCGATTTGTATTCGTGTAGCGCCTTAAGCAAAACGTCTTCGCGCTGGCCGGAAAGCCGCGCAGCGGCGCGGAAGCCGTTATAATCATCCGAGTGACAAGACCGGCAGCGATGCTCGACGGCAAGCTTTTCTCCCGTCTGTCCAAGCGCATCAGATTGGGCTTGCGGATTGGGCGGCGGAAGCGATGCGTAATAGGCGCCGAGATTGCGAATATCTTCGTTACTCAGCGACTC
>Ga0302325_10023599_pt1 | contig 12816 bp, 10 predicted proteins | sample Palsa_T0_2_FD_201948 | JGI IMG/M metagenome (GOLD analysis project Ga0302325, IMG submission 201948) | Peat permafrost microbial communities from Stordalen Mire near Abisko, Sweden - Palsa_T0_2 | ecosystem: Environmental > Terrestrial > Soil > Palsa > Peat permafrost | place: Sweden: Abisko... | reverse complement strand
CGCGGTCGCTCCCGATGCTCATGAAACCGTGCAGAGCCAGCTCGACAAGTACCCCACACCAATCTTCGGCCACATTGAAGTTGCCGACGGGCGGGTCTGGATGCTCCCGGAAGGCGTTAAGGATTTCGCCGGCGACCTTCCGGAGCAGGAGCAGAAGGTCGTCTGGGCCACCCACTTCGCGCCCGACGCGGACCTGTTCAACCAGAAGGTTGACGGCACCGCTTGGAAGACGAAGCCGAGCTGGTCCATCGTTGCCACCGAGGATCGCACCGTTCATCCCGACCTGGAACGCTTCCTCGCCAAGCGCATGGGCGCAACGACCGTCGAGGTGAAGAGCAGCCACGTGGCCATGCTGTCGCAGCCGCAACTCGTGATCGATGTGATCCGAAAAGCGGCAAAAGCCGCTCAGGGAGCTAAGGCAACAGCGTAAAATGCCTCGTTGTTAGTCCCAGCGCGTGCCCGCCATGCTGAACCCGCCTCGCTCGATAGTGGGCCTCCGCCGAACCTGCGACATCGGCGGAGGCTCGGATGAATGTCATCTTTGGAGAACACAAAATGGAAGATCGCATCAGCATAGAAGGCCGAGATGGCAGGTTTAACGCCTATATCGCACGACCGAAGACTTTGCCGGCTTCAACTGTCGTTGTTCTGCAAGAGTTATTCGGGGTCAATGCCGACATCCGCAAAACCTGTAACGAACTGGCTGAACAAGGCTTTTTAGCGGTCGCCCCCGACCTATTCTGGCGTCAGGAGCCGGGCGTTGACCTTAGCGTCACATCCGAGGCTGACTGGCAGCACGGCCTTCACCTTTATCAAGGCTATGATCGTGACGCTGGCGTCAGAGATATTAGCGACACCTTGGACACTGTGACCAAACTACCTGAGTGCACGGGCAAGAGTGCCGTCCAGGGCTACTGCCTCGGCGCCTTGATGACGTTCCTGACGGCCGTGCGCTGCCACGTCGATGCCGCCGTCGCCTATCACGGCGCTGACACCGAAAAGTACCTGGGCGAGGTCGACAATCTTAGTGCGCCCCTGCTTATGCATCTGGGAGAGGAGGACGAGTTTATTTCCAAGGCAGCGCAAGCTCAGATCAAGGCAGCACTTGGCAGCAAAGCGAACGCGACGGTCTATAGCTATCCGGGGCAGCGTCATGCCTTCGCTCGGCATAATGGAACTCACTACAATGCCGCTGCGGCCGCGCTCGCCAACGGGCGGACTAGCGAGTTTCTGAATCGACAACTGAGATGACTTCGGTCGCGTCGGGCCACGCCTGAGGAAAACGAACATGCACACTAGCCAAGTCAATGTGAAACGGTGGAGCATCACCTCACCGAAGCCCTTTGATGTCGTTGTCGCGTCTGTGGAAAAAGCGATCGGCAGGCCAAACATGATCGAATTTATTGCAAACATGACTGGCGCAACGAGCTTCGAGGAAATGCAGAACATAGTTCATGGCAGCGTCAGCGATATCGGCCTCATGGAGTTCATGCGGCTTGATCATGGTGCTGTCCTCGCAAAAGCCGGAGTGGACGGAAATCCCAAGAGCGTCCGCCTGATCATGGGCAATCCGCTCATCATGCAATCGATAACTCGGCTTGTCCCGGATGCGGGGTCCTATGCGCCCGTGACTGTGCTGATTGATCAGCGTCCAGACGGTGTGCACCTGAGCTATGACGAGATGGCGAGCTTTTTGGCCCAGTATGGAAATGCGGAAGCCTTGAAGATCGCACGGGATCTGGATGCGAAGGTTAAGCGGTTGCTTCAGGACGCTAGCTGACCGTCTCAACAGAAGATGGCTACAACCTGCCGCTACTCCGCGAAAGAGCTTTGCGTGGTTTTTCCGTGGCAGCCGCCCCATTGGTATTGGCGCGCCGCCAATGTGACGGGGTGATGTGCTCCATACGGCTGAAGCTCCGCGTAAAGGCGGCCTGGTCGCAGAAGCCAGATAGCAAGGCAACCTCCACAAGAGACTTGCTGGTTCGTGAAAGCAGGTCCTTGGCGCGCTCGATCCGAAGTTGAATGAGGCGCTGATGGACCGACGTGCCAAAACTTGTCCGGAAGCACCGTGCGAAATGACTTTCCGAAAGTGAACAAGCGCTGGCGAGTTCCTTGACGGTGATATTTCCCTCAAGATGCGCCCGCAACATCTCCTCGGTTCTGAGCTTTTGCCAAGCTTCCAACTTCCGCCTCGGTCCGGCTGCGAACTTTGGCGCGCCGCAGTGCGCTTGCAAGGTGTGAGCGCCGAGCACCAGCGCAATCTGATCGAGCGCCAGCCTGTCCAAAGGCTCGCCGTGCTCGACAGGGCTCAGAATGTTCTTTGTCATTTGGGCCACAACCAGGTCTTCGACAAAGAACACTTCCTGAAGATGGAACGCCGGCGAGACGCCGTTGTCGAGCGCGATCCTCTCAAGCAGTCCCGAGGAAAGGTAATAGTGCAAGTAATCGAACGGCCCGCGCACCCACATTTCCATCTTGCAATTCAGATCGAGGACCGTCGTCGCAAACGGTATCGCTCGCGTAACCCCAACGCTTTTCCCGTTGTAAAGGGCTTTCCACTGACCGATCGCTGAGGGCGTCAGGGAGACGCAGATCAGGACCGCCTGATCCGGGGGATAGGCCGGAGCCTTCTCCATCTCCCGTGGACCTGAGCGCAGCCGCGTGACGGCAAATTCCGGCTTTTGGTCTGGGCCAACTGCCCTGCAGTCGTAGGCCGGCGTTCTGAAAACATCCGCCAAGGACGATCCGAACATCAGCGCGTCCGACTTCGCATGCCGAACCGCCTGTATTTTGCGTTCCTGTCCGCTTGTGCCACGTGGCAAGACGACCGGTCGGCTCATTCCCATAGCAATTCGAACCCGCCGCATCCCCCGAACCGGTCACGGCCGCGTACCTCGAATGTACAAATCCGGCGCTTTTTCGCAAAACACACCGGCCCATTCTGGCCGATCATCAACAGTGGAATCCCTTCGGAGACTCCCTTTGAGTATCCCGAACGCGCGAGAAAAGCTGTCCGGTTCGGCCGCCGCGCTGTTTCAGCGTTTTGGCTACGTGCGCGTCAGCATCAGGGACATAACCTCATCCGTCGACATTCCGAAGGGCGCGTTCTACAACCACTTCAAGAGCAAGGAGGCCCTCGCCTCGGCCGTCCTTTCCCAGCATTTCAATGCGCTAGTGGAAACCCTTAGTGAGGGCGAGAGCGAGACCGCTGCAGCCCGTCTCAGGCGGCACTTTGAATCCTTGGCGCCTTCGACGCAGGAACGTGGAGCATCCCCACTCCTGCTGATTAGTACCCTGGCGGCCGAGGGTCCGGCGCTTCCCTCCACTCTCGTGCGGCAGATCGCCGAAGGAATCCGGGGCTGGAGCAATGAGGTTGCGGCTCTGATCTCGCTCGCCCAGGCGGACGGGCAAATCAACCCGGAAGAGGACCCGGATCTGCTAGCCGCCTTATTCATCAATTGCTGGCAAGGCGCCATGATTCGCACCAAATGCGACCCATCCGCGGAGTGCGACTGTCTACGATTCGCGCTTGACCGCGTTTTAGGCGCGTCAGGTGGAGGCGCTGGTGGAACGAGTAAGCCGCGCGTTTAGACGAGCAACCTTTCGACTGAAGGCTTCTCGCTGTCCGCGGCCGTCGCGCGGTTCGACGTTGTAGAGTTGAGCGTTTGTGGCGGAAGCAAACATGGCGAGTCTTAACGAACAAAGTGGCACTGGTTACCGGGTCGGCGCGGGGAGGCTTCCAGCAATGGATTCGATTTTAAAATCCATGTTATGCGTGCTACTCCTAGGACTATCAGTGAGTTACGCGCGACCAAGCTTCGTACAAAATTCGCACATCGGCACGAAATGTTCTTTCTAAACTATTGACAACAAAGGTGTGGCTCCCCGGCATGGGCTCGAACCACGATTCACGGCTCCAAAGGCCGCTGTCCTACCATTAGACGACCGGGGATTGCTTGCAGCAGTGCGGTATCTCTAGTTTATCCTCTCCCCCGCGCGCCCGCAACGCCGTTGTATACCGGTGTCAAGCCTCGTTAGAAATGTCCCCTTCCTTACCTCGATAGAAGTGTTCCCTTTTTCTTCGCCGACGCAGTCGGCGGCTTTTGGTTTTTTCTTCGTTCAACCCAAGAGAAGGCGGTGGGAAAGTGGGAAACCTGCTTTTGGTTTTCCACTTTTCCACCGTCTCGTCGTCGGAGCTGTGGGAATGTGGGAATCTCGCTGGTTTTGCGAGATTTCCAAGGAGTGGTGGGAAGAGGGGGAATCCTGCTTTTGGATTTCCACGCTTTCCACCACTCCGTCATTTCCACAGCTCTCTTTTTCATGCTGTCCCGCCTCGTACCTGCATTTGTTGATAGCGCTTCCGCCATGGGTGGCTGGCCTGCGGGGGTGGCGGCATCCGGCGCGGCTGTCGCGGTTTGGCCGGCGGCGGTTCCGTGGCCGGGCGCGCCGGGATCTCCTCGTGAATCAATCGTCGGCCCCCGTACCGGATTTCCAGCTTGCCGTCTTCCCATTCGCATACCACCACCTGGCTCTGGGTCGGTGCATATCGGCTTTGCCGCTTTACCTGGAACAGTCGCTTCTCATGTCGCACCACCCAGTCGTTGCCGATTATGCGCCCGGTCTCCAGCCGGAAGGCATCGTCCAACTCCGGCCGGCTCGGCCGACGGCGGTGATAGTCCTCCTTGGCGGCGGCTACGCGCGCGAAGCGCTTGTTGTGCTCGGCTAGATACTCGGCCTCCAGGTATTCGTTGGCGGCCGCATAGGTTTGGATCTTCTTGCGCCGCAGTTTCTTCACCAGCCGATCCTGATGCGTCCCGTGATTCCGCTCCACCCGGCCTTTGGCCTGCGGCGAGTTGGCGGCGATGATTTGGATTCCCAGCCGCTCACACATGCGCCCAAATTGCGTCACCGGCACTTCCCCCCGCAGCAGTTCCTTCTCCGTGGCTGCCCGCACGTAGACATTCTTCCAATCCGTGTACAGCGCCACCGGTACGCCATACTTCTCAATCCACCCACGCAGCACTCCCGCCGCCGCCCAGATCGTCTCCTGCGCACCCAGTCGCCCCAGGGTGATCCCCGTGGCATCGTCTACCAGGTTCATCAGACAGCCCTCCGGGCCCCGCTGTTCAAACCATTTATGGAAGCTGCCGTCCATCTGCACCAGGTCGCCGAAATGCTCCCGCGCCTCCCGCCGCTCCCGGTGCTCTTTCCGTTTCCGCGCGCGGCTCCACAGCCCTTCCGCCAGCATCCACCGCCGCAGCGTCTCCGCATGCACCTCTACGTGGTCTTCGCTCGCCAGGTGCTCGCTGGCCAAGGTCGGGCCAAACCTCTCCCCGATCACGCCGCTGTACTTCTTCCGCAACAACCGGAGGTCCTGCGCGCGGAACTTCTTCGGCTTCGCTCGATTCGATCCTTTCCCGGCGCTGCGGTGCTTTAATCCCTTCGCCCCTTCCTTCTCGTATCGCTGCCAGATCCGCTTCACCTGCCGGTAGCTCAGACTCAGGATCTTGGCCGCATCCACTAACTTCAGCTCTTCACTCGCCACGCGGGCCAGCACTCCCACCCGCCGTAGCTCTCGTTTGCTCATCCATGTCCTTCCCAGCTAAAACCTCCTCAGGAGATCTTTAGCTTAGGGGACATTTCTAACGAGGCCATAAGGGGACATTATCAAAGTGGCGCGACACGCCGTTGTATACCGGCTTTACACCGCCGCCCGCATAGCCTAATATAAGGAACAGCACACATTGGAGGTGCGGATGGCTGCTCGATCGTTCCTGTTGGGTATCTCTGCGTCAGCTCTGGCATTCGCCGCCACGATTCCCTCTCAACCGACTTTTTACAAAAACGTCCTGCCGGTGATGCAGAATCGCTGCCAGGAATGCCACCGGCCGGGCGAAGCTGCGCCCATGTCGTTCCTGACCTATAAGGAGGTGCGCCCCTGGGCCAAGGCCATCCGTGAAGCCGTCATCACCCGCAAAATGCCGCCATGGCCCGCCGATCCGCACTTCGGCAAGTTCAGCAACGACCGCTCGCTTTCCCGCGCAGAGATCGATACGCTGGTGGCTTGGGCCGACGGTGGCGCCCGCGAAGGCGACCTCGCGGAGGCCCCTAAGCCAGTGCAATTCGCTGAAGGCTGGGGCATCCACAAGCCCGACGTGGTCTTCGAGATGCCCAACGAATTCTCCGTGCCCGCCTCCGGAACCATCGATTACCAGTACATCGTGATCCCCTCCGGCTTCACCGAAGACAAATGGGTGCAGGAAATCGAAGCGCGCCCGGGCAACCGGCAGCTCGTGCACCACATCATCGCCTTCGTCCGCCCGCCTGGATCGAAATGGCTGAAAGATGCGCAACCCGGCATACCCTTCGTCCCGGTCAAAGAAGAGAACCGGGAAAAACGGAAGCATAGGAGGGACGATGACAACAGCGGACCGCCGGAGTTGCTGGTAGGCTTCGCTCCCGGACTGCCGCCTGGCATCCTGCGTCCCGGCCAAGCCAAGCTCATCAAGGCGGGATCGGACTTCGTCCTCCAGATGCACTACACCGCCAACGGCAAACCCGGCACCGACCGCAGCCGCATCGGACTGGTCTTCGCCAAAGAGCCGCCCCAGGAGCGCATCTACACGGTGGCCGCCTCCAACGACAAGTTCGAGATTCCGGCGGGCGACGGCAACTACGAAGTGGAATCCGATGTCACCTTACAGGAGCCGGCCAAGCTGGTCGACATGATGCCGCACATGCACCTGCGCGGCAAGGATTTCGTGTACACGGCTTTCTATCCGACCGGCGAATCCGAAGTCCTTTTGCGCGTGCCGCAGTACAGTTTCAGTTGGCAGCTTTTCTATTACCTGACCGACCAGAAGGTGCTGCCCGCCGGCACCCGCCTGCACTGTGTGGCGCATTTCGATAATTCTCCCAATAACCCAGCCAACCCGGATGCCACCAAGGCGGTGCGCTGGGGCGACCAGAGTTGGGAGGAGATGATGATCGGCTGGTTCGATGTCGCTATGGCTCCGGGCAAGGACCCCATGGACCTGTTTAAGGAGAAGAAGCCTAGCAAGAGCGGCGACTAGGCTAGCGCCGCCCAAATCCGTGAACGGCTGCAGGCGAGGCATCGGGATCCACCGCCAACGTCACGGTTGCCAGGAATCCGTCCGCGTTCGAGCTGTTGCGCAGCCTGCTCAAGCCGGTCATGGATGCCGCGCCGTGCTGCTCGTTGAAAACGTGATCTTCACTCTGGAGCGTGCGGTGCACCTGGAGGCGCGCGGCGTAAGGCGCAAGCTTCGCGACATCCGCGGTGACCTCTTCGGGGAAGAAAAGTTGTCCCGTATGCGACACATGGCCGCCCAGATGAACTTTCAGGTGGATGTGAATGGCGCGTCCGAAATACCAACCCGGATAGACGGTGGCAAATTCAGCGACACCCTCCTGGCCGGTCAACTGCACGCCTCTCAGAAAGCGCGTGGCGTCGATTTGCCGCTCGCCGCCCGGCGGCCCCCTGCGAGGACCCATGCCGGGGGGGCGCCCTGGTCCGCCGGGACCACCAGGACCACCAGGACCACCGGGACCATCGGCGCTGCTGGCGGTGAAGCCCGAATAGACCCCCAGCGCATCGCAATGCCAGATGTCCACGGCGGCGTTCTGTAGTGGCATGCAGCGCGCCGCATCCACTACTGCGAGACGCAACTTTAGCGGCACTCCAGGTCTGTCTTCCGTGATGTCACGCCGCAATTTTTCATCGTCGATGTAGTAAGGACCTTCTTCCTGCTCCGGGACCAGGGTGCAGGAGGGCGTAGACGGGACTGCCTTTCCGGAAGCGAGTAGCGCCGCGCCGCCAACGAGAAAACCGCGGCGGGTCATGTGGCAGCCGGTTGCGTATAACATGACCCATTATACGAAGCCGCTCCACTATAATTCAAAGAGGTGCGAAAGCGAGTCCTCTTCATCTGCGGCATCGTCCTGCTGGCGATATCGGTGGCGCTGGTAGTCTGGCAGGGTTCCTTCAATTTCGGCAAATACGGGCCAGCCGATCCCCAACAGACTTTCATCTTCTGGGCCATCTCCAGCCTGATCTTCGTGCTCATGGTCACGCTCGGCTTCATGCTGGTGCGCACGGTCGTAAAGTTGTATATCGACCGGCGCAGCGGCCGCGAGGGCTCGCGCATCCAGACCAAGCTGGTCCTCGGCGCACTGGCCCTCAGCCTCACACCGGCCTTGTTCCTGGTGCTGTTCAGCTACCAGGTGCTGAACCGCAACCTCGACAAATGGTTCAGCCAGCCGGCCGAAGCGCCCCTGCAGATCTTTGTCCAAATCTCCGAGACCCTCGAAAACGAACTCCGCGACGAAACCGAGCTGCAGGCTGCGTTGCTGGCGGCGCAGCCCGAAACTCGTCTGCTGCTGGAGCAAGGCGTGCAGACGCCCGGCTTTCTCCAGCGCTTCGCCAAGGAACAGGACCTGGCCTCGGCTGCCATCATCCCGGTCACCGGAGACACGCCGTTGGATTCGATCGGGCCATTTCCCATCCTGCCTTCGCGCGACAAGCAGACCGTGATCGCCCGCTACGCCGTCGAAATCGGCGGCGCTCTGAAGGGTACCGTCGAACTGGCATCCCGCGTGCCGATCGACATTACCCAAAAGCAGCGGGAGATCGACAAATCGGACCACGCTTTCAAGGAACTGGCCCGCTCCAAGCGCAACGTGCGCACCTTCTACCTGCTGTTCATGGCCATGATTACGCTCTTCGTGCTGTTCGTGGCCACCTGGATCGCGCTGTTTCTCTCCAAGCAGATCAGCATACCGATCACCGCGCTTTTGCATGCCGCGGGCGAAGTCAGCAAGGGCAATCTGAGGTACCGCGTGCAGGTGCGCGCCATTGACGAATTGGCGAGTCTGGTGCGCGGTTTCAACGAGATGACCCAGGAGCTGGAAGCCAACAGCCGCGAGCTCGACGCCCGCCGCCGCTTCACCGAAGCCATCCTGGAAAGCATCCCCACCGGAGTGATCTCTATCGGCGCCGATGGCTCCATCCGGCGCGTCAATCGCGCGCTGGGCCGCATGTTTCCGGCGGCGCAGGTGGCCACCGCCACGCGCCTGGAGGATCTGTTTTCGCGCGAGGACACGGCCGAAATCAAATACCTGATGAAGCGCGCGCGGCGCACCGGCTTGGCCTCGCGCCAACTGGAAATGCAGACCGAACGCCAGACCATGCACCTGGCGGTAACCGTGGCGGCCCTGGAGGAGAAGATGACCTCCGGCTTCGTGATCGTGCTGGAGGATACCAGCGAATTGCTGCGCGCGCAAAAAGCCGCCGCCTGGCACGAAGTGGCGCGGCGCGTGGCGCACGAGATCAAGAATCCGCTGACCCCCATGGCCCTTTCGGCCGAGCGCTTGAGCCGCCAATTGGAACGTCTGCAAATTCCGCCGGAAAACAGCCGCATCCTGAACGAGTGCGCCGGCACGATTTCGCGCTCAGTCGAATCCGTGAAGACGCTGGTCGACGAGTTCTCGCAATTCGCGCGTTTTCCCGCTGCGCAGCCCGTGCGCAACGATCTGAACGAGGTCGTGGAAAGCGCTCTCGCGGTTTTCAACGGCCGCCTCGATGGCATCGACATTCGTGTGCAACTGGGCCGGGATTTGCCGCCAGTCAACATAGACAAAGAGCAGTTCCAGCGTGTGGTGGTGAACCTTGTCGACAATGCCGCCGAAGCCATGCAGGATGCGCTGGTGAAGCGCCTGCTCATCACCACGCAGCCGGGCGCCGCCGAGACCGTCGAGTTGGTCGTCTCCGACACTGGCTGCGGCGTATCGGCCGACGAGAAGGAGAAGCTGTTCCTGCCCTACTTCTCTACCAAGGGCCGCGGCACCGGCCTGGGTCTCGCCATAGTCAATCACATTCTCTCCGACCACGGCGCGCAAATCCGCGTGGAGGACAACCAGCCCACCGGCGCGCGCTTCACGATTGAAATCCCGGCGCTGCTGGATTCCGAAAACGGCGAGCCGGCGCCGAAGCCGGCCGTGGTCGGCGCATGAAATCGGTCCGCATTCTGATTGTGGATGACGAGCCGGACATCCGGCGGTCGTTGAGCGGCGTGCTCGAAGACGAAGGCTATGCGGCGCACGCCGTGGAAAGCGGCGAGGCGTGTCTCGACGAGTTGGGCCGGCAGCCGTGCGAGCTGGTGCTGCTGGACGTCTGGCTGCCCGGCATGGACGGCATGGAAGCCTTGACGCGCATTCAGGAGATGCCCTTGCCCGAACGGCCCGTGGTGGTGATGATCTCGGGCCACGGCAATATCGAAACCGCCGTAAAGGCCACCAAGCTGGGCGCGTTCGATTTCCTGGAAAAGCCGCTGACCATTCAGAAGATATCGGTGGTGGCCAAGAACGCGTTGGAGCATCGCCGCCTGCAGATCGAAAACAGCCGCCTAAGGGAAGACACGGAATCGCGCTACCGCATCATCGGGGAGAGTGTCCCCATGAAGGCCTTGCGCCACGAACTGGCGCTGATGGCCGGCACCAACGGACGCGTATTGATCTACGGCGAAAGCGGCACCGGCAAGGAACTGGTGGCGCACGCGCTGCACGCCATGAGCCCGCGCGCCGTCGAGCCGTTTGTGGAGGTGAACTGCGCGGCCATTCCCGAGGAACTGATCGAAAGCGAGCTGTTCGGACACGTTAAGGGCAGCTTCACCAACGCGCACGAAACCAAGATCGGCAAGTTTCAGAAAGCCGATGGCGGGACGGTTTTCCTGGACGAAGTCGGCGACATGAGCCTGCGTACGCAAGCCAAAGTGCTGCGCGCGCTGGAAGAGCAGCGCTTTGAGCCGGTGGGTGCGGCAGGCTCCGTGCAGGTGGACGTGCGTGTGGTGGCGGCCACTAATAAGAATCTGGAAGAAGAGATCGAGCACGGCAATTTCCGCGAAGACCTGTTCTATCGCCTGAACGTGATCCCGTTCCACGTGCCGCCTCTGCGCGACCGGCGGGAAGACATCCCGCTGCTGGCGGATTATTTCCTGCGCGAATTCACTACCGCCTACGGCCGCAAGCCCAAGGAACTGACGCCCGAGGCTTACCGCATTCTGCACGATTATCACTGGCCGGGCAACGTGCGCGAGCTGCGCAACCTGATCGAGCGGATCGTGATTTTGAATCCGCAGGTGCGCGTGGACGCGCGGCATATCCCGCTGAACGTCACGCGCCGCCCCGCCGAGCGTCCCATGGACCGCTTCGGCAGCCTGGCGGAAGTGCGCGAAGCGGTGGAGCGCGAGTATATTCTGAAGAAGCTGGAAGAAACTAACGGCAATGTGACGCGCACGGCGGAATTACTCGGGCTGGAACGCAGTAACCTTTATCGGAAGATGAAGACGCTGGGGATTGGGCCGAAGGAGTGAAGGCTGCGGACCTATCCGCAGCTAGTCTAGGCGACGTAACTACAGACCCTCCGACTGCCTCACCCGCTCCGCTGACCCCAGTCCTTCAGACACTCACCGCTCCAACCGTGACCATCGGCGGACTGCCGGCCAACATCTCGTTCTCCGGCCTCGCTCCGGGCTATGGGGGACTGTATCCAGTGAATGCACAGGTGCCCGCTGGGTTGGCCGCCGGCAACGCCATACCCGTTGTGCTTTCCATCGGCTGGACCGCTTCAAGCACTGTCAGTTCAAACACCGTCACGATTGCCGTTCAATAGCCGTAAGTTATGCGGGACTCGGGATTCGTCTCCATGCCTCGCTTTACCGACGGCGCGGCCCGGTAGGTTCACCTCCCGCTAGCCAGCCGGTCCGCGAGCATCGGCGGAAGACCGGCGCGCCGGATCTTGTCCTGCGCTTTGGCCACGTCGTAAGGCAGCCGGTAGTAGATCAGAAAACTCTCGTCCGTGTTATACAGCACATAGGCAGCGCGCGGATCGCCGTCTCTGGGCTGGCCCACCGACCCGGGATTGATCAAGTAGGCGCACTCCGGATCCAACTCCAGAGTCAGACGCTCTTCCCCCGCGGGAGTCTTCTCGATGGTCTCCACGCGCGCACGGTTCCAGATGAAGCCGCCTTGCAGGTGCGTGTGTCCGAAAAACGTCAGCGGCGTCTCCAGATAGCCGAAGACCAACCCGGCGTCGGCCACGCCCAAAATGTATTCGTCTTCATCCAGCGGCGAGCCGTGCACCATCTGGAAACCGTCGAACGTCAACGGTCCCCTGGGCAGATCGCGGATATAGCCGGTATTCTCCGGCGTCAGCTCGCGTTGCGTCCAAACGGCCGCGGCGCGCGCCACCGGATTGAACCACTCCAGGTCGTCGAGTCCCACCGAAGCCTTGTCGTGATTGCCGCGGACGACTCCCGCCGCGTGCGCGCGCACCCACTCGGTCACCGCGTTGGGATCCGCGCCGTAGCCTATCACGTCGCCGCAACAGAGCACCTGGTCGTACTTGCCGGCGGCATGCTCCAACGCCGCTTCCAAGCTTTCCCAGTTGGCGTGAATGTCGCTCAGGATCAGGTATCGCACGCCGCCGCTTATGCCTTTCTCAAGCGCAGCAACGCTATCTCGGGAGGCGCGCCGATCCGCGCGGGGATGCCGATGGTGCCTATGCCGCGCGTGACATACTCCGCAGCCGCGCCGCGCCGGTACAAACCATACACGAACGGCGTAAAAAACCGCGCCGCATTAATGGGCTGGTGCAGGATTTCCACCGTCACCTGGCCGCCATGCGTGTGGCCTGCCAGCGTCAAATCGTATCCCTTCTCAACCGCCACCGGAAAGACGTCCGGATTATGCGATAGCAATAAGTTGTAGGCGCCGGGCAGTACGAGGCGCTCGGCGCCCGGC
>Ga0302325_10023596_pt1 | contig 12817 bp, 10 predicted proteins | sample Palsa_T0_2_FD_201948 | JGI IMG/M metagenome (GOLD analysis project Ga0302325, IMG submission 201948) | Peat permafrost microbial communities from Stordalen Mire near Abisko, Sweden - Palsa_T0_2 | ecosystem: Environmental > Terrestrial > Soil > Palsa > Peat permafrost | place: Sweden: Abisko... | reverse complement strand
GCATACCGGCTGTAACTGGGGCTCGCTCGTGACCGAGGGCATACCCGAGCTCGATCACCATCACCTTCTGTCAGCCGACCAGGTGCACGTGCACTGCAACACGCTCGACGAGCGCAACCTCCGGCGCCTGGCTGAGAACGCGTGCAAGGTTTCCTGCTCCCCGGAGACCGAGATGCAGATGGGGATGGGCCACCCTGTCATCCGCCGCGTGCTCGAGCTCGGGATGCGACCGAGCCTGTCCTGCGACGTCATGTCCTCCAACTCAGGAGACATGTTCAGTCAGATGCGCCTCGGCCTGCAGTTCGAGCGGTGCATGCGAAACGATGCCTTCAACGCGCGCAACCAGATGCCCGATCGCCTCGATCTGACCGTCCGCGACGCGTTGCGCTGGGGCACCGCCAACGGCGCGCACGCGATGGGCCTTGAGCACCGGGTCGGCTCCCTCACGCCCGGGAAGCAGGCTGACGTCATCGTTGTCGGAGGGCGGCGGCTGAACATGGCCCCTATGGCCGATCCCGTGGGCTGCCTCGTCGCCCAGGCAAACCCCGGCAACGTCAGGCATGTGCTGGTCGCCGGGCGCTTTGTCAAGCGCGACGGCGAGCTCGTCGGTGTGGATCTCGATCGCGCGATCGACCTCGCCCAGAGCTCCTGTGATCGCGTGCTCGGCGCGATCACGGCCGGCGGGGGGCCGCTTCTGCCCCCGCCGCCGGAGGGGTTCGCCGACCTCCTCAACAGCGCGGCCGCCAGCAATCTCGCCCGAGCATGGGGCATCGAGGTGGCCGCCTGAGATCCGGGAGTCGCGACCGCTTCAGCGCAGGTCGGTGAAGGCGATCCCGAGCGGCAGCACATAGACTTCGCAGCGTGGAGTTCCGCACGATCTCCGGTGGCCGGGATCGCCACGTCATCTCGCAGGCCGGCGAGGGTCCCGACATCGTGCTGCTCCATGGCTTTCCCGACACGCCCTACTCGTGGTCTGAGCTCGAGGCCGCCCTCCTGGCCGCGGGCTGGCGCGTCACGGTGGCGTGGCTGCGCGGCTATCACCCCGAGACGATCGTGGCCGACCGGCCGTATGACCCGGAGACGATCGGACGCGACGGGCTGGCGCTGCTCGACGCGATTCAAGCGCCTCGCGCAGTGCTCGTGGGTCACGACTGGGGAGCGTTGATCGCCTACGTGGCGGCGACGCTCGAGCCCGAGCGGGTACGCGCGATCGTGACCATGGGGATCCCGCATCCGAGCCTCCTGTCGCGCACGCCCGCATCGCTCTGGGCAGGGCGGCATTTCCTGGGGCTGAAGCTCCCGGGCGCCGCGTCGCGCTGCAGGCGCAACGACTTCGCCTATCTGGGCGAGCTGTACAGTCGCTGGGCGCCGGCGTGGTCCGGGCCCGAGCGCGACGAGTCGCTCGCGCGAGCCAAGCAGGCGCTGTCGTCACCTGCCACGCTTGACGGCGCGCTCGGCTACTACCGTGATCTGCCGCTCGCGCCCGCCGCGGTGCTCGGTGAGGTTCCCGCTGTTCGCGGGCTCATCGTCGGTGGAACCGTCGACCTCATCGACGCCGAGCTCTTCACGCGCACCGCCGCGATGCTCCCCGAGCCCAGCCGAGCGCTGATCGTCGACGGCGCCGGCCACTGGCCGCATCGCGAGCAGCCTGACGCCGTGCTGCCCGTGCTCCTGAGCTTCCTCGCGGAGCTCGAGGCCCAGCAGTAGACTGCCGCCGATGGACAGGGACAGGCCCACCAAGCGCCGCTTCGAGATCCTGATCGGCCGCTACACGGTCAACCCCCTGATGCGGGGTATGTTCAGGCTCGGGATCACGCCGCCGGGGTTGGCACTGGTGGAGACGATCGGTCGCCGCACGGGAGCCGTGCGACACACGCCGGTGACGGCCTTCACGCCCGATGGCGAGACACTCTGGCTGATCGCCCAGCACGGCAGCCATGCCGGCTGGGTGCGCAACTTCGAAGCCAATCCGCGTGTACGTGTGCGCCTGGGGCGCCACTGGCGCCCCGGAACCGCAGAGCTACTGCCGGATGACGACGTCAAGGCGCGCATCCGCACGTTTGCCAGCGGCCCCGTCGGCCGCGCCATAAACGCAGCGACGTTCCGGGCCCTCGAAAGCCAGCCCGTGACGGTGCGGATTCAGCTCGAGGCGTAGGCCGTCCGCACTGTGGCTCGGTTCACAGGTCGCTGAGGAAGCGCACCAACGCGGCGTTGACGGCCTCGGGCGCCTGCTGCTGGGTCCAGTGCCCGGCGTCGGGGACAACCAGCTCCTCGCGCAGGTCGGTCACCCACCCGCGCATCACCTCAGCGGGCATGAAGCGGCGCACCGGGTCGAGCTCGCCGGTGAGAAAGAGGGCGGGCTGCTCCACCCGCCGCTCCGCGGCGGCTGCGGTGAGCTCCCAGTTGCGATCCATGTTGCGGTACCAGTTCAGGCCGCCGGTGAACCCGGTTCGCTCGAAGGCCTCGACGTAGACCTCGAGGTCCTCCTCCGACAGCCACTGCGGTCGCCGGGCCGGGCGCTCCTCCTCGGCCCACTGCTCGGTCCACTGGCGCGAGGTGGTAAGCGTTCTGCGAACGTCACGGGCAAGCGCCGCATCCGCGACGCCGTACTGCTGGAACCACACGATGTAGAAGTCCTCGCCGAGGTGGCGCCGCATGATGGGCACCGGGGGGGCGGGTGACCGGGGCACGAACGGAACGCTCAAGCCGGCCACCGCGCGCACGCGCTCGGGGTGAAGAACGGCGAGCTGCCACACGAGCCACGCACCCCAGTCGTGGCCGACGAACAGCGCCTGCTGCTCGCCAAGCGCGTCGAGCAGGCCGCACATGTCAGCGCACAGGGAAACCACGTCGTAGGCCTCCACCTCTGAGGGCGCCGAGCTGCCTCCGTATCCGCGCATGTCCGGCGCCACCACCCGGAAGCCGGCACCCGTGAGGGCGGGTAGCTGCCAACGCCAGGAGAAGGCGAGCTCGGGGAACCCATGGCACAGCACGACGAGCGGGCCCTCGCCCTCATCGAGAACCTGCAGCTCGATCCCATTTGCGGCTATGCGACGCACCGGCACGGACGGCAACTATAGGCCCGCGCGAGATTGTTCCACGCAAGCTGCGGGTTGTTTGTCGTGGGCCGCCGGTTGAGCGGCTTGGCCCGGTGGAACAATAAGTCCAACATTTGGACTGTTGTCGAGCGTTGCGGGGAGGCGCGGAACTGCTGGCCTGAGACGAAGGACACCTGCTGAGATGACTTGCCGAGGGGTTGGGGAGCTGGATGGCCGCGAGGCGAGTGGGACCTCCGATGGCGTGTTGTTGACGGGCGCGACGGGATTCGTGGGCATGGAGCTGCTCGTCCGCTTTCTGGAGGGCACGGAGCGTCAGGTGTATGCCCTCGTGCGAAGCGAGGACGATCGCCAGGCGGCAGCGCGCATGGAGCAGACGCTGCTGTGCCTGTTTGGTCCCGGTCACCCCTACTCCCAACGGGTGGTGGCTGTGCCGGGCGACATCACGCACCCCGCCCTGGGTCTGCCGGGGAGGCTCGACGGGCTCGCCGAGCGGGTGAGCGAGGTTGTGCACGGCGCCGCGACGGTGTCCTTTGCGACGGGCCTCGCGGATGCGCTCGAGGTCAACGTGGAGGGGACTCTGCGCGTGCTCGAATTCGCCGAGCGCTGTCAGGCGCGCGGCGGCCTGCGGCGCTTCTCCTACATCTCCACCGCATATGTGGCAGGCGAGCATGTGGGCTGTTTCTCAGAGGATGACCTCGACGTCGGCCAGCGCTTTCGCAACGCCTATGAGCAGTCCAAGTTCGAGGCAGAGTGCCTGCTCGCCGGCTGGTGGCGGCGGCTGCCTGTCACCGTGTTGCGGCCGAGCATCATCGTCGGTGAGCGCGGCGACGGCTGGACGGCATCGTTCAACGTCCTTTACTGGCCGCTGCGCGCGTTCGCACGCGGCGCATTTGTGGCCTTGCCGGCCCGCCGCGACGCGCCGGTTGACGTCGTGCCGGTCGACTACGTGGCCGACGCGATCTTCGCGCTCAGCCAGGCCCCCGAGGCCGAGGGCGCCACGTTCCATCTCACGGCGGGAGCGCAGGCGAGCAGCGTCGGCGAGCTCGTCGAGCTTGCGACGGCACTCTTCAGGCGCCCCGCACCGCGCCTGATCGATCCCGCCGTGTACCGGCGGGTCGTGCACCCGCTGCTCCTGCGCACGACGCGCGACGAGCGCTACCGGCGCGCGCTCATGCGCAGCGAGGTCTTCTTTCCCTACTTCGACATGCGGGTCGCGTTCGACGACCGTCGCTCCCGCGTGGCGCTTCGTGGCGCCGGCATCTCGCCCACGCCACTGCGCACCTACTTCGGCCGCCTGGTCGAGTTCGCCCTCGCAGCCGATTGGGGGCGGCGGCAGATACCGCGCGCCGGCGCGGCGCCCGGCATCACGGCGGCGCGACGCCGGGCGGCGCAGGCGCCTCATGCCCGACCGCAACTGGTGCTGGCAAAGTGAGCAGCCTGCGCCTGTCGGCTCTCGACGCGTCGTTCCTTGCTGTCGAGACACCCAATGCCCACATGCACGTGGGCTGGGTCGCGGTGTTCTCCGCGCCCGCCGAGGGCCGGCTGCCGAGCTTTTCGGAGCTTCGCGATCACATCGAGCTGCGGCTCGCGCGCGCCCCCCGCTACCGCCAGAAGCTCGCGTCCGTACCGCTCGGCCTGCACGCGCCGGAGTGGACCGACGATCAGGCATTCTCCGTCGATCGTCACGTCTACCGGGCGCCGGGCCCGCTCCCGGACCTCGTCGAGGAGGTGATGTCGATGCCGCTGCGTCGCGACCGCCCGCTGTGGGAGATGTGGATCTGCGAGGACACAGCGCGGGAGGAGTTCGCGATCGTCGGCAAGGCTCATCACTGCATGGTCGACGGCCTCGCCGCTATCGAGCTCGGCTCGCTGCTGCTCGACCCCACGCCCGAGCCCGCGCTGTGTGAGCCCGACGGCTGGCGCGCGGCGCCCGAGCCCGGCGGCCAGCGCCTGCTCGTAAGGGGCGCGCGCGACCTCCTCTATCAGCAGCTCGACCTGCTGCGCTGGCCGCTGCGCGCGGCGAGATCGCCGGCGCCCGCGGCGAGGCAGGCCGCATGCGGGGCGCTGCGGATGACGCGCGCCCTCAGTCACCTGCTGGGAGCAGCTCCAGCCAGCGTGCTCAACGGGCAGCTGTCGCCGCTGCGCCGGCTGGCCTGGGCCCAGCGCCCCCTCGGTGATCTGCGCGTCGTCAAGCGCGTCTACGGCACCACCGTCAACGACGTGATGCTGGCTGCGGTTGCCGGAGGCATGCGCGCGTACCTGATCCGGCGCGGCGAGGAGCCGGTCGCGCTCAAGGTGATGGTCCCCGTCAGCGTGCGCAGCCCAGATGACGTCCTCGGCAACCACATCTCATTCGTGTTCGCCGAGCTGCCGTGCGATGAGCCCGACCCGCTGGGTCGCCTCTACCGCGTACACGCCGCCATGAGCCGGCGTAAGCGCGACGGCGAGCCCGACGGAGCCGACCTCGTGCTGAAGGCCGTGGCGCACGTCCCGCCGACGGTGCAGCAGAGCCTGTCGCGATTCATAGCCGGCCCCCGCGCCTTCAACCTCGTGGTGTCCAACATCCCCGGTCCGAGTGTGCCCATGTACATGCTCGGCTGTCCTCTGCAGGCCACCTATCCGGTCGTGCCGCTGTCCGATCGTCATGCGGTGTCGGTGGGCATGACCACGATCCACGAGCAGGCCTGCTTCGGCGTCTACGCGGACCGCGAGGCGATGCCCGACGTCGACATGTTGGCCCATGACATCGACGACGCGATCACCGAACTGCTCGCCGTCACAGCTCAGGCGGTTCAGCCCTAGCTCGGGCGCCCGCGCGTCGTTCAGCTCTGGCGCTTGCGCGCCTTGCGCGCCTTGGAACTCGATGCGCCCTTGCCCTCGTGGTTGCTGCTCGAGGAGGACTTGGCCTCGCCGTTGTTGCTGGCACGCTCGTCGTGGTTCACAGAGCCGTCCTCGGCCGTGTCCGCCAAACCGCCATCGAGCTCAAACGCGGTCGGTAGTCCGGTGAAGAGGGGGCGCCCGGGAAACAGTGGCTGCCCCGGGAAGGAGAGTTGGGCGGTGCTGGCGAGCAGGGCCGGCGGCCGGGCCGCGTCACCCGTGCCTGCATCCGCGGAGGAACCCCGTCGAATGCGTTCCTGCTCGAGCGCGCGTATCTCGTTGAGAGCCTCCGCCAGGACCGGTGCAGCCGGCTCCTGACTCTCCCACAGCGTCTTCATCGCCTTGGCCGAGGTGATGGGAGTGTCGACCCGCGAAGAGGTATTCACGCGTTCGATCTGATCCTCGAGTTGCCGGCGGGCCTCTTCGGCGCTGTCGAGGTCGTGGATGTCCAGTTGGATCGTGCGCATGTCAGCGAGGTCAAACGGCGGTCGCTGTGCTGAATCGATCAACTGCACGACGGGACGCTGGGACGCGTGCCGGATAGCAAGCTCGTAGAACACGTTCGCGTCGTGGTCTGTCAGGTCGGCGACGAGGAGGTCTGAGTCGGCGACGGCCGCAAGCAGCTGGCCGGTGATGATCCCGGGCAGCCCCATCTCGTCCGCTCGCTTCGGTGCGTAACCGAGCGCCGCGACGACCGGCTCGATGATGTGCTTGAAGACCTGATCGGCGCGTTTGCGGGCGTCGCTGCCCGGGTCGCCGACCGGAGAGATCACCAAGCAGGTCAGGCTCGACATGCTTCCTCCCGGCAAAGAATATGGACGCAGTGAGCATACAGGCGGGCCTGTATCGTCCGGAGATGTGAGCGATCGCGATCTGGACATCGTCGTGTTTGGTGCCACGGGGGTGACCGGCCGCCGGGTGGCGGGCTACCTGGCCGAGCGCGCGGCCGAGACAGATCTGCGCTGGGCCGCAGCGGCGCGCGACGCCGAGAAGGCGGATCGGATCCTGGGCGAGTCCGGGGTGAGCCCGCCCGAGACGATCGTCGCCGACGTCTCGGATCCGGCCTCGCTCGCGGCGATGGCCGCGCGGGCCCGTGTGGTCCTGAACCTTGTCGGTCCATACACCCTGTACGGGCGGCCGGTGATCGAGGCGTGCGTCGCGCGCGGCGCCGATTACGTGGATCTGACGGGTGAGATCCCGTTCGTCCGCCGGATGATCGATGAGTTCGATGGCGCGGCGACGGCGGCCGGGGTGAAGATCGTGCAGGTGTGCGGGTTCGAGGCGCTACCCCCCGATCTGCTGGTCCTGCTGGCCGGCGAGGCCGCGCTCGAGCGGTTCTACGAGGCCCTTGTGACGGTCGACCTCGAGGTCACGATGAAGCCGCCGGGAGGGCTGCCGCGTCCCTCAGACGGGATGTCGGGCGGAACCTTCCAGAGCATCTCCGCGCTGGTGGGCGACGAGGACGCGGCGCTCGCCACAGATCCGGCGGCACTCATCACCGACGTAGCCGCAGCTGCCGCGGTGCGACGGATCTCACCGATTGCCCTCACGCCTCGGCGTGGATCGGAAGGAGCGGTTATCGCTCCGATGGCGCCGGCCCCGTTCATCAATCCGGCCGTGATCCAGCGGACGGCGGCGCTCATCGCGGCCGGCGACGCGCGCCCGGCCCAGCTGTTCCGCTATCGGGAGGGCATGGTGCTCGCCGGGAGCGCCGTCTCGCTGGCGGCGCGCTGGGGGGTCGCGGGCGCGCTCACGGCCACCCAGACCGGGCTTCGCGGTCTCGCGGGCGCGAGACCGGCGGTCAGGCGCGGCATCGCTGGTGCTCTGCAACGGATTGGCCCCGCGTCAGGATTCGGTCCCGCCGCAGACCGTCTGGAGGCCTGGGAGTGGACGATGTCTGTGAGCGCTCGCACGGTCGCCGGGCATCAGATCGACGCGCACGTGCAGGCACAGGGACACCCCGGCTATCTGGCTACCGCGAGGATGCTCGGTGAGGCGGGGATGCTGCTTTCAGAGGACGGCGCCACACCTGAACGAGCCGGCTGCCTGACGCCAGCGAGCGCCCTGGGCACCGCGCACATCGATCGTTTCGAGCGGGCGGGGCTGCGCTTTTCGGTGGATGCCTGACCGTCGCTAGCCGGACACTCGGCGTTCGCCGAGCGCGCCGGATCCGGCCTTGCGGGAGACCGCGCTGCCGCCGCGTCCCCGCAGCACATAGGCGCAGCCGACCGCGATCAGCGCGCCGGCGATCGGTCCGAGCGCGTAGACCCAGTAGCTCGAGAAGTCCCCGCTCACCAGCGCCGGGCCGAAGGAGCGGGCCGGGTTCATCGAAACGCCGCTCACGGGTGCTGCCCAAAGGCCGGCGAGCGCGATGTATCCGCCGACTCCCAGCGCGGCGATCGGGCCGACGCTCTGAGCGGCGGAGGCCGTGCCCAGGATGACGCTGACCAGCGTTGCGGTGAGGACGACCTCCATCAGCAGCGCCTGCCAGTTGGCGTAGCCGGGTCCGGGCAGCGTGGCGCCGAGATGTTGGACGTTGCCGAAGACGGCCTCGAGAAACAGGCACGCCAGGGTGGCGCCGATCAGCTGTATGAGGATGTAGCCGGGCACGCGTTTCCAGGGGAAGTCTCCGCGCATCGCGAACGCGAGCGAGACGCCCGGATTGAGATGGGCCCCAGAGACCGCGCCCATGAACAGGATGATCGCCATGACCATCAGCCCGGGCGCGACGACCGCGGCCGCGAGGCTGATCTGGCCCTTGCCGTGGAGGATCCCGCCGCCCGCCGCGGCCAGCACGAGCATGAACGTGCCGAGCAGCTCGGAGAACAGCCTCCTCCACTCAAGGCTCGGGTCGTCGAACTCGGCCTTTGAGCCGAACTCTAGCGCCAGCAGATGCCGCGTCCGCGGTGTGAGCATTCCGAATGCGGGAAGGTCCTCTCCAGCCGGACGGTCATCGGGCATGGCCGCAACCTAACAGCCACGTCGTGCAGGTACGCTTGCCGGACATGAACACCGCGCCACGCGTGATCCATCACATCAACTGCGGCACCATGTGTCCGCGCGGCGCGCGCATGCTCACCGGCGAGGGGGGTCTGCTCGCGAGCGCACGCCTGGTCTGTCATTGCCTGCTGATCGAGGGCGCCGAGGGGCTCGTGCTCGTGGACACCGGCTTCGGCCTCGCCGACACGCAGAACCCGCGGCAGCTCGGGATTCCCTTCACGACCGTGGTGCGTCCCCGCGCCGACTCTGCCGAGACGGCGATCTCGCAGATCCGGGAGCTCGGCTTCGAGCCGAGCGATGTGCGAAACATCGTCACGACGCACCTCGACCTCGACCACGCCGGCGGTCTGCCGGACTTTCCCGAGGCCGAGGTTCACCTGCTCGGCTCAGAGCTCGACGCCGCCATGAACCCCGGCTGGCGCGAGCGGGCCCGCTACATAGCCGCGCACTGGGCGCACGGGCCGCGCTGGTCACGCCACGAGGCGGGCGGCGACGAGTGGTTCGGCTTCGAGAGCGTGCGGATCCTGCCGGACAGCGACGCCGAGATCCTGCTGATCCCGCTGAACGGGCACACCGTCGGGCACACGGGCGTCGCGGTCAAGCGGTCCGACCGCTGGCTGTTGCACTGCGGCGACGCCTACTTTCACCGCGGCGAGGTGGAGACGCCGGCGCACTGCCCCGCGGGGCTGCGCGCGTTCCAGGCGCTGAACCAGGCCGACGGCGAGACGCGACGGCAGAACTCAGAGCGCCTGCGCGAGCTCGCCCACCGGCGCGGGGATGAGGTCGAGCTGATCTGCTCGCACGACGCACCCACGCTCGATCGCTTTCTCAGCGCGGGTGTCGATCTGATGTAGACAGGGGAGCGGCCGGGCGGCACTGAGAACAGAGAGAGGGGAACGTCATGGGATTCATCGCTCCGGCCGAACCGCCGGTCGACATCGAGGAGTGGAAGCGCAAGCCGCTGCTCGAGCGGATCAAGCCGCTGGCGCAGGACTGGGCGCTCAACGGCGTCGGCGTGCCGACGTCCGTCTATCTGCTCTACATCGTCAAGCTCGTAATCTTCGCGGTCGGAGGTGCACTGGTCATCTCGGCGACGACCAGCGGCCTCGGCGGGCTGGGTGATCTCGGCAGCTGGTGGACCGAACCGATCGTCTTTCAGAAGGTCGTCGTGTGGACGATGCTGTGGGAGTTCGTCGGGCTCGGCGCCGGATCGATGCCGCTGACGTTCCGCTTCATGCCGCCGATCGGCGGCATCCTCTACTGGCTGCGCCCCGGCACCATCCGCCTGCCGCCGTTCCCCGCCCGCGTCCCGCTCACGCGGGGATCGCAGCGGACGCTGCTCGACGTGGCGCTGTACGCGGGCGTCCTCGCCTGCGCGATCTTTCTGCTCGTGTCCGGCGGCGATGCCGTGACGGGCCTTGCGGCCGGTCGTCTGGATACGACCGCGATCGGCGTGCTGCTCGGATTCCTGATCCTGCTCGGACTGCGCGACAAGGTCTCATTTCTGAGCGCGCGCCCGGAACTGTATGGGCTGCTGATGTTCGTCTTTCTGTTTCCGATCGGGAACCTGTTCGTCGCCTCCCAGCTTGTGCTCGTGTGCATCTGGTGGGGCGCGGCGGCGTCCAAGCTCAACAAGCACTTCCCGTTCGTCGTGGCCGTGATGATCAGCAACACGCCCTGGAATCGCTCGCGGGTGGCCAAGCGCCAGCTGTATCGCAACCACCCCGAGGACCTCAGGCCGTCGGAGCGGGCGGCGTTTGCCGCGCACCTCGGCACCGTGATGGAGTTCTCGCTGCCGCTTGTTCTACTCGTATCCAGGGGCGGGACGCTGTGCACGATCGCCGTGGTGGGCATGATCATCTTCCACGTCCACATCACCTCGACGTTCCCGCTGGCCGTGCCGCTCGAGTGGAACCTGTTCATGATCTTCGGGTTGCTGTTCCTGTTTGGTCACTACGGCGACGTGCCATTCTCCACACTCGACGAACCCCTGCTGATCGCCGCCATCGTGGCGGTCGGGGTGCTCGTCCCGGTCCTCGGCAACCTTCGGCCGGACAAGATCTCGTTCCTCACCTCGATGCGCTACTACGCCGGTAACTGGGCGACGAGCCAGTGGTTGTTTCGCAGGGATGGCGCCGAGCAGAAGCTCGACATGGCCCTGGTCAAGCCGGCATCGGTGGTCGTCGAGCAGCTGACCAAGCTGTACGGCCGCGAGATGGCCGAGCTGCTGCTCACCAAGGGCCTCGCCTTCCGGGCGATGCACACCCACGGCCGCGCCCTGAACGGGCTGCTTCCCCGAGCCGTGGACGACGTCGAGGCCTACTCCGTACGCGAGGGTGAGCTGATCGCGGGAGTCGCCGTCGGCTGGAACTTCGGCGACGGCCACTTCCACAACCAGCAGCTGCTTGCAGCCGTGCAGGAGCGCTGCCACTTCGCAGAGGGTGAACTGCGGGTGGTCACGATCGAGTCCCAGCCCGCCCAGGTGCAGCGTCAGCATTACCGCATCTACGACGCTGCCACGGGGCTTATCGAGGAGGGCTACGTGCAGGTCAAGGATATGGTCGAGCGTCAGCCCTGGCTGGACGAGAGCGGCACGTTCCCGGTCGAGGTGATCGGCTCGAGCGCGCCCGAGCCGGCCCCTGCTCCGGTGAGCTGAGTGAGCGATGCGATCGTCGTCGGGTCCGGCCCGAACGGATTGACATGCGCAGCCGTGCTCGCGCGGGCGGGCATGAACGTCACCGTGCTCGAGGCCGAGGCAACGATCGGCGGGGGCACCCGAACCAGCGAACTGACGCTTCCGGGACTGCTTCACGACGACTGCTCGGCAGTCCACATCATGGCCGTCGGGGCGGGCTCGGTGAACGGGCTCGAACTCGAGCGCCATGGCCTGGAGTGGTGCTGGCCAGAGGTCGACCTCGCCCATCCGCTCGACGGCGGGAGGGCGGGCGTGTTGGTGCGGTCGCTGACCGACACGGCCGGCGGGCTCGGCGAGGATGGACGGGCGTGGCAACGGCTCTTTGGCTCGCCGTCTCGAGGGTTCGCCGCGCTCAGCGAGGACATCATGCGCCCGGTGCTGCACGTGCCACAGCACCCGGTCCGGCTGCTGCGCTTCGGCGTGCCGGCGGCGATGCCCGCGAGCCTCCTGGCGCGCGTGTTCAGAACCGAGGAGGCGCGCGCCCTGTTCGGCGGCTGCGCGGCGCACGCGTTCAGCCCGCTGTCGCAACCGATGAGCTCCTCGGTGGGTATGGCGCTCATCTGCGCCGGCCATCAATACGGCTGGCCGGTCGCGCGCGGAGGCTCGCGCGCCATCGGCGACGCTCTGGTCGCGGTCGTGCGCGAGCATGGCGGGAGCGTTCAGACGGGGTGGCGAGTGGCCTCGCTGTCAGAGCTTCCGCCCGCCGACGCGGTCGTGTTCGACCTCGCGCCCGGAGCGGTCGCCGACATCGCCGCTGAGAAGCTGCCCGCGCGCATTGCGCGCGCCTATCGCCGTTACCGCTTCGGACCGGGGGCGTTCAAGGTCGACCTCGCCGTCGAAGGCGGCGTGCCGTGGGCCAGCGAGGCCGCGCGCAGGGCGGGCACGGTGCACGCCGTCGGCTCCTTTGAGGAGGTTGTCGTTGCCGAGCGGGAGATAAATCGAGGCCGCTTGCCAGAACGCCCGTTTGTGGTCGTCTGCCAGCAGTCGCTTGCGGACCCGACGCGCGCCAGGGACGGTGTCCATCCGGTGTGGAGCTATGCCCATGTCCCGCACGGCTACAGCGGCGATGCGACCGAGACCCTGCTGAACCAGATCGAACGATTCGCGCCCGGCCTGCGCGAGAGGATCCTCGCGACGTCCGTCCGCTCGACGAGTGAGATCGCAGCGGACAACGCCAACTACGTCG
>Ga0302325_10023595_pt1 | contig 12817 bp, 7 predicted proteins | sample Palsa_T0_2_FD_201948 | JGI IMG/M metagenome (GOLD analysis project Ga0302325, IMG submission 201948) | Peat permafrost microbial communities from Stordalen Mire near Abisko, Sweden - Palsa_T0_2 | ecosystem: Environmental > Terrestrial > Soil > Palsa > Peat permafrost | place: Sweden: Abisko... | reverse complement strand
AGCATACTTTGGGGTTGAGGCTATCGTCCAGCTATTGCTCGAGAAGGGGGCTGATGTCAACTCGGCTGCTAGAAACGGATGGACGCCACTGCACTGGGCCTCTGAGAACGGGCACGTCGAGGCCGTCCAGCTGCTGCTCGAGAAGGGGGCCGATGTCAACTCGGCTAATAGTTACGGATGGACGCCACTGCACTGGGCCTCTGAGAACGGGCACGTCGAGGCCGTCCAGCTGCTGCTCGAGAAGGGGGCTGATGTCAACTCGGCTGCTAGAAACGGATGGACGCCACTGCACTGGGCCTCTGAGAACGGGCACGTCGAGGCTATCCAGCTGCTGCTCGAGAAGGGGGCTGATATAGCAGCGGCTGACAAACTTGTCAATGTTGTCAAGTAATCTATATTCTTTATATTTTTATAACTTTGATAAAGAGGGACTTAGGGGAGTTGATCTTTATATATTATACAATCCTAATACTAAAAATGCTTTTATGTGATTTCTAAACGTAGTCTTACTATATCGGCGAATCTAGAAGATTCTAGCAGCTTCGCTTACCCCTTAAGCCACGTAATTCTACTAGTAGATGTCAGCGAGCTGTTGGCACGTGCCAGAGTCTTTAGTCCGTACCTACCTAGGTAAGCAGAAGTCCATTTCTGTCAAGTGATTTACCAGAGCTAATACCGATGTCGGCTGGATGTGTTTAAATCCTCAGGTAACACTCTATATTTCACGTGCACCACTCAGGAGCAGGGGAAGAAGACTAATGCAGGTTCTAAACCACGACTAGCTACAATACTTGTAATACTAGTGAGCCTAAAATGTGGGGCCAAACATAAAATCGTTGAGTGTTTGGACTGACACCGATTTCGGCTCTTACTGTACGAGTGTTGCATTCCAATCACTTCGAAGCACCCAAAAGGCACTGAAGTTCGAGGCCTAATGCTAGGTCACGTGGATATTCTAGCTCCCGCCACGCATCTCCTTTCGTGAAACTCTATATCCCTTTACCCTATCTAATGCACTATCCTACTATCGAAAAGTTTTGTTTGATGCAACTCGAAGCAATATCAATTGGTTTGTCATTAGTCTCCATCCTCTCTTCCTCCCATTGAATACCATCATTGGGTCATTATGCGAATATGCGGAGTTCTGTATCTCCACATTAAGTCAGCCAGTCGGACTAGTCCCCTTGTTTTAGATATCAGCACAACTGCTTCGCATTTTCATAAACGTTGTGAATGCATTAATCCACTTTTAGCCTGTGGGCCCTTCTTAAAGTTATTGCTGTTATTTCGTGCTAATCCTCACCTCACTTTGGGTGTACGCCAAGCTACATTCACGTGACACATCGCCGCTCTACTCACCCTCGCTTCACCTCGACCTCACCCATCCTCACCACCATCTCACCTCTGCTCACCCCTCTTGCCGGGGATGTAGTCATCCCCCTTCGCGCTACAGTCGAGAGCGTCAACTTCTAGCGAGACGGACTCAGGGGAGCCAGAACGGGCTCCGGGGGGCCGTGATGGGCTCCTGGTATCCGAAATGGTCTCCCAGTCTCACCATCCTGGTATTGTATAACAATGTTATTATAGAGGTGGAGTCAAAATTCTGCCTTGCAATACACTTCCTACTCTCTACCACGATTCTTTTTACTTAAGTCCTCTTCTCTCCCTTAATCTCTTTGCTATTGGCCTTGACTATTCCTATCTACTTTTAACGATCGACCTTTTTATTATTGGAATTCCAAATCTACCAAGCTACTGAGAAATTTGTGAGATTGGCGTAGCTAGGACGACAATCTGGCAGAGTATAGACGTCACTCCAACACTAAGAGAGGTTCTCAGAGACGAATTTGTGAGTAAGAGAAAGCATAATAAACGGATGAAAACACTCCTTAGAATAAATCGGTTACAGCTGCAAATTAGACGTGATCCAAAAATCGCGAGACAAGCCTCTGAATCAATATACTCGCTTCTTCTGCCGCGCTGTACTTCCTCGCTTATCGTATGCACTCTGAACTCTGTAGCGTCCTAAAGATATAAACTGTGAGCTAGTAACCGAAAACTTCACTTGTAATTAATGAAATCTCTAGTAAGATTGTGAGGTGAAGAGATAGGGCGGGTTAATCCAGCAGAACGAGAATTTCCGTGGTTTATTCTTGGCTCGAACATCTGATGTTCCTAGGCCGCGGCATGGGTCACGACTAACCGTGAGTAACTGTACCCATTCTCCGCATGGTGCGGTTGCGACAGGTTCTTAGGAACCGTAGATCGCCCGCGCGGGCGAGGTGAGATTCAGGTGCGGTTACCCATAGGGGTGTTTTTAGAGCGATTGAGGATATACTTCTTTACTTATATTTAAACAAAGTAATATATACACACATACTTAATTACCCATATAGGGAAAGACGGCTACAAGCTAGAATCAGTAAGGAAAGCAAGATTAGAAAGCAATTCAAATACGTACACGTAATCAAATTGAGGCTCAAATGCGACTTGAGCCATAACTTGAGCCGCATGGTTTAAACTACTCGCACCAAAGGGACCCATGCCGCAGCCGATATATCCTCAAAGACGTGCTTCGCAGCTTCCACATTTGTACATCTAGTTATTGCAACATGTTGAGACGCACCTGCCGTCGCATTCAAGAGCAAATTATGTCACTCAGAACAATACCAGATAGAGTTCCTTCTCTTTCCTTCTCTCTTCTCTCCATCAGAACAACACAACAACACAACAACACGATTGAGAAACAATATTGCTATCTGCGACAAAACTTTCTGCAACAGTATATCGAGCATTACTCTTCTGAACCAACTCACGACTTCGTATCATCCATCATACCGCTCAACCACTTCTGTTCAACTCGAAAGGGGTTGTTTCCGTCAGCATCTGCCACGTATACGTACCCTACCACATTGTCGAAGGACTATCGGGGCACAAAGATGGAAACGATATGGTACACGATCTGCTGTACTACGATGGCTCAGATATCACGACTTCAATGTCGTTTCGGTCTCATCATTGCGCATCAAGGTACTGAACCCTCTGGTCCTCCCCCACCCTCCTTCCCGGACAACGGTCTACTCACTGGATCATTAATATCCTTTGGGTTCCTAAAAATTGTCCAAAATCAAACTCTGTGGCTAGTTCAATCTCTGACTTGAAGTTCGACTTCAAGTTCTTGGCAAGTCAGAGTCTAGAGCAGAAATATTCCTTCGCATTGCGCAGTTACAAGACGTCAGCCTTAGCTGACGCAGTAACAGATATCCAGCCACTCGACAGAGCTCAGTATAACATCACTGCTCTATCAAGTCAAACTCGGCTTAGCATTCTCTAATCTTCACACGAACAATCACTCGAAATCAAATTTATACTAGCACTTCGACAAGCATACTCCTGGCCAATAGAGCCAGCTCGATATGAAGTCCTTCGCCTTTGCCCGTCGGGTACACAAAGTCCACTTTGCGGCTATCTGCGAGTATTCGACTTATGGCCTGTCTCGCCTGAGCACACACCTCAACAAACAGCACAAGGAACAGCGAGACAACACTCCAAAGATAGCAATAATAGCGAGAATTTTTGAACGAGGCACGTCTTCATCAAACTCACCACTCCTGATCCCCGCCGAACCATGCTGACTTCAGATGTCCATAGCTCCTACTTGAGTCACCACCGTTGCAGGTCTCCCAAACATCGTGATGGATACCTCTTCATTCTTGAGTGCTCTCCTCCTTGATGGTGCTTGTGAGCTTATGTTGATTAGATAAGAAGGATACTGGGTTTGGATAGTGGGGTTCATAATTTGAATGTTTAGGGGTTCGGGAGATTGAGATTTATATTGCGCCCTGCGACGGCGAGAACAACATCTCAACCTCTATACTGCCTGCCAACACCGGCAGAGCATATTTTTCCGATCACAACAACTCTGAAGGGACGGAAAAGAAAATGTGGTAGGAAGAGCATACGCGAAAACACATCAGAATGACGGGAAACAGGCAGAAGTTCTTCGCGTTGGAGGTCTGGATTGGAACGCAAGCATGTATAAGAATGGAAATGAAATGAACTGAAAATTTGTTCTATGGTATAATTTCTTCGTGTGCGCTAAGATCTAGTATTATATTAGAAAAGGAAAGGTGAGCGTGAACCGAGCTGTGGTTGCACTCTCCCCGCTAAGGTTTTAGTCTACAGTAGTCCTCTCACCTCCGACTCACCCTTGCTCACCTTGACTCACTAAAAACCACTAGTTGAGCAGCTCTGCTCACCTTTCCGAACTAAAGCAGATTTCCTTCATGCCAGGATTGGCGTGTGATAATGGGCTGTTGTGCAACTGCACGGTCAGTCTTGGCGAATACAGAGCGCCAGGACTTCTCAAAGACTCGTTGACCATCTGCTAATCGCCCACCTACTAAAACCGTGACCTAGACCTCAAAGATATTCTTCTCGTGAAACTCTTATTCTTGATCCCAACTTTCACATTCATCGTAAGATGTTCTATTCTTCATGATGCAACAAAAACTCGATGCAACAGGTCGTCGAATGCGGCCTTGATCAAGGCCCACAGCGCTTTTTGGGGTGCAATTTGTCTTGCGAAGTATTAGATTCATCGCAAGTCTCACTGCAATCGCAATTGCAGCTTTTGTCGCTGTCAAAAATTCTTAAAACATGGAGATTTGATTTTATCTCTGTATGTGAACAAAATTGTGGATCCCTTCTCAAGTGATCCCTTTTCGCTTCCCTTAACCTCACGATCTTGCCACAGGTCGACCGAGATATGTTCCTATTTCTAACATTCTACAGACCGTCCTGACACTGTTCGTCGACTTAGCCGAGGCCACTGCTCTCCTTAGCCGTCGTAGTCTCAAATCATGGTTTCCTCGTGTCCAAGTATTCGTTCTCATCGGCCTGGATGCTATCGCAGTAGTCCTGCTCGTCTGGAGCCTCCTCTCTTTTATTTTCGATAAACGGGGCAGAACACAAGTTGTAGGCACTACTGGCTACACGGCCAACCCCTTCAATGACATCGAGATGTGGTTAGCGGTGACGATAGGGTGAATACTTCCTGACTATATCCTAATTGATGCAATGCTGAGATGTGTCAGCTCTTCAGCCTTGTGCTGAACCTCATCGATCTTTCTCCACTGTCATTCCTCTATGTCGATGGGCTATCCTACTTTTCAGACAAGGCACTTCGCTAGGACTTCTCGGGCAACTTGTAGTCCACAATTATACCCTATCGTCCTCACTGCGGTGTGTCTTACCTTTCTTCCTCCCGCAGCCGCTGAAATATACTTCACAGATGAGCCTGGTTCATGCCAAATTATTGGAGACCCTGACGTCTATGGTACATTGAATCCTCCAAAATTATTAGACATCTCATCCGCAATGATTAGGCATTGGTATACGACTGGGATACTACCTTCCTTTCACTTCCGTTGTTCTCTGCATCATTGCCAATCGGCCGGACGATCCGAAAGGAGCCCGAGGCCATTACAGTGCCTTCAACATTGCAGTTCTCACCAATCTCTTGCGCAATGCTCGTCACACTCTACCAATCGAATGATACATTGTCTTCTTCCTCGTTGTAAGCATCCCCTACAGCGCCAGCATAGCGATCCCATCTATGTCAGATCTCTACAATAGCTGACTCGCAATCTACGACTAGTTCATCATCTATATGGTTTTCGCAGTAGCGATCCTACGGTTGTTCTAAGCCGGCATCGACATCGAGCGGAAACCAGGCTGCGAGATCAAAGCTTTCTTCTTCGGTGACGTCTACCTATACCACACCGCCAGGCGCATTATCAGGAAGGTGGTCTCGATATTCGCCGCGACCTGGGGTCTCTACCACGTAAAATATATAATCTCATATATTGTTGAGCCACGAGTTTTCCCAGAAGGAAAAGACCCCAACTCAGACCCCCTGTGGATCCACGTCCGACACAATCCTTTGGCTCTTATAATACCAATCTATGCACTATCCTCAGCTCTAATTGCTATCGCGTTCATCGAGAAGACGATCCAGGTCAACTATCTCGACATGTTAGCGGGGCTGATCTCTGCGGCTGGGCAGGCGCGTATGTCTTGTTCACTACCATCGTGGCAGTGCTGAGAGTGACGGGCCTCGGGGGAAGTAATGGAGATAGCGAGGCAGAAACGTCCTAGCAGTACAGTTCGTGTTGGGAAGTGGAAACACTACGAAAGATACCAAGAAAGAGCCGCACCCTCGCCACCGAAGACGTCGTCGAAAGCGGACATTGTAATACTAAGGAATAATGATAATGTGCTTTTTTCATTTCAAAAACAGAACATCCACCAAAAGCAATAAAAGAGCACCCGGGCTCCGCACGCACCTTTCCCCAACCCAGACCCAAGACCTCCGCGACCAAAAGCTTCACCCATCCATCATGCCACCCGACGAGCAGGCGGGGATAGCTCAAGCAATTTAAACCAGCCTGAATCCTAGGTAATATAACTCAAACTGCATCTACCTGCATTTGCATGCGTGCGTGCATAAAATGCGTGCATAGATCAAGTATTCTTCCCCCCTTTTACCCGTTCAGCTGCTGCCAGCGTTGCGTCTCGCTTAAATCACAGGAAACATCTCAAAAAAAAACAAAAAAAGGTCTTACTCTTCAAACTCCTTTTGACTAGTCAATCTTTTATTAAATTTTAATTTTAATTTTTTTTAGTATGCTTGTAAAATAAAAGTCTATTGTTTACTTTACAGGAAAGGGAATTTAGTTTTGCATTATCATGTTGGAACTTATGAGTCTAAACTTTAGGGTAGAAATTTCGGCGAGACGCAACGCTAGCAGTAGCTAAACGGATAAGGGATCAATGCGCTCATGTATTCTGCTCACTTGGATGGGGAGGACGGGCTATTTTTTATTTGCAGATGTGATGCAATGCAATGCGATGCAGACGCAGACGCAAGGGTTATATTGAAAACTGGATTTTATGTAGCCTGATGCAGATTTGGATGGTGCTGTGGTACTGTATATTTCCCTTTTCGGAAGGAATGGGCAAGGGACAGGGGAAGGGAGGTGAATAGGCGGGAGCGAAAGATGAAACGAAACATGCGCAGTGGCTTTCTAATATTACGGTATATTATCCACCCAACCCTCTTCCCATCATAGAGATTATCCGGTCTCTCTCTAATCCGTCTCACTCCTTTCCCGTTCCATTTTCGTCCTCCCTGCCAATACATTTCGACTTATATCGTTCCTAAGATAGATTCAACCCCATTAAACTTTCTTGACCCACACCAACTCAAAAATTCGCGTAGCTAGAACTAGACGATAGGATGATTTCTTAATATAGACCTAAATCGGAAGCCTTGACTCTCCCCACCGATCCAGAACCGGAAGCAGAAGCACTTGGTCGCCGAGGGAAAGATCCGAGAGTTTTTTCCTCGGTTATGATGGGAACTTTGTCTGTTTCGAGGAAATCATGGTCATCGGGGATTGGTTCGTGGGAGAGTTCTTGGAGTGAGCCTTCGTAATCGGAGTCATTGTCGATCATTTGAATGCCGCCTGAGTCGGAGTCTGAATCGTCGTGATGGGTTTGAAGGGGTGGGGATGAAATAGGTTGGAGTTGAGGGGGAATGTTGATTGTGCTTTTGGCGTTTCGACGTTCGAATGTGAGGTCGGACATTCCGCGAGTGAAGTCTGGTATTTGCTTTTTAGATGAGGTTGGTTGGGGTGCGGATGCCGTTGTCATCGGGGTTGGTCGGATGACCGGTTCTGCCATGAGTTCTGCTAATAGGTCCATGTCTGACTTTCCACTGAGTGGGTCTGTTTCTTCGCGGCTAGGAATGAGGGTTGTTGAAGTTACCACTCCCGTTGCGGACATCTCGGTTGTAGAGCCCTGTACCGCTTTGCCTCGACTATGGATGCCAGTCTTGCTGTTGGTCACCACTGGCTCGCCACCAACTACCCTCAAAACATCAACCTGACTTCTCAGTTGTACTGCATCAGCATCGACCTTCATTGACTCTGTCTCAATATCCGACAACTGAATTTCGCCCACATCCCCTTCAATATCCATATCCTCCACAGCAATTCCTTCAAATCCGGCTCTCTTTAGGATCTTCCCAATCAAGTCTGGATACCTGAGATGACCTGACACCTCCTTGCTTAGATCAAGGTTAGTCACTCCATCGACATCAGCAATAGCTTGGAGGCCTGCAACGCCGAACTGGATAGATGTTGCACGATACAGGAAGGCCAGGATGTAGTCGTTGCTCGAGTAGACGTTGAACGCTTTGCCCGCGATTACGCTCCGCATCACTCTCCAATTATCTGGCGTCGAGGGTATTGGAGACCCGATGAAAACCACATTTTCAATCAGGCCGAAAGCTTTCCGCTCTGCAAGGCTTCGAAGGCAAGAATAGATTACTCGAGAGCCAAGAGAGTATCCAATGAGAGTTACAGGACGTTCGCCTTGGGCTTTGTTTATCAAAGCGTCGGCGAGGACTTCTCCTGCTTTCTCAGAGCGGTTTCGTGCCACGGCGAAGGGATTGTCGATGCTCGTAGCCATCTTCAGAAGGTATACAGGCCAGAGGGCTGACCATAAGGTAGCTAAGACTGTTCTTTTGAGGATTTCGAGTTTGACGAAAGACCAGGCATAGGATGAGACCATGTTTTGCAGCGATGTTCCGAGCTCGAGTAAAGCTTCCATCTCATAGCGGAGAGCGAAAACTTCACTGTCTTGTCCCAATACTCGCCAGGGTTTGACCACATCGTCTTTGCCGTTTAGCCCTAGGTAACGTGAGAGTCAATATTTACTCGACTAAGATTATTTCGGGAGATTTGGAGGATTTTCTTATGAGCTTGTCCCGGGAGAAGATCATGAGACTGTTCAGAACAGGAAAGGGATTTCGCCCCCAACACTTACACCCATTGATGCCGATGGTTACTCTTAGTCTCCGGCCTTCTGCCTCTGCTTCTTCTTTCGTGCCGAATTCACCCCATTCAGAGACAACGGGAATGAACTTGAAGTCTTCAACTTCTTTAGCGTAGGCATCGACCATTTCTCCAGTCATTTTGCCTCCGAAAGCCCCGAAGAGACTTCCTACCAACGCGCCATTCATTGCAAAAATTCCGAGGAAACTTGCTACTCCTCCTAAGCCCACACCGCCCATAATTCCCCCAATGGCACCAGCAACGACGGGAGCCGCCAAACCACCTGTAATGCCTATCACTGCAGCGCCAGCAATCGATGCAAGTCCTACTTTCCACCGTCGAGAAGATGCATTCTCAGCTTGTCGCTTTTGCGTTTCAGCATCAGCAGATAGAGTTTTCGACGCTAACATGAGCGTCTTAGCGATTTCTGTCTCTTCAGTTGTGAGGACACTGAACGGAACGGCAAGAGCGGACGTAAGGTAACACAACAAGACCCTAGAATGCGCAGAATAATGTCCCAAACTCAGAAGAAGAAGGACCATACAACTGATAACACAAATCCGATCTTCTCTCGGGACGGTCGTGAGCCGTGTCTGGATAGGATGATATTGGGACTGGAGGAGAGCGACATCTTCGGCTTCTTGAAGCTCCTTAGCTTCAATCTGTGCCTCTAATTCTGGATTTTTGGCATCGGTGTCTGAGCTGCGGCTATAAGCAGGAGGTGGTGGGTTTCGTGTAGCCTGCCACTCTCTCCTCCGTTGCTCTGAACGTGGATCTTCGCTGCTGTCACAGATTTTCTTGAATTGTTGATGGACCTCATTTGCCCAATTGTCAAAATGGAACAAAGCTGCTTTCTTCAATTCTTGCAGCTTGGGTGTAGATAAGGACCTCTCGAGGCGGGCTTCTAGTCGCCGTTGACGTGCTTCTTCTTCTGGGTCTTGGTCAGGTGTTGATTGATCACGTAGCTGGCGATCGACGAAGAGGGGTGCTGCAGCTTCATCCGGGGAGGGAATGAAGGATTGTTCAATCCTGAATCGCATGTGTGAGATTATGCTCCCGAGAAGGATTGAAAGGGCTCGACGCTTTGCTGGATTGAGCACCAGCTTCAATTCTTTAGGATCGGTGGCATTCGGCGCCATTATGGATGTCCGGAGACAGGCGGGCGATGTGATGAGATTAGAATATAACGTGTGGTGAATATGAAAACCGAGACAGTATTTGTAGAAACCCCAAGGGTCAGGCTTCTGAAGCCAGATCGCATGTGTGGGGGTTCAAGATCCTCTAAATGCTGCCGCCTGATCGCGCCTATCTATGAATTAAGGTAGGATCACAGCTGCTGTTCGTGGCGGCAAGCCCCGATGCCACCACAAATCTCTGCGAATGATATCGAGGGAGCGATTGGTCTGTGTTGCTTCATGAAACATATATTCGAAGGATGATTTCAGCGCGATCCGTCGAGGTTGAAAGAGAGGCACAGCCTTCGCGCCAAGGCGTTCTATTTTCGACCACTCGTTATGGCCCCTAATCGGGGTTTCTTTCAAAGCCCTGCGTCGGTGATCAAGCCATGAGAAGCGTTTGGCGGAGAATGGACTCAGTGCTTGACATGAAAAGGCAGTGTATGGGTTGTTTAGTTACTTTCCACTCTATTCCCTCTCCGAAGGATTGGCAGAGGCAAGTGCGTTCGTACAATGTCAAGCACGTGACAGAGCCAGCTTCTATCGGAATCGGATCGAGACGGCTAAGTCAGGGAAGGAGAGATGCGAGAAATCCAACAAACAAGGAGTTGAACAATTGCCTCTCAGGACCTTCCCTATGTGCATCATAAGCTGCAAATCGAGATGCGTCGGAGTTGTTCTAAGATGTCCATCAAAAGGGAGAACACAGGTGTTGGGCATTGTAGCAAGCAGTATGGGTATCTGGCATAATTCTAAAGGTAAAACATCTACCTAGTATTTGGATTAACTGCAGTGGCTCTCTCAAGACCTTGAAGACTGCAAATGAGAGCTATCAAATTTCCTCCATGTCCTCCAAATCATCAATGACTGGCCAATCTCCAATCTCTACCCTCTCTGGCCGCACGAATACCCCGGACTTAGGGTCACCTTCCTTTCCCCAATACCTCTTTCCACTACCTAAACTTCCGTCATTGCGTCCAACTGGCTCATCTAACTTCACACCAATCCACTTCCCGGCCCCAGCTGGAATCTCCTCCACCTCTCCAACATACATCACCACTCCTCTCTTGGTATCTTGACCTCCAACCCTACACCTCTTTCCAACCTCAATACCTCTGGCCTTGATCTCATTCTCAAATGCTTGAATCTTAGCCTGCTCGAGAGATGGCGCAGCAGGATCAAAGCGACCAAGCTTCTTCGCCTTTTTCCAAGCCAGGACGCTATCACTCTTTTGCTCGTATTCATCGGGGGGCATCTCGTATTTGGGCACTTGCGAAGCATCGGTAAAGTTTGGCCGCATTCCTGGTGGGCGAATGTCAACAACCTAGGATAGAAATACGTTAGTTGTAGAAGATAAGGTTGAATATCAACGTCTGAGCGTAAAATTTGGCGGCTGATATAAATTCGGACCGTCATTCTCTACCAGTGAGAGATATAAGATACGGCCGGCAAATGGTAGCAACACCCACTCGGGCCAAATCTACATTTTCAAAGAATATAAAGTCCTCGTATTCTCAATTATAATATCGTGGAGTGTGCCGGATGTTCCGTTCGTTGACATCGGCGCAGCGAGAGCAAAAGGATAGGAAACTTCCTGGAGATATCACCTGATGATTTCTATATATCGCAACAAGAGCCGAATATAGTCAGGGTCATCGACATGGTGATCGCCAAAACCCGGCGTCGCTGTTTTTTGCAGACTTCGGAGCAACGAATAGCAGGGTACGGGCGCCCTGACGTACAATGAAGCAGAGTATCATAACTTTGTTTCGCGAAGCGAACATCAGTGAACTCAAAACTCACGTGAATCTCCGCGTACGGCGCCAGAGGGAAAACCCCCAGCTGGGTATTTTCTTCATCGACAGCCTCGAGGGGGACGGACTGCTGACTTCCGAGTCTCAATATCAACTTCTGCGACAAAGGCGGGATGCCGGTGATGGGCTCTAGCTTGGCCTTCAATTGGCCGATGGTCCATGATGGGGTGATTCGACGTTCAGAGGAGGAATTTTCAGACGTGATCTGGAGGGGTATGTCCCCTGCAGTGTGCATGCTCATGTTGACAGCTCGCGATCTTGGTCTGATTTGGACTGGTTCGTGTGCGGATTTCTGGTCTGGGCCTCGCCTTGGACTTGTGGGTTGCAGGTAGGTGGGTAGGTAGGTAGGTCGGTACTGTAGAGAGAGTGCAGTCGACTTTAGAGTTTGGCAGCGGTGGCTAGCAACTTCGAGGGGGGTTCGGGAATGATCGTCGCACGTTCCAAGGAGGAACTGGACCGAGCCCAAGAGGGTGGTTGTTGCGAAACTTGTGGGGAAGGAGGCTGAGAGAGAGAGAGAGAGAGAGAGAGAGAGAGAGAGAGAGAGTGTGTGTGTGTGTGTGTGTGTGTGTCTGTCTGTGTGTCTGTGTGTCTGTGTGTGTTCGACGCCTTGTCGTTGCCTTGCCTGGCCAGACTGGCCTGAAATGGCTTCTGCCCGCCGGGTCCCGATCTGATTGACTAGTTAGTTCTACAGTTGTTCTAGCGCGGCGAAAGGCTCGAGCGCGCAAAGATTCACCCCATGAACCGCTCACAATGCAGATGCGGGTGCAGGTGCAGATGCAGATAGATGCAGATGCAGACGCAGATATACAGGGCTGGCTAGGAAAGTACAGTACAGTCAGTGCAGTGCAGTATAGCATAGATAGTAATCATAATAATAGGACGATTAAGAATTCAGAGTCAACCGCTGCTCCCTGTGGCCATCGCGGGA
>Ga0302325_10023591_pt1 | contig 12818 bp, 14 predicted proteins | sample Palsa_T0_2_FD_201948 | JGI IMG/M metagenome (GOLD analysis project Ga0302325, IMG submission 201948) | Peat permafrost microbial communities from Stordalen Mire near Abisko, Sweden - Palsa_T0_2 | ecosystem: Environmental > Terrestrial > Soil > Palsa > Peat permafrost | place: Sweden: Abisko... | reverse complement strand
TCAATGGCTGCCATGAGCGTTGCTTCGTCGGTGGCGTCGCCTTGGATATAGGTCACGTTCGGGGATCCGCGAAATCTGGTTAGGCGTAGCCCTGGAATCGCCGGCTCGTTGACTTGCAAAATTCTCTCGTTGATTGGCGCGCCGGGGAGCGAGCGGCTCAGTGCGGTGACCTGGTGACCGCGAGCAGCGGCCTCCGCGACGATGGCGGCACCGGCATAGCCGGTGCCGCCGATGACGGTGATGCGAGACACGAGATGCCTTTCTGCGGGACGGGTGGCGTCGGACGACGCGCTGCGATTACTGTATGAGTGCAGCTCTCCAATGGGAAGAAGGCACTTTGTGGTAACCACCCAGGCCGGGTCGGTGCTCCGCGGCAGCCCCTACCGCGCGGACTGCCCGACTCGCCGCATCCTGGATCGCATCGGCGACCGCTGGACGGTGCTCATAGTGGGCGCCCTGTGGGACGGCACCGCCCGCTTCTCAGAGTTGCGCCGGCGCATTGAGGGCGTCTCGCAGAAGATGCTCACCCAGACTCTCCGCGGACTCGAACGGGACGGGCTCGTGCGCCGCACCGTCTACCCCGAAGTTCCGGTCCGGGTCGAGTACACGCTCACCGAGGCGGGCCGCACCCTGCGCGAGCCGCTGCGCGCGCTGGAGGAATGGTCGATCGCCCATCTCGGCGAGGTGTCAGCGTCGCAGGAAGCCTACGACAGCGGCGATCGACCTTCTGACTCCACGGATCGCGACAAGTAACGCCGCGATATCGGCGCTACTTGGCGGAGGATCCTGTACCGCTCTTCCTTCCTCTTAGCTGTCGGTGCACGAGGGCCAGTGGTCTGCTGCCCACTCCGGCCAGCCCGGCCACCCCGTCGGCGGGCCAGGGATCTCACCGCCGTCGAGTTCGGCGGCGTCAGGCACCTGGAATTGCTCCCGCCACGCGTCCACGTCGGCCTCGTTCATCGGGAATGTCTGGTGCGGTGCCGTGGCCTGGCGGTGCGCGATCCGGGCGAGCTGGACGTCCTTGTCCACGGGCAGGTAGATCACCCGGCAGGAGGCCCCGGCTGAGTGGGCCAGCCACCGCAGTGCCCACCGTTCATCACGGCCCCAGAGCCCGAAGTCGAGCACGACGCTGGTCCCCAGCCGCAGCCCCTGCAGGGCAACCGAGATGAGCCGCCCTTCCAGTGCGAACCGCTTGCCGCTGGCCATCGGATTGCCGAACAACGGGATCATCCAGTGATCCGGGGTCAGCCGCAGCGCTCGGTTCGCTGCGGCGAGTTCTTTGGCCCGGGCGGTTTTCCCGGCTCCGGGGAGCCCGACCATCAGGAGCATGGTGGCGGCGCACGGGTCCTGCCTCACGATGGAGCCAGGCGGGAATGGTTCTTCGTCCTGTGAATGGGAATCGGATCGCTGCGACTGAGACATCACTCCCCTGATCACGCAGGACGGTCCGGCAGCGGCGCCTTCGGATCAGCTGTCATCCAGGCGGCGGAACGCGATCTCCTGCAGCAGCAGCCGGGCCGCGGCGGCGACCGGGATGGCCACCAGCGCGCCGATGATGCCTAGCAGGGTGCCGCCGATCAGGACGGCCACCAGGGTGACCGTGGCCGGCACCTGCACCGTGCGGCCCATGACCCTGGGCACGATGAAGTAATCCTCGGCGAGCTTGTACAGAACCATGAAGGCGAGCGTGGCGATGGCCACCGGCAGCGACACGGTCAGCGCAGTCAGCACCACCGCCGCCCCGCCGACGTAGGAGCCGATGACCGGGATGAGGTCGATCAGCGCCACGAACATGGCCAGCAGGAACGGGTACGGGATGCCCCAGGCCAGCATCCACACCGCAGTGCCGATTCCGATGATGAGCGAGGTCAGCGCGTTGCCCAGGACGTATCCGCCGACCCGGCTGAAGATCTCATCAGTCAGCAGGATCGTCCGGGGCCGCCGGGAGGCGGGCACCAGCCGGTAGGCGAAGAGCTTGATCCGGGGCAAGCCGCCCAGGAAGTACACGGTAAGCACGAACACCAGGAGGAAGGAGGAGACCGCGCTCACGACCACTTCGCCGACGCTGAGCACTCCCCCGACCAGCGAAGTGCCGTGACTGGAGATCAGCTTGGACAGCTTGGATTCGACGTTGTACTTGGCGTTCAGCTTGCCGAGCTCGGAGTTGTGGTTCTGCAATTCCTTCGCGTAATGCGGCAGCTGGTTGACCAGCGTGGTCGCCTCCGCCGTTATCCGCGGGATGGCCAGCGCCAGGAACACCGCCAGGATGCCGAGCAGGCCCAGCAGTGTGATAACCACGCCCAGCCAGCGGGGCACCCGGTGCCGGGTCAGCCAGCTCACGATGGGGTCCAGGCCCGCCGCGATGAACAGCGCCATGCCCACCAGGATGAGGAGCGAGCCCGCCTTGATCAGCAGCTCAATAAGCCCGATGGTGACGGCCACACCCGCCGCGGCGGTCATCCCGACGAAGAACGGAGACCGCCGGTTCATCGGCCGCCCTAGGCGCCCGAGGCCGCCCGTCTCCTCGGCCATCCGCTCGGCCTGCTGCACCGCTTCCCTGATCGGCGGGTCAGCCTCGGCATCCGCCTCTGCCTCGACCGCTTCCACGCGGTTCTCAACGACAGACGCGGCCCGGCCGGTGCCGTTTTCCGGTTTCCTGCCGGCTTGTCCAGCAGGTGAATTAGATTCCATAACGACTTTCGTGCTCTCCAGCCCTCGCGCGGCGCTGTCCCGGACAGGCCAATCACGCGGATCCGTGCCTGGCTTGTCGGCCCCGTCGACGCGCAGCTACCCGGCAAGCGGGCTGCTAACCTTTCTCGGGCGGCGCGCCATTACGGCCGCTTCCTTACTGGCCCGGGCGCACCTAGGGTGATATCTCTGCCCGATTCGTCGGGCGCCTGACGCGGAACGCCCCTGGACGGAGCGGGGTACCGAGCACCTGGCTGACGAGAGCGCGATGGGCGGCGTGAAGGGTGCGTACGGCGGCCGGCGTGAGGCCTGGCTTGACGGGCTCCTGGCCGCCCCGGGGCCGCCCAGGCTTGGTCGGGATCCACAGGTGGCCAGGGTCGCTGCCCTGGAGTTCGGCGATGATGGCCGCCCGGGCAGCGAGCCACCGGCCGAGGATCTGCACGGTCGAGCTGCTTAGCGGGACAACCACGTCAGCGAGCTCGACGCGTGCCTCGCCATCGAGGTGCAGCGCGCCGACTTTGAGCCGGGCGAGTTCGGGGACGGTACGGCTGGTGTCGGCGACGAGTGCGGCGACCGCGGCGGTGCGCAGCGAAGTCGCCGCGTTGGCATGGACGGGCCTACGGACGGCCAGGTCGTGCAGGAGTCGCTCGGTATCGGCGGGAGTGAGAAGGTAGCCCCAGGCAGGCGGCTGGCTGTCATGGCGGGCGGACAGGGAGAGGAATTCGGCGAAGGCGTTGTAGGAGTCGATGCGCACGCGCATCGAGTTGGAATACGCGGCCGCGTCGGGCCCGCGAAGAGTGTTGCGCGTGCGAGTCTTGCCCGCGGCCGCGGCAGAGAGCCACGCGTCGGCGCGCGCAGGGTCCATAAGCTGGCCGACCGCGATATCCGTGGCGTCGGCACCCTCCAGGGCGTGCTCCAGGTACTCCTCGAGGTAGTGCCTGCGGATTCGCCGGGTGGTAACGGAGAACTGACGGTCGGCCAGATGGCGGATGAAGTCGTTAATGGCTTCGCGTGCGGACCTATCCCCCGCAGTTGGCATGCCCGAAGAATATCTGCCTGACGTGATAACAGCAAGAAGCCCCCAGACGACCCGGTGTTGCTCTCCCTGGCGCGATAGGTCCGGGACGGACCAAAGCGAACCGGTTCGGTTCGAATCGATTCGATCCGGACCAGGCAACCCTCCTCCAAGCGGGTCCCGGCCGATTGGACTCCTTCGCTTCTTGCTGTTATCAGGCAGAAGCGGAGGACGTTGGAATGGCGCTTTCCTTGCTCCAGCCGCTAGCCGGCTATCCGCGCTGCCTCGCGGGCCTGCTCCAGCTGATCGATACCGACCGGGCCGGCCTCGGGCAGGCCCGCAGCCGTCCACGCCTGCTGGGCACGCGACACGTCGCCACCCGCCTCTTGCAGCACCATCTTCTTCGCTGCGGTGTTCGGCACCGCCCCGTCAACGCCGAGATCCATGAGGTGCGCCAGCATCCGAACCGACTGGTTCCGTTGCCCTGTCTTACGCTCGTTGTACCGGTAGACGAGCACCCAGCGTCCTTCCAGGGACCGGGCCCGCTCGATCAGCGCTTGCCCGCGGTCGGTGTCCTTCTGCTCGGTGCGGATCGGCTCGCTCTCCCCCGACGGCAGGCGCAGCGTCAGCAGCCCGCGACGGCTCGATTCCTCAATCTCGACCTTCTCCAGGAACGCGATGAAGGTCCGTGCTGACTCAAGCCGCTCGATATCCTGCCTCGCCTGCTGGGCGATCAGGTGCAGGTCTACCGTCAGGCCCTGTACCCGGCGGCCCCACACGGCCTCCTCACCAGGGGCACATGGCCCAGCCGCCTGGGCGGCCGCGATGACGAGGCTGTAGTGGCTGTTGTCCACGGCGGTCAGCCGACTTTTGTCCCGCTCAGCAGATTCGTGGGCACCTGCTGATTGTTCTTCAGGTCGTTGAAGAGCTGCAGGGCCTCGCTGCGATTCCACAGCACCGCGTCACCCGCGTTCGCCGTGACGTAGTTGGCGTTGGCGACCGGGACCGTCCCGGTCTGCGGGTTACGCAGGGCCAACGCGACCTTGATCAGGTCATACAGCTGCGTGCCCTGGTCGACCGAGATCGAGCTCGCCGCGGCGGAGCCGAACGGCAGGGCCACGAACGGGTTGAGGTATACGCCCGGGCTCGTGGCCTTGTTGAGCAGCGCCGTGAGGAACGCCCGCTGATCCTCGATCCGCTGCAGGTCCTCATCGGCGAACGAGTGACGGTCCCGGACGAAAGCCAGCGCCTGGGCGCCGTCCAGGTTATGGCAGCCGGCCGGGATGTTGGCGCCGGAGTCGTAGTCGTGCAGCGCCTTCGGCAGGCACATCGTCACCCCGCCAACCTGGTTCACCACGCTGACCAGCCCGCCGAACCCGATCCCCATGTAATGGTTGATCTGCAATCCGGTGACGTTCTCCACGGTCTGGATGAGCAGCGACGGGCCTCCGAACCCGAGGGCCGCGTTGATCTTGTTGGAGCCGTGACCAGGGATCGGCACGTAGGAGTCGCGCGGGATGCTGATCAGTACCGGCCTGCCGCTGCCGATGTGCAGCAGCATCAGCGAGTCGGAGTTCTCGGTCCCGAAATCAAACCCGACATGCAGGCTGACTATCTGCTGCTTGGAAAGCCCCTGCCGGCTGTCCGCGCCGGCGATCAGCCAGTTCTGCCCCGCGGACTGGACCGAAGAGGCCGGAAGCGCGACCGACCGGTTCAGCTTGGAGTTCAGGTAGAAGTACGAGCCCGCAAACGCCACCACCAGGACCACCACGACCAGGCCAGCGATCAGGGCGATCCGCCGCCCGCGGCGGCCTGGCTGTCCCCAGAATCTCCGCCTCCGGCCGGCTCGCGGTCCGCCCGGCCCGGGCCGGCCCGTCGCGGGCAGGCCCGGTGCCCGCCGCACCGGAGGCTGCTCGGGCCAGGCGGCGCGACCGCCGCCTGCTCCACCGGACGGTACCTGACCTGCCCCAGACTGTCCGGGCTCCGGCCGGTACCAGCCGTCCTGCCAATCACTCATTGTCCGGCACCTTTACCCACCCATACCCTCGCCTGGTCGTCAATACCTTAGGCGAGATGAGGCCCCACTCGGGCCAGTCGCCGGAGTTCTCCAGAAAGATGGATGTTCTGGTCCGCGGGAATGCGCGCCGCGGTAATAGTTCAAATTTTCTTCTGGCTTCGCGCCGCGGGGTGTCCCCTCCGGGCGGCCCCGTCCGTCCTTTCCACGGGTGGCGCTCGCCACCAGGCGGAGAGAAACGAGGAGACCGATGACCAGCAACACCACCACAGCAGGGTCCGACGCCGACCGCAAGGCCATTCTCGACGTGCTCGCGGGCTTGTACAAGGCGTGGGAAGCCAACGACGCCGAGGCATTCGTGGCCGACTACACCGACGACGCCAGCGTGGTCCAGCCCGGCGTCTACAAGAAGGACCGCGAGGAGATCCGCACCACGATGGCCGCGGGGTTCGCGGGCCCGCTCAGCGGGTCGCGGGCGATCGACCACCCGGCGGACGTCCGTTTTCTCACCGATGACACGGCCGTCGTGATCAGCGAGGGCGGGATCATCTTCCCTGGGCAGGACGCTGTCGCGAGCGGGGGGCTGGTGCGCGCGACCTGGGTGCTGGTCAGGCGCGACGGCGCCTGGCGCATCGCCTGCTACCACAACAGCCCCGCCAGCTAAGGCGTCGTCTTCCGGGTGCGGGGCGTTTGGCTCCGGGAGCCGCCCCGCACCCGGAGCCAAACGGGCACCAGGGCCGTAGCAGCGGTTGGCGCAGCCGTGATCGCCCAGGTAAAACGGTACGGCATGGTCCGCTGAACGGAAGGAGCCTTGACGATGGCGCTGTATGTGGCCTTGTGCTACTACGACCGGGACCGGTACTGGGACTCACCGCCGGAGACGGAGCTCTCCCCCGAGTACATAGAGTTCGCCCGCCGGGCCACCGAGGCCGGGGTCATGCGCGGTGGCGAAGCTCTGCACCCGGTGACCATGTCCACCACCATCACCGTCTCGGGCGGCAAGGGCGGCGACGTCCTGCTGGTCGACGGTCCTTACGCCGAGGCGAAGGAGGTCTTGGGCGGATACTTTCTGCTGGAGGCGGCCGACCTCGACGAAGCCATCGCCTGGGCGGCGCAGAACCCGGCCGCCTGGCGGGGGAAGATCGAGCTCCGTCCGATAGCGCCCATACACCCCTAAATGCACCCTGGCATGGACGCCACCGACATTCTGGTCGAGGTGCTGAAGGCCGAAGGTCCCAGGGTGCTGGCCACGCTGGCCAGGACCATCGGCGACCTGGCCGTCGCCGAGGACGCGCTCGCCGAGGCCACGATCACCGCCCTGGATGCCTGGCCCAAAACGGGGATCCCTGACAACCCGCGGGCCTGGCTGGCCGTGGTCGCCCGCCGTAAGGCGCTTGACCTGCTGCGACGCGAGTCAGCCCGGCGCGCCAAGGAGACCGCCGCGTTCCGGTGGGGAACCGGCGCCGCACCGGACCAGATCGAGGAGGCGATCGAGACGATCGAGCCAGAGAGCTCGCTGCGCGACGATATGCTGCGCCTGATCTTCACCTGCTGCCACCCGGCGCTCAGCCGTGAGGCTCAGGTGGCCCTCTCGCTGCGCACGCTGGCCCGGCTCGAGGTACCGGCCATCGCCCGCGCCTTCCTGGTGCCTGAGGCCACCATGGCGAAGCGCCTGGTACGGGCCCGCTCCAAGATCGCCACGGCCCGCATCCCCTACGCGATTCCCTCCGACACGGAGCTTCCCGCCCGGCTGGCCAGCGTGCTCGCGGTGGTGTACCTGGTCGCCACCGAGGCCCACGCCCCGACCGGCGGAGACGCGGTGGCCCGTGTCGATCTCGAGGCCGAGGCGATCCGGCTGGCTCGCTTGCTGGCCGGCCTGATGCCTGACGAGCCCGAGGTGCTCTCCCTGCTTGCCCTGTTGCTGCTGACCTCGGCCCGCACCTCCGCCCGCACCGACGCCGACGGTAACCCGGTGACCCTGGCCGGCCAGGACCGCACCCGCTGGAACCGAGCCGCGATCGCCGAGGGTTCGGCGTGGCTGTCCGAGGCGGTGGCCCGGTCCGGCGGGGTCGCCGGCCCCTATCAGATCCAGGCCCACCTCGCCGCGGCCCACTCGACCGCTCCCAGCTGGCAGGAGACGGACTGGGACCGGATCGTCGGCTTCTATGACTTGCTCGGATCGATCACGGCCAACCCGGTGGTGGCGCTCAACCGGGCGGTGGCGGTTACCGAGCGCGACGGCCCCGAGGCGGGTTTGGCTGCACTGAAGACCATTGCCGGCCTGGAGTCCTCATATCTATGGCACGCTGCCCTGGCGGACAACCTGCGCCGGCTTGGCCACCCGAGCGAGGCGGCCGGAGAACTTCACACCGCGCTGACCCTGGCGCCCAGCGAAGCAGAACAGCGCCTCCTGCAGGGCCGCCTGCGCACCGTGCGGTCCGAGCTCGGCCCTCCCGCCTGCCTGGCCCAGCCGATGCACCGCCCAAACGACAGGGCCTAAACGACAGCTATGTCATTCATAAGGGCAGAGCCCCGTCGGCTCCCCCAGGTCGGCTTCCTGGCCCGGGTCTGGGCCAGCCTCGGCGCGAGCAGGCGGGCCAGGCTGGCAGCTCAGCAGCTCACCGGGCTGACAGCCCAGCGCTTCGCACAGCCTGGCCAGGGTGCTGAACCGGATCGCCCGCGCTCGGCCGTCCTTGAGTATCGACAGGTTGACAATCGTGATACCCACCTTCGCCGACAGCTCGGTCAGCGTCATCTCGCGCCGGCCGAGCAGTTCGTCGAGGTGCAGCCGGATGGCGGTTGCCTCGCCCTCCCCCGCCTTCTCCTGATCGCCGCTGGGGCCGGCATCGGTTCGCCGCCTGGTCAAATCGTGCCCTTGATCTCGTCGTCCATGGCCGCGCCGACCCGGATGATGCGCGCGAAGGTCAGCCAGCCAAGCCGCCGCATGGCCGCGCCAGAGCAGGAACAGCAGGCATCCCCACACCAGCCAGCCCGGCAGGCTGGTCAGCGTGTACAGGGTCCGCTGAGCGATGTCGGGATGGCTGGCGCACGCCTGAAGGGCGCCGTTGACGTTGATCGACGCGCCGGGACGGGCGGTGACGCCCAGACCGGCAGCGGTCCATGCGCCGGGCCCGTAGGTACCAGGCTGGGTCGCGCAGATCGGCGTATGGCCGAGGCCCCAGATGGAACCTGAACCGGTCAGGGCGAAGACGATCCCGATCAGCGTGATGGCCTTGTCAACGCTCGTCCGTATCCTGGCCAGGCTCGGCATCAGGCCGGCCGGCACCTGACCGGTTTTGCCGCCCAATCCCTGCTTAGTTCCGGCACCGCGGGTAATTGAGGAACGATCACGACGAATAGCGCGACGACACCGGAGGATGCGTACCATGGCCCGTCGCAGTGCCCTCGCTTCCGCCTTCGCTGTCCTCGGCCTGGCGGCCGGGACGCTGGCCGTGGCCGGCTGCAAGGTCGAGGCGCCGACCGCGGCCCAGGCCACCGCCTCAGCCGCGGTCCAGGCGCAGGCGGGGACCTCGGCCGTGACTCGATCCGGCCCGCTTATCATCGAGCCCGGCGCGGGGTTCTCCCCTGTCGACAGCCTCATCAAAGGCGCCAAGCACAGCATCGACGTGACCATGTACGAGTTCGCCGACACCACCGCGGAGCATGACCTGGCCGCGGCGGCCAGGCGCGGTGTTCGCGTCCACGTCATCCTGGACCGGCGCGAGCAGAGCGAAAACGCAACCGCCTATTCCTACCTCGGCTCTCACGGAGTCACGGTCACCTGGTCCTCGCCGAGTTACCACTACACCCACCAGAAGACCCTGATCGTCGACGGCACTGAGGCGGTCATCATGACCGCCAACCTGACCAGCGAGTACTACGCGACGTCCCGGGACTTCCTGGTCGTCGACACCAACCGGTCCGACGTCTCCGCCATCACCGCGGTGTTCAACGCCGACTTCGCCCACCAGGCCGTTCGCCCCGGCGACGGGAGCGATCTCGTCTGGTCACCGACGGACGCACAGGCCAAACTGCTCGGCCTCATCAACGGGGCCACCAGCAGCCTGCGCATCTACAGTGAGGAAATGGGCGATACGACGGTAGAGAACGCCCTGATCAAGGCGGCCAAGCGCGGCGTCCACGTGCAGATCTGCGGAGAGAACGAAGACGGCGAGTACGACAGCGCGTACGCCAAGCTGGCCCGCGCCGGGATCCAGATCAGCTATTACAGCTCCTCCACCGGCTTCTACATCCACGGGAAGGTCATCGAGGCGGACTACGGCACCCCGCATGCGAAGATCTTCATCGGCTCGGAAAACTTCTCGAGTACCTCGCTGAACGACAATCGTGAGCTCGGGCTGATCACCTCGAACCACGCCGTCCTCGCCACGATCGCCAGCACGTTCGCTGCCGATTTCCGAAGCGGCAAGCACTGGTCCTAGGTATCCCCCAGATCGGAAGGATCCGATTTGACCATCAACCTGATCCGTTCTGACAGCTTGTATAAGGGCGCTCCCTATGCGTACGCATCCGTTGCCCCGCCAGGTTCGCTGGTATTCACCGCCGGAGCATGCCCCCTGGACGACAAGGGCGAGGTGGTAGGCGCGGGCGACGTCCGGGCGCAGGCGAGCCTGGCCGTGGCCAATCTCAGCACCACCCTGGCGGAGTCCGGCGCCACCCTCGCTGATGTCCTCAAGACCACCATCTTCGTCGCCTCGGCCGGGCAGGCGGATCTGGTCGCGGCCTGGGAAGTCATCAGCATGACCTTCGGTGACCACGACCCGCCGAGCACGCTCCTCGGAGTCACCGTCCTGGGCTACTCCGGCCAGCTCGTCGAGATCGAAGCCGTCGCCGTGGTAACGGGGTAAGCAGATGCCGCAGCCGTACCATCACGGCGAGCTGGTCACGGCAAGTAAGGCGGATCCTCGGCCTGGGCGCGACATTGCTGAAGCCCCCGGACGGCGACGGGATTCCGGGGCCAGCCTGGATGACCCTTGCTGGGATAATCTGAGCATGCTCGGCACTGTGGCTACTCTTCGCCGCTATCCGGTCAAGTCCATGCTTGGCGAGGATGTGGACGCGAGCGAGGTGACCCGGCTCGGTCTGGCCAGGGACCGGCGGCTGGCCGTAATCAGCCGCCGGACGGGCAAGATCGCGAGCGCGAAGTACCCGCGGCTGTGGCGCGATCTGCTCACCCTCTCCGCCCAGGCCCGGGACCACGACGTAAGCATCGCGCTGCCTGGCGGCAAGACCGTCTGGAGCACCGACGCCGACGTCGACACAATCCTGTCTGAGCTGCTGAATGAGCCCGTCACGCTGACCGCCACCCGCCCGGCCGCGGCGTCCTTGGACCGGGCCGTTCCCGAGGCGGTGCTGCGTGGGGGCATCAACGCGCAGGTGCCCTTCACGGTCAACGAGATCGGCTCGGGTTCCCCGCCGGGCACCTTCGTCGATTTCGCGCCGCTGCACCTGCTGACCACCTCGACGCTCCGGCGGATCGCCGAGCTCAGCCCGTACCGCACGGCCAGGCTCGAGCGCTACCGGCCGAACATCGTCATCCGCACGGCCGCCGCCGGCTTCACCGAGAACGACTGGCTCGACCGGATTCTGCGCGTCGGCGACGAGCTCACGCTCCGCGTGGTCGCCCGGACACCCCGGTGCGCCGTACCGACCCTGGCGCACGGCGACCTGCCCCGGGACGCCGAAGCCCTCCGGGTTCTCGCCCAGCACAACCGGGTGGAACCGATGGACTCTCTCGCCCCTGAGCCCTGCGCTGGCGTCTACGCCGAGGTGCTGAACCCGGGCCGCATCCGCTCCGGCGACCTGGTCCGGATGGTGTGACCGTCAGCTGCGGAACCGGCGGTGCAGGTCGTGGACCCGCTCGTCGAGGCCGGGCACGGGACCCTGCACCACCAGGCCCGGGGCGATCTCGTTGATGGCCAGCGGACATACCGGTGACGGCCCCGCGCCGAGTTCGGTGAGCCAGGCCGTCAGCTGCCGGGACGAGCTCACGTACACGATGCGGCCCAGCCCGACCCAGGCGTGCGCGGCGGAGCACATCGGGCAGTGCTCACCCGAGGTGAACACGGTCGCCGCGGCCCGGTCCGCGGCGGTCATGTTCGCCGCGGCCCAGCGGGCCAGCTCGAACTCCGGGTGCCGGGTGGCGTCACCCATGCTCACCTCACGGTTACGGTCCTCGGCGAGGACCCGCCCGTCGGCCGCCACCAGCACCGAGCCGAACGGGAAGTCCCCCGCGTCCACCGCCTCCGCCGCCAGCTGCACGCAGCGGCGCAGGTGAGTCAGGTCTTCCGGGGAGACCTCTGCCGGGTCGGCTGTCACTTGGCCATCACGTGTCACTGCGGCTCCGTTCGGTATCAAGGTTTTGTGATTGTTGCCCGGCCCAGCGGTCGGCCACCGCCGCCAGGGCATGCCACGCCTCTTGCGGGCGGACCGTCTCGGCCGGATCGCCGTTGAACGGGTCGAGCACCACGGTGCCGGCGCCGAGCAGGTGCAGCCGCTCCAGGTCATCGGTGATCTGCCCGATCGTGCCGTGGCCGGCCAGCCGGTCTTCGCCGGTGACCGGGGAAGCGGTCAGCTGCAGGGCGATGCGCGGCATCAGGGCGGGCCGGGGCCGATTCTGACCGGCGGCGGCGGTCTCGAGGCGGTCCACCGCGCTGGCCAGCCAGCCGGGGGTGAACCGCAGCGGGTGCCAGGCGTCGCCGAGGCGCACGGCCCGGCGGAGCGCGGCGTCGCTGTTGCCGCCGACCCAGATCGGGATCTGCCCGCTGCGATAGTCCTGGTCGTCCTGCCAGGCGGCGCGGATCGCGAGCAGGTACTCGTCGGTCAGTCTCCCCCGCTCGTGGAAAGCCGCCCCGAGCGCGTCGAACTCCTGCCGGGCCCAGCCGACGCCGACGCCCAGCACGAGCCGGCCGCCGCTGAGGTCGTTGAGGTTGGCCGCCATCCTGGCGACCAGCAGCGGGTGCCGGTAGGGCACGATGAGCACCGTGGTGCCGAGCCGGACCCGATGGGTGAGCCCGGCCAGCCAGGCCAGCGTGGTGAACGGCTCGTAGAACGGTGCCGGGTACTGTTCCGCGACGTCAG
>Ga0302325_10023590_pt1 | contig 12818 bp, 13 predicted proteins | sample Palsa_T0_2_FD_201948 | JGI IMG/M metagenome (GOLD analysis project Ga0302325, IMG submission 201948) | Peat permafrost microbial communities from Stordalen Mire near Abisko, Sweden - Palsa_T0_2 | ecosystem: Environmental > Terrestrial > Soil > Palsa > Peat permafrost | place: Sweden: Abisko... | reverse complement strand
CGATATGCCAACTTGCGCGAAAGATGCCGTTGACAGGCATAGCGTTCCGACTGCCAACAACAGCGAAGGAACGAAGCGGATACGCAGAGCCGCTAGAGCAACGTTAAATAGTCTCATTTTCTCCTTTTATTCTCAGGCGATGGCCGAATGGAAAACCCTCCCGGCGCTATTTCCCACGCGGGCGACGCTGTGAGGCTTCTCTCGCTGGCGAAAGCCAACAACAACACGACGTTTGTCATCGCCGGGAGGCTTTTTGCGGCGTTTCCTCCAGTTCCACCGTGCAAGACTTGGGCCGAACCGGAAGCCTGCGATTTCATGCAGAACTCCAAGGCTGCGTTGCGTCGTTCCCTACATTCGGGCAGATCGGAGGTGCAGAACGTGCAGAACCTGCACACGGGAATGCCAAGGTTGCCGTTCGTCGCCGAGGCGGGCATTTTTTTGGCCGGCGTTGCGCGCGTCGATGGACACCTGCATGCCCTGATTTCCGGCGATCAACCCCTTATAGGTGGTGAAGCTGACGGCGTTGCGGACATGCTCTTCAGAGCGCCGCGCCCACCTGCTCGGTAAGACCTCGGCCGCAGTCGCGTTCCAGGCAAACGGCACCGAAATATCCACCTCAGGGTATGACTGATCCGTGCGGCGAACCGCCTGCGGGCTGGGTGGCGACGACTTCGGGCGCGATTTATGCCAACAATCAAGCATGCCGATTTCACGAGTTGGGAGACGCGGACCGCATCCGCAGGCGGTCGACGAACTGGCCAGTGTCCGGGGTCTGCGTGCGGTGGCCACGTTCGAAGCGGTGAAGGGTGTGATTGTCCTGCTGCTGGCATTGGGGATTTTAGGTCTGATGCACAAAGATGTGGAGAGGGCGGCGGAGAGTCTTCTCACGCACTTGCATATCAATCCCGATCGCCGCCTTGCGCACGCATTTATCAACGCGGCTACCCGTATGACAGATGCGGGTCTCTGGGTGATTTTTTCAGCCTCAATCGTGTACGCTGGAGTGCGGTTCACAGAGGCGTGGGGGCTATGGAACAGGCGCGTGTGGGCAGAATGGTTCGCATTGCTTTCCGGCGCGCTATATCTGCCGTGGGAGATCATTAAAGTGGTGCAAGTGGCTAACTGGTTGCATTTGAGCGTGTTCCTGCTGAATATCGCGATCCTGCTTTATATACTTTACATCCGGATCACAGCATACCGGAGTCTGGCGCGTGAAGAGGCCGAAGCCTAAGGACAAAATCCGCAAATGAAAGGGGCAGATTGTCGATGATCCAAGCTGAGCGGACCGTGGCAAAACCGTGACAAAACCCCTGGCTTTGAGGCGGAACTGGCCGCGCCGCGTGTGATGCAGGCGCTCTAACCAACTGAGCTACGCGCCCAAAAAGAGGGGTGCTTTGATTCCAAAACACTGCGCCCTCAATGCGCCACAGGGGGTGGGCCCGGCGGAACCGGCGCCACTGCTGGAGCGCCTGCAGGCAACGCCACGGGCGGAGCCGTCCGCAGCCGCAGCGCGGTCTGGGCATCGTCGAAGACCCGCGCGAAGAAATCGCGCGACGTGGGCGAGCAACCGATGTGCATGGTCTGGCTGCCCCCAGGCTCTTCGATGAAGCCCAAGTGACCGTACCATCCCAGATCGTCCAGTACGAACTGCAGGCTCTCCCGTTCGGCGCCGGGAAGCGCGGACATCGACACATCGAATACCTGTCCGCTGGAGTGCTCCACCGTGCGGCCGCCCTGTACGGCAGTCGCGCCGACGTTGGCATCTTTAGGCAGGACCAGCGCGGAAACGTCCAAGGGCACAAACTCTTCGCCCGGACGCATGGCCTCGAACAGCCGGCGGGTCTCGTACGCAATATATGCCAGCGTGCCGATGGTCGCGGGAAACGCCATCAAACGCCAGCCGTCATTCGGCGCGGTGGCCGCCGCATCCACGCGGAACCCGTAGAAGGCCGGATCCTCAGGCGCGGTGGCCAGTTTACCGCCCTCCTCACCCCGAATCCGATCGCCGGTGTCGTAGATCAGATCCTGCGGCCTCAACCAGACCGACAAACGGTCCGGCGCCCGTACCGTCGCCGCGGCGGGATACCGGTAATCCTCCACCAGATCGCGGAACTCGGATGGTTCATCCTGGTACATCTGCAGCAACTGTTCGGCGCGCATCACGCGGAACCAATAAGTAGGCGAATAGTCGCGATCCATCTGCGCGTGAATGGCAGCGCAAAGCTCGCGGTTCCACACCGGACTGCAGCCGAAGAAGACCTGCGCCACGCTGGGAACGGGATCGTTCGGGCCGCGCGTGGCTTTAGCCATCGCCAGGAAGTCGGCGACGCAGCCCTCGCCGCAGTGGTAGGCCCAGATGGCCCAATCGCGGCTGCCGTAGCGCCGTTCCATTCCTGCCAAATACGCGGCGGCCGCGGGGATAGCTCTCTCGGGGTTCAGGCGATCGTCCCGCACCAGGACCGTATACGTTTCCTTGCGGCGCACCGTGCGGTACACCAGCTTTCCATGCTTGTTCATCACCGCGGTTTTGGTCTTGATCACGCGGCGGCGAGTGGCGTAAACAATGCGCAGCCCGATGCGCTTGCCGGTGGCTTCGGAAATCTGCATGATGCCGCGCGGACCCGCGGGACTTTCGGCGTTCGCCACCCCCCAGCTTTCAATAAAAGCCATGGCCTGCAAGACGGACGCGGGAAAACCGCTCTTACGCTCCGCGTCGCGAAAGAGCCGCTGCAAGCCGCTGCCGTGGATACGCTCGGCGCCCAGGGCCGCCTGCGGTTCGCGCATAATGCCGAAGGACTGCGACTGGATCATGGCGTCTGTGCGGCGCGCCAGGGTTTCATCGGTGATTTCCTGCCGGCCGAGGCCGACGCCCGGCAAGCGGTGGGCAGGCGTAAAGTAGGCGGATTCGGCAGACCACGCCGACAGCGCCGCGGCGGCGGCCATCGCCAAGGCGGCCAGACTAGTGTTTCGCAGTTGGATCAAGTACCATTATCGCGCGCTCTCGATTTTTGCATCTACTTTGCAAGCCAGGGTTTCAATCCGAGTTCCATATGCAGCCGCAGGCTCTCGATCCACACTGGCCCGCGATCGTGGTTGAACGCCAAATTACTATCATGCTGCAGATCGAAGGCCGCGAACAAACCCGGAAACAGCCGCGCACTGTAGTAGCTCTCCCAGACGTATTCCGGCGCGTAGTTGAGCCTCCCATCGCCGATCAGAAAATCGAGGCCGCCGCGCGCCAGATACACGGCGTGCACGCCGGAGATGCCGCTGGCGGTAAACGACGTGCCGGCCACATCGTCCTTGCGCTTCCATCTCGTTCCCTTGATCGACACGCCGCCGCTGGCCAGGCGGTCAATGGCAGTAAAAGCGAAATCCTGGGTTTTGCCGTCGTTCCAGCCGAGGCGCACGAAGAATCCGACGGCGGATGTGACCTCCTGCTCCAGATTCAGACCCGTTCCGTATTTCAGCGTGCCATATTGTTTCACTAAGTCGACGTTAGGCGCCGCACCGGTCTGCTCGCCGAGCTTGATGGCGGCGGCGTAGCTGCCGGAGTGTGTGTGATTGAAGTACTCCAACAGCCGGACAGTGCCCGCATGTCCGCCGAGCGAATAGCGGCGCTCGCCTTCGAAGACGTCTCCGCGATCGCGGAACAGCCGCCGGTCGAAGCGCCCTCCGTTGGCGACCAGCGGCTCGGCCGCGCTGGCGTACCGCACGGACCAGTTGCGCGTGTGGAACTCGTGCACCCAGCCCCAGGTGTAGCCGCGCGTGTCCGCCGGATAATCCCAGGCGCCGTTGTACATCACCGCCCACGTCATGAACTGCGTACGCGGATCGTGCGTGTAAGCGTTGTTATCGAAGAAATCCGTGAGCGAAAAGCGGCCGGCGGTGATGGTGTAGCGAGTCATGGGGCGGTCGCCCGCAAGCTGATTGGCATCGCTTTCCACGTGCTCTTTTTCCGAGCCGAAACCGAAGTCGTAAGTCAGGTACAGGCGCGCGATGTAGGGCTTGGGCGTGGCGCTGGCCACCCGCGGCAGTTCGCCGTTGGATGGATTCGCCAGTCCGTTGACGCCGCTGAAGCCCCGGCCGCCGGCGATCTCCGGGTCGAACACAAGCTGAAGATTGCGGGCCAGGCGCACATCGAAGAACAACGTGGTGGTCAGCGAGACATCGTTCTCGCGATAGTCTTGCAGGCTGAGCGGACCGGTGTAGGGAGCGTTGAAGGTGCCATGCGTCTGGCCAATCGACGTCGCTTGATAAAGCAGGTTCCAATTCTGGAAGGCTGGGGCATCGTCCGGCTGGGCCAGCAGCCGGCCACCGATCGACAGAATAAGTACCGCCGGTATGCGCACGTTGAACACTTCTGCTCTCCCTGACAAATAGTGGGGCAGGCCCTCGGCCTGCGGCGGCCTCCCAGGCCGCCACCCTTCCCTTCGCAAATGGTTGGGCATTGAGCCTGTCAAGCCTTGTCCGGAGGCGAGAGAAGCTCTTCGGGGAAATAAAAAAGCCATTTCCCCAGAGCAGAGAAATGGCCAACTATCGCAGAACGATCGCTGACGGATTCCCCCACTGGTCGAAGCTTCAGCACCGCGCGCCGTGAGAGATCCGAAGACCTCAGCCACCTTAGGAAAACCCTTAACCCGGGAGTTCCTGGTCTACCCTGATTGCCAGCATCTTTGGACGCTTTAGGGCAGTGGCATATATGCCGCGCGGACGCCTCGCCTACCGAGGATCCATACAATGCAACTACCATCTCAAGTTACCGCTTATGCCGCAAAGCTGTCAACGAGAAAAGGCGGCGAGAGCATCCAGCTTGCCCGCGCTAGTGGTAGCCTCAAGGAATGCGTCTCCCATCGAGAATTCTGACTTGCGCCGCTTTAGCTGTCTGCGGGCGCGGCTACGGGCAACCCGCTCCGGCCGCGAAAACTGCCGAGCAACAGTTCAAAAATATCCAGGCCCTGCAGGGCACGCCCGCCGATCAGGTGTTTCCGGCCATGCAATTCATGGCGGCCTCCCTCGGCGTGGAGTGCGAATTCTGCCACGTGGAGGGCAAGTTCGACGCCGACGATAAGCCGGCCAAGAAGACTGCGCGCAAGATGATCGCCATGACGTTGGCTATTAACAAAGACAGTTTCAACAGCCGCAAGGAGGTGACCTGCTATACCTGCCATCGCGGCAATAACGATCCGATGGGGACGCCACCGGTCATCGCCAGCGACGCCGCACCGGAGCACGCCAAGGAAGCTCCCGCAGCCACTGCCGCGCCTAAAGCGGACGAGATCATCGACAAATACGTGGCGGCATTGGGGGGCGCCGAAGCCATCCACAAAATTACGAGTCGCGTCTCGACTGGGAAGATCGCTTTCGGCGGCCACGAGAGTCCCATCGAAGTGTATGCCAAAGCCCCGGACAAGCGCATGTCCTTGACGCATTCTCCTAACGGCGACAGTATCACGGCGTTCGACGGCCAAGGCGGATGGCTCGGTAATACGGGCCGCCCGGCGCGCGACATGTCGGGACAGGAAGCGGAGGCCGCCAGGCTGGACGCCGATTTTTACCTTGCCACGCGCCTGAAGGAGATCTTCAGCGGATTCCGCGTGGGACATCCGGACACGATCGGCGAGCACGCAGTCTACACGTTGATCTGTTCGCGACAGGGCCAACCGCCCGTGAGACTTTACTTCGACCAGTCATCCGGCCTGCTGCTGCGGCAGGTGCGCTATACCGACACGCCCGTTGGGCGCAATCCTACGCAGATCGACTACGCGGATTATCGCGAGGTGGATGGCGTGAAGGTGCCATTCCGCTGGACGCTGGCGCGGGTGAACGGGCGCTTCACGATTCAGCTTGCCGAGGCGCGGCAGAACGTGGCTATAGAGGATGAGAAATTTGCGAAGCCGGCGGCTGCGCCTGCGCAGTGACCGCCGATACTTTTCGCACCGTGGGGCGGGCAATCATGCCCGCAGTCGGCTTTCAGCCGGCTCTGGCCGCCTAATAGGCGGCTGCGGCCACGATTGGCCGCCCCACGGTGAACTCACCATCGCATCTTCGGTCGAAAAGCGAGCGAAACTCGCGCTTAACGCGGATTGTCCTGGAGCGTGTCCAACGATTCCAGCACGCGCTCCAGCAACTCGTCTGTCTGAGAGACGGTCGCCTGCAAAGTCTCAATCGAGCGCGCCTGCGCGGTCAACTTTCCCTCTAATCCGGACATTGCCTTAGCGAGCAATTCGTCCATGGCGGAGAGCAATTGCGCCGTGGAGGGCAGTTCTTTCAGTTGGGCTTCGTGTGCGTCCGTGCGCGTTTCCAGGCGGGCGATGCGGTTCTCATGCGCGCGCGCCTGCGCCTTGATCTCTCTGGCCAACCTGTCGAGCGAACGCTGTGGAACTGGTCCGTCGCGCGCCCAGCGGCGCGCCAGCGCGCCCGCGGCGAAACCTCCGATCACAACCGCCAACCGCTGCAATAACATTATGGAGTCCGGGATACTCCTACGTTAATTGCGGGACGCATCTCCGTTCAAGTACTAAGAATCTCACTGAGGTACTAAGTACATATAGGATTGCACTGCGGCGTCTTACTTGCCATTCTATGTAAGACTATTCCTCCACACATAGGCGCGAAAACAGGAAGGATCGATTAGCTTGTCCTCGGGATTTTTGGAAAACGAACAAGGTGAAAGTGTACGCCGGTTACAGCAAATGGCGCGGCTCGCATGCGCCGCTGCGCCCACGGCGCCTCCGGACCCATTGATATCCTGCCGCGAACTGGAGCGGCTGGCATGCATGCAGCATCAGGCTTCGCGCAACTATTTTCGCCTGCTGGAAGCGGACCGCGGCTTGCGCGCGAGGGCGCAGGGAACACCCAAGAGGGTGGGTGCGATGCTGGCGGACGCCATGGAAGCGGAGCGCCAACGGCTGGGCCGCGAGTTGCACACGGGAGTGGGCCAGTCGCTCGCCGGCATCCATGTGCACATCGGCATTATAGAAGCGGCGCTACCGGATCCGTCGGAGCCTGTACGCAAAAGTCTCGACCGCATCCTGATGCTGGCGGATACCGCTTTGGAGCAGGTCAGAGGCGTCTCGCGAGCTTTGTATGTGCCCGCCTGGCAGGCGCACTCGCTGGTGGATGCGCTGCGCAATCTTTGGGAAACCTCGGGGATTTCCGAGAAGTTCGCCGGATCGCTCAATCTGCAGGAACTGTCCGCCGAGCCTGCGCCGGAGGTGCGCCGGGCACTGTACCTGGTGGCGCAGGAGGGTCTTTCGAACGCCATTCAGCACGCGGATGCCAGCCGCGTACGTCTGTCGCTGCGCGAAGAGGGCGGCCGCATCACGCTCGAAGTGGAGGACGACGGGTCGGGCTTTCGTCCGGCGGCGGAGCCCGCGCAACCCGCGGCATCCGCGGGCATCGGGTTGCGCTCCATGCGCGATCTGGCGCGCGAACTGGGCGGCGACCTGCAGGCGCGCAACGGCCCCCGAGGCGCGCGCTTGACCATGTCTTTTCCGGTGATCCATGAATAACCCTAAACAAACCACGGTCGTGATCGCGGAGGATCAAGCCATCATTCGCGAAGGCCTGACGCTGGTGTGCCAGAGCCGCGATCTGCAAGTGATCGGGCAGTGTGCCGACGGCCTGACCGCGCTGGAGACCATTCGCTCGCTCAAGCCCGACTTCGCGCTGCTGGACCTGAACATGCCGAAGCTGACCGGCTTGCAGGTGGTGCGCAAGCTGCGCGAGACCGAAAGCGCCACGCGCTGCATCATTCTGACCATCAGCCGCGAGGAAAGCGCCGTGCGCGAGGCGTTGAAAGTGGGCGCCGACGGCTATCTGTTGAAGGACGGACCACCCCGCCACTTAACCGACGCCATCAACTACATTCGCGACGGCGGCGTGTTCGTGTCTCCGCTTCTGAGAGTCGCGGGGATGCTGCCTTCCACGCGCGAGGCGCATGAAGACGATCCGCTGGCGCATCTCAGCCGCCGCGAGCGCGACGTGTTCTTCCACCTGGTGAACGGCCTGCGCGCCAAAGAGATTGCCAATCTGCTCGACATCAGCCCGAAGACAGTGGATACTTACCGCGCCAGCCTGATGCGCAAGCTGAACATCCACGATCTGGTGGGACTGGTGAAATTCGCCATCGAGCACAACCTGACGACCACGAAATAGCCGCGCTTTGGCCACAATGGAGATGAAGAAGACCGAAGTCGGGATTGCCGAACTCAAGGCCAAGTTAAGCGCCTGCTTGCGGGTAGTACGCAAAGGCGGCGAGATCGTAGTCAAGGATGGAGAAACTCCCATGGCGCGGTTGGTCCCTTACGAGAAATCGCGCAATTGTTTGGAGGTGATTCCACCTACCGGGTCGTGGGAGAATATCCGAAAACTCAAGTTTGAAAGGCTGAAGGGATTGCGGCCCGGAGCCGTGGATGAGGCGCTGCGCGAGACGCGGCGCGATCGCTTCGAGGAACTGAATTTTTGATCGCCCATCTCGATAGCTCCGTATGGGGCAGCCCGCTTTCAAGCGCGAGCCGCCGCGCCTTTTGCAACCGTCGTTCGAACGTTGGACGCAATCCACTTTGCAACCGCGCTGCTACTCACTCGCCAACAGTTGGCGCGGGCGGCGCTGGCATGTGGGCTCGATGTGAAGCCGGCTCCCTAGCTGGCGCTCTGCCAGTAGAACCGCATTAATTCGTGCGTCCACGCCGGCTGCCGAATCTCTTCCCCGGGCAGGAACTCCGCCATCACCGGCTTGATGTCCAACACCGGCGTTCCGTCGATCGCATCCAGCCCCGAAACAAAAAGGCTGCGGCCTTCGCGCCGGACGACGCGGCAAATCGTGCAGCCGATGCGGTTCGGCCGGTTCTTTCCGCGCTGCGCAAAGATCCCGACCACCGGCCATTCCGGATTATTTCGCGGCCGCCGCGCGCCGGTAACAACCCCGGATGGATCCAGCCTGTCGAAGAAGAAAATGACCTCGACGTGCGAAAACTCTTCGATGCCCTGCAACGCTTCGGCTTCGTATTGCTCCGCCAGCACGATGCGCGACTCTTGGCCGCCCCAGTAGTCGTCCTCCACATGGTTCCGCGCCGCCTCGACGCGGCCGATCGGTTCCATTTCTATGCCCACGATGCCTCCTTAGTCGCCGCGTTTCCGCGCCGAAATTACGCCCGCATTCAGCCCCAGCGTGCTCAACCCGCCAAAGAATCGCGCGTGCTCGATCTTCACGCAGCGATCCATCACAACTTCCAGGCCGGCTTCCAGTGCGCGCGCCGCGGCGGCCTCGTGGATCACGCCGAGTTGCATCCAGATCACCTTGGCGCCGGCCGCGATAGCCTCTTCCACGATGGCAGGCACGGCTGCGGACTCGCGGAAGATATCCACGATCTCGATCGGCGGCGGCACATCGGCCAGCGACGCGTAACACCGCCGGCCCAGGATCTCCCGTTCGCGCGGATTCACCGGAAAGATGTCGTAGCCCGCCGCTTTCATGTACCGCGCGGCAAAATTGCTGGGGCGGTAAGGATTCGCCGACAGTCCCACCATGGCGATGCGCCGGTACTGCTTCAAAATGCGCAGATGCTGCTGCGCCGTGGTGGCGAAGCGCGTGCCGAGCACCGCCGATGTGCTGCCGACTTCTCCGCTCATGCCGCCCGCGAAGCCTGCAAGGCCTGATCGAGGTCCCATAGGATATCGTCCAGGTCCTCGATTCCCACAGACAGCCGCACCAGGTCCTTGGTAATGCCTGCCGCAAGCTGCTGCTCGTCGTTCAACTGCTGGTGCGTGGTGGAGGCCGGGTGGATGACCAGGCTCTTGGCGTCGCCGATATTGGCCAGGTGTGACAATAGCTGCACCGAATCGATGAAGCGGCGTCCGGCTTCCAGGCCGCCCTTCACGCCGAAGGTCAGAATGGAGCCGCAGCCCAGCGGCAGATATTTCTTTGCCAAGCCCAGGTAAGGGCTGGACTCCAAGCCCGGATATTTCACCCATGTGACAAACGGACTCTCCTCCAAATGCTTCGCGACGGCCAACGCGTTGCGGCTGTGCGCGTCCATGCGCAGCTTCAACGTTTCGATGCCGGTGAGAAACAGGAATGAGTTGAACGGGCTGATGCAGGGGCCGAAATCGCGCAGCCCTTCCACGCGCGCTTTGATGATGAATGCCAGTTCGCCGAAGGTCTCCGAAAAGCGCAGGCCATGATAGCCGGGGCTCGGCTCGGTCAGTTGCGGGAAATGGCCGGAGGTCCACGGGAAGCGGCCGCTATCCACGATCACGCCGCCGATAGAGTTGCCGTGTCCGCCCAGAAACTTCGTCGCAGAGTGCACCACGATGTCGGCGCCATGCTCGATCGGCCGGCACAGATAGGGCGACGCCATGGTGTTGTCGATGATCAGGGGAATGTGGTGTTCGTGCGCGATGGCCGCCACTCTTTCGATATCCAGAATGTTCATGCGCGGATTGGCGATGGTTTCGCCGTAGAGCGCGCGGGTGCGGGGCGTGATGGCGCGGCGGAAATTCTCGGGATCGTCCGGTTCCACGAAGATGGCGTTGAAGCCCAGGCGGCGGAAACTGACATCGAACTGCGTGTAGGTGCCGCCGTAGAGCGTGCTGGCGGACACGATGTCGTCGCCAGGCTGCATCAGGCTGCTGATGGCCAGGAACTGGGCCGCCTGTCCGCTGGCCGTAGCCAGCGCTCCGATGCCGCCTTCAAGCGCCGCCACGCGCTCTTCAAACACCGCGGTGGTGGGGTTCATAATGCGCGTGTAGATGTTGCCGAAGCGCTGCAGCGCGAAAAGTTCGGCGGCGTGGTTGCTATCTTCGAAGACGAACGAGGTCGTCTGGTAAATGGGGACGGCGCGCGCGCCGGTGGCCGGATCGGGCTTCTGCCCGGCATGCAGGGAGCGGGTACTAAAACCCATCTGGCGTTCGGGGGTAGAATCAGGCATACCAACGATGATACCCGCTTCGCATCGATCGCGGATGAACGTACGATTGACGGCATCCGTGCCGCTATTTATGGTGATGGGCATGACCATGTTCGCGGCCGACTTATCCCCGTCCAAGTGGCCTGCCGATGAGAAAGTGCTCGTCGAGCGGCTCGAGCAGAGTGTCTTTCCGCCGAAGGCCGCCATAGTGGAGGGCAGTTCCGCACTGGTCGCCGCCACGCTTTCTCCAATCGCGGTCCGCGCGGGTATCCAGGCGCTGAAACAAGGCGGAACAGCGGCCGATGCCGCCGCCACCATCGCCCTGACTCAAGTGACTACCGCGCTAGGCTCTTATGTGTCCTACGCGGGAATCATGCAGCTTGTGTACTACGACAGCCGGACGCGCAAGCTTTACTCATTGGATGCGGGCTGGAACTCCTATCGGGGAGAAACGGCGCCGAAAACCATTCCCACCGGCGATACGGGCGCGGAAGGCCGCAAGACGTTAGTTCCGGGATTCATGGCGGGCATCGAAGCCATGCAGAAGCGCTTCGGGCGGCTGCGCTTTGCCAGCCTCCTCCAACCCGCTATCTGGTACGCCGAGAATGGCGTGACCGTCTCTCCGTTGCTGGCGGGCTACTTCGCCAGCCGGCAAAAGTATCTTGCCAGAACTCCGTCGGGCAGCCAGTTTTTGCACCAGGCCGGGGATCACATACCCAAGTCCGGCGACCGTTTCCTCCAAACCGAGTTGGCCCAAACGCTGCGCGCCGTGGCGAAGCAGGGCGTCCGCTACATGTACACCGGCGGCTGGGCTCGCCAGTTCGTGGAAGCCGTGCGGCAGGAGGGCGGCCAAGCCGCCATGGATGACCTGCGGAGCTATCAGCCGCTGTGGGACGAGCCGCGCAGCACCACATTTGCCGATCATTCCGTCTTCGCACCCGGAGGGAGCAATGAGGGCGGCCGGCAGATCCTGGAGGCGCTGAACCTGATCGAAGACATGCAGATCGACCGCGCTGCGCCCTACTTCAAGGACTGGAAAACGTTTCGCGATCTCTCCGCTTTGTTGCAATTCGTCGAGTTCGGGCCCTACACGCCGCCGGCGGCCGCCGAATTCCAGCGCCAGCGCGGGCTCAGCTTCTCGCATGAGGATCGCATCACCAAGGCCTACGCGCGCGGCATGGCGCCCCTGCTGCGGAGCGATCCGCCGCGCCACAGCGATGCGATCGTGGTCGTGGACAGTTGGGGCAACGTCGCCGCCCTGGTGCACAGCATCAACACGGTCACCTGGGGCACCACGGGGATCGTCGTGGGAGGCATCCCCGTTCCCGATCCCGCGAGCTTTCAACAAGCGCGGCTGGCCGCCATCCAGCCAGGCGATCGTGTGCCAAACGATATGGCGCCCGTGATTGTGACGCGCGGCGCGAAGCCGGTGCTGGCTATCGCGACGGTTGGCAGTTCGCTGATCGCCGAGACCGCCAGGATACTGCTTGGCACGTTGGGGAACCATCTGGATCTGCGGACCGTGATGGAAGCGCCGCCGCTGCTCTACAACTTCCAGCCGCAAGCGGGGGAGGAGACTGCCATCCGGCGCACGCAGTTCGTCCCCGAGGCGGCTTACGATCCGGATTTCCTGCGCAATCTGGAAGCGTCCGGAGTCCCCACCAAGACGAAATCGCGGATCGAAGTGCTTACTCTCAAGGGAACCGCGGTCGTGGGATCGATTGACGCGGAAACCGGTGTCCGGCGCAGTGTCGAAACGCCGGCGCTTTTCGGTTTTACAAGTGCTTACTAAGTGGGGCAGCGCCATGCGCTGCGGCGGCGTCCCACGCCGCCAGGCCGGAGGCGGACCGAGGGTCCGCCGCAGCGCACGGCGCTGCCCCACAAAAGTAGTCCATACTAACTACA
>Ga0302325_10023589_pt1 | contig 12818 bp, 12 predicted proteins | sample Palsa_T0_2_FD_201948 | JGI IMG/M metagenome (GOLD analysis project Ga0302325, IMG submission 201948) | Peat permafrost microbial communities from Stordalen Mire near Abisko, Sweden - Palsa_T0_2 | ecosystem: Environmental > Terrestrial > Soil > Palsa > Peat permafrost | place: Sweden: Abisko... | reverse complement strand
ACCAGCGGCGTCGCGGTTTTCGCGGCGATCAACTTGTCGGGCTCGGTCTCCGACAACACGACGATCGAGAACGAACCGCGCAGGCGCATGACGGCCTCGCGCACGGCCTCGGTTAGCCCGCGGCCGCCTTTGAGTTTCTCTTCGATCAGATGCGAGATGAGCTCGGTGTCGGTTTCGGAGCGCAGCTTGTGGCCGCGCGCGAGCAGCTCGGTGCGCAGTTCGGTGAAGTTCTCGACGATGCCGTTGTGGATGACCGCGACCGGGCCGGCTTTGTGCGGATGCGCGTTTTCTTCCGACGGGCGGCCGTGCGTCGCCCATCGCGTGTGCCCGATTCCGATGTGGCCGTGCAGGGGCGAATCGGCCAGCAGGCGGCGCAGGTTTTCGAGTTTGCCCTTGGCGCGCCGCACTTCGAGCCTGGAGTTGTCAACTAATGTTGCGATACCGGCCGAGTCGTAGCCGCGATACTCGAGGCGGCCGAGCCCGGCGAGTAGAATGGGGTAGGCCTCGTTAGGCCCGACGTAGCCGATTATTCCGCACATGAACGTTCGCTCCTTTCCCCGCGCGCGCCGGGGAGTTGGTAGAGTTATCCGGACCCACTGATGGAGCGAAACAATAGCGAACTTATTTGTCTGGGAGAGTTTACAAGATCACGTCAGAGCCGATGCTCTGCCACGCGAGGCGCATTTTGTCGCGCGGTCACCCGCGCGGTTTTTCTCGCCTCTTTCGACTGTGGAGCCGGGAAGCCATCCGCCGAATCTTTCGATACTGCTTCCACCTCGTCAACTCACGGATTGCCGTGAGTCCTGGCGCTACTCTCGCTCTTTGTTTTCTATCGCTTCGACCATCACCTCGTTTACCGATTATCCACGCAACGGATGCGGCAGTTCAAGCTAGTGCTTTTTGCGGCGGAGGCTGCCGTCGGGGCTGTCGTTGTGGCGCTTGCGCCAGATGGCCATCCAGCCGGCCTTTTCGCGTTGCGGATGATGCGACATGACGAGTGCGCCGTCTGGCACCTCGCGAATGATTGTCGTGCCTGAGGCGACGAAGACGTCGCTGCCGACTTTCACCGGCGCGACCAGTTGCGTGTCGCATCCAACCATGCAGCGGTCGCCGATTTCCGTTTGGTGCTTGTCGTAGCCGTCGTAGTTGACGGTGATTACGCCGCATCCGACGTTGGTGTCGGCGCCGATGGTGGCGTCGCCGAGATAGCTCAGGTGACTGGCTTTGGTGCCGCGGCCGAGGCGTGCGTTTTTGGTCTCGACGAAATTGCCGATGCGGTTGTGACCGGCGAGCGCGGTGCCGGCGCGCAGGTTGGCGAACGGGCCGATGTCCGATTCCTCGCCGATGGTGCAGTCTTCGGCGCGCACGCCGAGCTTCAGATGGCATCGCGGGCCGATGATCACGTTGCTCAGCCATGCGGTGCCGTCGATGCGTACGCCCTCGCCGAGCTTGCACGTTCCGAGAATCTGGACGTTGGGACCGATCACGCAGTCCGGCGCGATTTCGGACTTTTCAGAAATGTATGCGGTCGAGGGATCAACCAGCGTCACGCCGGATTGCATCAGCTTGCGGTTAACGGCGGTACGAATTTCGGCTTCCATATTTGCGAGCTCCTCGCGTGAGTTGATTCCGGCGAACTGGGCCGGGTCGGTCGCAACCCACGCCTCGACTTTTTCGTTTTCATTGCGCGCGATGGCAACGATATCGGTGAGGTAGTACTCGTCCTGCGCGTTGGCCGGTTTCAGTTGCGCGAGTGCAAAGCGGAGCAGGGCGCTCTCGACGAGGTAACAGCCGGTGTTGATTTCCTTAATGGCGCGATCGGCGGGCGACGCGTCGCGGAACTCGACGATTTTGTTGACATTGCCGGCCGCGTCGCGAACCACGCGCCCGTAGGCCGAGGGATCGTCGAGAATAATACTGATGAACGACAACTTCGCGCCGCGCTTTCGATGTTCGTCCAGAAAAGCGCGCAGAGTTACCGTCGTGATCGCGGGCATGTCGCCGTAGGTGATGAGCACATCGCCGGAGAAGTTGGCGGGGAGCTGGTCGAGGGCGCACCGGACGGCATCGCCGGTGCCGCGCTGCGGCTCCTGGAGAGCGAAGCGTGCGTTCGGGAAATTTACTGCGGCTTCGACTTCGCGGGCCTGGTGGCCGACGACGACTATGACAGGATCGGACTCAAGTGCAGCGACGGCGCGGACCGCGCGCGCGATCATCGGTTCTCCGCCGAGTTCGTGCAGGACCTTGGCGCGCAGGGAGCGCATCCGGGTCCCTTTGCCGGCGGCAAGGATGATGGCGGCGAGGCTCATTATATGCGCGCGCTATTCGTAGTCATCGAAGTTCGAGACTTTCCACGTGTCGGCGTCCTTGCGCGCCGTTATCAGCCAGTTGCGATTGAAGGTGCCGCCCTCGGGCACGTCGATGGTTGCGCGAAACAGGAATTCGATGTGGTCGGTGGCATCGCGCTCGGCGGTGAGCTTGTAATGCACGACGGGCTTGCGGGTGTTGGCGTCGATTCGCTGGTTGCCGATGAGTTGCATCTCGTGATGAAGCTTGTCGAGCGCGAGGCCGGTGCAGAACGGTTCAGCCGCTTTCAGATCTATCGCTACATAATATTGGTCGATGAAGCGATCGACGACGCCGCGCGCGCTGTTTTCGGGATGGCATCCGGTGGCGACAATGGAGGCGAGCGCGACGACGAACAGAAGCCGGGCGCAGCGGTCAAGAAGCTGGGATTTGCGCGATGTCATGATTTTTTCCTGAACAGAGCCTCGAGCTTGTCGTGCGCGCCGGTTTTGGTTTTCGCCGGCATCTTAGTCGCCGCGTCGGCCGGTTTGAAGTATTCGCAGAAGTTGAATCGTTCCTTGTCCACTACCCGTTCGGCCATCGGCTCGCGGCAACTGTTGTTGTAGGCGGGATCGTAAAAGCCGCAGTTGCGGCACGCGTGAAGCGCGCGGCCGCATAGGGGGCACTCAGCGCGAAAACCGACGCGGTCGCCAGTTACGATTTCCAATTTCCTGGCGCAGTTCCAACAGTTCATAGGGCGGGGACGGGCTCTTCGTGCGGCATGGTGCTCCGCGGGACCGGAAACCGACAGCGTTGGGTACCCTGAGCGACCAGCCTGGAAGCTCAGACTTTTTCAGCCGAATCGCCGCTGCTAGCATAGCCGCTGTGGTGGCTGTGCGCGAGATGATGGAGGCAGAAGTAGAGACCTTTGCGGCGGCGCTCAAGAAGGCGTCGCGCGCGGCGGACAACACGGTGACGAACTATCGCCGCGACCTATCCGGCTTCCGGAGTTTCCTGATAGAGCGGGCGGCGACGGCGGGAAAGTGCGTCGATGAGATCGACGTCGCGAGCATCACGGCGGACCATATCCGCAGTTACCTGGCCGAACTGATGAAGACTTCAAAACGTGCAACCGTTCAGCGCAGGCTCAGCGCGATCAAGGCATTTTTTCGCTATCGCGAAACAACAACAGGCGCAGCGAGTCCGGCGCGATCGATTCGATCGCCGAAGAATGAAAGGCGGCTGCCGTCGGTATTGCAGGAGGACGAAGTGCGCCGGCTCATCGAAGTTTCGCCCGACGACTCGGCGCCGGCTGCGATTCGCGATCGCGCAATCTTCGAAACGCTGTACTCGTCGGGCCTGCGCGTCGGCGAGCTGGTCGGGCTGGACTGGCGGGATATCAACGAAGAGCTCGGGATGGTGCTGGTGCGGGCAGGCAAGGGCAACAAGGATCGGCTGGTGCCTCTTGGCGAGCCGGCGATTGATGCGTTGCAAAAATGGAAACGCGTGATGCCGGTTGCGTGGGAACATAACGGTCCCGTGATTACGAATCTTCGCGGCGGACGGCTGACCACACGCAGCGTCGAGCTGATCCTGCAACGGAGAATCGAGGCGGCGGGGATTGGCGGCGGCGCTACGCCGCACGGGCTGCGTCACTCTTTTGCGACGCATATGCTTGCCAACGGGGCCGATCTGAGATCGATACAGGAAATGCTCGGTCATGCGAGCCTGGCGACGACGCAGCGCTATACTCAGGTCAGCGTGAATCATTTGAAAGAGGTTTATCGACGTGCCTTCCCACGAGTCTGACAGGGGTATCGAGCCGGGCGCCGTGATTCGCCACACGACGATTCTGAGCGTGCGCTATGAGGGGCACGTCGTGATCGCGGGTGACGGGCAGGTGAGCGTTGGACAAACGATCATGAAGAGCAAGGCGAAGAAAGTGCGCCGGCTGCATCAGGATCGCGTGCTCGCGGGGTTTGCGGGTTCGACCGCGGACGCGCTGACGCTGTTCGACAAGTTCGAATCGAAGCTGCAGGAATATAATGGAGTGCTGCGGCGCGCGGCGGTCGAGCTGGCCAAGGACTGGCGCACGGATCGAATCCTGCGGCGGCTCGAAGCGATGCTGGTGGTGGCAGATAAAGAGAGTTCGCTGCTGATTTCGGGCGTCGGCGATGTGCTCGAGCCTGACGACGGAATCCTCGCGATCGGGTCCGGCGGCAACTATGCGTTGTCGGCCGCGCGCGCACTGATTCGCCACGGCTCCGGGATGACGGCGCGCCAGATTGCGGAAGGCGCAATGAAAATCGCGTCGGAAGTTTGCGTTTACACCAACGACCAGTTTGTGTTCGAAGAGTTGTAAGCCGGCACGTTTTGGAAATCATGACAGTTCCACAGGTAATGACGCCGCGCGAGATCGTCTCCGAGCTCGACCGCTATATCGTCGGGCAGCATGAGGCGAAACGCGCGGTTGCTATCGCGCTGCGCAATCGGTGGCGGCGGCAGAATGTAGCGCCCGAGCTGCGCGACGAAATCGCGCCGAAAAATATCCTGATGATCGGGCCGACCGGCGTCGGCAAGACGGAAATCGCGCGGCGGCTCGCGCGGCTGGCGCAGGCGCCGTTCGTCAAGGTGGAGGCGTCGCGCTACACCGAGGTCGGCTACGTCGGGCGCGATGTCGAGTCGATGATTCGCGACCTGGCGGAGTGCTCGGTCAAGATGGTGCGTGACGAGGCGCGCGATCGCGTCGCGGGCAAGGCGCGCGAGAATGCCGAGGAGCGCTTGCTCGACTTGTTGTTCCCGGCGCCGACGAAAGTTCGCCGTCCCGCGGGTATCACGCCCGAGGGGAATATCGAGGTGGGCGACCACGACTCGCACAAGGACACGCGCGAGAAACTGCGCAAGCTGCTGAACGGCGGTCACCTGGACGATCGCGAGGTCGAGGTCGAAGTCAGCGCGAACGCCACGCCGAACATCGAAGTCTTCACGCCGCAGGGCATGGAGGAGATGGGCCTCAACATGAAGGAGCTGATGAATCAGCTCATGCCGAAGAAGACGCGCACGCGCAAAGTGAAAATCCCCGAGGCGCTCGAGTTGCTGACGGCGGAGGAAGCGGCGCGGCTGGTGGATATGGAGGCGGTGGCGCATGAGGCGATCACGCGCGCGGAGCAGTCGGGTATCGTGTTCATCGACGAGATCGACAAGATTGCGGGACGCGAGTCGCACGGCCCGGACGTGTCGCGCGAGGGCGTGCAGCGCGACCTGCTGCCGATAGTCGAAGGATCGACGGTCAACACGAAATACGGCACGGTGAAGACCGATCACATTTTGTTCGTCGCGTCGGGCGCGTTTCACACGTCGAAGCCGTCGGACCTGATACCCGAGTTCCAGGGACGCTTCCCGATTCGGGTCGAGCTCAAGGCGCTGACGCGCGAGGACTTCATCCGCATTCTCACTGAGCCCGAGAACGCGCTGACGCGGCAATACGTGGCGCTGATGGAGACCGAGGGCGTGCATATCCACTTCACCGAAGACGGGGTGGCGGCGATCGCGGAGATCGCGGCGAAAGTTAATGCGCGATCGGAAAATATCGGCGCGCGGCGGCTGCATACGGTGCTCGAGCGGCTGCTCGAAGAGTTGTCGTTCAACGCGCCGGAGCTGCCGGATCGCGAGCTGACGATAGACGCCGGGTACGTGCACGGGCGCCTCGACGCGATCGTCAAAGACGAGGACCTTTCGCGCTATATTCTGTAGCTCGCGCCCAATCGTTACGCTGGGATTAACTGCAACGCTGGCAATAGATTGCGCCGCGCGCGCAATACTGTTTTGATTTCGCTTTTGGGTTTTGACGAGGTTCCCTGAGGAAATGAAAGAGTTCAACCATAACCGCGCCGACGTGCTCCTCGAAGCGCTGCCGTACATCCGGCGCTTTCGCGGCAAGACGTTCGTCATCAAGTACGGCGGGCACGCGATGCAGACCGAGGAACTGCGCGAGAGCTTTGCGCAGGAGGTGGTGCTGCTCGATCTGGTCGGCATCAACCCGATTATCGTGCACGGTGGCGGTCCGCAGATTACGGAGTTGATCGGCAAGCTCGGGCTGAAGTCGCGCTTCGTGCGCGGGATGCGCGTGACCGATCCGGCGACGATGGAAGCGGCCGAGATGGTGCTGCAGCGAATCAACAAAGATCTGGTCGCGACGATTTCGCGGATGGGCGGCCGCGCGGTCGGGCTGTCGGGCAAGGACGGCGACCTCATCAGATCGCGCAAGATGCGGATGGTGGTGACGGACGACAACGGCAAGCGATCGCGCGTCGATATCGGGTTGGTCGGCCAGGTCGATCGCGTGAATCCGGAATTGCTGCGCACGCTCGAGGTGAACAACTTCATCCCGGTGATCGCGCCGACCGGTTTCGGCCGCGACGGGCAGACTTACAACATCAACGCCGACACCGCCGCGGGCGAGATTGCGGCGGCGCTGAAGGCGGAAAAATTGATCCTGCTGAGCGACGTCGAAGGGGTGAAAGACAAGGACGGCAAGCTGCTCTCGACGCTCGACGCGGCCGAATCAAAGCGGCTGATCGCGCGCGGCGTGATTCATGAAGGAATGATTCCGAAGGTCGAATGTTGCATCGAGGCGCTGAACAAGGGCGTCGCGAAGACCCATATAATAGATGGGCGGGTCAAACACGCGGTGCTGCTGGAAATTTTCACCCGCGCCGGAATCGGCACCGAAGTGGTTCAGCGCCGCGCCAAAGTTTCGGCGTTGAACGATAATACCCGCAGCGCGGAGGCCGGCGGCAAAGCGCGATGAACAACGCCGAGATAATAGAACTCACGCATCGCAACATGGTCGATGTGTACGGCTGTCTGCCACTGGCGTTCGCGCGCGGTCACGGCGCGTATCTTTATGACGCTGACGGCAACCGCTATCTCGATTTTTTCTGCGGGCTCGCCGTCACCAGCCTCGGTCACGGCAATCCGCGCGTCGTGCGCGCGATCAAGGAGCAGGCGGAAAAGCTGACGCACGTTTCCAACCTATTTCACACCGAGCCGACTGCGCGGTTGGTCGAGAAGCTGGCGACTCATTTTGGCGACGGAAAGGTTTTTCTCGGCAACTCCGGCGCCGAGGCCAACGAGGCCGCGATCAAGCTGGCGCGGCGATGGGGCAACGGGCGCTTCGAAATTTTGACGACGCTTGGATCGTTCCACGGACGCACGCTCGCGACGGTGAGCGCGACCGGCCAGGAGCGATACCATGAGGGTTTTCAGCCGCTGATGCCCGGGTTCAAGCTGATCCCGTTCGACGACATCGCGGCGCTCGATCGCGCGCGGCGCGAGGAAACCGTGGGCGTGATGGTCGAGCCGATCCAGGGTGAAGGTGGCGTGGTCGTGCCGCATGCCGATTACCTGAAGCGGCTGCGCGACTGGTGCGATCGCAACAAGATGCTGCTGATACTCGACGAAGTGCAGACCGGAATGGGCCGCACCGGAAGATTTTTCGCCTTCGAACACGTTGGGGTCAAGCCGGATATCGTGACGCTGGCCAAGGCGCTCGGCGGCGGACTTCCGATCGGCGCGATGATCGCGCGCACCGAGATAGCTTCGAGCTTCACGCCCGGCAGCCATGGCAGCACCTTCGGCGGCAATCCGGTGGCGTGCGCGGCGGCGGTCGCTGTGATCGACGCGCTGGAGCAGGACGGCGTGCTTGAGAACGCGACCAGCGTCGGCGCCTACATCCTCGAGCGGCTCGGCAAATTTGCGCGCTCGTGCGACCGGATCGTCGAGGTGCGCGGCCTCGGCATGATCATCGGCGTGGTGCTCAAGCACGACGCGCGGCCGATCGTCGAGGAGTGTCTCAAGAATCGCCTGCTCGTCAACGGCACCGCGGGCAACGTGCTGCGGCTGTTGCCGCCGCTGAACCTCACGCGCGAGGAGGCTGACGCCGGTCTCGCGATTATCGAAGATGCGTTAAAGAACGCGCCAGTTCCAAAATGAAACGCGATTTCCTCGATCTCAGTTCGCTTTCGGCCGCTGAGCTCAACGGACTGCTCGCGCTCGGGGCGCGGCTCAAGGCCGAACTCAAGATAGGGCTCGAGCATCCGTACCTGCGAGGCCGCACGCTCGCGATGGTCTTTCAGAAGCCGTCGCTCAGGACCCGCGTCACGTTCGAGACCGGGATGGCACAGCTCGGCGGTCATGCGATCTATCTGGCGCCGAACGATATCGGTATCGGCGAGCGCGAATCGGTGAAGGATGTCGCGCGCAACATCTCGCGCGCAGTCGATCTGATCATGATTCGGACTTTCTCGCATGAGACGGCAGTCGAGCTTGCGCGCGAGGCCTCGGTGCCCGTCATCAACGGGCTCACCGATTTGCTGCACCCGTGCCAGTTGCTCGCCGATCTGATGACGATGCAGGAGCGGTTCGGGCGCGATCTCAGCAAGGTGCGCGTCGCGTTTGTCGGCGACGGCTTCAACATGGTGCAGAGCTGGATCGAGGCGGCGGCGCTCGCGGGCTTCGAGCTTCGCGTTGCGTGTCCAAAGGGCTACGAGCCGGAAAAAGGTTTTATGAAGCGCCTGCGCGACGAGGAGATCGGCACGCTCACCGAGGATCCCGCCGAGGCGGTGAAGGACGCGGACGTCGTTTACACGGACACGTGGACTTCGATGGGCCGTGAGAAGGAAGCTGCGCAGCGCCGCCGCGACTTCAAGGGCTTCCAGGTGAACGACGCGCTGATGAAGCACGCGCGCAAGGGCGCGCTCGTAATGCATTGCCTGCCGGCGCATCGCGGCGAGGAGATTACCGACGACGTGCTCGACGGTCCGCACTCGGTCGTGCTCGATCAAGCCGAGAACCGGCTCCATGCGCAGAAGGCCGTGATGGTCTGGCTGATACGTCCCGAGATTTTGCAGATCGCGCCGCCGGAGTGACGGAGCAGGAATCGTGGCAACCGAAAAAATAAAAAAACTGGTGCTCTCTTACTCGGGCGGTCTCGACACGTCGGTGATGCTGCGCTGGATCAAGGATCACTTCGGCTGCGAGGTAGTCGCATACTGCGCCGACGTTGGTCAGGGCGACGAGACCGAAGGCCTCGAAGAAAAGGCGCTCAAGACCGGCGCAAGCAAACTCTATGTCGTCGATTTGCGCGAGGAATTCGCGCGCGACTTCGTCTTCCCGATGCTGCGCGCGAACGCCGTGTATGAGGGCTACTACCTGCTCGGCACGTCGATCGCGCGGCCGGTCATCGCCAAGAAGCTGGTCGAAATCGCACTCAAGGAAGGCGCCGACGCTGTCGCCCACGGCGCGACCGGCAAAGGCAACGACCAGGTGCGATTCGAGTTGACCTTCGCGCGGCTGGCACCCGATCTGAAGGTTATCGCGCCGTGGCGCCGCACCGATTGGCCGTTTGTGGGCCGCGCCGACATGCTCGCCTACGCCAATGACAAGAAAATTCCCGTGGCCGTGACCGCCGAGAAGCCCTACTCGATGGATCGCAACCTCGTCCACATCAGCTATGAGGGCGGTATTCTCGAGGATCCGTGGCGCGAGCCTTACGACGATATGTTCCGCCTAACCGTCTCGCCCGAAGACGCGCCCGACCAGCCGGAGTATGTCGAGATCGAATACGACGCCGGCAATCCGGTTGCGATCAACGGCGAGCGGCTCGGGCCCGCGGCGATTATCGAGCGCTCAAACGAAATCGCGGGCCGTCATGGTATCGGCCGCGTCGATCTGGTCGAGAACCGCTACGTTGGAATCAAATCGCGCGGAGTTTACGAGACGCCCGGCGTGACGATCCTCTTCCACGGGCATCGCGCCGTCGAGCAGCTCACTCTCGATCGCGAGGTGATGCATCTGCGTGACTCGCTTATCCCACGCTACGCGGAAATGGTGTATTACGGATATTGGTTCGCGCCCGAGCGTGAGGCGTTGCAGGCGCTGGTGGACGATACACAGAAAAACGTGAGCGGAGTGGCGCGGCTGAAGATGTTCAAGGGCGGGGTGTGGATTGCCGGCCGCAAATCACCGAACTCGCTGTACGATCCGAAGATCGCCAGCTTCGAGGAAGCGGGCGGCTACAACCAGGCCGACGCCGACGGCTTCATCAGGCTGGCGGGCGTGAGGCTTCGAGCCCTGGCCCGCGTGAGCAAGAGCTGATCGGCGCATCGATCATCAAAAGGACGCATCGAGTTGGGCAAGGTCATCCAGTTCAAGCCGCCGCGCACACAGCCCAAGCTCGTGCCCCGTCCGCGCACCGGAGATTGCGATCACTGCAATCACAAGATGGACGTCCATATCAGCCATCCCGACGGCTCGATGAGTTGTGCGGCGCGCGGGTGCTCGTGCCAATTGCGGCCGCTCAATTGATTCGATCGCAGCGATCCGGCCCGCTCGCTTGACCGTGAAAGTGCGTCAACAGAAGAAGAACGCCAAGGCCGCCTCGCACAATCTCATCCGAGGAAGATTTGCGCGCGGCCGCCTGCCCGAAGTCGAAGCCTTCACCGCGTCGCTGCCTTTTGACCGCCGGCTTTTTCGCCATGACATTCGCGGCTCTATCGCGCATGCGCAGATGCTCGCCAGGGCCGGACTGCTCCGTGCCAACGAGTTGCGCCTGATAGTCAGCGGACTGGAGCAAATCGAAAATGAAATCGCGGCGGGACATTTCAAGTTCGACCTCGCCGACGAAGACATCCATCTCGCGATCGAGCGCCGGCTGATCGCGCTCGTCGGCGAGCCCGGACGCAAATTGCACACCGGGCGCTCGCGCAACGATCAGGTCGCGCTCGACCTGCGGCTCTATCTCCGCGACGAGCTGGCCGCTGTGACAGCACTGGTCACAGACCTGCGCGCCGTGCTTATTGCGCTCGCACGGCGCCACGTCGCGACCATCATGCCCGGCTATACCCATCTGCAGCGCGCGCAACCGGTGACGCTGGCGCATCATCTGCTCGCCTACGTCGAGATGCTCGGCCGCGACCGGGAGCGCTTCGAGCAGGCCGCCGCGCGCACCGCCGTCATGCCGCTGGGCGCGGGTGCGTTGGCGGGCACGACGCTGCCGCTCGACCGTCGGATGGTCGCGCGATCGCTTGGGTTCAAGTCGATAACCGCCAACAGCATGGACGCGGTCTCGGATCGCGACTTCGTGGTGGATTTTCTCTCGGCCGCCGCTCTCGCACAGGTGCATCTTTCACGAATGAGCGAAGAAATAATTCTTTGGACCAGCACGGAGTTCGGCTTCGCGGTGCTGCCCGATGAATTCTCGACCGGTAGCTCGATGATGCCGCAAAAGAAAAATCCCGACTTGCTCGAACTGATTCGCGGCAAGACCGGCCGCGTGATCGGCGATCTGGTCGCGATGCTGACGATTTTGAAGGGCCTGCCACTCGCCTATAATTCGGACTTGCAGGAAGACAAGGAACGCGTGTTCGACGCGCTCGACACACTCAAGCCTGCGCTCAATGTGCTGGCGATGTTCTGGCCGACGCTGCGCTTCGACGCGGGCCGAATGCAATCTGCAGCCGGCGGATTCGCGCTGGCGACGGATCTCGCGGAATACCTCGTGGCTCACGGCACGGCGTTTCGTCAGGCGCATGAAATCGTCGGCGCAATAGTTCGCGAGACCGCAGAGGCGGGCAAGACACTCGAGGAGTTGAGCATCGAAGATCTGAATCGGCATTCCCGTCTGTTTGGCGCCGACGCAATCGCCATGCTGCGAGCCGAGAACTCGGTCGCGCGGCGCACCATCGAGGGCGGTCCTGCCCCGGCTACTGTCAAACGCCGCCTCAAGGAGCTCGGACGTCGATGAATCGGGACACCAACCGTGCGAACTGGCTGACGCTCGCACTCATGATTGCCGCCCTCGCCAACGTTGCGTTCCTTGGATGCGGCGTGAAGTCAACGCCGATTCCGCCGGAATCCGCGCGTCCCGAAAAAATCCTCAGCCTGCAGGGCACCAATGTGAAAGAGGGAATTCGCCTTACCTGGGATCGGCCCACAACCTATGCCGCCGGCGCCAAGATGAAGGACCTCGGCGGCTTCACCATCACCCGCATCGTCGCCAACGGCCCGCTCGAGAAGCTCGGCGAAATCGAGGTGCATGACGAAGGGCGATACCAGGTCCAGAACACGTTCAGTTTTATCGACGGCGCCACCGTCATCGGCACCACTTACCATTATCAGGTGACTTCCAATACCACCGACGGCTACATCAGCGAGCCGTCGAACGATGTTACGATTGTGCGTCAGCATGCGTCGGCCCCGCCGAACCCGGACACCTTTGTCGTGCCCACCCCGGTTCCAATCAAGTGATGCCGGGGCGAGTCCGTTTATTCGCCGGGCCACGCTGTGGTAGAAACGAAGCTTCACCAATCAAGCCGGAATTGACCAGCGCCACATTACGATGAATTACTTCGAATACCGCAATGATCAACTCTTCGCGGAAGACGTGCCGATGGCCGAGCTTGCGCGGCGAGTCAACACTCCGTTTTTCGTCTACAGTGCGCGCACTCTGCGGCGCCACTACCGGGTTTTCG
>Ga0302325_10023586_pt1 | contig 12819 bp, 12 predicted proteins | sample Palsa_T0_2_FD_201948 | JGI IMG/M metagenome (GOLD analysis project Ga0302325, IMG submission 201948) | Peat permafrost microbial communities from Stordalen Mire near Abisko, Sweden - Palsa_T0_2 | ecosystem: Environmental > Terrestrial > Soil > Palsa > Peat permafrost | place: Sweden: Abisko... | reverse complement strand
ATGGCGATGATCTTCGAGCGGGTTAGTTGAACATTTGGTTGCCGCCAGGGGTTGCCAGGGGGCTTTTGATGAGGCAATCTCAGCTCAAGAGAGCTTTCATGGAGGTGCCCGTTGTCCCTGATCCACTCACCGAATCTGCACAGTAGCCTCATTGCACGCATCCCGGTCGTTACCGGACGTGACCTCGCTGAGTGGTTCCACCGCCTTGAATCCGGCCCTGCGTTCCTGCGCTGTGACGAGCGCGCGCACTGGCTGGCGGACGATGCCGGCATCTCGTCCGGCTATGCCAACGCGATCGTGCACGAGTACGAGCTGCGAAGGCGCCTGCGCCTCAACGGAGCCTAAAGGCTTATCCCGGTACGCTCGCCTTGCCCCCGCGGGCGGCTTTTGCCGCGCCCGGCGATGGTGCCCGAACGACATATCCGGGCCAGGACCCGGACCCGCCGTTCGGTGGATCCGGGGTAAGGGCGGCGTTCCCAGGGTAAGGGCAGCCGGCCGATAAGGCCGGCTCCGCGATACGTGCACTAAGGTGTGCCGCCGCCTTCCCTTCCGGGGCTTTTCTCCCGGTGCTTCGTCAGGCGCGGCTTCTGTTCCGAACGTCCCATGCGCGGCTTTCCTGGCTACGGGCAATCACAGGCCCGGCCTACCTTGTCCGTGTTCTTCCCGGCTTTGCGCCGGCGTGGCCGCTGTCTTGGGCGTAAGGCCGGGCAGCTATGGCTCAGCTGACCCTTTATCAAACGCTTAGCCAGGGCTGCGGTGCTCCCGCCTGGCGGCCGGGGACGCTTCCCGTCAGCCTCTCTGGCGCGGACTTCCGAGACGCCCGGGCCGTCACATCGTCGAGGGCAGGCCCGGGGGAAATGTTATGATTTAACCGTATAAATATCGGCATAACGGGGTATAACGGCTATTTGAAGTTTGGCCTGACGGTGACCTTAGCGATCATTGTTTCCATTGAGACTAGATTGACAATTGGGACATCGGATCGTGTCGGCAATGAGTACCCCCGGTCGGAGTCGAACCGACACTGGGGACCCTTTTAGGGGGCCGGCCTCTTCCATTGGGCTACGGGGGCGGCACCATAATACTGCGCACCCAATTGCCTAACCGAGGAGTAACAAAGACCTCTTCGGATAATTTTTTTCCGCCGTCAGCGGCCGTTTCCGGAAGAAATGCAGAGCGTAACTAATTACATGATCGACATTAGCGCTAAGTAACCACAACTAGATTTCCAGGCCAGCGCAGGAACGGGCGCGGGTGAAAATAGCATCGAGCATTGCCGGAGTGAGGTGGCCAGTGAATGTGTTCTGCTGACTTGGGTGATAACAGCCAATAAGTAGTATTTCGTCAGGCTCCTGGCGGGCCGTCAACCGGACCTCGGCACCGTGGCCGAAGGCCGGCCTCGGCCGCGGTACCACGAACCCGAACCGCCCGAGCACTGGCCACATCGCCTGCCAGGCGAATCCGCCGAGGCACACGATAACCCGGAGGTCAGCAGCCACATGACGAAGTTCTGCCACTAGCCAGGGAGCGCAGGTGTCCCGTTCCGCAGGTTCAGGTTTATTATCCGGCGGCGCGCAACGAACCACGGCCACCATCCGGGTGTCTAGCAGTCGCTGGCCGTCTCCCGCCGCCACGCTAGTCGGCTTGGCCGCCAGCCCGCACCGGTACAGCGACGCGAAAAGAAAGTCTCCGCTGCGGTCGCCCGTGAAAACCCGGCCGGTACGGTTTCCGCCGTGGGCCGCAGGCGCGAGGCCGACGATCAGCACGCGCGGCCTCGCCGCCCCCCAGCCGGGGACGGGGCGCCCCCAGTAGCGCTCGTCACGGAACGCACGGCGGCGCACGACGGCGACCTGCTCACGCCAGCCGACCAGGCGCGGGCACGCACGGCAGACCGACTGCCGCGCGATAAGTTCGTCGAGCGTCGCCGCGCTGTCGGCGAGCTCCGTCACCTCAGCTGCGGTACGCGCGACCGGCGTACCTGGCCCGGCGGGATCAGCGGGCCAGCGGCCCGGCGGGACGAGCGGCCCGGTGTTGTCATCTTCGGCGGGCACTGGTTCCTCAGCGTTCCTCAGCCGCGCGAGTCCCTGGCCAGCGACCAGGCAATCCCGTCGAGGATGTCGTGCTCGCTCACCAGCACCTCGCTGAAGCCGAACCGGTCCATAACGCGGTCCAGGACAAGCGCGCCGCCACCAATCACGTCGACACGCCCCGGGTGCATCACGCCGATCCCCGCGCGGACAGCCCGGGTCTGGGACAGCAGGGCAAGAGTCACGGCATGCACGTCGGCCGAACAAACACGCGCGTGATGGATCTGGGCCGCATCGTAAGCGGGCAGGCCGATCGCGATCGCCGCTACCGTGGTGACCGAACCCGCCAGGCCGACCAGCGTCTTCGCCTCCCCCACCGGTACGGCATCGGCCACCGCATCCAGGGCCGCGTCGATGTCGGCGGTGGCCGCCGCGACCTCTCGCGCCGTCGGCGGATCGCCGCGCAGGTGCCGCTCGGTCATCCTGACGCAGCCGATATTGACGGAGGTCGCGCTGTAATCCGGGGGGACGATCCCCCCCAGACCCCCCCTGCTTACGGGGGGGCTACCCGCCCCCTCGTACCCCCCTGGGCCCCCTGGGCCCAGGACGAATTCAGTCGAGCCGCCGCCGATGTCGGCGACGAGGAAAGGGCCGCCGTGATCGGCGGAGAGTTCCGCGGTCGCCCCGGTGAACGAGAGCATCGCCTCCCGGGCTCCGGTGAGGACTTCCGGCGCGACCCCGAGCACATCGGATACCCGGCGGACGAACTCGGCCGCGTTACCCGCGTCGCGGGTCGCGCTGGTGGCCACCATACGCACCGACTGGGCTCCAAAGCCGGCGATGACATCCGCGTATTCGCGCAGCACCCCGATCGTCCGCGCGAGTGCGGCCGGCGCCAGCCGCCCGGTCTGGTCCACGCCCTCCCCGAGGCGGACGATCTCCATCCGGCGGGTCAGGTCCGTCAGCTCGGCACGGTCGAGATCTACGTCCGCCACCAGCAGCCGCAGCGAATTCGTGCCGCAGTCCACGGCGGCTACCCGGCAGGTCATCAGGCGTCCTCCGGGACGCAGGGTCCCGGTAGCCACCATTCGCCCACGGCGTCAAGTGCCTCGCGGCCGAACGGGTTCACGCCGTCTGCAGCGAGCTCGTGAGCAACCAGCGCATGCAGGCACTTTACCCGCCCGGGCATTCCACCAGCGGACTGAGTGCCCGGCGGGAGCGGCTCGATTCCCGCTGACCGGGCCGCCGTCTCTCGGCGCGTCAAGTAGTCGAAGTGGGCGGACTCATAGCGACGGCGCACCGTGTCATCAGCCAGCCTCGCCGTCATCTCCCGCATCAGCCCGGAGGCTTCCAGCCTGCTCACCGCCGCATTGGCCCGGGGGCAAGTCAAGTAGTACAGGGTGGGGAAGGGGCTGCCGTCAGGCAGCCTGGGCGCCGTCTCCGCGACATCGGGGAGCCCGCAGGGACAGCGGTGCGCGACGCCGAGCAGCGCGCGCGGCGAGCGGCCGAGCTGAATGGCGATGACCGCCTCATCCCGCGTTGTTATCACTTCGCCCGGCTCGCATCTGCCTGCTGGACCGATCGCCACAACTTGTCGTACCACGGCGGTAGCCCTGGCTGCGACGAAGGGGCCGCGGCGACCAGCGGCTGGCCGCCTTCGACGACGTAGCACTTCGTGCCCGGGAAGCACATGTCAAGCTCCTGCTGCGCCAGTTGCTCGATGTATGACCGGTTGGAGAGCTTGGCTTGCTCCGCTTCCAGGTTCTTCACCTGTACCAGGGTGGTCTGCTGTTGTGCTACCAGCTGATCAATCAGCCGCCGCTGGGCCACGTACTCACGAACCGGATAAGCCAGGCTCAGCACGATCGCGCAGATCACCACCGCAAGCACGGCAGCCCGGCCGGTCAGCCGGGTTGACCGGGGAGCAGGGGCGGCCGGGGACATCAGCCCTTGCTGGCCCGCGCCGTGAAGCGGGGGTAGGCAGCTGAGCCCGCGTAGGCCGCCGCGTCGCCCAGGAGCTCCTCGATCCGCAGCAGCTGGTTATACTTCGCGACCCGCTCGCCCCGGGCGGGCGCGCCGGTCTTGATCTGACCGCAGTTCGTCGCAACAGCAAGATCCGAGATGGTGGTGTCGTCGGTCTCGCCGGAGCGATGGCTGATCACGCAGCTGAAGCCGGCCCGGTGGGCGAGGCTCACGGCATCGAGGGTCTCGGTCACCGTGCCGATCTGGTTCAGCTTGACCAGCAGCGAGTTCGCTGAGTGCTCAGCGATACCGCGACGGATTCGTTCCGGGTTGGTGACGAAGATGTCATCGCCAACCACCTGGACAAGATCGCCGACGCTGGCCGTAAGCTCCTGCCAGCCCGGCCAGTCTTCTTCGGCGAGCGGGTCCTCGATGGACACGATGGGGTAGGCGTCCAGCCACTCAGCGTAGATAGCCGTCATCTCTGCCGAGGTCCGCGCCTTCCCCTCGAAGTTGTACGCGCCGTCGGCGTAGAACTCCGACGCGGCCGCGTCTACCGCCAGCGCGACATCCTGGCCGGGGGTGAAACCTGCCTTGCCGATCGCCTCAACGATGAGGTCGAGGGCAGCCCGGTTGTGGTCGAGGTCGGGAGCGAAGCCACCCTCGTCGCCGACGCCGGTCGAGAGGCCGCGCTGCTTGATCACCGACTTCAGCGCGTGGTAAACCTCGGCGCCGCAGCGGAGTGCCTCGGCGAAGGTCGCCGCGCCGATGGGGGTGATCATGAACTCCTGGATGTCCACGTTGTTGTCGGCGTGCGCGCCACCGTTGAGGATGTTCATCAACGGGACGGGCAGCACGTGCGCGTTGGGTCCGCCGAGGTAGCGGAACAGTGGAAGGCCGCTGGAGTCCGCGGCGGCCCGGGCGACGGCCATGCTGACGCCGACGATGGCGTTCGCACCGAGCCTCGACTTGTCAGGAGTTCTGTCGAGATCAATCAGCGCCTGGTCGACCAGCCGCTGATCGTCGGCCTCATGACCGAGCAATTCCGGCTGGATTTCGTCGATGACACCCTGAACCGCCCGGCCTACCGCCTTACCGCCGTACTCAGAGCCACCGTCTCTGAGCTCCACGGCTTCAAAGGCGCCTGTCGAGGCCCCGCTCGGTACCCCGGCGCGCCCGACGGTCCCGTCGTCTAGTGCGACCTCGACCTCAAGGGTCGGGTTACCACGGGAATCCAGGATCTGCCTGGCATGGATCGCTTCAATGGAGGCCACCGCTGGCTCCTTGCCTCTGTTGTATCGGCGCGCTGTTCATATCGGGCGCTGTTCGTATCGGATTCGGGTCGGGCCCCTGGGCCGGGCTGAGCCCTCGGGCTCATCCATAGGGAGCCTAGTCGAGCGGCCGCAGTCCGTTGTGCGGCCACGCCGGGCCCGGTACCGAAAGAGTGGCTGACACCCGGTTTTCCCGGTTAGCGGCAAAAACCAGGTGTCCGGCCCGATTCAGCCAGGCGGCTTCGGCCTGCCCGGCAGGCGGCAGCGCTGACCCGGTGCAACTGACCGCTAAGCTCCCCGCGGGGTGGGCGTGATCCTGGATGGCCTCGAGGACCCGCCGGTGATCCGGGCCCAGGGTGTCACTGTGACGCTGCGCCATCACCGCCGACCGCCTGAGCGCTCTGCGGGGCGCGGCCGCCAGGCTTGCGTCGAGCAGCCCCCAGGACAACTCGTTCAGCGCGCCGCGTACCGCATCGGGATCCTGGGTCTGGTCGCAGACCTCGGCCAGGGCGTTGAGCAGCTTCGCCGTCCTGCGCTCGGATGCCATGTCCACCCGGAAGGCATCGACCATCGGGCACGGTGAAACCACCACGGCAGCGGCCTCGAAGGCGTTGAGCAGGGGGCTCACGTCGCCCGCAGTCAGCGGGTCATACAGCCCGGGGAAAGGGATCTCTTCGTAGCCGCGGTCGTATCCGCTGACGTAGATGGGCGTCGCGGAACCTGACCGTGCCAGCACCGCGAGCGCGAGGTCCAGCAGGCTGACCGGCCAGCCGAGATCGCTGATGGCGTGCACCCGGGCTTCTCCCCGCTGGCCGCCCAGGCAGGCCAGCAGGAGCAACTGCGCGGACTCAAGGGCCGACTGCACGTAGAACCCGATGTCCGTGCCGTGCAGCCGGATAACCCCGTCTTCTGGCTCATCCGCCCAGCTCAGCAGGCGCTGATAGATGATCGAGTTATCCAGGACGTGAGTGAACCGGCCGACCGTGCAGACCATGTCGCTGGCCTGGGCCACTGCGGACGCGATCCACTCCGCGGCGCGCTTGGACGCGGTGTACATGTCCGGCGAGTACGGCCGGAGAGCTTTGCCGGTCGAAGCGCACACCACCTGCGGCACCCCGGCTTGGGCGGCCGCGGTCAGCACGCTGCGGGTCCCCAGGACGTTGGTGGAAACCGTGCGGTGCACCTCGACCTCGGCCAGTCCCGGGTCGCGCTGCGCCGCGACATGAAACACCAGATCCGGCTTGATCCCGCCGATCAGCGTCTCCATCGCCGCCTGGTCCCTGACGTCGGCCCGCAGATACTCGGCCGGGGCGTGCCGCGGCCAGTCACCGGTGACCCCGCGGCTCACGCTGACCAGACGGCCGGGACATCGCGCCGCCAGCTGGGCCATCAGCGTCGAGCCGATGCAGCCTGTCCCGCCGGTCACCAGCACGGTGGCATCACGCAGCCGGTCAGCAAGCTCCGCTTCTGGCAGGCACAGTCCGCGCTCGGCGATGGAAAGGAAGCGCGCGTGTTCCTCGGCGGCACCTTCCTTGCTCGCGATGAGCGACCGGGTCAGATCACTCAACTGCCGAAGGGTCTCCTCATCGAGCCGCCGCCGCCCCGCCGGCGCGACCGCCTTCATGGTGCCGATGATCTCCGAAACTGTTCCCACCCCACACCTCCGCCTGGCTGGCCCTATTATTTTTTCGCGTCATTACGCGTTACGGCACCACCCACCCAGGCGTTAGGTTAGCGCGCACTAACGTCTAGCACGGCCAGAAGCAATAGCGCGCCAAATTTATCCCCTACCATGACGGACATGGCCAGATAATTAGCTGCTTAGACACTTAACTCTGACATCTCACTCATCGGCTTCATTTAATGGCGGACGCCCGGGAGTGGAGCCGATTATTCCAGTGCCCGTCCGGCCTGTTGGCGGCCGTGAGCTGGGCAGGAGCGTGGAGCTAGTGTCGCGGTAGGTCACGTTCGCCCGGCCGGGCTAATCGCGGGAGTGGCGAGTCTGGCGTCAGCTCTGACCGTACCGATGTGACGGGCCGGGTGATCCTGAGTCCGGTGGCGATACCGAGGGGGCTGGTGAGGAACGATTTTCGGGGCCAACGTACCTTGCTGCGCCACTAGTCCCGTCCGCGATGGTTACGAAGCTTATGCAAAAACCGGCGGGTAATTACTATTCATCGGCCAATTACCGGAATCTTGAGAAACCTGACGGAACGTCGCGTCAGATAATGGGCGACGACTCCTCCGGGCCGGTAGAAAGGAGGTTCCGGCACACCTTTCCATGACGGAGAAGCCATAGCATCGTGACTGGGTCGTCACACCGGTCGATGATCACCGTATAGGTGGGGAATCCTGCTCGCTACTTGCCGATGAGTACTGTCTGTATGGGCCTACCGCGCTGTATGGGCTGACCGCGCTCGGTATAGGCCGCGGCCAGGGCGTCCCGCAGCGCTTCTTCCCCGAACCGCTCACCCAGCCTGGCCCGGGCCGTCGCCGCCATGCGGGCGGCGACTGCGGGGCGGTCGAGCAGGTACCGCACGGCGTCGGCCATGAGATCCGGACGCTGCGGCGGCACTAGGAGCCCCGTCTGGCCAGGAATCACGACGTCGGCGACGGCGTTCACCGCCGTGGCCACGACCGGAATCCCCGATACCATGGCTTCCACTATCACTGTCGGCAAGCCCTCGTAACGGCTCGTCAGCGCGAACACGTCGAAGGCGGGCAGGATCGCCGATACGTCGGCTCGCTCGCCGGCCAGGACCACGCGCGCGGCAGGCTGCAGGCTGGCCAGGCGACTGACGCGGGCGGCTAGCTCACCCCCGCCGACCCAGACACCGATCACGTCCGGCCGGCCGAGTTGGCGCATGGCAGCCAGGAAATCCTCCGGCGCCTTCTGGTAGGTGAGTCTCCCGACGGCGCCCACCACGATCGCGTCAGCCGGAAGACCAAGAGCCTGCCGCGCACGCGCCCTGGCCTGCGGAGCGTGCGCAGGCAGTTCTGCTCCCGGCAGGTGATCCACGGCCACGCCTATGGTCCGGACCCGGTCCGGCGCCACCAGGCCGCGCCTGACCGTCTCGACCGCGACCGCGGTCCCGACGCACAGCGCCACATCGGTGATCCGGCCCAGTCGGCGCTCGATGGCAACGTAGGCACCGCGCCTACCGCGTGATTGGAACTCATGGAACGGGAAGCCATGGTAGGTGTGAACGATCCACGGCACCGCAGCACGGCTGGCGGCCATCCGGCCAAGCACACCCGCCTTCGCCGTGTGCGTATGCACCACGTCGAAGCGGTCCCGGCCCAGCAGGGCGCCGAGCGCATGCAGCGCCCGCAGGTCGTGGCGCGGATCGATCGGCGTGCGCAGGGCGGGCTCGATGATCACCTCCAGGCCGGCCGCGGCCGCCTGATCGAGCAGGTGATTCCCGCTGCCGGTGATGATCGTGGCCTGGAACTCATTACGATCAAGCGCCTTCGCGCCGCGCAGCGCGAGCACGCCTGCGCCGCCCTCTAGCCGGGTAATGAGGGTGGCTACCCGCAACGGCCGGTCGTTCATCCGGGCGTACAGCCTGACGAGGCGACGGAATCCTCCTGCGACCAGTAACTCGGCAATGCGGCGTAGGGATTGGCCCCCGAGCCGTCCGTCACGTAGACATGCCCGCCGCGCCGGCTGGCGGCCAGCTTCAGCGCGTTCTCAAGGTCTGCGGCCGAGGTGGCGTATATCGTGTGCGCGAACTTCGACGCGGGATACTGGTCGACCCAGCTCGGCACCTGAAGGGTCTCGTACTGGGCATACGTGCCCTCGAACACCATCACCACATTACCGATTGACATATATTGCTGATCTGGGAAGTCGCCCGGGTTAAGCCAGACGGAAGATCCGGCGTCGTACTGGTGGATGTAGTTTACTATCTGCTGGTAGTAGGCCACCTGCTGCGGCTCCCCGGAAACGCGGTCGAGGAATATGTTGGTGACTCCGTACCACGCCCTGTAGTTCCTGACTTCGGCCTCGACCTGGCTGGCCGGCCGCTGACCGTCGACAGTAGATATATAACCCAAGACCGTTTCGCCGGCCGTTTGCGCCTGCTCGGCCACGGCCTGGAAATGCGCTTCCGGCGCATCTCCAGCGCCTTCGCCGGAGATGTCCAGAATGATGTCACTAGGGGTCGGCTCGCTGTCGGCCGCCTGAGTCCAGATAGCTGAAGAATAGAAATAAGCGGGAATGACCAGCTGCGGGCAGACCTTGACGGTAGTGGTCGCCGGGCTAGTGCTCTGGGCCGGGCTAGTGGTCTGGCCCGGGCTAGTGGTCTGGCTCGTCCCTCCGCAGGCTGCCGCGGCCCACACGATCGCGATCACGGCGACCACAGGCAACACCCGCCGCCACCTCCTGCGGAGGTGGCGGCGGCTTGATTCACTCGAACTTGACATATTTATTCCGGCTATCGATAGGCAGGCCGTCGTATGGGTTAGCGCCACCGCGTTCAGTAATGTAAACAGCCGCCGCGTGGCGCCGGGTGGCGAGCTGACCGGCCTCGCTGAATTTTTCTGGCGGCACCGAGTACACAACGTGGTAGAACTTCTCCGCTGGCCACGTCGTCACCCAGCGCGGTACATTGAGCTTAAGGTATGAATTCCAGGGGCCTTCGAACGTACCCAGCAGGTCAGCGTGCTCAGCATAAGCTGAGGACGGGTACGTGCCGTGGTTAAAGAATACGACCTGCGCTCCCAATTTGCGGACCCGGGCGGTTAGCGTGCCAAAGTAGGCCAGCTTGGCGGCGGTAGCCGCGACGCGATCCAGGCACACGCCGTTTACCCCGTACCAGTCCAGGTACTGCTCGAGCTCGGTCATTATCTCCCGGGCGGGGCGGTCGCCGTAGTTAGTGTCCACGTACCCGATCACCGGCACCCCGGCGCTGCGAAGGCGTTCTGTTGCTTCCTTGAAGGGGGCCTCAGGCCCGTCGCCTGGCCCGTTGGCGACGTTGAGGACCACCAGGCGAACCTGAGCCGCGTGCTCGGCCAGCCATTCCCACTGCTCGGGATGAACGGCCGGATGAAAGTAGGCAGGCACGACGAGCCGCGGCGACGGCGTGACCGGGGTGGCCGCGTCAGCCCTCGGTCGCACCACAGCTCGCCTCCCACAAGTCCGACACGGATGCCTTCAGGTCGCGGGACGGCCGCCAGCGCAGATCCTGCCGCGCCCGGGTGATATCGGCCTGCATCCATGACAAGGCGGCCGACCGCGCCGAACCGGGCGCATCTTCGGCTACGGCGGCATCGTAGCCGCTGACGGCGAGCAGTTCCATGACCAGGGCCCGGGATGCGACGCCGTGACCGCTGCCGATATTAAGGATCGGATGCGGCAGGGCGGGCGCGGTCGCCGCGGCGAAGACCGCGTCGGCGACATCCCGCGCGTCGACGAAGTCGCGAACCGCGTCCAGCGGGCCGAGCCGGACGTCGGTGCCGCCCGCGATGGCCGCGCGCAGCCGCGCGGCGGCGCGGCCGGGCAGGCCGTCCTCAGGCGCTCCGGCGCCGACCACGTTGAAGACGCGCAGCACCACCGCGTCGAGGCCGGCCATCCGGCCCACTTCGGTGAGGCGGGTTCCGGCCAGCTTGGTGGCGCCGTAGACGCTGGCCGGCCGGGCCGGAGCCGACTCGGTCACCGGGACGCCCTCCTCGGCGCGCCCGTACTCGGCGGCGGAGCCTATCTGCACCAGCCTGGCCCGGGATCGTGACTCGAGCATCGCCGTGACCAGCGCATAGACGGCCGTGATGTTGGCCGCGGCCAGCACGTCCGGGCTGCCCGCGGTAGCCCCGGCGCAGTTCACCACCACGTCGGGAGCGATGGCGCCGATGACCTCGGCGATCCGGGGCAGGCTATCCGTTGACAGGTCGAGCCGGTGGTGCGAGGGGGATGCCGCGACGGCGGACCGGCCCGCCGTCACGACCTGATGGCCTGCTGGGCCGACCTCGCGCAGCAGGTGACCGCCGAGGAAGCTGCTCGCGCCGATGATCAGGATGCGCACTCGAGCTCCCCTCGCGACCGAGGGGCTTGGTTAGCAGGAAGCATGTCCCTTAGCTCACTGGTGGTACTCGTTGGTCTTGAAACGGGCCAGGTTAGCCGGCTCACAGAACCAGTCGATCGTCTCCCGCAGGCCCTCGTCCCTGGTCAGGCGGGGCTTCCAGCCGGTGCGCTCGCGAAGCTTGGTCGCGTCGCAGACGAGCCGCATCACCTCGGATTCCTTCGGGCGCAGTCGCTGAGCGTCCTCCACGATATCCGCTTCCACGCCCATCAGCTTGGCGATGTCTTCCGCGAGCTTGCCGATGGCGATATCGTCGCCCGGCCCGCAGTTGAACACCTCGCCGAGCACCGCCGAGGCCGGGGCCTCGCCCAGCTCAATGAAGGCCTGGACGGTGTCGGTGACGTAGGAAAAGTCCCGGGTCGGGTCGAGCGCGCCGAGTTTGAGCAGGCGCGTGCCGGTCGCGAGCTGCGTGATGACCTGCGGGATGACCGCCCGGGTGGACTGCCGGGGGCCGAAGGTGTTGAACGGCCGCAGCGTTACCGCCGGGACGCCGAAGCTGAGGTGGTAGGACTCGACCAGCTTGTCGGCGGCGATCTTGGAGGCGGCGTACGGCGACTGGGCCTGCAGCGGATGCGATTCGCTGATGGGCACGGTGCGCGCCGTGCCGTAGGTCTCGCTGGTTGACGTGTGCACCATTCTCGGCGTGTGGCAGGCGCGGACGGCCTCCAGGACGTGCAAGGTGCCGATGGAGTTGTTGTCCACGAAGGACCTCGGCGCACTGTAGGAGTAGGGCACCGATCCGATCGCGGCCAGGTGATACACGACTTCCGCGCCCTCAACGACCTCACGCGCCGACGCGGGATCGCGCACATCGCCGAACACCACGTCGACGTGGTCCATGACGTCCCGGTCGAGGGTGTCGAGCCAGGCACATGAGCTCCACATGTTGTACAGCACCATCGCCCGTACCCGGCATCCGCGTTGCACCAGTGCCTCGACCAAATGGGATCCGATGAATCCCTCGGCACCGGTGACGGCTACGACATCCGTCATGGTCATTCCTCCTACATGTGGCGCGCTGATTTCGCGCGGATTCGAACGGTCCTAACTGGGCTGGCGACTAGCCGTGACGTATCGCTGCTCCCAGCGACATGAAGGCATAGCAGCCCATCACGACGAGCAGCACGGCAGGCGTCACTACCTGCACTATCATGCCCTCGTTGTGGAGAATGAGCTCGGCCGCCAAGGCGGCCGAGGCGATGAGAAGCGGGATAGCGCGGATCTGCATGGTCTGCATCAGGAGCGCGAGGAACATGGCCGCCCCCAGCATCAGGTAGGCCGCCATCTCCGGCAGGTCGGCCCAGCCCGGGTGAGCGAAGCCGATCGCGCCCGCGATGGCGGCCCCGGCGGCCATGAGCGCGGCCGTGCCGCACACATACTGCAGCAACGCGACGAACAGGCAAAGGCGCGAACGGAGCCGGAAGCCGCCCAATCCGCTCATCGTGCCAAGCAGCCGCCGGGTCCGCCGCCGGTACCACAGCA
>Ga0302325_10023584_pt1 | contig 12820 bp, 14 predicted proteins | sample Palsa_T0_2_FD_201948 | JGI IMG/M metagenome (GOLD analysis project Ga0302325, IMG submission 201948) | Peat permafrost microbial communities from Stordalen Mire near Abisko, Sweden - Palsa_T0_2 | ecosystem: Environmental > Terrestrial > Soil > Palsa > Peat permafrost | place: Sweden: Abisko... | reverse complement strand
CCCGACGACCCGTGAAGTATGAGCGCTTTATTCGGCCTATGGGATTGCGTTATAAGAAGGTATGAAAGTCTCCAAAATACCTCGGCTGCATCAGCTAACTTTGGCCAGGCAAACGTCACGCATCCTGAACTCGGCGTTACGGTGCAATTACCAATTATCAGTGTCAAGAAGAACCCCCAGAATCCTATGTATACTCAATTAGGGGTACTCACTAGAGGAACCATTATTGAAGTAAGATACATTTCGCCTCTTATTTGAATTCTTGCTCGGAAAGTCCAGATTGCGTGTGGCTCGGGGCAACCGATTCGTCAACCGTCCTTTCCTATGCAGAGACTGACTTTAATTATAGGTCAACGTTTCCGAATTGGGTCTGGTAACTTCAGGGGGTAAAGTCGTCTGGGGACGATGGGCCCAAATCACGAACAACTGCGAGAACGATGGTTGTATCAATGCTGTTTTACTGGTTTGAATATTTTATGAACCTTTGCATTAGACTTTATTGCATGGCATGGTGTTTGGCGTTGGGCATGGGACTGTGGAAAAGCAATCATTGGCTGCAGCTATCTGCTTTCTAGAGGTTCTATCATACCGACATGAGAAGAAGTCTGCAATAGATCTTTGTTTCGTTTCGATGTACTGCTCAAGTCAGAATTTTCTCCATTCCTTTGAGGCCATGGCCACAGAGACAAGGTCTTACCACATCACCTTCATTATCCTCGATCCTTCTTTGCCCGTTCTTCGTTCCCAGGATTTTCTCTCGAGGTTGAGAATGGAGTCCCCTCCGATCATAACGTAGCTAAGAGCTTATGTAATACCACAGTCTTAAGTAGGGAAAGTGATTGGCTCCATCGTTTGAACATAATCAATCCACTACGCCGCGTAACTACTTCACGCTACGTTCCCCCTAGTCCAAGGCAGCACCTCCCCTGATAAGCTTATATATCCACACCACTCCTCTTCTCCACTTCCGCATATCAAAGCGCTCCCGTGGAAAAATGTCGTTCAACTTGAACCTCTCCCCCAATGAAGAATCAGCCATTAAAATTGTCTCCCCCCTCAAATTCCACCGCCGCTTCAATCTTCCAGCAACAGACGATCATGGCCCCTTAAAGGTCTCATACTCAATAGCCGGTCCTGAAGATGGGGATGTCCCAACGATTCTGTTTATTGGAGGAATGTTCTGTACGAGGTGGTTGAATATTGTGTATGAGCATTTAGCACAGCAAGAGGGTGTGAGGATACTTTCTATTGATAGGTGAGTCTTCACTCTTCTCCAAAAATTGAAGAATCGTTAGTCACGATTTTCTTTATGACCTTTTACCTCAGCCCTCTTTTCTTCATCCTCATTCTATCACCAAAACTAATGCCCCCAAGACCCGGCATTGGCGGTTCCACCCCCGTCCCCCTTAAGGACCGCATCTCCATCTTCCTAGAAACCATTCCCCTCCTCCTTCTCCACCTGGGCATCCCACACATAAGCATCATATCCCACAGCGCCGGGACCCTCTTCGCACTAAACCTCCTCTCCACGCACCCCTCTCTCCTCTCCCCTTCACACCCATCAATAACTCTCATGTCTCCGTTTGTCCACCAATCGCACAGCTCAGTTTTCCCCCTAAGACTCGCTTCCAACCTCCCAAACCCTCTCTTGAACCACTTTGACGACATCATGGGCTTTATCTTGAATCGGGTAAAACCAACATTAGGAACTAGCTCTGGCGCCCTTTCGAGTATGGCTGGATTGTGGAAAAGTAAAGAGGGTGTGAGAGTAAGTAGAGAAGAAGAGGAGATGAGGTGTAGGGAGGGGTGTGGAATGAGTGCGGATGTGAAGAAAGAGCTGGAGAAATTGACGATGAAGTATGTGTTTGAAGAGAATACGAAGGGGGCGAATGATGAGGCGAGGCTATGTTTGAAGTCTACAGACGGGTGTGAGTGGGGAGCTTGTGAAAATTATCCAGAGTTCGTGAAAGATCTGAAGGAGAGTTGGGAGAGCAGAGTTGATGGTGGAGGAGGACAGTTGAAGGTTCGTATCATAATGCCAGAGGAAGATGCATTGATTGAGGAGAAGGGGAAGGAATATTTCAGAGAGTGCTGGACGCAAGAGAATTGTGGGAGGGGAATTGAGGTCGGTTGTGATGAGATTAAGGGTGCAGATCATGATACTATCTTGAACGCCGAGGAGGGGTTATTGGGGCCAATATTCAGGGCAGCGAAAGGGGGCGCAGAAAATTAAATTACACTTCGATGTCTCGGTGGCTGGCAGAACAAACAGAACGTGATGGATGTAGACTTTAATGTCCCGAAGCCTGGCGGAATAATGATGGTGTAAGAATATGGTCAGTCCCTCCTCGTTCTGTATCTCCAGTTTGCACAATCCTCCCCAATGTTCAATGCCTTATCAGAACATTCGGTGCATTATTTGCTTCACTCGCGGTCTTTTGCAAAAATCATCTCCTAATTCCTCTGTATCCTACGAAGATTCCTTTTCAAACTGTCCAAGTCTTGTTCATTGACCTGGCCGTGCTAGTACAATTGCTCTGCGACAGGGTTGAGCATTGTCGCAGCTTCCTGGACCCAAGGCAGTGCTGTCAAAGTGTACTCTTTCGCAAAGTTTACTTCATCTTCATGATCCGTATCACGCTCTGGTTGAACCCCTCTTCTGTCATCCACTGCAGCCAAGAGAAGCAACAGTGCTCCGCGATTTTGGTTATCACTTCTACCATCAGACAGAGACCTGCACCACTGCCGCCAATATCTGCCTGCCACCATCTTGCGCCCCCAAGTTTGGGCCACTTCCGGTGCCATCTTGGGAAACAATTTTTCATGTAAATTTGGATTGCAGTCTTTTTTCCAAGCCCTCTCCGCCCATCGCACAAAAGTTTCATTGCTGTTGCGCCCATTTTCCCACAATGGTTCAACCAGGTCCGCAAGAGATATGACGTCCCAAATCTTAAAGAACAATGGAGGGTTATATTGATCTTCGTGGTATGCTTGAATGAGCTCCTTGGTAGCCATCTTGCGATCAACGTCATTGTTGATGGGCATTCCGAGAGCGGTAGATGCCAAATTGAGCTCCGCCGGCTGAGACATTTTTTCTACGAATTCCGGAATTTTTCTAGCAAACTTTGGGGTTCCCTTCTCAACAAATTTACCAAAGTGGAAGAGTTTCTGGCAAAATATGTGTGCGGCCTGTTCAGCAATACCACCAGTACTTATCGGGCCTCGACTCTCTCGCCCACTCACTTTGCGGAACGTTGCGATATCTAGCTCTGTTTCGACATCTTTCGAATTGGAATTCCGCGATTCATGGAGTCTTGAATCTTTGGCATCTCGAACATTCAACTTTTTCGACCGGGAAGTACCGAGAGATGGAGACGGTGGATCGAAGTCATCCTCAGAAGGCTGAAAAGTAGGATCGTCGGACTTTCTCTTCCTGACAACTTTAGAGGTGTTGATGCTCACAACATTCATAAGATCAGTCAACCCTGTCATTGGTACAGGGAGACTGCGGATGTGTTTAGCGACCATATCTTTCTCCTCGCCTGTTAAGCTATGGTACTTGAGAGCTGTCTTCTGTAGAGTGTTCACAAATCTGGAGACGGCCTCGGTGCAAGTTGCAGGAGTAGCATCTCTCTGCACGGTGTTCGGTTGAGAGTATCCTCCCGAAGGTTCATCATCCCTTTTCTTGAGTGGAGGCGTCGAGATCTGCGAATCAAGATTTTGAGCAACTGGTGCAGGCGGTGCTGGATTTCGACCATCGGGCGAGGAAACGGGGGACATGTAGTTTTGTTTGGGAGTTGAGGTACTAGAATCAACTTCTTGCATAGAGACGTCGGAGCTGCCATCGCTGGCAGCAGTTGTGCTTATTGGTTGAACTGGAGATTGATCTGTAACCGGCGTTGCAGAAGTTGTTTGTGCTGGACTTGAATTCGAGATCGATGACTGGGGGATTGTTTGTGCGCTCAGTACTTGTAGTCCTAGTGGTGCCGTGTCACACAACATGCGTCGTAAGTCCATCTTTTGGATCTTGTTCGCTTGGCCGAGAGCCAGGTACGAAAATCTAGCTCCAAAATGAGTCCTGTACGATCCAATAATAGCACAAAATCGTTCTCATACCTAATTAATACGTACTTTCAAGAAACAATTTGATATCGAACGTTACCGAATGATATCGGATAGTTAAAAAGATGGAAGACGATAACAAGAAGGGATGAAACTTTAACTTGAGCGAGAACGAGGTACGCACGCAGTGAATGAGCGACACTGTGTAAACGGAGAACTGGATAGCAAAGAATCAGGAAAGTGCGACCAGGTGAAGTGTGGCAGTAGTTTTGAAGAAGAACGAAGCAGGGAAGGAAGGAATGACTTTGATGTCGCAGTACGCTCTGGAACAACTGCTACCTCTGGATGCTTAACTTTTCTATGAAAAGTGAAGTGAATCATTACTGAACGATATGAAGCCCTCAAATCTTCCAAAATGGAAGGAGAAATTAGACGAAAAGACCTTCAGCCTCAATGAATATTGCAATGTCCCATTTGTCCAAAAAGTGATCTCAGGAGCATGCAGAAAGTTCCAGTGAAGAACAGTGCATTCAGATTTATAGACTCGCAGAAAACCTTGTTCATATTTGCTCGCGCTTTTCCAAGTCAGAACCATTGTGGTTTTAGACTTGTCTACGACTTAATCCTTGGGAAGGAATGGGCACCCAGCAGATGCATTCGCTGCACTGAGGTTTGAATCTTCACCTCCATGCACCTCATTCTCCTCACCAAAGAGCTGGGAGCTAAGGTCTTTGCCAGGGACTTGGACGAGTGACGTCTTGTTCACGGTGCCATTGGCAGCGATCTGGCGGAACATTTCCATCGGATCAAACCAAGTCTCCACACTCTGAAGGCGTATTTTCTCGTCCACTTTGGCGACGGTGATACCTTGGATCTCGATCAGTCCTCCGTGAGCCTTTGCTGTGACCTTCTCTCCTTTGCTAAGTCGTTGTGAGCACATGTTACTCCTTATCCAAGACTACTTACTCGTTGAGCCCAACATAATCGTTCTTCATAGTTCCCCAATGCCGCCACTTGAAGGCAACTACGGGCGGTCCACTATAGACCTCCAAGACCTCCCACGCAAAAGTCGGCATCATGCGTTTGAAAGTCTTATGGCTTGAGGCGAAATCTGACTTCTCGGGGCTGTAGTAATCATTGGCGGAGATAATTGCGTTATAAGTCCCGACTTTGAGCATGTGCTCGGCGGATTGAGCTGGGCCGCCATTGACCGAGAACGTATAGTTGGGTCGATCGATGGTCCGCCAGTCGCTTATGTCACTCTTGAAGCTTGCCTCAACCTCCCAGTTCTTTACGAGGTTCTCGACAAGGTTTGGAAGACTTGCTGCCTCGTGACTTTTGGTTTTAGCTGGAATTGTCAGCCAGGAAGTAGAGAGAAATTTTGCTAAACAGTGTAAATGAGATAGAGAAGCGATGAGGTGTTTTGGCAGTACTTTGGATAGACATACTTTGCTCATAGACCTGCCGTGTTCGTGAATAGTCGGGTGCCCGCCCATGTCTCCAGTTGGAAGAAGTATCCTTCAAGGTAGCATTAGGATCAAGCACGTAGTCTGGCAGGCTTGGAGTCTCGGCCTGTGCGGGTTCAACTGCTGTAGCGGGCATTTTTCAAGGCCAGAAACTCCCTGTAAACGACTAAAGATATTAGAAAGGGGAAAATCAGCACAGTGTGGAATTTATGGAGTGGCTGCGAGGATGGGGCAAGGCCAGGCCCTTATTCACTGGGGTTTTGGGGCTGGTCGACGTGAGTCAGGATAGTCTCTTGAGTCCCAAGCATACGTAAGAATCGGTCCAGAGTGTCCGAAATTACTTCAGGCATGGGTAGTTGCAGATTTGCATGCGGCTTACTTAGGAAGCAGGGAGTCGATTCACGAGCAAGATTAATCCTAGCAATTCTTTGCATCATATGCAATCGGTCGGTTCGGTCGTTTCCGGACCTTGGCCGGAAGAACAAACACTTCATTATCTTTGCTAGCCATTTTTTACTCAAAATGAGTTACCCGATCTAGGGCCTAGGGGTGCTTGCAAACCGCATGAACCCGATTTTGATCCCCTCAACATTCGACCATGTATCTCGAAAAGCGATAGTGTTAAGGTTTCGTAATTTGGTCTTTGATGTATCGACCGATCTGGAGGGAAAACTGTGAAGAGATCAGGCCATTTGTAACTGCACAAAGAATACTGTGACATTGTTTGAGACGGTCGGACCGATACTTATTCGAAATATATCTGCATCGAGGTAAGTCGTTGGTGAGAAGCAACTTTAGGTGTCGAATATCTTCCTGGCACTTGTTGGCATACGAGTCGTTTACAGAGGACTGCAAAGCTCGTAGCCTCTTCCAATCGAGTTGAGTACCTCGACAGAAAGTGACAGCGCATGCTCAGACAGCTACCTGGAAAATAGCACAAAGGATGCCCATGCAGGATCTGTACAAAAGGGATGCCGTGCAGCGGAAATGCTGATTTGACCATTTAGAACTGCCAGGACCCCTCGGAACGCAGGGTTCAGGGATTGCACTACCCCAGCCCACCACAGCAGGTAAGGCTGCCTGTCCTTCGAGGCTCCATCTGTTCAAAATACGTTGCCCAGAATGGGGCTTTCCAACCTGGTAAATGGAAGAGCCCTTCCTGTCCAGTATTCATGACGTGCTTCATTAATATCTGGTGGAACCTACAAGCCCCGAAAGAGGACGTCGTCTAACTCCCTGGAAGCTTACGCTTAGTAAAAAGAAGAAGGGCTCCCTTCATCTAGTGTCTTGGTTTTGGGAGGACGAAACGCGTCCTGCCAGAACCCGCGCAGAAGAAATGCAGAGTCACAAACCTCGAATAGTCGTAACTCCATTCAGAACGTTTCCGGAAATATCTCCTCAAATCGTAAGAGGACGAGGACAACCAGTTTGTCTCCAGGCGCGTCTAATCGAATTCGGCCCTTTTTTGAGTATGATAATATAACTCGGCATGATCAGGTTCAAAATATCGGAGCTTATTCAGAGTTTGAAAAAGAGATAGTTGAGGAACTCCTCGAAAAGGAGTTTGAGCAGCTACCCTTCTTACGAGCAGAATCTTGAGCCAAGAGAGCTTGCCAACGGTCTAGTCGCGATATGTTGAATATTAGATACAAATCTGGCAGGATTCACACAAAATCAAAATATAGTCCCATTCGAAGACGTTTTTGTTTTTTCAAGCATTGCTAGAGTTGCACAATGAAATCGCGAACTCCGAACACCCTCGATGAAAACAACGACGGCTTTGCTGAGGAGAGGGGTAAAGGAAGGAGAGCTTGCAGAAAATGCAAAAGGTATTCACGGATAACTCCGGTGTCTGCAGATACTTGCAGATCATTACGAACCGTCTTGAACAGCTATGTGAGATACCTTTGCAGTCAGAAACCTAAAGAAGGGGAAACTTCGCTGTGGATCGACGCACTTGCCTCCTATCTATAAGATGCATCGCACCCGGATATATGCATGTACCTCTCAAGCCCAAGCCTGAGGTAGCAGAACGTCTCGTATTCATGGAACATGCAGTTCATGCAGTTACCGTTCAGATTCAGGTACTCGAGGAGCTTCGCAACTTTCTAAACGTGCCGAAAGAAATTTAGTTGGGCGCGGTTTTCGTTCTCAGGCACCAAGTTTTGATGCCTGAATACCTTTCAGGTACAACCTCAACCACAACCACGGACAGTGAACTTCACAATCTACCAACCAGAGCGCTTGGATCCTTGCATAGTTCTTGATCGTCTCAAGATGCTCTTTTTCAGGTTTGTGCGCTCCAAGCCAGTTCCGCTCTGCCCCTAGTGGTACATGCGCTAACTTTCACCTTCACCAAACAGCTTCTTCAAGACATTAGTCGACCACGAAGTCACCGTCGAGCTCAAGAATGACATCCAAATTCGTGGAATCTTAAAATCAGTCGATCAATACCTCAACATCAAGCTCGATGATATACAGGTGGTGGAAGAGCTCAAATATCCTCATCTGGTCAGTACACAGAGCTTTGGCGCAGTGAAAGCACAAAACCATAGTAATCCGCGGTTTGGAATGCATGCTGATTTTCTTTTTCACAGTCTTCGGTCAAGAACGTATTCATCAGAGGCAGCGTGGTTAGATATGTGCATTTGCCTGGTAGTGCGGTAGATACTGCACTTTTGGAGGACGGTTTGTTTGCCTAGCTTCTCTGTCCGTACATAAATCACTAATTTTGTGGAACAGCAACGCGGAGAGAAGCTGCGAACCAGGCGTCAAAGGCGAAGTGATATGTGATTGAGATTATTGTCCGAGTTGAAGGGGGACCATGGGGAAGAGCAAGGTGCAGAAATGCTGCCACGGTGAAGCTTAGAGGTCCCCTTGGAAGGTTAAAGAGGCGATTACCTCACCCTCTGATACCCGGTTGAAAGTGAGCATATTTAGGTTCATAACACCTCAAAGGGCTTAGAGTGGCAGGATATTACGGTTTGTCACAGAAGCCAAGCCTTCAACAACAACAACTACCTAAATAATCAAGCCTCTAGTCACCGAGATACCACCATCCAAATCATTGATGATGGATGAAAATTTACACTTATGGAGAACAAACTAGATAAGTCTTGTGCAATATGTCTTTGCCTCTCTACGAGCATGGCTATGGTCGGTTCTTAGAACGCGACTAGCGGATATGATGCTCAACAGGAGACTACGATGACTTCCATCCTTGTCATTACTAGACTACCAAGCCAAGAACACGCCTTCATCGACTGGCAGATCTCCCAGGCTGTAAAGAATTAGATTCCTCGGTACCTGAACACGTGAGCTATTTGCTGACTAATCCATCGGCTCTTATCGCCATGCTTGCATCCAACTTCGCGCCGCAATCACGAATTCCAAAAATACTACAAACACTTTATTGCACCACGAGGCACAGTCTACACCCCTTCACCACAACCCGCCCATCTATCCTGTACAAATTTACACTCTAGATGTTTTGACGAACGCTCCCATGCCAGCAGAGCACGCGAACCACGTCGGAGGCTCTTGAATGTCCCATTTCCTTCTCCTCTTTTCCACGTCATACATATCACCATCATGCCGGTAAGTTCAGCTTTTCAAGTCGAATTAGCAAGAGATATTGAGAATATGATTCAGATCAGTGATCTCTTAGCCCAGATTACTGGGGAGCCGAGTCCCACGGCGCCGACTCAGACTATACCTCCACTCCTGAAGCGCAAACCGGATGAGCAGCTCCGGAAGCCTGTAGACAAGCTGCAGAGGACCGGAACACCAGCAGGCGGCTCTTCGAGGCCACCGACACAAGTATCTACGCAAGCGGCGGCCATTACCTCACTGGCGAAGATGAAGTTGGGTCAGAACGGTCAGCCTTCTCTTCAGAGTCCTACGGCCAATTTCAAAAATGGGCAACCTACGCCACCTCCTCAGACCGAACCAGCAAAACCTCCTAAGAAGGGATCATATGCAGAGATTATGGCGCGAGGCAAAGCAGCACAGGCAACGCTAGGACAGGTCGGCAAGATTCAGCATAAAAAGATTGAGAAGCTACCTAGCAAGCGAGAACGGGAAGAAATGAAGGCAACGAAAGTACACAATCTGCAGAAGAACCTAGGCCCGAATGGCAAATTCCGAGCGGCTGGTAAGCAACTGTTGAAGGATGAACGGACCGGCGCTGGGAACAGCGAGCGGAAGGTTTCGAATGGGAAGGTTGGCACCGTTGGCACCGGGAAGAAGTCTGCGGATGCTGCGGCTGAGAGGAAAATCAAGAAAGCCGCAATTGCAACAACGGGTTATACTGGAACAGCACGACCTAAACCCGGCGCAAAGGTTTCTCGGCCATCTACGACTGGCTCTTCTCGTTATGACCGAGGCCCGGACAGGGGCCGCGATGGTCGGTATGGTACCTCTTCCAAAGGATACTCCTACCACAGTGAGGAGGAGGATGAAGACGAAGAAGAGGAAGAAGTAGAAGATTATGCTTCCGATGTCTCATCCGATATGGAAGCTGCTGCCTTTGAGGTTGACGAAGAGGAAGAGGAAGCTGCCCGTATTGCCCGCCGTGAGGACGCCGAAGCATTGGCTGAGGAGAATCGCCATAAGCGGGAGAAAGAGGAAAAGCGCAGAAGACTGATGGCTCTGGCTAAATCTCGACGATAATGGCACCTAGGAAGTACGACATAGCGATGCTTAGATGGCGAAACGCTGGATAGGAGGTGATTTTGCATTGCTCCATTAGACGAGGGAACATTTTCTATTGCCACGCAGTGCTTGTTTGTTATTAGCGATATGGAGTTAAAGGGGCCACCAGCATTGAAGGCGTCTTCATTGCAACTGTGAACTGTTTTGGTAGCATTCGAGAAATATATATTATCCATTGATCATGAATGCAAGGGCACCAGTCGCCACATTGCTAACATTTGCGTTTGTGCATCCAAATACGGGAAGTTTCTCGAATACCTCTCAGGACTTACTTCTTATCATTTTAACAGCATGTTCTGGGAATTTTTAATGTCTAGTTTTAAAGGGACCCGTCATAATTCGTTTGCAGAGCATGGCAACAAACATCTCTCCCGCTATGCACAGAAAGTGCTCTCCGGCCAAAACCTAGCAAGTCTACCAGCCTCTTCAAGTCCTACTGCTGTCTCCTCACTCGCCCGATCTTCCAAACACCGCTCGGAAGCCTTGATCCGATGTCTTTCAATTTTCTATGCCATGCACCTGGCTGGTGTCACGTTTGAGTGAGTCTCAGTGTGAGCAAGATATTGATCGTCAAAGGAGCAGGCTCCATTGTGTTGTTGAGTTGGATAACCTGGACTTGCCTCGGAATTTTTTGAGAAATTGAGTTTGTGGCCATGTTCACTGTCACTGAACTTGTCGTTGGGTGGAAATGCGTGAACGAGGCCGCTGAAGAAGCACCTACTCATAGCATTTTGACGATGCCCGATGCCCATTCGGGCCATTCTGTGGTTGACCAGCTTTTTCAAAGGTCTCTCTAATTCAATGATTGTATATTTCTGGTAGCGAATAACATGTCTCTTGACCTGGGTTTCACGCGTGTGATTCTCTGCCCACAGAGTAAAATCTTTTGCAATCAAAATCTTGTTTTCAGTACAACAGTCTGTAAACTTTGTGTCCAAACTCAAAAGACAGGAGTGAAGCATGAATCTCCTGAAGTCAACAACACCCTTTGCCACTAAGCAAGGCGTTAAATTTTTTTCAAGCCTATTGCAACCTCATTATCCAAAATAGCAAAAGAAATCCTTTGGAACATAGAGACTTCTGCTGATAGAAAACAGTCTTCAGGTAGTTTTCAGAGTAGGCATCTGCCTTGCTCAGGCCAAGAGGAAGTCTTTTCTGGAAGACATAATTGGGAAATATCTCTTTTAGCTCTCACATGTCTCAACTGTAGCCACGATTACCCCCAATATCATTTGGTCAAGGCGATGATCTGGTCGCTCTCGGCTTTTGGATCTGGTTAGCCATGGTGGGAAGTAAGCGCAGCACTTGAATAGTGGGAAACAATAACTCTATTTTATTGATGGGTGCCGCTCAAGGGAATTTGGCTGCATGGGTAGTCCCAAAATAAAACGGCGCTCAATCATAAAAATTGCAACTAGTTCCTCTCCTATTGCCGTACTGTTAGTACCAAGAGTACGACCTGCAAATCGACAAAACACAAATAAACCTGTACTTCTGGAACACTTCCGAGCTAGCACGCACTTTTCCTCCCAACGAGGTGTAGTCAATCAGAATCTCCTCTCCCTTCTTGATATCCCGTCTAGCTGCCAATTGGCCAGTTGTCCAATCATTCTGCCTGTCCTGGGTGCCAAGTATAGCATTCGATCCATTACAAGAATGGTTGACTCGGCAAATATCTCGGTACAAAGCAGTACAATGGTAGTAGTCCGGATGGTAAGCTTCTAAGCCGTACTTTCGCATAACTTTCAAGATGAAGGGCTCCTCGCCGTCGAATGGCTCCAAACTTTCGATGAATTGCATGTCTTCGTCACCAACGAAATACTCAAGCTGATGCTTAAGAGTTTGGATCATTTCTTGATAGTAAGGGTCGTCTTCGTGCGCGGGCGTATGAACATCAAAGCAAAGTAATCGGACAAGAGATTCTTCTTCGACTATAATATCACCATCTAGGATATCTTTCGTTGCAAACATGCCCTTCCCGCCATGTGTGCTATCCCGGATTTCGTATGACTTGTTTGCTGGAAGTCGTCAGTTTTCGTTCCACCAAGGACAATGTTCCAGGGTTAGCTAAACATGCTCTGGACAGCTGAACAGTTTCTTAACTGTGTTCGTACATTGATTCATTTCAGCTGGGAATGCTGACTGACCTTGAGTTGATGTAACATCTACAGGTTGATCATTTCCGTTAATACTGCTGACCGGGCTCTCGGAGATCAATCTACCGATGGAAACTGATCCGATCGACTCGGGAGAAATTGGATCTGGAAGCTCATTGCGGTTGAGTGCTTGGTTGTTCATCATCTGTGCGAATTGCCGGCGGAAATCTATACCCTCCTCATCAAGGTCAGCCTTCGTCCAATCACAAATAGGTTTCGTCTTGTAAGCTGGAGCATTCATTGTATCCATCGGGCTTGGTACATTCCGGGTCTGCCCGTGATGGAGCCCTGGGTATTCTCTCCAAGATCCTCCGAGAGAGCAAAGGACCTGGAACTTCTGCTTTATCTCTTTGGGCTATCGGTGATGTGCAAATGATCCGAGCTTCTTGTGCAACACCTGTAAACGTATAGAGTCCATCATCG
>Ga0302325_10023583_pt1 | contig 12820 bp, 15 predicted proteins | sample Palsa_T0_2_FD_201948 | JGI IMG/M metagenome (GOLD analysis project Ga0302325, IMG submission 201948) | Peat permafrost microbial communities from Stordalen Mire near Abisko, Sweden - Palsa_T0_2 | ecosystem: Environmental > Terrestrial > Soil > Palsa > Peat permafrost | place: Sweden: Abisko... | reverse complement strand
TCCGCCCAGTACGCCGTGGACAACGACGTTGCTCAGGTGATCAGCATGAGCTACGGAGACTGTGAAATGTTGGATCTGGTAGACCTTCCGAGCTTCCAGCAGCTGGTGCAGCAGGCGAATTCGGAAGGAATCACCTGGCTGGCGGCAGCCGGCGACCAGGGAGCGACGGATTGCGATGCCGGCGCCACGGTGGCTGAAAACGGTCTGGCTGTCGATGAACCCGGTTCAATCCCCGAAGTGACATCCATGGGTGGTACTTCGGTGAGTACTTCGTCCTCCTATTGGAACAGCGGCAATTCCTCCACCGAACAGTCGGCAAAAGGGTATATCCCGGAGATCGCATGGAACGAATCGAACCAGGCCGGCCAAATTCTAGGCACCGGCGGCGGCGCGAGCACATACTTTCCGCAGCCTTCCTGGCAGACCAGCGCCGGCGTACCGAGTGATGGATGGCGTCACGTGCCGGATATATCGTTCAACACGAGCGTATACGGTGTTCCCTACTACGTTTTCTGCAGCGCCTGCTCAGACTCCCAAGGAGGCGTTGAGTATGTCGGCGGCACTTCCGCCGCCACACCAACAATGGCTGGGGTGGTAGCGCTGCTCAATCAGTACCTCAAGACCAGTGGTTTGGGAAATATCAACCCGACGCTGTACAACCTGTTTAAGACCGCTCCCAGCGCGTTTCACAATAACATCACGGGCAACAATATCGAGGCCTGCGCGTACGGCTCGCCCGAATGCAGTAACGGCCAGGAGGGATACAGCATTTCGGGGTCCGGCTATAGTTCGGTGGTCGGCTTCGGCTCGGTGGACGTGACCAAGCTGATCCAAAGCTGGAGCACCGCGACGCTCACCGGACCGGTCGTGGTGGCTTCTCTCGATCAGAATCCGGTGTACCAAGGCAACTCCGAGAACTGCGGAAATGCGAGCACCTGGAATTTCTTAGTGACGCTCGCCGACGAGGCCGGTCCCGCTACGTCGGTAACGGGCTTCAAGATCAATGGCACGGACTACTCCTCGCAAATCGGCTCCATCTTCGGCGGGTCGGCCATTGGCGCAGGGCAATCCATCTCCGGCTGCATGGCTCTGAGTTCGGTGAGCGCGCCGACTAATGAGGCCTTCAGTTTTTCGGGTCCGAACTGGTCGACAGCGATTACCATCTCGTTCCAGGGTCCGCAGACACAACTTGCGGTAGGTGGCGCCACCAATGCGGCGAGCTACGCCCAGACATACGCTCCAGGCATGATCATGGCGGTGTTCGGCACCGGGTTAGGCACTCTCTCGCAAGCCTCGGCGACCATCCCGCTGCCTACCATGATGGGCGGGTTCGAGGCCATAATGTGCCCGGTAAATTGCAACACCGCGACGACATCTTGGCTGGTTCCCCTCTATTATGTCGGTCCCAATCAGGTGAACATCCAGATTCCCTATGAAGCTTCGGGAGCAGTGGATCTGAATTTGGGCAACCCATACCAGCTGACCGATTACTTCTTCACGGTGTCGCCTATCGCGCCGGGCATCTTCACTTTCCTCGACGGCACCAATGACACAAACCCGAACCGAACCGCCAGCCCCGGCCAGACCACCTTCCTGTACATCACGGGTGAAGGCCAAGTCACACCGAGCCTGGCAGACGGTACCTCGCCGGCGGCGGATACTCCGTTGGCGCAACTGCCGCGGCCGACGGAGGCTGTTACGGTGACGGTGGGCGGGATCGCGTCCCCGCAAATAACGTTCGTCGGTATCCCCAGTGGGTTGGTGGGCGTGACGCAGGTCAATTTCGTGGTCCCGTCGAATGTGCCATCCGGCCGCCAGCCGGTTGTGGTGACGGTCGGAACGGTGTCGACGCCAGCGGCGTACATCACGATTCAGTAAGCAGGCGGATCTGTTACAGAGCCGCGCGCGTGAGCAAGCGGTTGCGGTGACCGACTCCCTCACGGTCGCGGCTCGGTAAGAGGCTCTACAACTTCAACCGGCCGGAGCCTTGCCCGCGAAAGCGAGGCTCATCGACCGCTTTGCGGAGGTCCAGCACCAGCTTCATGACCAGTGTCTCGATCTGGTCGCGGATCTTGCAGTGGTCTTCATATTTCAGGTAGACCGGATCCTCGACATCCCACTCAATGATTTTGGCCCCCGGCACTTCGTCGGGCATGATCTCCGATCCGCTCATATTTACGACCAGATCGAATTGCGCACGCCCCAAGTTTCGGATGGCTTTCGGAAAATGATCGCGCAGGTCGATTCCCTTTTCGGACATGGCGGCCTTAGTGTCGCGAGCCACGCTCATGGCTGGCGACAAACCTGCGCTGGCGGCGATCAGCACATCGCCGCCATAAGTACGGGCAAATCCTTCCGCCATCTGACTGCGGCAGGCGTTTCCGATGCAGACAAACAAAACCCGTTTCACAGTTTCTCCAGAAACAGCGAGTGTACCCGCGGGTCGGAAGTCAGCTCGGGGTGAAACGTGGCCGCCAGGTGCCGGCCTTCTTCGACCAGCACAGGGTCGCCCTTATACCGGATGAGCACGCGGGCGGATGGCCCCACGCGGCGGATAATGGGGGCGCGGATAAAGACGGCTTCCAGTTTGCCCGGTGCAGTTCGGCGCTCGAACTCCGGCTCGGCGTCGATTTCGGTCACCCGGCTGTCGATCTGCCGGCCGTAAGCATTCCGCTCCACCCCGATATCCATCAGCCGAAAGCTCTGCTGCGGCGGGTTCGATACCTCATCGGCCATCAGGATGGCGCCGGCGCAGGTGCCGAATACCGGCTTCTTCGAACCGAACTCCCGGAGCGCGTCGAACAGGCCGGGCTCATACCCCATCAGTTTGAGCATGGTGGTGCTTTCGCCGCCGGGAATCACCAGTCCGTCGAGCGACTCGAATTGCGAGGGCTCGCGCACGAAGACCGGTTCGGCGCCGGCGCGCTCCAGTGCCGCGCCGTGCGCCGCGAAATCCCCTTGCAGGGAAAGCACCCCGACCCTCTTCATTACCAGCCTCGCGTCTGCATCAATTCCGATTCGGGCATTTTGGAGATATCGAGACCCGGCATGGCTTCGCCCAGCGAGCGGCTGGCTTCGAGGAGCGCCTCGGGATTATTGAAGTTCTTGGCGGCTTTCACGATGGCGTTGGCGCGCGCCGACGGGTCCTGGGATTTGAAAATGCCAGAGCCGACGAATACCGCCTCGGCGCCGAGCTGCATCACCAGCGCGGCATCGGCGGGGGTGGCGATGCCGCCAGCCGAGAAATTGGGAGTCGGCAGCTTGCCGTTCGCCGCGACCCATTCCACCAGTTCCAGCGGCGCCTGCAGATTCTTCGCCTGGTGCACCAACTCTTCTTTGCCGAGGACCGTGAGCTGCTTCATTTCCTTCACGATGGTGCGGATGTGGCGCACCGCTTCGACGATGTTGCCGGAACCGGCTTCGCCTTTTGTGCGGATCATGGCCGCGCCTTCGGCGATCCGCCGCAGGGCTTCGCCCAGGTTGCGCGCGCCGCAAACGAACGGCACTTTAAAATCGACCTTATCGATGTGGTTCTCTTCGTCGGCGGGGGTGAGGACTTCGCTTTCGTCGATGTAATCGACGCCCAGCGATTCCAGAATCCGGGCCTCCATGAAGTGTCCTATGCGCGCTTTGGCCATCACCGGAATGGTGACGGTATTCATGATGGCCTCAATGATGGAGATGTTGGCCATGCGGGCCACGCCGCCGTCTTTGCGGATGTCCGACGGGACGCGCTCCAGCGCCATCACCGCCGACGCGCCGGAATCTTCCGCTATCTTGGCCTGCTCGACGTTGGTGACGTCCATGATGACGCCCCCTTTCAACATCTCCGCCAGACCGACCTTTACGCGAAACTGCTCACTCGAAAATTGAAACATGAAGTTCTCCTGAAAACGTTATTGGCCACGGATGCACACAGATAACAAGACTTTATCCGTGTCCATCTGTGTCCATCCGTGGCTCATAATTCTTAAACCAGTGCCGACGAAGGCTCGACTCTCCGCGACGCGTTGCCGAGTTCCTCCGCCACGATTCTTCCCAAAACAGCGAGGCCGTTGCGGATCTGCTCCGGCTCCAACCCCGCGAAACTGAGGCGCAATGCGCTTGCATCCAGGCGCGAGACGGCGAAATAGCGTCCCGGAAGATAAGCCACGCCTTCCTTTTGCGCGCGCGGGAGCAGTTCTCCGGCATCCAGCGGCTCGGGCAAACGAACCCAAAGGTTCATGCCGCCTTGCGGCTGCGTGTAACGCGTTCCGGCGGGCAAATAGCGGCGGCAGGAATCGAGCGTGGCGGCGAGCCGCGCTGCCCCAGCTTGCCGGATGCGCGCGCTGTGCGCTTCCAGGCGGCCCGACTGCGCGAAATCCAGAAGCACCGCCTGTGAAAGCTGGTCGGTATGCAGATCGGCCGATTCCTTGGCTTGGCGTAGGCGGTCGAGCAGGGGTTTCGGTCCCACCACCCAGCCCACGCGCAGTCCGGGGAAGCTCACTTTCGAAAAGCTGCGCAGCAGTACGGTGCCGCCGTGCTCGTCCAACTGCTTCAATGCCGGCAAGGGCTCGCCCTGATAGCGCAACTCGCCGTAAGCGTCGTTCTCCACTACCGGGACGCGAGCGGCGCGGGCTGCGTCGAGCAGCGCGCGGCGCGCCGGCAATGAGAGCGTCGCGCCGGTGGGATTCTGGAAATTCGAGGTTACCACCAGAAAGCGCGGCCGTTCCCGTTCGAGGACCCGCTCCAGGTGCACGGTGTCCATGCCGTCGGCGCCCACGGGGATTCCGATCAACTGGACGCCGAGGCCGGTGAGCAGATTCTTGAGGCCGGGGTAAACCGGGTCTTCCACCGCCACGGTATCTCCCGGGCGGAGCAGCACGCGGCCAATGAGATCGAGGGCCTGTTGACAGCCGTTGGTGATGAGCAGGTCGTCGCCGGGGCGGGCGAGCGACTGCCGGCGCGCTTCGTCCATGAGGTGCCGGCGCAGCGGTTCGTACCCGCTAGGCGAACCAAGCTGAAGAATCGAACCCAAATCCGGACGGGATAAGACAGCCTGGCAACTGGCGCGGAAGTCGTCCAATGGAAAGAGCTCGCGCGATGGCCGGGACATCACGAAGCTGGCGATCTCGTTGGCAAATGGGCCAGCAGGTCCCGCGGGCGAGGCATCGGCGCGGTCGAGGAGGGAACCCCAGTCGACGCCGCCGGCCGATGGCTCCGTTCCGCCGGTGACGAAACTGCCGCGCCCTACCTGGCCGGTAATCAGGCCATCGGTTTCCAGGGCGTCATAAGCCGCGGAAACGGTAGTACGGTTCAGTCCAAGCAGGCCAGCCAGTTCGCGAGTGGCTGGGAGCCGCTCGCCCCGCCCCAACTCTCCGGTACGAATCCGAAGCGCAATGTGCTCGTATAGTTGGCGATATAGGGGGATTTCGGACTCATGACTGAGATTCGGAGCGAAATCCGCCGCTTGAGCCGAGCGCATCATCCATACCATACCATATTGGACTGCTCAGGGAGTATCTTCTTCCTCTTCGGGTGGCTCGAAGCCGTCCAGGAGATCGGGGTCCTTGGCGAACCGCTTGAGCACCTTCAGGATTTCGCCGCTGCGGAAACCGGCCCGCACCAGCCGTTGGTAAGCCGCGCCCAGATCTTTTCGGTCGGCGAAGAGACCCTCGCGGTTGGCTGTCCGATACTTGCGCCGCACCCACTCCTCGATGAGTGCGACTTCGTCGACGTCGCGATAGACTTTCTCGACGGTGTCTTCGGCCAGGGCGGCCGCCACGCGATGCTGGCGCAGATCGCGAATGACGCGAGTGCGGCCGAACCTATCGCCGGAAAGGCGCGACGCGGCGTAGCTTTCGGCATAGCGCTGGTCATTGAGGTAGCCGCTTTGTTTGAGACGAGAAAGCACGTCGTCGACATCTTCGACGCGTTCGGCGCGCCGACGTAGTTTTTCTCGCAGTTCACCGCTGGACTGGGCGCGTCCGGCGAGCACTTTGAGTGCGTACTCCCACAGTGACGCGGCGTTGAGGGGCTGTGGCGGACGTTGTTTCATACTTATGCGGAGTATACTGTAGGTGGGTCGTACGGGTTCTACTTCTTTCTGATTTTCGAGTCGTTCCTATTGGAGGCACACATGGACAAAAACGGACTTTCCAGTTTCTTGCTCGGACTCGGCGTGGGTGTTGGCATCGGTATGCTTTTCGCCCCGAAATCCGGCCAGGAAACCCGCGAGATTATCAAGAACAAAGCCGGCGAGGGCAGCGATTACCTGAAGCAGCGCGCCAACGAGAGTACCGATTACTTGAAGCAGCGCAGCGCCGACATCAAGCAGACCGCCAGCGAGTGGGTGGACAAAGGCAAGGAAGCTCTGGGACGCCAAAAAGATACCATCGCGGACGCTGTCGAAGCCGGACGCCAAGCCTATCGAGACACAGTGAACGCAACCCAGCAAACCTAGGAGCACTTGAATGTCTGACGATGTCTTTCGACTGGTAATATCGGCTGCGGTCGTGCTGGCTTGCATCGCCTTCGTGGTGCAGGCCGGCATTGTGATCGCCTTCTACAAATCGGTTCGAAAGATGCAGGAGAAGGTGGAGCAGATCGGCGCCAAAGTCGAGGGATTGGCCGCCAAGATAGAGCCGGTAGTAGAGAAGGTGGGGCCGGTACTCGACAAAGCCGCGCCGGTAGTGGAGCGCCTCGGTCCCCTGGTGGAGAGCGTGACCCAAAGCCTGGAACGCATGAAACCTGTGATAGACCGGACGGTGGAGGTCATCGGCAAGATTGGTACGGTGGTAGACGACGCGAGGCCGATTCTGGACGATGCCCGCAAAATGGTTGCCAATGCCGGCCTCATTGTGGCAGAGGCTCGCCCGCAGATTACCCAATTCTCCGACGAAGCGGTGGGAGCGGCCCGCTCCGCACGCGAGCAGGTGGAACGGCTCGGCGACGTTCTGACCGATGCCAGCAATCGAGCTCATGCCCGCCTGGAGCAGATCGACAGCTCCTTGGAACATACCGTCGGGCAGGTGGGACAGGTTGGCGACGCCATGAAACGGGCCGTTTTGCGGCCGGTGCGGGAAGCCAACGGAGTCGCTGCCGGTATATCGGCGGCGGTTTCGACTTTGGTGCACCGGAAGTCTTCTCCGGACGGAGTGACGCAAGACGAAGAGATGTTTATTTAGTCAGTGACTCCTTTACCGCAGAGACGCTGAGGAAAACAGCGTCTAAGTCAAACCCGGAGAGCCTGAGGTGGCAGAGGCCGCTGAGACGCAGGTTCTCGGGTCTGACATGGAATTTGGGCTGAACCCATTTTCGGGGCGGCAGGCGAGTTTCACTCGCCGTGGCAAGCTGAAGCATGCCCCACATCGGACCGCAGAGAGACTTTTTGTGGGACATGCTTTAGCTTGTCCTGCGGCGAGTTCAGAAGCTCTTCTCTGCGGTGATTAAGTGAGTCGTTTGACTGCTTCAGGCGGCGCTTCATTCAGCATCTGGCGAACGGGTTTCCGACTCACCGGATGCCGGAGATCAGGAGCCAAGTCCGCCAGTGGCGCCAGGACGAATCGCCGCTCGTGCATGCGGGGGTGCGGGATCTCAAGGCGCGGCGTTCGGACAACCGCAGTCCCATACAACAAGATATCGATATCGATGGTCCGAGGACCGTTAGCAATGGTGCGCACGCGTCCGAGCGCACGTTCAATCTTACCGATGCGAGTCAACAACTGCATGGGGAATAGCGCGGTCTCGGCTTCGACGACCATGTTCAGGAACCAGCGCTGCGCGGCGTAGTCTACGGGCTCGGTCTCATAGATCGGCGACTCCCGCAGCACTTCGATTCCGGTGGAAGACATGTTTTCGATGGCGGCGCGCAAGTTACTCTCGCGGTCGCCGATGTTAGAGCCGAGCGCTAAGTAGACGGTCTTCACTCAGAATAGACCGGGCTGGGCGTCCGTCTCGGACTTGCGGGACACGTTGAAGTAATCGAAGGCCAGGCCCGTGGCCATGCGGCCGCGCGGCGTGCGATTGAGGAAACCGAGCTGGATCAAATAAGGCTCGTAGACCTCCTCGATCGTGTCCGCTTCTTCGGAAATTGACGCCGCGATGGTGTTCACGCCTACTGGGCCGCCGCGATATTTCTCGAGGATGGTCAGCATGATTTTGCGATCGGTCTCATCGAGGCCGTGACGGTCGACGTCGAGCAGGTTCAGCATGGTTTGCGCCACTGTCTGCGTGATACGGCCGTCAGCCCGCACTTGGGCGTAGTCGCGGACGCGCCGCAGCAAACGGTTGGCTATGCGCGGAGTGCCCCGGCAGCGGCGCGCCAATTCGGCGGTCGCGCCATCGTCGATCTCCACGTTCAGCAGGCGCGCCGAACGTCTGACGATAGTTCGCAATTCCTCCTCGCCGTACGGCTCCAGGCGCAACGGCAGGCCGAAACGTCCGCGCAACGGGGCGCTCACCAGGCCCTGCCGTGTAGTGGCGCCGACGGCTGTAAATCTCGGCATTGGCAGCGGGTGGGTGCGGGCGCCCGGACCTACGCCCACCACGATATCGACGCGAAAGTCTTCGAGCACCGAGTACAACATCTCTTCCACATCGGGAAGCAGACGGTGGATTTCGTCGATGAAGAAAACCTGGTGAAGGCGGATATTGGCGAGAATGCCGGTGAGGTCGACTTTTTTCTGCAATACGGGCGCAGACGTGCCAGTGAAAGTAACCTGCAACTCCTCGGCGATGATGGCCGCCAGAGTGGTTTTGCCGAGGCCGGGAGGACCGTAGAGCAGTACATGGTCCATCGCCTCGCCGCGTTTCTTCGCGGCTTCAATCGCAATGGCGAGATTCTCTTTCAGCTTGGCTTGCCCGGTGAAATCGGCCAGGCTGCGAGGGCGAAGACCGGCTTCGTACTGCGCATCTTCGGGCTGGAGTTTGCCGGAGACCAGGTCGGACATCCGTTACCAGCTTAACGTACCAACTCCAGTGCCCGGCGGAACAGCGGCTCGAATTCCAGCATGCCGCCGCCTCCCGCTTTAGCCTTGCGCACCGCGGCCTCCGCCTGGGGCCGGGCGCAGCCCAGATTGAGCAGTGCGGAGAGAACATCCTGATCGAGAGGGGAGAGAGAATCGGCAGTGGGAGGGGAATCCGGCTCGGCACCGCTTACGGCGGGCAGCTTATCGCGCAGTTCCAGCACCATGCGTTCGGCTGTCTTTTTGCCGATGCCGGGAATGCGCACCAGGCGATCGATTTCGCCGCGGCGAATGTGGTTGATCAAATCGGCAGCCGCGAGACCGGAAAGAATTTTAATGGCCAGCGTTGGACCGATGCCGCTGACGCCGATGAGCTTCTCAAACAGCGCCTTTTCATCCTGCGAGAGGAATCCATAAAGTGCTAACGCATCCTCCCGAACGTGTGTATGAATGCGCAGCCGGACCTGACCCCCCACATCCGGAAGGTGAGTATAAGTGGAAACCGGGATGGCGACGTCGTAGCCGACTCCCCCGGTTTCCACAATAGCTTGATTAGGATGCTTCTCCAGCAGAACCCCGGACAGATGCGCGATCATCAGTACGTATTGTAACGGGGTCTGGAAGAGGCGCGGAACGAGTAGAATTACTCGCCGAACTTAAGCTCTTGGGTGGTGCCGCTGAGATCGATCGCTTCGATTACGGTCGCCTCGCCCTGCTTCGTGGTCCGCACTTCGGTGGAATCGTACTTCTTGGCGGCTCCAGTGTTCACCTTTACGGGCACCGTGAATTTCTTGCCGTTCTCCGAAGTGAACATTGCCTGGTTATTGTCAAGCTTTACCGTGTAACTGCCGGCAGGCAGTGTGACATTCCCGGCTTTGGTGTTGTTATCAATGACGATATCCCAACTCTTGGCGCTTCCGATCGCAACGAGCGAGAGCAACAGAGCTCCAGTGGCAAACATGGTCTTCATTTTCATGGGTAAGTAAATCTCCTAATGATATAGACGATCTTGATTGGGGAAGGTTACCTGGCCCGTTCGGGCCTCTTTGCGCTTACATTTCATTACAATAGCGTTTTGGCAAGACGACGATTCTTCGTAAATGCGATTCGCGGGGGGACCGCCGAACTGGCCGGGGAAGATGCCCGCCATCTCACGCGCGTTCTCCGCGTCGAACCGGGCCAGCGGTTCGAGATCTCCGATAACCGGGCGGTCTGGCTAGCCGAAGTGACGGAAGCACGCGGCGACCGGGTAATCTTCCGCACCATCGAGCCTCTGGACTCGCCGGCGTTTCCAGTGCACATCACGCTGGTGGCGGCCATCGTGAAGTTCGACCGCTTCGAGTGGATGATCGAGAAGGCCACCGAACTCGGGGTGGAGCGCATTCTTCCCGTGGAAGCCGCGCGCACCGAAAAAGGCCTCTTCGAAGCAGCGCGCAAACGCGCGGAACGTTGGGGGCGCATCGCGCGCGAGAGCAGCCAGCAATCGCGGCGCACACGTGTTCCCGAGATCCTGCCGGCGATCCGTTTCGACGCGTGCCTTGCGACACCGGCCGCTTACCGTTACTTTCTCGACGAGTTGGGCGCGCCGCCGTTGCTGGGCTTGTTGCCGCTGAATCGGATCGTCACGGACGAAGTTGCGGTGATGCTCGGGCCGGAAGGCGGGTGGACGGAGGATGAGCGGCAAGCGGCCGTGGCTGGCGGATGGCTGCAGGCTTCGCTGGGGCCGCTGATTTTACGTGCGGAAACCGCCGCGGCGGCGGCACTGGCCGTAGTTGGCAGCGCATGGATGGCCGCGAACTCACTACAATGAAGGATTGAGAATTAGGGGCTGGGTTTGAGTCAATCCTTCGACGTAGTCGTATTTCTCATTTTCATTCCGATACAGTGGCGGATCACGATACTCTGGCTGCGCGCGGCCGAGCGGCTCTCGGCAGGCCGGGCTACCGCTCTGAAGTGGGCCGTGCTCGCCCTGAACACGCTGGTGGCGTTCGGATGGGCTCTCGATTTTATCCCCGGGGAGGGTGGGCGGCGCGGTCCCTTCACCTTCTTGGTGGGGACATGCACAACTGCGTATAGCTTCACGGCCATCGCGCTGCTCGCTCTATACACGGTACTTCACTTTTTGCGAAAGTGGACCGGGGCGGAATTTAACCCGGGGCGGCGGCGAGTAATCAACGCTGCCGGCAACCTGGCGCTGGCAGCGCCTTTCGCCGCCTTGGCGTACGGATCTTTGATCGAGCGGCTCGACTTCCACGTCCGCGAGGTCGATGTGCCGATACCGGGACTGCCGGACGATCTGGACGGCTTGCGCGTGCTACAAATCAGCGACATTCACTTGAGTCCATTCCTCAGCGAGGCGCAACTGGCGCGCGTGATCGATGCCGCCAACGATTTGAAGCCAAACCTGACGGTGGTCACAGGCGACTTGATTTCCTCGCGCGGCGATCCGCTGGATGCCTGCATCAAGCAACTGGCGCGCCTGAAGTCCGATGCCGGAATATTGGGCTGCCTGGGGAATCACGAACGCGCCTCTGGGGCGGAGGATTACGCCACTGCCGCGGCAGCCCGCGTGGGCATTCCGTTTTTGCGCAGCCAGGCGCAGCAGCTTCGCTTCGGCAATGCGACGCTGAACATTGCCGGGGTGGACTATCAGCCGCTAAACCAAAAGTCCACTTATCTGCGTGGGGCCGAGCACCTGATCCTGCCGGGCGCGACCAACCTCTTGCTGTCGCACAATCCCGACGTTTTCCCGGTCGCCGCGCGACAGGGCTATAATCTCATGCTGGCGGGTCATACGCATGGCGGGCAGGTATCGGTGGAAATTTTCGACGAAGCAATCACTCCGGTTCGTTTCTTCACTCATTACGTCTACGGACTCTACCGGCAGGGCCCGGCGTCGGCTTATGTGACCCGCGGCATCGGTACCATCGGCATTCCGGCGCGTATCGGCGCGCCTCCCGAGATTTCCCTTCTCCGATTGAGAAAGGTTTAACACCGACCCCGTGCGCTATCTCATCGTCAGCGATCTCCATGCCAATTGGGAAGCCCTTCAAGCCGTGATTCGGGAGACCGAAGGCACATACGACAAGGCTGTGTGCTGTGGCGATCTGGTGGGATATGCCGCCGATCCGAACCTGGTGGTGGACTGGGTGCGGGACCATTGCGAGGTAGTGGTGCGCGGCAATCACGACCGAGCGTGCACCGGCCTCGACGATCTGCAGTGGTTCAACCCGGTGGCACGCGAGGCCGCCTTGTGGACGCTGGAGCATCTCACCAAGGCGAACATCGAATACACAGCGCTATTGTCGAAAGGCCCCGTGCTGCTGGACGATTTCGAAGTGGTGCACGGCTCGCCGTATGACGAAGACGAGTATGTGCTGGCTGTCGGCGAGGCTGGGCAGGCCTTCAGTTACCTGGAGAATCGCCTGGCATTTTTCGGGCACACCCATGTTCAGGGGGGATTCATCTGGAACCATTCGCGGGTGGAGACCATTGGACGCGTTTCGGCTCGCAATGGCAGTGAGACGCTGGATATCGACCCGGATTGCGTGTACCTGATCAATCCCGGGTCGGTGGGACAACCTCGCGATGGCGACCCGCGCGCGGCGTTCGTGACGTATGACTCGGATGTGCACGCGGTGACCTATCATCGGATACCGTACGATGTGGAGACGGCGCAGAAGAAGATTCGCGACGCGGGGCTGCCGGCGATTCTGGCGGACCGTTTGATGGTTGGCCGGTGAGGAAGGATATTCACCGGAGAGACGCAGAGACGCTGAGAAAACAAGGTCAAAACCGTAGAGCGCTGAGGTGGCTGACGACGCGGAGAGATTGGCTGTCGCACCCGGCATGGTTCGTTAATCCAATGTTAAACC
>Ga0302325_10023582_pt1 | contig 12820 bp, 13 predicted proteins | sample Palsa_T0_2_FD_201948 | JGI IMG/M metagenome (GOLD analysis project Ga0302325, IMG submission 201948) | Peat permafrost microbial communities from Stordalen Mire near Abisko, Sweden - Palsa_T0_2 | ecosystem: Environmental > Terrestrial > Soil > Palsa > Peat permafrost | place: Sweden: Abisko... | reverse complement strand
AGCCCCTGGGCGGCGATCCCCGGCCGGGAGCGGTCGAGGATGCGCATCGCGAGCCGGAAGCCGTCGCCCTCCTGCCCGAGGCGGTTCTCGGCCGGGACACGGCAGCCGTCGAAGAAGAGCTCGCCCGTTGTCGAGCCCTTGATCCCCATCTTGGGCTCGATCCGCCCCACCTCGAAACCCGGCGTTCCGGCCTCGAGGACGAAGGCCGAGATGCCCCGGTGCTCGGCGTCCGGATCGGTCTTGGCGAAGACGATGTAGAGCTCGGCGACCCCGGCGTTGCTGATGAAGCGCTTCGACCCGTCGAGGACATAGTCCCCGGCCTCACGGCGGGCCTCGCTCCGCATCGCGGCGGCGTCGGAGCCGGAGTCGGCCTCGGTCAGCGCGTAGGCGGCGAGCGAGGCGCCCGAGACGAGCCGGGGCAGGAAGCGCCGCCGCTGCTCGTCGTTGGCGCCGAGCCTGAACGCGAGCGCGCCGAGCTCCTGCAGGGCGAGGATCAGGCCGCTCGTCGCGCAGACCTTGGAGATCTCCTCGATCGCGAGCAGCGTCGTGAACGCGCTCGCGCCGGCGCCGCCGAATTCGGCATCGGCGAGCGTCTGGAAGACCCCGTTGGCCCGGTAGAGCTCGACGATGTCCCAGGGAAACTCCGCCGAGCCGTCGATCTCCGCCGCGCGCGGGGCGATCCGCTCCCGGGCGAGGGCACGGACGAGCTCCCGGACATCCCGCTGCTCGGCCGTCAACGGGTCGTGCGGCACCGCCCCAGTCTACGCCAGAGCACCGCCCGCGACCGACCCGCGCCGCGCCCCCGGCCGTCCGCGCGTGCGCCGGGCCGACCTCGCGGCCCGGCGTCCTGTTCACTTCCTGGCCGTGATCCTGGAAAACGGCCTCGTGCGCACGTTCGACCGCCGGATCCCGACGCAGCGGGCGCTCGCGATCGCCGGCGCGCGGATCGCGGGCGGGGTCGGGGTGCACGAGCTCGTGCTCCCCTCCCCCGAGATCGTCGATCTCGGCGGACGGGTCGTCCTGCCCGGCCTCGCCGACGCCCACGTCCACTTCCCGAGCTGGGCGCTCTCCCGGCGCCAGGTGTCACTCGAGGGCTGCGGCTCGCTCGCCGAGGCGCTGGCCCGCATCGCGGCGGCGCCGCGCCCCGCGAGCGGAAGCATTCGCGGCCTGGGCTGGCGGAGCGAGGAGTGGAAGCCGGCGGAGGAACCGAGCGCGGCGCGCCTCGACGAGGTCACCGGTGCGCGGCCCGCGGCGATGTTCTCGAAGGACTTCCACTCCCTCTGGCTCAACACGGCGGCGCTCGCCCTCGCCCGGGGCGCGCTCGAGGTCCCGGGGGGCGTCGTCGAGCGCGACGAACGGGGCGCGCCCACCGGCGTCCTGCGCGAGGAGGCGGCCTGGAGCTTCCGCGACGCGCACCTTCAGGTCGGCGCGGCCGAGTATCTGGACGCGATGCGCGCGGGTCTCCGCCTCGCCGCGGCGCGCGGGGTGACCGCGGTGCACGACACCGACGGCGGGCTCGGCGCGCTCGGGCTCTGGCAGGAGCTCGAGCAGGAGGGCTCGCTTTCGCTGCGTGTGTGGCAGTCGCTTCCACACGACCGGCTCGCGCTCCTCTCCGGGCTCGGGATCCGGGCCGGGTTCGGCAGCGCGCTCGTCCGGGTCGGGTATCTGAAGGTCTTCATGGACGGTGCGCTCGGCTCGGGCACGGCGGCGATGTTCGACGGCTCCGGGGTGAGGATCAGGGGGCGCGAGGAGCTCGCGGAGATCGTCCGGGCCGCCGCCCGCGCGGGCTTTCCGGTGGCGGTGCACGCGATCGGGGAGTGGGCGAACCGCGAGGCGCTCGACGCCTTCGAGGAGACGCGTCCGCTCTGGGCGCCGCTCGGTCTGCGCCAGCGGATCGAGCACGCGCAGCTCGTCGCGCCCGCAGATCTCCCCCGCTTCGGGAGCCTCGGCGTCGCCTGCTCGGTGCAGTTCTCCCACGCCCCCTCCGACCGCGACCTGGCAGACCGGCTCTGGGCGGGGAAGACCGACGGGGCCTACGCCTACCGCTCCCTGCGCGACGGCGGCGCACTGCTCGCCAACGGTTCGGATGCGCCGATCGAGGAGCTCGACCCGCTCGCGGGCATCCGCGCCGGGGTGCGGCGCAGCGACGACGGACGCCCCGCCTGGCACGCCGAGCAGGCGCTGAGCCCGGCGGAGGCATTCGAGGCGACGACGCTCGCGCCGGCCTGGCTCGAGGGGCAGGAGCGCACCCGCGGCCGGCTGCTGCCCGGCTTCGCCGCCGACCTCGTCGTCTGCGACCGCGACCCCTTCGCCGACCTCGACGCCGCCGTCGTGGCAACGATGCTCGCGGGTCGCTGGGTGCACAACCCGCCTCCCTGGGACTGAGAGCCCGCGCCGCGGCCCGATGGTGGGCGGATCAGCCAGGCGGATACGCGCGGCGGATCAGCGCGGGCTCAGAGCGCCGCGAACTCGCGGTAGAGCTCGCGCGCGGCGGCGATGCCGAGCGGGACGTACTCGGCGAGCAGGCGCTCGTTGGGCGAGTGGACGTTCGAGTCGGGCAGGCCGAAGCCCGTGATGACCGTCGGGATCCCCTTGCCGGCGAGCGCGGGCACGATCGGGAGCGAGCCGCCGGAGCGGACGAGCGCCGGCCGGCTGCCGAGCGCGCGCTCGAAGGCCACCAGGCCGAGCCGGATCGCCGCGGAGTCCGGGGGGACGAGGCCCGGCGGGCTCGAGGCCCAGCGCTCGATCGTGAGCTCGGCCCCCGCGGGCGCGGCCTCGCGGAGCAGCCGCTCGAGCTCGGGGGCGATCTCGTCGGGCCGCTGGCCCGGGGCGATCCTGAGCGAGAGGTTCGCCACCGCCTCGACCGGCAGCACCGTCTTCTGGAGGTGGGGCGAGCCGCATTCGAAGCCGTTGACGTCGAGGGCCGGCTCGGCGAAGGTGCGCAGGTAGAACTCCTCGGCCGCGCGCGGGTCGGCCGGGCGCGCGCCCTGATCGCCGAGCTCGGCGGCGCCGGCCGGAAGCTCGCGCCAGGCGGCGAGCTCCTCCTCGGTCGGGGGCACGAGGCCCGCGCGCAGCGGCTCGGCCAGGCGGCCGTCGCGGGCGACCAGGCGCGAGATGATGCCGGCGAGCGCGTGGGCGGCGTTGAGCGCCGCCCCGCCGTAGATGCCCGAGTGGAGGTCGCGCTCCCCGGTGCGCAGCGTCACGTGGAGGTAGATGACCCCGCGGGTCGCGAGGTTGAAGGCGGGCAGGTCGCGCCGGATCATCCCGGAGTCGAAGATGACGCCCGCGTCGGCCCCGCGCTCGTCGGTGGCGAGGTAGTCGACGATCGAGTGGCCCCCGGTCTCCTCCTCCCCGTCGCAGCAGAAGCGGACATTGACCGGCAGCTCGCCGCCGCGGGCGAGCCCGCGCGCGGCCGCGAGCAGCATGTAGAGCTGTCCCTTGTCGTCGACCGTCCCGCGCCCGTACAGGTAGCCGTCGCGCAGCTCGGGCTCGAAGGGGGCGCTCTCCCAGAGCTCGAGCGGGGCCGGCGGCTGAACGTCGAAGTGGCCGTAGCAGAGCACGGTCGGCGCCTCGCCCCCGCCCGAGGCGCGGAACTCGCCCAGCGCCAGCGGCGCCCCGTGCCAGTCGAGCAGCTCGGCGCTGCCGCCGGCGGCGCTGATGAAGTCGCACACCCACTCCGCCGCGCGGGTGACGTCGGCGCCGTGAGCCGGGTCGGCGCTCACCGATGGGATGCGCAGGAACCCGGCGAGCTCGTCGAACCAGTCGCTCCCCATCGGCGTCGCAGTCTAGCCCGCCGCGGCCGCGCCGGCGGCTATCAGGCGACGTCGCGGAGCGGCTGTGCCTCGGCGAGCAGCCCGAGCTTCTTCAGCGCGTGATTCTCGATCTGGCGCACCCGCTCGCGGGTGACGCCGAAGGCGCGCCCGACCTCGTCGAGGGTGCGCGGCGTCCCGCCGTCCAGCCCGAAGCGCAGCTCGAGGATGTGCCGCTCGCGCTCGCCGAGCAGGGCGAGCGCCCGACCGAGCACCTCGTTGCGCATCGTCAGGCCGATGACCTCGTCGGGGGCGGGCATCGAGTCGTCCTCGAGGTAGTGGCCGAACTCGGACTCCTCGTCTCCGCCGACCGGCTTCTCGAGCGAGATCGGCGCCTGGGCGGTGCGCCGGATCTGCTCGATCTCCTCGACCGCCATGTCGACCTCGAGCGCGACCTCGAGCAGGGTCGGCTCGCGGCCGCGCTCGGCGCGCAGCTTGCGCTCGGCGCGGAGGATCTTGTTCAGGCGCTCGACGACGTGCACCGGCATGCGGATCGTCCGGGCCTTGTCGGCGAGCGCGCGCGCGACCGCCTGGCGGATCCACCAGGTCGCGTAGGTCGAGAACTTGAAGCCCTTGCGGTGATCGAACTTCTCCGCCGCGCGCACGAGGCCGATCGTCCCCTCCTGGATCAGGTCGAGGAAGGGGAGGCCCTGCTGGCGGTAGCGCTTCGCGATCGAGACGACGAGGCGGAGGTTCGCCTCGACCATCTGCTGCTTGGCGCGGTGGTCGCCGCGCTCGATCCGCTTGGCGAGCTCGACCTCCTGCGCGGCGCTCAGCAGCTGCACCCTGCCGATGTCCTGGAGGAAGCGCTGGAGCGAGTCGGTCGTGAGCTCGAGCTCGAAGGGCTCCTCGGCCTCCGCGCTGTCGAACCCGCCCCCGGGCACGGCGGGCGATCCCGCGCCCGGGAACTCGGCCGGCGCGGCACCGTCCTCGAAGAAGCCCGTCCCCGCCGCGTCCTCGTCCACCCGCTCGTCCCCCGATCGCTCGAACCGACGCCGCATCTCCCCCCGCGGCGAGCGCTGGCGCGGAGCGCCTGCGACCGCGGCACTGTTGCAGGAGGCTCGGACGGAGCCGCGGGCGCGCGGGGCCTCACCTGGCGGCCGCGGAGCGCGCGGCCTGGGCGATCCCCTCCAGCAGCCGGGTGGAGTCCTTCCCGAGCTCGGTCGTCGGCCCGAGCCTGACCGCCTGCTCGAACTGCGCCACCGCGGCCGGGCCCCGGCGCGTCCAGGCGAGCAGATAGCCGAGGTAGTAGTGGGCAGACTGGCTGCGCGGAAAACGTCTGATGACCGCGTCGAGCTTGGAGAACGAGGGCGAGAGGTCGTCCTCGTCGAAGAGCCCGACGCCGACCGCGACCTGGGCCTCGGCGTCGTCGGGGTCGAGCCGGGCGGCGCGGGCATAGAGCCTCTCGGCCGACTCCTGGTGGCCCTCCGCCTGCAGCGTCGCGCCCTGCTCGAGGAGCGCATTTCGCTGCGTGGGCTCGAACACCGGATAGGGCGGGCCGCTCGCCGGCTCGAAGAAGTTCGGGTGCAGCAGGTCGTCGGCCCGTCCCTGGATGATCGTGTCGGTGCCGAGCCGCTTGGCGAGCTCGAGCGCCGAGGCGGCGTCGGTCGGGTAGCCGGCCCAGAGCAGGGCGACGCCGCGGTAGAACTGGACGACCGCGCTCCGCGGATACTCGAGCCCCAGCTTCTGGAACTCGTCGATGCTCCCGCGCGGCCAGGCGCGGAAGGCCTGCTCGATCGCCGCGCCGGCGCCGCCGCGGAGGCCGCTCGGAACGGGGGGCTTCCCGGGGAGGGCCCTGGGCTGGACGGGGTCGGTGCGGGTGTCGAGCGTGAGCCCGACGACGACTCCGACCGCCGCAACCGTGGCCACTGCGACGTTGACGTAGACACGGCCACGGGGCGACACGTACGCATTGAACGGTAGCGGGAATCCCGGGACGGCTACTATCGTTTTTGAAGTCATGCCGGGCTACAGGGAACTTCTTCAGCAGGCCAAGAGCCGCATCGTCGAGCTCGACGGGCGCGAGGCCCAGGCCGTCGCGGGCGCGACCTGGATCGACGTGCGCGAGCAGGACGAGTGGGACGAGGGGCACATCCCGGGCGCGATCCACATCCCCCGCGGCAGCCTCGAATCGCGGATCGAGTCGGCCGTCGCCGACCACTCACGCCCGCTCGTCGTCTACTGCGCCTCGGGCGGTCGCTCGGCGTTCGCGACCGACACGCTCGTCGCGCTCGGCTACGAGCAACCGGCCTCCCTGGCGGGCGGCTTCACCGAGTGGAAGCGAAACGGCTTCCCGACCGAGCTTACGCGCCGACTCTCGCCGGAGCGCCGCGCGCGCTACTCCCGCCACCTGCTGATCCCCGAGATCGGCGAGGCGGGGCAGCTGAGGCTGCTCGACTCGCGCATCCTGCTGATCGGCGCCGGCGGCCTCGGCTCCCCCGCGGCGCTCTACCTCGCCGCCGCCGGGGTCGGGCACATCGGCATCGTCGACGCCGACATCGTCGACGAGTCGAACCTGCAGCGTCAGATCGCCCACTCGTTGAACACGCTCGGCTCGCCGAAGGTCGACAGCGCCCGGCGCGCGATCGAGGCGCTCAACCCCGACGTCGAGGTCACGACCTACCGCGAGCGCCTCACCTCCGAGAACATCGACCGCATCCTCGACGATGGCTGGGAGATCATCGTCGACGGCGCCGACAACTTCCCGACCCGCTACCTCGTCAACGACGCCTCCGTGTGGCGCGGCATCCCGGTGGTGCACGGCTCCATCTACCGGTTCGAGGGTCAGGTCACCGTCTTCAAGCCCGGTGACGGCCCCTGCTACCGCTGCCTCTACGCCTCGCCCCCGCCGCCCGAGCTTGCGCCCTCGTGCGCGGAGGGCGGCGTGCTCGGCGTGCTGCCGGGGATGGTGGGGACGCTCCAGACCAACGAGGCGCTCAAGCTCGCGCTCGGCATCGGCGAGCCGCTGATCGGTCGCCTGCTCCTCGTCGACGCGCTCGCGGCCGACTTCCAGGAGGTGCACATCGTGCGCAACCCCGACTGCCCGGTCTGCGGCGCCAACCCGACGATCAGCGAGTACATCGACTACGTCGAGTTCTGCACCGGGGCCGTCGAGCACCGGTGAGCGTCGTCCGGGTTCCCCCCGTCCTGCGGTCCGAGGCCGGCGGAGCGCGCGAGCTCGAGGCCTCGGGCGCCACGGTTCGCGAGCTGCTCGAGGACCTGGCGCTGCGCGCGCCGGCACTCGGGAGCAAGGTCTACGACGGCTCCGCGATCCGCCCCTACGTGAACGTCTATGTCGACGGTGAGGACGTGCGGACGAGCGGCGGTCTGGACGCGCCGGTCGGCGACGACGCGACGGTCGTGCTCCTGCCCGCCATGGCGGGCGGAGATGGTCGCTGAGTCGCTGCTCGACCTGATCGGCAACACGCCGCTCGTCAAGCTCGCACGGCTCTCCCCCGCGGGCGTCGCGATCTACGCCAAGCTCGAAGGGCAGAACCCGACCGGCTCGATCAAGGACCGGGTCGCGCTCGCGATGGTCGACGCCGCCGGGCTCGAGCCGGGCCGGGAGCTGCTCGAGCCGACGTCCGGCAACACCGGCATCTCCCTCGCGCTCGTCGCGAAGCTGCGCGGGCTCGGGCTGACCTGCGTCATGCCCGCCAACGCGACACCCGAGCGACGGCTGGTGCTCGAGCTCTACGGCGCACGGATCATCGACTCGCCCCCCGCGGAGGGCTCGAACGGCGCGGTGCGCCTCGCCCTGGAGCTCGCCGCCGCCGACCCCCGGTACACGATGCTGTTCCAGTACGCCAACCCGTCCAACCCGCGCGCCCACTACGAGGGCACCGGCGCCGAGATCGTGCGCGACCTCCCGCACGTCGACGCCCTCGTCGCCGGCCTCGGCACCGGCGGCACGCTGATGGGGACGGGCGCGCGCCTGCGCGAGGCGTTCCCGGACGTCATCGTCGCCGCCGCCGAGCCCCTGCCGGGCGACGCGGTCATGGGCCTGCGCTCGCTCGAGGACGGCTACGTGCCCCCGATCCTCGACGTGTCGAAGCTCGACCGCAAGATCCTCGTCTCGAATGCCGAGTCGGTCGCGGCCGTGCGCGTGTTGCTCGAGCGCGAGGGGATCTTCGCCGGTGTCTCGGCCGGCGCGGTCGTCCACGTCGCGCGCCGGATCGCGGAGGGGCTGCCGCAGGGGTCGACCGTCGTCGCCGTCCTCGCCGACGGCGGCTGGAAGTACCTCTCGGCCGAGTTCTGGCAGCGTCCGGACGTCGAGGAGTCGATGGCGGGGACGCTGTGGTGGTAGTGCCCGAGGGGATCCGGGCCGAGCTCCACGCCCACGCGGCGGAGGAGGCGCCCAACGAGTGCTGCGGCGTGCTCGTCCTGCGCGACGGGGTCGCCGAGCGCTACGTGCGCGGTCGTAACCGGCTCGCCTCCCCCTACCGCTATGAGCTCGACGTCGACCCCGAGGTCTGGTTTCTCGAGGACGAGGGCTACGAGCTCGCCGTCTTCCACTCCCACCCCGAGACCGAGCCGCGGCCCTCGCGCACCGATCGCGAGCTCTCGGGCCTGTGGGCCGGGAAGGTGTTCCTGATCTACGGCCTCAGGCTGCGCGAGCTGCGCGCCTGGAGGATCGGCACCGAGGCGGTCGAGGAGCTCCCGCTCTCCTGAGCGCGGGCTCCGCCCGCGGCGGCGCTGCCGGCAGACCCGGTCGGCGAGCGCGGACCGGGGCCGAGCCCGCCGCGGTGCCGGCACGGCTCCAGGGCGCGCCCGGGGACGTCGCAGCCGCGCGGCCGCGCGGGGCGGTGGCGCCGGCCTTGGCGCCTGGCGGGGACGCGGGCGGCGAGGCCCGCGACGCGGACCGCGCTCCCCCGCCGCGCCTGCGCCGCCCTACCCGCCCTCGGCCGGGGTCCCGCCGGCCGCGTCCTCGACCTCGGCGAAGGTCACGGTCAGCCGGTCGATCCGCTGGCCCTCGATCGAGTCGACGTGGAAGACGAGGCCGTTGTAGGGGACCTCGTCGCCGGGCTCTGCGGCCCGGCCGAGCTCCCCGAAGACGAAGCCGGCGACGGTGTGGTAGTCGTCGTCGGGCAGCGCCGCAGCGAAGCGGGCGTTGAAGTCGTCGATCGAGAAGGTGCCGTCGATGCGTATCGTCGTGTCGTCGACGCGCTCGACGGTCTCCTCGGGGATGTCGAACTCGTCCTCGATCTCGCCGACGATCTCCTCGAGCAGGTCCTCGAGCGTGACGATGCCCTCGACCGCTCCGTACTCGTCGAGCACGATCGCCATGTGCTGGTTCGTCCGCTTGAACTCGGTCAGCAGCGCGACCAGGTCCTTCGTCTCGGGGACCATCGCCGCCGGGCGCAGCAGCTCCTCGACGCGCACCGAGGCGATGCCGCGGCCGTGCATCGCGGCGACGAGGTCGCGGACGTGGAGGATGCCGACGATGTCGTCGATCGAGCCGCGGTACACCGGGTAGCGCGTGTAGGGCGAGTCGAGGATGGCCTGGAGCAGCTCCTCGGGCGGTGTGTCGACCGGGAGGGCGACGACCTCCGGACGGGGCACCATCACCTCCGAGACCTCCTTGTCGGCGAAGTCGAAGACCTTGGCGAGCATCTCCTGCTCGCCGTGCTCGATCTCACCCTGCTCGGCCGAGCTCGAGAGCAGCATGCGCAGCTCGGCCTCGGAGTGCGCCTCGTGATCGGCGCCCGGAGGCTCCTGGCCGAGCAGCCCGAGCACGAGCTCGGTCGCCCGCTGCAGGAGCCAGATCAGCGGGGCGAAGACGACGAAGAAGACCCGTACGGGGGCCGAGAGCGCGAGCGCGGTGCGCTCGGGATGGCCGAGCGCGATCCCCTTGGGCACGAGCTCTCCGATCACCACCTCGAGCAGCGTGATCAGCAGGAAGGCGAGCACGACCGCGAGCACGGTCGCGATCGTGGGCTCGAACGCATGCGCGAGGACGGGCTCCCCGAGCGCGCCGATCCCGAGCGAGGCGAACGTGACCCCGAGCTGCATCGCCGCGATGAAGCGCGGCGGGTCGCCGGTGATGCGCAGGACGGCGCGCGCGCGCCGGTTGCCCTCGCGCTCGAGCTCGCGGATCCGCGTGCGGCGCGAGGTGACGAGGCCGTACTCGCCCGCGACGAAGAGGGCGTTCAGGAGGATCAGGCCCGCGACCGCCAGGAGTTCGAGGGCGAGCCTCACGGGGCCCCGCTCCGGCGGGGAGCGCTCGTGGGTCGGGGCACGTCTTCGTCCAAGCCCGCAGATCGTAACCGAGCGACCGCGAGCCCGGGAGACGATGCACGAACGTATGTTCTATACTGCGCGCATGCGCGCGACCTACCGCGAGGAGCCGTGCCGGACGGCGCTCAACCGGGTGCGGGGGATGCCGTTCGAGTGGTCGCTCAACCCGTACATGGGCTGCGCCCACCGCTGCAGCTTCTGTTACGTACGCGCCTTCGAGCAGCGGGCAGACAGGCCGTCGGGGAGCGCGTACGGCAGCTCGATCCGGGTCAAGGTCAACATCGTCGAGGTGCTCGCGCGCGAGCTCGCCCGCCGCTCCTGGCGCGGCGCGGGGGTCGCGATCGGCGCGGCCACGGACCCCTATCAGCCCGCCGAGGGGCGCTACCGCCTGACGCGGGGCTGCCTGGAGAGCCTCGCCGCCGCCGCCAACCCCTTCGCGGTGATCACCCGCTCGCCGCTGATCGTCCGCGACCTCGATCTGCTCGCGCGGGCGGCGCGGCGCGCCGAGGTCTCGGTCGCCTTCTCGGTGCCGTGCCTGGACGAGGACGTCTGGCGTGCGACCGAGCCCGGGACGGCGCCGCCACGCCAGCGCCTGCGCGCGCTACGCACGCTCGCGCAGGCCGGGATCCGCACCTCGGTCGCGATCGCCCCCATCCTCCCCGGGATCTCCGACCGCCGCGATCAGCTCACGGCGGTCGTCGAGGCGGCCCGCGAGGCGGGGGCCTGCGGCATCTGGAGCGGCGTGCTCCATCTCAGGCCGGGGACGCGCGAGCACTTCCTCGAGAGCCTCGCCGCGTCCTGGCCCGAGCTCGTTCCCCGTTACGAGGCACTCTACGCCGCGCGTGCCTACCTGCCCCGGGCGCAGACCGCCCCGCTCTCGGCCACGGTCGCAGCGCTCGCGCACGAGCGCGGGATCGGCGCGAGCCGCGCGCGCACGCTGCGTCCGCCCCCTGCCCCGCGCCAGCTCTCACTCGAGCTCTGAACGGCGCGCCGAGGGCTCGCGGGCCGAGACGGCCGTCGAGCCGCGGCGTCCTCCCGCCCGGGGCGGGAGCCCTCCGGCGCCGCGATTACAATAGGCGAGGCTTGGCTGAGGAGATCACCGCCCTGATCGTCGATGACCACGAGGTCGTCCGCCAGGGCCTCCGGCTCTCGCTCTCGCGTGCGCCGCACATCCGGGTCGTCGGCGAGGCCGCCGACGGGGCCGGCGCCGTCGACCTCGCACTGCGCCGCAAGCCGGACATCGTGATCATGGATGTGCGCATGCCGGGCATGGACGGGCTCGAGGCGACCCGCCAGCTCGTCGATCAGCTCCCCGACACCAAGGTGCTCCTCTTCACCGCCTACTCGGAACGATCGCTGCTCGGGCGCGGGTTCGAGTCGGGCGCGAAGGGCTACGTCCTCAAGGAGGCCCCGCACGAGACGCTCGTGCGTGCGATCGAGAAGGTCGCCGGCGGCGGCGAGTACGTCGATCCCGCGCTCATGCCCCAGGCGCTCGCCGGACGCGACCAGGCCGACACGCTCACGCCGCGCGAGCGGGAGATCCTCCAGCTGCTCGCCGACGGCATGTCGAACGCGGATGTCGCCGAGCGCCTCTTCATCTCGCAGGAGACGGTCAAGAGCCACGTACGCCACATCCTCACCAAGCTCGAGGCCGACACGCGCACCCAGGCGGTCGCGATCGCGCTGCGCGAGGCGATGATCGACTAGGTGATCTGGGCCGATCACGACGTCCTCGACCGCCTCGTGCTCGCCGAGCAGGATGAGCGCCGCCGGCTGGCGCTCTTCCTCCACGACGGGCCCGTCCAGCAGCTCTCCGGGATCGCGCTCATGCTCGACGGCGCGCTGCACGCGATCTCCGACGGCGCCAACGAGCAGGCCCAGGGGATCATCGAGACGGCGCTGCTGCGCCACCGCGCGACGATTCGCGAGCTGCGCGACCTCTCCTTCGCGCTCGAGCCCGTCGTCCTGCGCGACCAGGGGCTCGAGCCCGCGCTGCGCGCGCTCGCCGATCAGACCGAGGCCTCCCACGGCATCCCGGTGTCGGTCGAGCTCTCCCAGGCGGGGGCGATCGGCGAGACGGCGAGCATCGCGCTCTACACGATCCTGCGCGAGCTCGTCGACCAGGCGGTGCGCCGCGGCCCGCCGAGCGAGATCACGGTGAGCGTCTCCCAGAGCGTCGAGGGCGGCCTGATCGCCTCGGTCGCCGACGACGCCGAACCCGAGCGCCGCCGGCGCTCGATCGAGGCGATCCAGGAGCGCACCCGCCAGCTCCACGGCACGGCCGAGCTGCGCGTCGTGGGCAAGCGCAGCGAGGTGCGCGTGACGCTTCCGGCGCACACCGCGCGGCGCTGAGCCCGGGTAGGATCGGCGCCATGGGCGAGGAGAACGGCACACAGCCGCGCCGGTCGCTGCTTTTTGCCTGGTCGCCGCAGGGCTACCGGCTGCGCGAGCTCGCCGGCGAGCCGCCCGAGGTGGGAAGCGAGCTCGAAGACGACGGGCACAGGCTTCTGATCGTGAAGGTCGGCGCCTCCCCGCTCCCGGGCGACCGGCGGCGCTGCGCCTACTCGGTCGGGGCCTGAGCCGGGCGCCGGCCGGGCTCAGTTCTTGACGTTGTGCTCGGTCGCGTAGGCCTCGACGAGCTCGTCGACCACGGCCATCCCATCCGCGAAGGCGTAGTTGATCCTCACGAACGGCTCCCACTTCTCGGGCAGCGCGTCCTCGGGGAAGATGGCCTCGACCGGGCACTCGGGCTCGCAGGCGCCGCAGTCGATGCA
>Ga0302325_10023581_pt1 | contig 12820 bp, 11 predicted proteins | sample Palsa_T0_2_FD_201948 | JGI IMG/M metagenome (GOLD analysis project Ga0302325, IMG submission 201948) | Peat permafrost microbial communities from Stordalen Mire near Abisko, Sweden - Palsa_T0_2 | ecosystem: Environmental > Terrestrial > Soil > Palsa > Peat permafrost | place: Sweden: Abisko... | reverse complement strand
CAGGTTCATCTGGGGAGCGCGTTCGGTCGACCCCCGCGGCGCCGGTCGTCGACAGGGTGCTGACCTCCGATCGAGGGAACGATACCGCCGCGGTCCTCCCGAAAGCGGTGCTGCTCGCCCCCAACGTCCTCAGCGCGAAGCATTGGAGCCGCCTGCTCGGGGGCTCGCTCTACGCCGCCTCCCCGCGCATTGACTGGGCGACCCTGCTTCGACGCAGTTTCGAGGTGGACGTGCTCTGCTGCGCAAGCTGCGGAGGGCGGCTCCGCGTGCTCGGCGAGGTGACCGAGCCCGCTCTGGTGGGCCTCGTCCTGGAGAGCCTCGGTTTGCCCCGCGAGATGCCGACGGTGTCGAGGGCGCGCGACCCGACCGACTTAGTGGGAGCCGATGCCGACTGACCGAGCACCCGAGCGACTCCGAGCGGGTCGCGACGGGCGAGGCCTGCCTTGGACGTGCTCAAGTTGGCCCGCTTTCCGGTGTCACTGGATGGCCCAAAAGGGTCCCCTTTCGGGACGCGTTGCTTGCGCGCGACGGCCCTCTACCGCTGCTTACTCGCCTCGCTCTCGGTGGCGGGAGGCCACGAGGGGCGCGTATGTCACGAGTGGCTCTCCGCACGTGACTGCGGCGGAGACGTAGAGTAAAGTCCCTTCGTTACTCGAGGATTTCGCCAGCAAACCGTCCAGCTCGGGATCTGAGGATTGTCCCGAAGGAGCGACGCGTCAGTCGTCAACCTTCGCCTTGGAGAGACCCGGATGGACGCAGAGCAGAACAAGAGGACAACTGAGATCGTCGCGGCCGAGGGCTCGGCGCTCGCCAGCTTGGCCGCGCGCGCGGCGAAGACGCTCGAGGGCGCCGTGCCGCCGAACACGCGACGCGCGTACGAGGGCGACTTGAGGCGCTTCGCCGCGTGGTGCACCGCCATGGGGCTCGCCGCGATGCCGGCGGCACCGGGCACGATCATCGTCTACATGCGGCACCTCGCGGACACGGGGCACCTGTTCTCGACGATCGTCCGGGCGCTCGCGGCGACCTGCACGGCGCACACGCGCGCGGGTCACCCGTCGCCGTGGACACACCCTGCTGTCGCGGACATGCGGGCCGCCCTGAGCCGCGAGCTGGGCGTGAGGCCGAGGAAAAAGCGTGCGGCCGACGACGACATTTTGAGGCGCGTCCTCGCTGTCCTCCCGGGCAATCTTCTCGGGTTGCGCGACCGCGCGTTGATCCTGCTCGTGTGGTGCGGCGCTTTTCGACGATCCGAGGGTGTGGCGTTCGACGTGCCCGACCTTACGCGCGATCCCAAGGGGCTCATCGTCGCCGTGCGTAAGTCGAAAACGGATCAGGAGCGCAAAGGGGAAGACGTTCCGATTTTTTATAGCAATCAGGCCGACGTCTGCCCCGTGCGCGCGGTCGACGCCTGGCTCGCAGCGGCTGGTATCACCGAGGATGCGATCTTTAGGCAGCTCGGACGCCGGCAGCAGCTCGGCGGGCGGCTCTCCCCCGCCGCCGTTCGTGATCGGGTTCGTCACTGGTGCAAGGTCGCGGGGCTCAAGTTCGAGGACTTCGCGGCGCACAGCTTGAGGTCGGGTTTCATGACGACGGCTGCGCGTCGCGGGAAGGACCTGGACTCGATCATGCGGACGTCCCGGCATAAGAGCGAGAAGGTCGCACGCGGGTACATCGAGACGGCAACCGTCCACGAGCGCGGCGCGGGAGAGGGCTTGCTGTGAAGCGAATCTCGCAGGGTCTTCTCGTCAGCCGCCGGGCCGGATACCCTGTCCTCGTGTCCGACTATGTCCGAACCGCCATCGAGAGCGTGCGCATCCGGGGTTTCCGAAGCATCGCGAATCTCGAGCTAGAGAAGCTCCCGTCGTTGCTGGTCTTCTTCGGGCCAAACGGCAGCGGCAAGTCGAACGTTCTGAGAGCGGTGCGGCTGTTGCTCCGCGCGGTTGGATGGGCCGCGGAGCTTCCTCTCGATCGTGCGAACGCGATCTCCCTCAGCCATCAGGACGCCGCAGAGCATTTGGACCTGCATCCAGAGGACTTCAGGCGAGGCGAGACTGAGATCCGAATTTCGCTGACCATCGTCTTGGGCGACCGCGCGCGTGAACGCATCCTCCCAGCGCCCGACTCGCTCTCAGAGGGAGAGCCGATCAGAATCGACGGCGTTTTCCAGGCAATAGCTCCCGACGCGATTCGCTTCTATTGCGACCGCGCACAAGTGGGCCCTCTGAGCCTCGGTGCATCGAAAGACGCTCAGGTGGTTGCGCTCCGCGCGCAGCTCGCACAGAACGATGTGCAGATTCAGCAGATGCGCGCTGCCCTCGAGCAGTCACGTTTGCAGGAGACGATGAATGTCGCCAACCGCGCTGTTTTCCAAAACCAGGCGCGGCAACAGGCGCGCGCGTTAGATAATCTTGAACGAACAGCGGATAGTCTCCGGGCGCAGCTCGGCGAGACCGAGCTTCTTGCAGAGCGAATCCGAAAGTCGTTTTTGGCGACTGGCCTTCTTCAAGCCAGTGACGTCTACCGTCAGCCCGATGGAAATGTCGAGGCGGGCCTGTTTGTGCGGTTTCTTTCGCGAGATACGAACGACTACGCGTCGATCACACGGCTCGGGCATCGCCTTCGAGACGCCGGTCTCTTCTCCTGGGCCACAGCGCAAGGTCCAATCGCTCTGCGGCCCGCGGAAGGCCCTGATGGCAAACAGATTCTGATCATGCACCCGACGGCCGGCGAACTCCCTCTCTCGAGTCTAGGCAGCGGAGAGCAGCAGCTAATCCTCATGCTAGCCGACCGAGTCGTCACACCGAACCCCCTGAGCCAACTCGAGGAGCCAGAGGCCCATCTCCACATCGACCTCATGCGACCCCTCGCGCGCGTACTTCAAAGCAGCGTCGTGCAGGAAGGGAGTGCGCGACCGGACGTCGATCAGCTTTGGATCGCGACGCACCATCATCTATTCGCGATCAGCGAGGAATATTTCGACACGCGCCTCGAACATGGCGAAACGAAGGTGACGCGAAAGCCCCGAGCGATGGCAGCCGTTCACTTCTATGAGCCCGGCCCCCTATGGGAGGCGTTGAGAAGCCTCCTGAAGTCAGGCCTGGACCCGAAGGAGGTACTCTTCCGGCGCCGAAGCGGCGAACCAGTCACGGCAGGGGAGATTCAGGCCTCCGAGGCCAGTGCCGATCGAACTCTGTTCAATGAGTGGGCGACTTTCGCGTCTGAACAGGTCGTTCTCTCAATGAAGGCGAGTGCACAAAAGACAGCATGAGCTACGTGCTGGTGTCGCTAGTGGGCGACGACGTGACACAGGAGGCGGATGCATTCGCGCGGTTGCTCCGCGAACGGCGGGCACCTTCACGCGCGTTCCACGAGGCTTCGCCGTCGCACGAGAGTGTTAGCTCCGCAAACGAGGCAGTCCGCAGGGCAGTCATCATCGGCCACAACGGGCGTCTCAACGGGACGCCATCGCTGCGCTCGTACGCGACCGGTGCCGCTTGGGCGGACAGCGAGAGGCTCGGTACAACGTTCAAGGACGCCCGCGTTTACGCGTACGCGTGCGAGACGATGGGGGCGGGGGGCGTCCCTGACGTAGAAGCATTAGGCAATCTGGCGCACCGGGCCGGTGTAAAGGCGTTCGCGGGTCACGCGGTCTTCGTCGATGCGGGATGGCAGCAAAGCCTCGCGGCGGCGCACCGGGATCGCGTGACCCAGGCGCTCAGCGAAATGATCTTCGCCTTTCTCGATGGCGAGGACGATGCAGGTCGCCTCAAGCTTCGGGCGCGCGGCTCATTCAACCTCTTCACGGCCGGCATCCCGCTCGACGTCCAGGCAGGCCTGGAGGCGTTCCAACTTCCGATCGCGATTGACCTCGCGGTGGAGCATCTCTTTGTCGCCGCGTAGTCGGAGGGAGACGTAACTCACGACTCTGGCGCCCGCCGCGATACCCACGATAACAACACTTATCGTGGGTATCGAACAGGGCACTCGCGCGCGGCTCGCTCACGGTGCAAGCTACGCGCGTGAGCCGCACTCCCATCTCACGAAATGGCTCGCACGACCGCGCCGCAGCGACCGACGGCGCCCTTTCGCTCGCGAGCCCGAGCCAACCAAGCTCAGTCTCTGCCGAGCTGACGACTCCCGAGGTGGCCGAGCACCTTCAGCGCTCCACCGCGTGGGTAAAGCGCCACGCTCGCGAGTTGGGCGGGCGGCTCGTCGACGGCTGCTACGCGTTCCCAGTTGCCACGGTCGAGCGGCGTCGCACCACGGTGGAACGGATCACCCTCGGCGCTCCGAGGGATCGTTCGCCCGATCGTGGCGCGCTGGCTGCCCGATGCTTCGGTCTCTTCCGCGCGAACGCTGCGATTGATGAGATAGTCGAGCGCCTTGAGGCAGATCCCGCAGTAGTGCGTGCTCTGCTGGACGAGTACCTGCTCTGCCGGGAGGCGAGCGCTCGCCTCGCCGCGACCGCAGCCCCCGCGGCGCCGGCCTTCGATCATCCCCCGAATGCCGGCTGGGACCAAGTTGGCCCGCTTTCCGGTGTCACTGGATGGCCCAAAAGGGTCCCCTTTCGGGACGCGTTGCTTGCGCGCGACGGCCCTCTACCGCTGCTTACTCGCCGATGTCGACGTCTGACTTTGGGCGCCTGCTCCGCGAGCGCTTTGACTTCACAGAACCTCCCGGAGCCGTCACGAGCCAGGCAGGTCGCGTCCTTGGGACGCGGAGGAGGTCGTTGGGGACTCTGCCGGTCCCGTTCCGGTGGAGGGCGCCTCGGTTTGCGGGGGCGGTCCGATGGGCGGCTTTCTAGAAGACGGAAAGTCCGACTCCGCAAGCACTTGGCCGAAGCGAACCTTATCACCATGTTCTACGAATGGCCGACCGATGGTGGCTTTCACGTAGTCTTTCAGGCCGTCACGGAGCTTCTCACTCCGAATCTCTTTACTTATATATGCAAGCGCCGAAAGACAGGAGAAGTAAAATCGTCGGTTGTTCGGCAGCGTGGTGTTCAGAGCCACCAAAATCCCGGGATCAAGCGCCAGCTCTGCCGAACGAGGCATCACGCGACGGATCACCGTCCGGAACGCGTCCTCGTTATAGTCGTTGATTGCCATAAGTAGATCGTGCCTGTCCGTCGCATTGGAGACGAGGAGCAACTCACTTTCGTACGCTTCGATCGCGGGCGCCAACGAGCCACGTTCTCGTGGAATTAGCGTTCGGCTGTCCAGTGACCGGTCCCCGCGTCGCGCCGCCGCCAGGAGAGCCTCTCTTGCAGAGGTCGCGAAATCCGCCGGGAGGTCGATGCTCGCCCACCGCGCGACGAATTCCGCAACCTGATAAATCGATGTAATATGGGCAGCGGGCGCATGATCCCCGCGAAGCACGTCGTAGCTCTCTTGCACCCAAGCGCCTGCCTCCGCATCAGATAGATACAAGCAATCACGCGCGTCAATCCGAGCTCGGAGCTGTCCCCATCTCGTTTGCGGCCCGCTTGTGCGCATCTGACGATTTTTCTGATACTCATCGACGTTCAAGTAGCCGTTCCGTATCAGGCCATACACGTGCGCATCGAATCGGTAGGTGCCATCACCATAATAGCTCGTGAAGAATGCTTCCTGAGCTATTTCAGTCTCCGGCACCTCATAATCTTTTCCGTGGCGAACGGTCCCGCGCATGGCGAAAACGATCGGCTCAAATTCATAAAATTCAGGTTCCCGAAGACGACCGAGGGCCTGTTCTGAAGCCAGCGCGGTTACGAGGCGCACATCCAGGATATCGACATTCGAGCCGCCCCCACTCGCAAGGTCTCGTGTGTGCTCCAGGGCACGGATCATTGTGCGAATGTTTTGGCAGCCTGCTTGCAGCAGAGTGTCCAGTACCGCAGTGGCCGCCGCTGGAGCGAGCGCGATGTTTTCCGCCTGCAATATGTGTGGTAAGACCTGAATTAGATTCGGTTCGACGCGAAGGAACCGGCGAACAACGCGTTCTCGATATGCTTTCAGCGTCTCGACTTCGGCCGGAAACTTTTGCTCCAAATGCGTCTCGTTCATAACGAGAAGCACGCGACAGCCTCGCTGCTCAGCCAATAAGTTCGCGAAGCCCAGGGCATCTTCAAGCTTGAACTGAGCTGAAAGTCGTTCAAGGTCGTCGAGACACACGACGGAATCGGGTGCAATGAATCGCGTCAAGTCGAGGTTTTTTGACAACAGTTCAAATCCGAACTTCGCGTCCGCGTATTTGGAGAGCCACGGTGTCGCCTTGAGCACAAGACTCTTTAGATCAAGGATCGCCTTGTGGCTCTTGGTGTCGTCGGGCGATGCGTCCGCAAGAACCAAGCCGTTCACCACACCGGAGCGCGCCTCTGCGATGCTGGTGATGCCGAAGAGCGACAGGTAGGCTGTTCTTTTTCCGGCCTTTCTTAGGACGGGCTCGATTTCTCGCCACAGGTGTGTCTTTCCCGAACCCCAGGGCCCGGATAGGCATGTTACGAGGCCCCGACCGGTGCCCGACAGATCAGACGTAATCGCATGCCGGATCGACTCTTTATGGTCCATAGCGCTACCGGAAGGCAGAGAGTAGTACGACCTGGTTTCGGGGAGCCCGGAATGGCCGTGCGAACGCCTCAGCAAGGCGTCCCGCCGGTACGTTTACCAAGCTCAGCATGCGCCGGGAAGGCCAGCTTGCGGATCGGGCGTCCTTCGGTCGGGGCATTCTCACTCCTCCAGGTTCATTCGGTCGATCAGGAATAGCCGGCACCCAAAGCGCCACCCGGGACGGCGGCTGCCGCGCCCTCGAACGTCACGAGCCGTCGCGTTGGGTCGTAGAAGCTGATCTGGTTTGCTTCAAGGACGCTGAAGAAGGCATGAGTACCAACGGTCGGGCATTGCAGCCAACCCTTCCGGTTTCCCTCGTATGCCAGGAGCCAGTGCTCGCCGCCGAGAGCATCGGGCGCGCTGGCGAGAGCTTGCCAGGTCGTAGTATTGAGCGCGCCGGCAGAGAATAGGCCACGCTGGTTCGCGTCCAAGGCGAGCAGTGCCACCACGTCGTCCTCCATCGAGGACACCACCGCGGCGGTTTGGTCAAACAGCGCCACGGCGAACTGGATGGCCATCCACAGGGCCCACGCGACTTCGCTGCCATGACCGAGTGGCGCATGTCGCGCGACGATCGACTCGATGGTGCTTCGAGCCGCTGTCCGGTTCACCGTTCGTCCGGCGGCGACATGTCGATCGAAGAGTACTATCGCGACAGGGAACGATGCCGGGTCCGCCGTAACTGCATTGAAGAGAAGCCCCTGAAAGGTGCGCCAACCAGCAGCTGGAAAGAGCCATCGTTGCGCGGCGACCACGGCGAATCGCACCACCGCGTGCTGCTGGTACTCTTGGGCCAGTTCGAAGGCTCGGCTGAAGAAGGCGATTGCGTCGTTGAGCTGAGCTTCGGGTCCGCCGCCGCGAAAGACGAACCGGCCAAGGTCGATGGCCCACTGCTCGCTAAGGGCCCAGGAACGGCGAAGTCGGCCGATCAACGCTGCTCGTAGGTCATGTCGACCTGATCTTGCCGCTCTCCTGCGAGCCAATTCGATCGATTAGCCGATTCCCAGGCCCTAAGGGGGAGCGGGCCCTCGACAATACGCGTCTTGCGTGGGTTTAGGTTCAACTCGTATTCGGCAAGCGTCCCCTGCAACTCCATTAGGGCCTGCTCGGCATCGGCGAGAGTTGAGAACCCGAGCTCGTAGTCGTCGATCAATCGGAAGCCGCGCGGTCGCCGAGCAGCGATTGCGAGATCCACGGCAGTCAGGACGACCTCCGCAACGACGAGGGAGCTATCCGGGCCAATCGGGATCCCGACAGTCTGTCCGTCCTGCTGGTTTCGAAGGGCCCGGTCGATCAAGTCGCCTTGCGTTTGGTTCATATTCGCCTTCGCGAACGCCTTGCCGTGGAGAGCCCACGGAATGCTGTGTGTGTAAATCGACGGGTAGAACTGGTTGATGTCCGTGTGCAGGAAGTACCTGCAGCCCACAAAGCGGCGGGCGCGTAGGCGCGGAAGCATGCGATGAGAGAGTCGAGGAACCAGCGCGCGGTCGAGAACCGTGCGACGCACAATCGGCGAGCTGGCCGAGAATGCTGCACGGCGAAAGTGGGTGAGGAGTTGGGGCCACTGCCGCTCGATCTCGTCAGCGAGGGGCAGATGATGCCACGGGTTCGGGATCTTCAGGGGCCTTCGGAAGCTTCCGGGGCGTGCAAGGTTGTGGGCTACGCAACGAGTCCAGTCGCCGCGACGAGGGTTCGGCAGGGTTGCGCGCTGCCCCTGGACCGCGATGAACGCTCCGAAGCCAAGGGTGGTAAACGGCGGCGGTAGCTCCCGTGGAAAATATCCTCGGGTCAACAAGCTTGTCGCAGTCGTCACGCGCGTCCCCCCCAGCTGGGTACCAGTTCTACAGCGGACGGGACTACGCCCGCGTCGAAATCGCGTCGACGCCGCCGTCGCCACGGCGGCCGAGCTGTCCACGCCTGCGCGTCCGTCGGCGAGCAACCCCTCAAACGTCCAGCCTGCGCGCCGCCGCCCTGTGCCGGTCCGCCGCGGACGCGCGCGGGGGTACTCACGTTCGCCTCGGCAGCGGCGCCCGGTTCGACCGGGCTCGAATGTCGGCGGCAGCACATGCCGCGAGGCGCCTCGCCTCGAGCTCTCGCGCGAGCTGGGCGACGACGTCCCACTGCCCAACCGTCGCCGCGCGCTCGAGTGCGATGGCGAGGCGGTCCTCGACGGTCGCCGTGGCGCCCAATTCGTTTGGCCCAGTGGCCGCCAACTGACGCGCACTTACGTCAACTCGCGTAGGCTCGACCTGACGCGAGGACACGGCGATCTCGCGCGAGTCCGACGATCGCGCCGTCTTCGAGTCCCGTCCACCCCGCAAGTAAGAATTTAGAATCACTCGGTTTTTCCTCAAGTTGGCCCGCTTTCCGGTGTCACTGGATGGCCCAAAAGGGTCCCCTTTCGGGACGCGTTGCTTGCGCGCGACGGCCCTCTACCGCTGCTTACTCGCCGACGTGCTCGAGTCGCGGCGATGATCCCGTCGCAGGTCCGGATCTTCGTGTGCACCGAGCGGCAGGTCACCCGAGCATCAGCACCGCGCTTTTGTAGGAAACCGTGCGGGTAGTCCTCCCATCCCACAGGAACGGGAGGGGCCGCTCCTTCCCGAACGGCCCCTCCCCTTTCCCTTATTTTACCGCGCACCCCTCCCTAGACCTACGAGCCTAGGGCCTACGAGTGCGTCGGCACCGGCGCGGGCGTCGGCACCGGCGCGGTCCCGCCACCGCCCGTGGGCGACCCGCCGGGCGTCGGCGTCGGCGACGGCACCGGCGGCACCACGACCGGCCCCGGCACGGGCGCCGCGGTCACCGGCGTCACGACGACGCCGGTGACGTCTCCCTTCACCGCCTTCTTCTGCACGGGGCCCGCGGTGTGCCGGGCCGCGCGCGTCGCCTTCGACTTGGCGGCGGAGGCGACCTTCTGCTCCGGGGTCACGACGCGCGCCTTGCGCGGGGTGAGCCCGAAGTCCGCGAGCGTGTCCACCTGGCCCGCGAAGGCCACGAGGATCGCCTGCTTCACCGCGGAGACGAGGGTCTTCGTCTCCGTGATCTGCGATCGCGCCTGCGCGACCGCGGCCTGCCAGGTCGCCTTGGCGGGCGGCACCGCCTGTTCGGCGGCGACGCGCGCCTGCACCTTCGCGATGATGCTCGTCGTCGGCGTCGACACGCCGGCGATCAGGAACGACGGCAGCGCCGCCGCGTGCTTGGTGAGGCCGTCGTTCAGCTTCTGATCGGCGGCGATCTCACTCGTCCGGTTCTCCTTGGGGCTGTTGCTGGCCATGATGGGTACCTCTTTGGCTTTCTTTGGTTGGATCGTTGCGTGAACGAGAGCGCCGCCGCGTGGCACCGTGCCGCGCGCCAACCCCTCACGCTCTTAAGCGCTTTGAGGAGGCCTCTTTCTGAAAACTATTTTCGGGGGCGACGACGATTTTCGTCCGGCACACGATCCGATGCTTCGGACATCGTCGTCCGTCGCTTGGGTGCCCACGATCCCAAGCTTCGGACATCGACCTCCCAAGCTTTGGACATCGACCTCCGAAGCCTCGGACATCGACCTCCCAACCTTCGGACATCGACCTCCCAAGCTTCGGACATCGACCTCCCAAGCTTCGGACATCGACCTCCGAAGCCTCGGACATCGACCTCCATCGCTTGGGAGCTCACGATCCCTAGCTTCGGATATCGACCTCCCAAGCTTCGGACATCGACCTCCCAGGCTTCGGACCCCACGATCCGACCCTTCACCCATCGATCCCCCTCCCCTCCAACCCCACGATCCGATTCTTCGCCCCCTCCCTCCAGCCCCTGAAGACACGGCCCCCCAAGGTGGTAGGGTCGGCCTTACCGTGTTCGACCCGGGGGCCCCGACATCGCAGCGAATCCTCCTCGAGCTCGAGGATCCGGAGGTGCGAGCGCGGCTGCACAAGATGGCGTTCGTTCGGACCGAATCCGACGTGGCCGCGGAAGACCTGGTCGAAGACGCGCTGGTCCGCGTCCTCGACCCGGAGGATTCTCCCTGGCAACCATCGCGGGGCTCGTTCCTTCTCCACATGAAATGGGTCATGCGGCAGACGTGGACGGCCAAGCAGCGCCGGGCCTACGTCAAGCGAGAGATCCCGGATGGGGGCGTCATCGCCGAGGAAGGGACCCCCGGCGCAGGAGCCCTTGGCGACGAAGCGCTCGAAGGGAGCCGGTGGCTCGCCGTGCGCGTGGCGCTCCTCGAGCAGGTCGTCGCCGCCCTCGAGCCGGAGCATCCGATCGTGCGGCCCATTTGCGAGCTCGGCGCCCAGGGCGTCGACGTGCCTTCCGATCAGGCGCAGCGGCTCGGCTGCTCGGTCCAGGCGGTCTACGAGGCGTTCGCCACGCTCAAACGGCACGCGCGCAAGGCTCTGAACGACTGGGATCGCGGCGAGCGACGGCGCATGATGACCGCGCAGGCCGTGGCCACGACGCCGTCGACCGATTCGGCCGAAGAGAAGGAGGTCACCCCGTGAGCACGCACGACAAGCCTCTTTCGCCCGGCGCGGCACGCTACGTCCTCGACGCCTTGGCCGATGACGAGGTCGATCGCATCGAAGGCCTGAGCGACGACGAGCTCCGCGCCGAGATCGCCGCGAAGGGCGGGGCCCCCTGGACGCCGTCGAGCACCGAGGAGCTCCTGGCGCGCGTCAAGGCACGCGCGTCGGCCGGTCGTGGGGTCGTTGCGTCGGCGATGGCGACAGGCGCGGATCCCGATCCGCACGACGCGGTCGCCGAGCTCCCGCGGCCGGCGCGGCGCGCGGGGCGCCTCGTGTGGCTGCTCGCCGCGGCGTTCGCGCTCGCCCTTGTCGGCATGGTGATCACGAAGGGGCCCGTCATCGTCGCGTATCTGAAGGGGACGCCGACGCCGATCGGGCCCGACGTGCCGCCGCAACGACCGGAGCTCCAACGGGCCGAGCGCCTGCGGGACGAGGCGATCGCGCGATGCACCGCGGAGCAATGGGCGGAGTGCGGGGCCAAGCTGGACGAGGCGAAGCGGATCGATCCGGGCGGCGAGGCGCAGCCGCGGGTGGTCAAGGCGCGCGGCCAGATCGAAGAAGGCGTCAAAGAGGCGCCGATGAAGACGGATCCGACGAAGACCCAGGACTGGAAGTGAAGCCGCGCTCGGAGCAAGGCGCGATTCGAATCCCGCCAAGCCGCGCTCAACTCAAGGCGGATCAAGGTGGTTTCCGAGCCCAGTCCCCGCCTGCCTCCACTCTCTCGGAATCCTCGAGGGGCCACGCAACACGGTCGTCTTCTCCGAGATCGAACAGCCCCTGTCCGGCACCGGCGACTTCGCCAGCACGACCAACACCTTCTACATCAACGGCACGATGCCGAACGGCGCGACCGAATTCGCGGGGACGATCACCGGCGAGATCTGCACGGACTGAGGTGTCGGGGGCCTGTCGCGCCGTTCGTCACTGCGTCTTCAGGCGCCAGAACCCGGTCAGATTGTTGCTCGTATAAAGCATCTGATTGACCACATCGTATTTTATCCACAGCCCCCCGGCGGCCTGTGTGGGGCTGGTCATCTTGGCAAAAATGCCGGTCGTCGGGGCCGTGCTCGTGTAGCCCACGACAGTGCTCACCGGCGCGGACCAGTTCGATCCGGACCCGGTGATGTACACGGTGGTCCCCGTATCGACGATCGGCGAGGAGCCGTTCTGACTGGCCAGCGCGGGGGCGTACTCCCCGGAGAGCTGGGTCCAGTTGATTCCATCCGTACTGTGGACGATGGCGTAGTTCCCTCCAGAGTAGAACGAGCCGTCCTGAGCGACGTACACGCTGCCGATGGCCGCGGCGAGCGGCTCGGTGGCCCCCGCCTCACTCGTGTAGAGGTTCACCTGTGTCCACGCCGGCGCCCCGCCGACAGCCACGCCCGCGGTCGTCGTGCGCCAGAGTCCCTGCGGGCCGTTCGTGCCGTAGAACCAGGTGGTGGCGTTCACCATGGTCTGTCCGGGGCCGTCGCTGTTGACCCAGGGGTATGCGCTCGTGGTGAGGGACCATGTCGTGCCGCCGTCCTTGGTCTCCGCGAGGCAACCCCGGCCCTGGTAGGGCGAGTAAGCAGCGGTAGAGGGGCGTCGCGCTAGGAGCGTGTAGCGCGTAGGCCGTTCCTGCCGACGAGATCGGCCCGTAGTCCGGGGTGGATGGCTTGTCGGGGTTGGGCGCCGCGGAGGCCCTCGGCAGTGTCGAAGGGCGGGCCATCCCGTCGG
>Ga0302325_10023580_pt1 | contig 12820 bp, 14 predicted proteins | sample Palsa_T0_2_FD_201948 | JGI IMG/M metagenome (GOLD analysis project Ga0302325, IMG submission 201948) | Peat permafrost microbial communities from Stordalen Mire near Abisko, Sweden - Palsa_T0_2 | ecosystem: Environmental > Terrestrial > Soil > Palsa > Peat permafrost | place: Sweden: Abisko... | reverse complement strand
TCCATCGACAACGCGCCGGAAGAGAAGGCCCGCGGCATCACCATCGCGGTGGCCCACGTGGAGTACGAAACCCCCAACCGGCACTACGCGCACGTGGATTGCCCGGGCCACGCCGACTACATCAAGAACATGATCACTGGCGCGGCGCAGATGGATGGCGCGATTTTGGTTGTCGCGGCCACCGACGGTCCCATGCCGCAAACCCGCGAGCACTTGCTGTTGGCGCGGCAGGTGGGTGTGCCGTACATCGTGGTGTGCCTGAACAAGGTGGACATGGTGGACGACGCCGAGTTGCTGGACCTGGTGGAGCTGGAAATGCGCGAATTGTTGACCACCTACGAATTCCCGGGCGACAAGGTGCCGGTGATTCGGGTATCGGCGCTGGGCGCATTGAATGGCGAGCCGCAGTGGGAGAAGACGGTGTTGGAGCTGATGGAGGCGGTAGACAGCTACGTGCCGCTGCCGCCGCGCGAGATCGACAAGCCGTTCATCATGCCGATCGAAGATATTTTCTCCATCCAGGGGCGCGGCACGGTGGTGACGGGGCGCATCGAGCGGGGCATCGTCAAGGTGGGCGAGGCGGTGGAGATCGTGGGGTTCCGGGACACGCGCCAGACGGTGGTGACGGGCGTGGAAATGTTCAAGAAGCTGTTGGATGAAGGACGCGCCGGAGACAACGTGGGGCTGCTGCTGCGCGGCATCGAGAAAGACGACGTAGAGCGCGGGCAGGTGGTGGCCAAGCCGAAGTCGATCACGCCGCATAAGAAGTTCAAGGGCAGCGTGGTGGTGCTGAGCAAGGAAGAAGGCGGACGGCACACGCCGTTCTTCAAGGGATACCGGCCGCAGTTCTACTTCCGGACGACGGATGTGACGGGGGTGGCGGAGTTGCCGGAGGGCACCGAAATGGTGATGCCGGGCGACCATGTGAACCTGGTGATCGATCTGATCACGCCCATCGCCATGGACAAGGGGCTGCGGTTCGCCATCCGCGAGGGCGGACGCACGGTGGGCGCCGGAACCGTGACGGATATTATCGAATAGGGAAGGACAGCAAACATGCCGCGCGAGATCATCACTTTTCAATGCACCGAATGCAAGAATCGGAATTATTCGGGCACCAAGAACAAGAAGACCACCACGGAACGGTTGGAGATGAAGAAATTCTGCCCGTATTGCCGGAAGCACCAGCCGCACAAGGAAATCAAGTAGAATAGGAATCGAAGGCATGTCCCGCCGGAGTTGTGAACCGCAGGGGCGTAGGTTTAACGGCAGACCAGCGGTCTCCAAAACCGCGAGTGGGGGTTCGAATCCCTCCGCCCCTGCCAATCCAATTTGACAGCCGGAAGCTTGGAAACGAGGCAGCATGGAAGGCACCAGTTTAGTTGAGAATGTGACGAAGTGGCCCACGCGCACGCGCGATTATTTCAATGAGTTGAAGCTGGAGATGCGCCGGGTGACGTGGCCCAACCGCAAGCAGGTGGAAGGCACCACGGTGGTGGTTATCTTCACGGTGTTCGCCTTCGCGGCCTTTTTTGCGGTGGTGGACGCGCTGCTGAACGACACCCTGGTGCGCTTGACGAAGGCCCTGTCGCGGTAGCGCTATGGATGACGAGAACATGAACCCCGTGGACGAACAGGAACCGGAGAGCGAAGAGCTCGCTCCGGAAGCTGAAGACCAAGCGGCGCCCGCCGAGGCGTTAGTGGAAGCTCCAGCCGAAGCGCTTTCGGAACCAGCCGGCGAACCGCCCGCCTCTGGCGGCTACGATGAAACCTCCCGCAAGAAATGGTTCATCATTCACACCTATTCCGGTTTCGAGCAGAAGGTGGCGGAGTCGCTGCGCAGCCGCGCGGAGGCGTTCGGGTTCGCCGACAAGATCGGACAAGTGCTGATTCCCACCGAAGAAGTGGTGGAGTTGCGCGGCGGCAAAAAGGTGACCAGCAAGCGCCTGGTTTATCCCGGGTATGTGCTGGTGGAAATGGACATGAACCGCGACTCCGAGGAAGCCAAGCTGGAAGCCGATAAGCTGTGGCACGAAGTGAAAGCCACGCCGCGCGTCACGGGCTTCGTGGGCGGCGGTACGCACCCCATTCCGCTGAGCGCCGACGAAGTGAACTCCATTTTGTACCGGCAGCAATCCTCGACGGAACGGCCGCGCCCCAAGACGACTTACGAGAGGAACGACGGCGTACGGATCGTGGATGGCCCGTTCGCCAATTTCCGCGGCAAGGTGGACGAGGTGAATACGGACCGCGGCACATTACGCGTGATGGTGATGATTTTCGGCCGCGCCACGCCAGTCGAGCTGGAATTCCTCCAAGTCGAAAAAGAGTAGAAAAAGAATAACGATCGCAAGGATTCTCAGATGGCAAAGAAAGTTACAGCTCAGGTGAAGTTGCAGATTCCGGCCGGCAAGGCTACGCCGGCGCCCCCGGTGGGCACGGCGCTTGGTCCGCAGGGCGTCAACATCATGGATTTCTGCAAGGCGTTCAACGCCAAGACGTCGGGCAAGGACCAGGAAGGGCTGATCATCCCGGTGGTGATCACCATTTTTTCGGACCGCTCGTTCACGTTCATTACCAAGACGCCGCCGGTGCCGGTGCTGATCAAGCGGGCCGTGAACCTGGCCAAGGGATCGCCGGAACCGCATAAGACCAAGGTGGGGAAGATCACCGAGGAGCAGGTGAAGGAGATCGCCAAGATCAAGATGCCGGACCTGAACTGCTTCACGCTGGAAGCCGCCATGAACTCGGTACGGGGGACGGCGCGCAGCATGGGTGTAGATGTAGAGGTTTAGCTGCCCAGGCGTTTCACTGGATCCGTGGAAGAACCCGCTGCGAGATCCTGAGCGGAGTGAATTCCGCAATGGTGTCAAAGTCCCGGTCCCGGTGCCAGATTTCGATGCCGTTATCGATCGCGATGGCTGCAATCAGGCAATCCATTGGCGAGCGAACCGTGCGCCCCCGGCGGCGGCCTTCGCGGTAGATTTCGGCAGCCTGCAAAAATAGCTCGACCGACAGCGGGTCGTTGAGGCGCGGCAGAGAGCGAATTCGCTTTTCAAATAGGGTGCTTGCCGCGTTCACGCGCAAACCCTGCAACACCTCCTGCAAAATCGGACCGCAAGTCACGAACCGATGGAAGTCACCGGTCTGCAACGGCTGAATCCGCCCGCGCAGGAACTCGATCCAAACGGAGGTATCGACAAGAATCACCGGCGCCTCCGCGGCTTACGAGCTGTGCGGTCCTCCCTCATTTTTGTCAGGTTCCCGCGCCAAAGGTCGGTCCCATAGAATTCCGCCAGCCCCTCGACCTGCCGAATCCGCAAGACCTCCTTCAGCGCATAGTTCACCGCGGCGGAATACGTCTTCACTCCCAATTCCCGCGTGGCCTCTTCCAACAACTGCTCATCAAGCACAAGATTTGTGCGTTTCATGTGTATATTTTAGCAAGTGGTCCACAGGTCCACATGCGACCACTTTTGGATGTGGCGTCTGCGGCGCGCCATAGGAGGGAACCCAGCCCGCCGCAGTTAGGTTTAGCGGCACCTATTTCAAGTTTTTCTCCAGTTCCTCCATGGCCCCCTCCGTGCAGCCCGCGTGCAGTGTGGGTGAAACATCTGCGAGGCGCATGGCGGTGGCGTTCGCACCGGTTAGTGAAATCGTTCGCTCCTCAGCAGGCCTATCAAACCGAATCACCACTTGCCAGTTCGCAGGATTCCCAGAACAGAAAGCGATTCGTTTGAAGTCGAATCCACTCGCAGCCCAGCGAGCAATTGCGCGTGATGCTGCGCTGCCCGGGAAGTACTCCAGCGGGCGCCCTCAGAATCATCCATCTTGAGCCATTCGTCGATGAATCCAGCCAGGCTCAGTGCAATCGGCGCCCCCGTTGCAGACCGCTGCCGGCGCGCGAGAATCTGGCAATCGCTTGGCGCGCCATCAGGTCAGGGTAAAGCATCACGTCGTAGCGAAACTCGGCGGTGCTGCCTAAAACGGCGGCCGTGATGTACGCATCGTTGCCGCTCCAATAACTGACGTCCCGGTCCAGCAGGGTACGCATCGAAGTATCCAGGATTTCGTCGACCCGTAAGGTGCCACCCCTCGTATTGCTGGTGCACCATCCGGAGTTGCCACCGACAGCCAGAAGGCGGCGCCCATCGCGGTCCTTTGGTCCCACTGCCACGGGCGAGAACCACCATGGAACCTGTACTTCGTTGGGCCGGCCGATACTGGAATTCACGACGCCTAGCCGTCTGACGGGGCTCCGGTTGTAGATCGCCATGGTCTGGTCATAACCGCACGTAGTTCCGATGCCGACCCGTACCTCTAACAGATCCGAAGCTCCTGCCACGGGGCGGGCGGTCACTTCGTTAAGCCAACCTGCGTAGTTGACTAGCACCTCGGTGTCTGGCCCCGGGCGCGGCTGGGAAATGAGCCCCGCGCCGGCGAGCTCCCCGTTTATCTCCCGTTCACCGGCGCCGGACGTTCCCGGGTCCGCGCTAACTAACTCGCCGCTGAGGAGGCCAAGCATGGGATCGCCGGTTTCGTGCCTGACGCGAAAGCGTTTGAGTTGAAGAGGGCCGGCCAGGGGCCGTCCGCAGGCCGAGGGCCTGCCCCACGCGAGTCATCGCGTCACGCGGAAGTCCACGTTGCTCGACAGCGTGCCGCTGGGTATGGTCACATCTATCTTGCCGCCGGTGGCGCCCGCCGGCACCGTGGTGGAGATCTCGGTAGCCGAGTCGATGGTGAAGTCCGCGGCTGTGCCGTTGAAACTGACGGCGGTGGCCCCCGTCAGGTTTGTACCCAGGATGGTGACGGCCGTGCCTACCTTGCCGACGATGGGAAGCGTTTTGACAAACGGGACTAGCCCGTCGGCCAAGCCGAAGATAGTGCCGTCGCCATCGGCCCCGTAGTACGCGGTCGTCCCGTACAGCTTCCCGTTGGTGGCTTCGAGCAGCCCGCCGTAGGGATCGGCGCCATCGGTGCTGTCGAAGCTGTGCAGGGTTGTGAGCGTCCCCTCCAGGGTGATCTCGAAAATGGTGCCGTAGCTGTTGCCGCCATACACGGTTGTCCCATAAAGGTTCGCATTGGTGGCTTGAATCAGCGGAGCGTTCGGCTGGTAACCGTCTAAGCCATCGAAGCTGTGTATAGCGTTCCGCTCGTAAAGATCTGGAAGACGGTGCCATCGCCGTTGGCGCCGCCATATACGGTCGTTCCGAACAGGCCCCCGTTGCTGGCTTGAACCAGGCCCGCCGCGGGGTATTTGCCGTCCGTCTCATTGAAGGTGTAGATCGTCGATAAGCTGCCGGCGGGAGTCAGTTGGAAGACGGTGCCACAGCCGCCGGAACAGTTAGTTCCGGAGCCCCCGCTGTAGGTTGTTCCGTAGAGGCCGTTGTTGGTGGCCTGCACCAGCGAGCCGAGAGGCTCTGCGCCATCGCCGGGAGGTCCCGCGAAACTGTGCAGCAGTGTGAAGAACGTGCCGGCCGTGGTGATGCTGAAAGCCACGCCATGGCCTTCGGTACCGCCGGAGGAGGCCAGCCCGTAGAGGTCCCCGTTGGCAGCTTGCAACAGCCCGCCGGACGGGAAACTGCCGTCAGGCCCGGCGAAGCGGTGGAGCGTCGTGAGGGCGCCGCTCGGGGTGATTTTGTAGATGGTGCCACAACCCCGATCTTCACATTCACTGGAGACTGAGTTATGAGTCATGCCGTAGAAGTTTCCATCCGTGGCTAGAATCACGCCGCCGCTCGGGTAGAGGCCATCGGCGCCGAAGTTGTACAGCGTGGTCAGTGCGCCGGCCGGAGTGATTTTGAAGAACGTGCCAAACCCGTGCTCTCCGCCGTTTCCGGTTGTGCCGTAGATGTTTCCGTCAGTGCCTTGGACCAGGGAGCTAAAAGGGTTGGCGCCGTTGGCGCCCGTGAAACTCAAGAACGTGGTAAAGGTCTGGGCCGGCGCTGCGATCGCAGCTGCGGCGCAGAGCATGACGAGATCGTATATTTTCGAACGGTTCACTTAATCCTCCTTGCGACCACGCAGAAACCTGAACCTCGGGTACGAGCCTTTCTTGCGGCGGGGGCTTTTTTCCGGCGACTTTTTGGAACATAATAGCCTACAGCGAGTGCCCTGAATGAGCCTTGGAGTCTGTCATGAAATAACCTCCACCGGGCAGGGAGCCGCCTGAAAGGCGTCCCCGGAGGGCACCCCGGGGCAATATTGCCCGCCCTCCACCCGCTCTCGTTACGCAAATAGCAGGAGGTACTCCAATCTCTTCAGCCGCATCCTAACGAGAAACGCAGAGCCGCGCAAACCTCCTCCATTCGCTGCGCGCTTAAGTGGCCAATCCGCCGATCCAGTCTCGTCTGGGCCACAGTGACAGCGTTGTGCAAGTTGACGGCGCAACGCCCCTTCATGCCATCTTCGACATCCAGGATCACTTCCGACGGCACACCTCTAATAGTTGAGGTAATGGGCGCCACGGTCACGGTCGTAAGATAGCCGATGGCGACCTCGCGCGTCAGGACCACAACGGGCCGCTGCTTGTCGGGCCGGTCAAACCGGCACAGGTGGACATCGCCCCGGCTCAGCGCTCCGGCCACGCCGCGATGTCCTCCCATGCCCGGAACTCATCCTCGGTTTGCGGACGATCTAAATACCCTCGCCGGTCTTGCTCTTCCAATTCCAGATCCCGCAGGCGCTTGAGGTGCCCTCGCAGAGCCTGGCGGATCAACACCGACCGGTTGACCTTGTGGCGTTTCGCCGCCGTATCCGCCGCTTTCAGAATATCTTTATCGAGCACGACCTGTATCGTTTCCATTGTGGACTTCCTTCCACAGTATACTCCACAATCGTAGGGGTGGCGCCGCGCACGTCATGCACGCACTTCCACGCGCGTATTTGCCAGCCCCGCCATCTTCTCGGCTGTCAGCGCCTTCACTTTGCGGATGCCGGCGAGCTTGATGTTTTCGTAGCCGCGGATCAGGCCTGGCAGAGCCACGATCTCCTGCGCGAGCGAGAGATTATCCGGCGTCACGTGATCCAGGCATTCGCGGACCAGTTGTTGGTACCAGGCGATCAGCCCGCGCTCTTCACGGCGCACCGCGGCGTAACCAAAAATATCGAGCGGCGTGCCGCGCAGACCTTTCATCGCCGCCATGATGCGCAACGGCCCGCGGAACCAACCGCCTAACTTCAATTTCCTTTGCATGCCGAGGGCGCGCAGCAGCGGCGGATGCAGGTTATATCCGATGGATTCCACCTGCTCCCACATGCCCCGAATCTGCGCTTCCCGCTGCGGATCGGTGAGCAGGCGCGCCACTTCGTATTCGTCTTTGTAGGCCATCAGCTTGTATAGATTACGGGCCGCGGCATCGGCCAACGCGGGCTGACGGGTTTCCACTTCGCGCACGAAGGTGGCGTAGCGTGTGGCATAGGCGGCGTTTTGATAGCGGGTGAGATCGGCGATGCGGCGCTCCACAAGCGATCGATCGCCGGTGGGCGCGGCGGGCGGCGCGAGGAGAGACTCGACGGACCGCGCGTCGTGATAATAGCGGCGGCCCCACAGGAACGCCTGCACGTTACGTTCGGCATCCACCTTATTGAGGCGGATGGCCTCCTCGATGGCGGCCTGCGATATGGGAACGAGACCGCCCTGATATGCCGCGCCCAGCAGGAAAATATTCACCGCCAAGTGACTTCCGAAGAGGCCTTCGGCCAGACGCGAGGCATCCAGGAACAGGTTGCGGTCTTTGCGCGTGCAGACGTTGATGGCGTCCACGACGGCGCCCGGACCCGCCAATCGCAAACCGCCGCGGATGGCATCGCCGGTGGGCACCTCGGCCGTATTCACCACGGCGACGGTGCGCGACGGATGCGCGCGCTTCAGGTTTTCGGCGCTACCCGCACCCAGCAGATCGAAACCCAGGAGCAGGTCCGCGTTGCCGTAGCCGACCTTGGCGGAGGCCTCGATGGGCTGACGGCTCAGGATGATGCTGGACACCACCGCGCCGCCTTTTTGGGCGAGACCGGTCTGGTCGAGCGTGATGGCGGAAAGGCCGTCAATCCAGGCCGCGGTGGCCAGCAGGGCGTTCACCGTGACCACGCCGGTGCCGCCGATTCCGGGGGCCAGAATCGAGTAGCGCTCGCCGATTTCGACGGGCTCGCGCGGGGGGGGCACTTCGGTCTCGGGCAGTTGGGGCGGCGCGGCGCGGCGCGATCCGGTGCCCGGTTTCAACTTCACCGAGACGAACGACGGGCAATCGCCCAGCGCGCAGGAATAATCCTTGTTGCACGAAGATTGGTGGATGCGCGTCTTCAGACCGTACTCGGTGTCGACGGGATGCAGGCTCAGACAATTGGATTGGGTGACGCAATCGCCGCAGCCCTCGCAGACTTCCTCGTGGATCACCAAGCGCAGGGTGGGTTCTTCGAGCTTGCCGCGCGACCGCAAGCGGCGCTTTTCGGCCGCGCACTGTTGGTCGTAGATGATGGCGGTGACTCCCGGCTCCTGCTCGAACTCGCGCAGCACCTCCGGCAAATCGTCGCGATCGCGCAGTCGCGCGTTGGCGGCCAGTTGGACGCCTTGGTACTTGGTCAGATCCTCGGTGAGCACCGCGATTTTGCGCACGCCGTCGGCTTCCAGCTTGCGGGTCAACGCGGGCACGGGCACGGCGCCGGCGGCTTGCTGGCCGCCCGTCATAGCCACCGCGCTGTTGTACAGGATCTTGTAGGTGATGTTGACGCCGGCTGCGATGCAGGCTTCGACGGCCAGCGAGGCGGAATGGAAGTAGGTGCCGTCACCCACGTTTTGGAAAATGTGCTGGCGGTCGACGAAGGGCGCCATCCCGATCCACGGCGCGCCTTCGCCGCCCATGTGGGTCAGGAAGGAATAGGAATGGCCGGAGTGCTGAAGCTGCGCGGCCATGGCATGGCAGCCGATGCCGCCGCCAGCCAGTTGGCCTTCGAGCAGGAGCGTGGAGCGGTTGTGCGGACAGCCGGAGCAGAAGTTGGGGAAGCGCGCGGGGATCAGGCGGCGTTCGCGGGCGTCGATTTCGTCGAGGAGGGCGAGGCGGGAAGGCAGGCGGCCTGGGAGGCCGCCGCAGGCTGGGAGCCTGCCCCACAATTGCGCCAGGACGCGGGTGACGATTTCCGGGTCGAGTTCACCGGCGGCGGAGAAGAGCGGCGCGGCGATGGGGTCGCCTTTGCCTAAAATGGCGGGGTGGTCCGGTGAGTTGTAGAGGGCTTCGCGCAACTGCAGTTCGAGGAAGCTGCGTTTTTCTTCGACGACCAGGATGGTTTGGAGGCCACGCGCGAATTCGGCGGTGAAGCGCGGCTCCAGCGGATACGTCATGCCGAACTTGGCGATGCGCACGCCCAGCCGCGGCAGGTCGTCGCGGGCGATCCCCAGATCCGCAAGAGCCTGCATCAGGTCGTAATAGGCTTTGCCCGCGCTGGCGATGCCCAGCCATGCGCCTTCGGCCGCGCCGAAACTGCGATTGACGGCGTTCAGCCGGGCGAACTCGCGGGCCGCGTCCAGACGCCTGTACAGCACTTCCGGCTCCAGCATGAGGGTCATGGGAATCAACAGGCGCGCGTCGATCTTCTTTTCGTAGCCTTCCGGAATGTGGATGGCGATGCGCTGGGGATCGACTTGCACCGTGCCGCCCGCGTCGCACACATTGGTCACCATCTTCATGGCCACCCAGGCGCCGGAGAAGCGCGAAAGGGCGATGGCCTGCAAGCCGTAATCCAGCGTCTCCTGGGTGTTGCCCGGATAGAAAACGGGCATGGCCAGGTTGTAGAAACTGAGATCGCTCTGGTGCGGGATGGTGGAACTTTTGGAGACGTGATCGTCGCCGCCCAGCACCAGCGCCGCGCAGTTTTTACCGGTGCCGGCGATGTTGGCGTGGCGGAAAATGTCGCCGGAGCGGTCCACGCCCGGACCTTTGCCGTACCAGATGCCCAGCACGCCGTCGTAGCGCGATTGGCCGAGCACGTGATGGATCTGGCTGCCGAAGATGGAGGTGGCGGCGAGATCCTCGTTGACGCCCGGCACGAAATGAATGCGATGCTCGTCGAGCAGCCGCTGGACGCGCGCCAGCGCCATATCGTAGCCGCCCAGCGGCGAGCCTTCGTACCCGGAGATGAAGGCGGCGGTATTCAGGCCGGCGCGGCGGTCGCGGCGCATCTGGTCCATGGGCAGACGCACGAGGGCTTGGATGCCGGTGAGGTAGACGGCGCCCTGCTCCTGCTCGTATTTGGAATCGAGCTTCATGCTGCCAGTGAGTGCTATCGCATTATAGCGCCCGCACACAGATGCGCTCAATTCCTGGCGAGAGGCGCCCGCTGACGGCACAATGCCACATACTTTTTGACAGAGACGCGATTCCGAGTTCACCGTGGGGCGGCCAATCATGGCCGCAGCCGCCTGTTAGGCGGCCAGAGCCGGCTGCGGGCAGAATTGCCCACCCCACGGTGCAAAAGGTATGCGGCATTGTTACGCGTGCCAGCGGACGCCCACGCCCAGCTTCTTTTTGGCGTACTCCAGGCTGCGCTCCAGATCCACGCGCTGCTGTTCTTTAAGCGCGGCCTCGAGCGCCGGTGAATTGTCGGACCACTGGCCGATCACCATATTCCCTAGGAAAGGCCGGCCGTTCTTGGCCAATGCCAGGAAGCGGGCGAACTCCCACGCGGGCATCTTCTGAAACGCCTTCCAGAAATCCGGCTCCAGGTAGGGGAGAACTTCCGGCGGTCTTCCGGTAATGATTTCAAGCTGCATGGAAGCGCCCGGGCAGAGCTTGCGATAAAGCTCAACGAAGCGCACGAAATCGACCGAGCCATCGCCCAGCGCGACCCATTGCGCGGCGGCGCCGCGGGGATGCTCGAAGACGGCGCTGTCGCGTACGTGCGAGGTGGCCACGTAAGGCGCCAGCGTCTCCAGCGTCAGCAGCGGATCTTCGACCACCCACATGGGGTTGCCGGTGTCCAGGCACGATCCCACGAAGTCTTTGCCGGCCTCTTCGATGAGCGCCTTCACTTCGCGCGCCTGCATGTCGCCGGCATGATTTTCCACCGCGATGCGCACACCCGCATCCAGCGCCTGCGAACGCACCGCGCGCAGCACCTTCACGGTATTTTCAATGTGCGCTTCAAGCGGCAGAGCCGTGCGGCGGTTGTCGCGCGTACCCATGTAACAGCGCATCACCGACGATCCGACGGCCTTGGCCACGCGCAGCCCGCGCGCGACGTACTCGGCGGGCTCGCCCTCCTTCTTGTTGTAGGCGGGCGACGAAGGGCAGATGCAGCCGATGCCCGCATCGATGGCCACCCCCACGCGCGCGGCATGCTCCTTCACGTTTTGCAGATAGGCGGGATCGAGGCTCTGGTAATCGCCGAGGCTGGAAAGCTGCACGGTGTCGAGTTTCAGACCCGCGGCGTAGTCCAGAAGCTCGATGGCTTTCCACTGGAAGGCGCGGATCGAGTAAGAATCGAAGCCGAGCTTGATGGGCACCGCCTGGGCGGCCGAACTCATGGCTGCCACCGCCGCGGCGGAGGCTGTTTGCAGAAACGTGCGCCGGTGCATAGAAATGGTTGTATCACGGTTTTGAGAATGCCATCCCGGCGAAGCTGACCACGCTTTGCGGGTCGATATTCCACTGCTCGTAGCGCAGCAGCTCGCCGCGCGCGCCGGGCAGGGCTTTCAGGAAAGTGTAGAGCGGCGAAGAGCCACACCATTTCAGATCGTCGTGGTTCTCCTGGACCAGGCTCCAGAAACCTTCGCCATCGGACTCCAGGATGCGCGCGATGCGCCGGCGGTCGCGTTCGGCCACTTCCGCCATCACGCCGCGGTCCGCGTAGGCCTGAAAATCGTCACGATAGCGCACGCCCATGTGGGCCATGTCGATGCCCAGAATCCAGAAGAGGCGATCGCCTTCGCGCGCGGCCATTTCCCCCAGCGACTCCAGGAACTGCTTCACACCGCCGTCGGCCTCGGGCGCGCCGCCGAGATACAGGCTGTGGGCGAACTGGCCGCAAAGAATCGGCAGAATGCGGATATCGGGGCCATAGATGTGCTGCAGGAAAATGACTTGCAACTCGACGGTGTGCTCGAACGAGTGACAATAGTCTTCCATAATCACCGCCGGACCGCCGTGCTCCGCGAGCCAATCGACCAGGGCGGTGTTAGTGGCGGTTTCGCCGAGCGGAGTGACGAAGGGCTTGCGCGTGAGACCGAAGCGCTCGGGTTCGCCGTAGTGGGATGTGGCCAGGATGACGAAGGTACGGTCTTTGAGTTCCGGCCCGAGCGCGCGATACGCGGCGCGGTAGGATTGCCATCCACCTTCGGGGCTCACGTGGGGGGCGGCGATGGCGAACAGGCCGGCAGGAGGTGAGGGGTGCCGGCCGGAGCCATCCATATAGCTCGCCATAGTGTGGCGGAGAGTTGCGAGTTCCAGCGGATAGGCGCCGCCGGCATGGGCGGGCTCGCGCTTGGGTGCGTCGGCGAATTCGCGCTGGCGGGACGCTTTCATGGCCGCGAAGGCCTCGTCTTCGAGGAAGCCTGCCGAACTGAGGGTGCCGGCGAGGTGCTGCTCAAGCTCGCCGACTTGCAGGTCGCCGGTGATTTGGACCAGGAGTGCGCGCAGGTCCAAATCGGTCTGGCGGCCGTCAAAGCAGCGCAGGCACTCGAGCAGCGGCGGGGGGATTACCAACATGGCGTCGGAATAGCGGTAGGGATCGCGGATGAAGAGACCGGGCCGGTCGGGCGCCGGCGAGGGGAAAAAATCCAGGGCCGGGCGGAGGCGGGGGAGTGGTCGGGGCAAGTTTCATGGTAGCA
>Ga0302325_10023579_pt1 | contig 12820 bp, 15 predicted proteins | sample Palsa_T0_2_FD_201948 | JGI IMG/M metagenome (GOLD analysis project Ga0302325, IMG submission 201948) | Peat permafrost microbial communities from Stordalen Mire near Abisko, Sweden - Palsa_T0_2 | ecosystem: Environmental > Terrestrial > Soil > Palsa > Peat permafrost | place: Sweden: Abisko... | reverse complement strand
CTGCGCAACGGCAAGAAGGTCGGCCCCAACCCCTGGGACGGCATGACATTGGAGTGGGTCACCGAGTCGCCCCCCATCGAGCACAACTTCGAGTTCATCCCACCTATCCGCTCAGAGCGCCCGGTGTGGGACCTCAATCATCCCGACCAGCGGACAATCCCGCACGGCCGCCACGCCCGCGAGCTCGCCGCCCAGGCTGCCCGCGCAGCTTCCTCTTCGGGCGACGCCACACGGGTGGTCGACGCCAGCCCACCGACTGAGGGCAATGGCTACGGGAACGGTCATGGCAATGGCCACGGCAACGGCGGTGGCCCACCCCCTGGCGAAGCGGGCAACGGGAGCGCGGAAGGTGGCTAGAGGGAAGGTGGCTAGAGGGAAGGTGGCTAGAGGGAAGGTGGCTCAGAGAGGGAAGGTGGCTAGACGGTGAAGCACGAGTCGATACTTGCGCTCGGAGCCTCGTTCTTCCTTGCGCTCATAGCTGTGGTCTACTTCGCCTGGAGCGGGGAGACGTCCGGCAGCGTCATGCTTGTTTTCGGCTGCCTCGCCTATGCGCTACTGGGCGGGTTCCTCCTACTCGTCTTCCTGCGCCGGCACCACGCCCCGCGGCCAGAAGACGAGCCTGACGCCACCATGGAGGAGGGCGCCGGCGAGATCGCGTTTTTCCCTCACAACAGCATCTGGCCCGTCGCCTTGGGCCTCTCGGCCATCTCGCTGGCCATCGGGCTCGCCTTCGGCAAGTGGTTCTGGGCGATCGGCGCCATCCTGTTAGTCGGCACCATCATCGGCTTTGCCGTGGAAGCGGAGTCCCGCTAGGGCGGAGTCCCGCTAGGACGAAGACCTGCCCTCAGTCGACACAGAACTCGTTGCCCTCGATATCCGCCATGGTCCAGCACGCGCCGCCGCGATCGTCGCTGAACCAGAGCTTGCGAGCTCCTTGGGCTTCGAGCCGCGCAGCCTCGACTTCGTAGTGATCCGCTCCCACGTGTAGGTCGAGGTGCACGCGGTTCTTAGCCATTTTTCCCTCGGGCACTTTCTGGAAGTAAAGCCGCGGGCCTTTGCCTTCGGGGTCCCGGCAAGCTGAAACTTCGGCGAACTGCCGGCCGCCATCGACATCCACCGTAGCGTCGGCGCTGATCGCTGCTGAGGCGAGGAGGTTGGCAACAAGTTCCGCGTGGTCCTCCTTTTGGTAACCAATGGCGCTGGACCAAAAGCGCGCCATAGCGTGCGGGTCGTCACAGTCAAAAGTCACCTGCAAGGTTGTGGCCATGGTGGACGTTGTACCACACGCGCCGGGACTAGCCGAAAGCGGGGGCAACCGGCCCTCGAGCTCCTAGGTCTTTCCGGCGCCATGCCGACAGGCACTTTCAGTGACGCCGTACCTTCCGACTTGTCTTGGCTGTCGTGCCCGTGCTCATAGTGGATGAGGTTATGGCGCGCCCCTCACTCTCGGCCCGAGTGGGTTGACGCGCTGATGGCTGTCACTATCTACGGGGTCGTCGCCCTCACGTTCATGATGGCTATGTACGCCCTCGAGGCAAGGAGCCCGCGTTTCATCGCCGCCTTCGCCCTCGGTTGCGCGCTCTCGAGCAGCTACGGGTTCCTGGCTGGCACCTGGCCGTTCGGCGCGGTCGAGGCGGTCTGGTGCTTAGTCGCGCTCCGGCGCTACCGCTCGGCTCGGCCTTCACCCGCTAGATGACTGGCGAAATGCTGGAAACGCCGAAAATGCCCATCTGCGGACCAAAACGCGCGACAGGCAACAAAAAGTGTCAGTAGAACCGGCGAGTAACGCGTGGCGGCGGACAGAATGCTCGGGAGCGCCGAGGCGATCCGAGCGTCCGATCTGAGCGTGCGACCTGATTCCTCGGCTGGTGTTCTGGGGAGGGCGCACATACGCTGGATAAGCCACGAAGCGGCCGGTTGGCATGATGCTTCCTGCGGGCATAAGGAATGTCATGAAAGCACGAGGCGAAGGGCTCCCCCAGCGGAAAACGGGGCAGCGCCCGTGGACCAGGGGCGGTGCGGTGCGCGCACGAGACCGTTTGATCGTCGCCCTTGTCACCGGGCTCGTGACCGGCGTCGGCTGCGGGTTCGTCTTGCCGTGGCAACTCGACCTACTGGTGAGCTGGGACGCGGCCGCCGCCGCTTTCATTGTCCCGTTGTGGTCGAGCATCTGGGGCCTGAGCGCCGCTCAAACCAGGACGCATTCGGTCCGGGAGGACCCGAGCCGCGCCGCCGCCGACGGGATGCTGCTCGCAGCCAGCGTGGCCAGCCTCATCGGCGTGGGTGCCGCCTTGGTCAAGGCGAGCAACGAAAAAGGAGCGATGGAGGTCGCCCTGATTGGCGTCGGCGCACTCAGCGTGGCACTTTCCTGGTGGCTCGTGCACACGATTTTCACGCTGCGGTACGCCCGCCTTTTCTACGCCGTCGGGCGCGGCATCGACTTCCACCAGGACGAGCAACCAACGTATTGGGACTTCGCCTACGTGGCCTTCACCATCGGCATGACGTTCCAGGTGTCGGACACCGACCTCAACTCCTCTTCGTTGCGGTTGACAGCCTTGCGCCAGGCTTTGCTCGCTTACCTCTTCGGCGTCGTCATCGTGGCAATGACCATTAACGTCGTCGCCGGGTTACTCAAATGATGGCGACTAAGCCGATCGCCGTTCAATGGCGAACGGCGGCAGCGAGCACGGTCAGGCAGCGCTCCCATCCCTCCCGGTGGGAAGGTTCGCGGTCGGGCGGGAGGTCGCGGTGGGTAAGGGTCACGATCGTGTCGCCGCCGTCGGCGACGAGCACCACCTCCACCGTGCTGCTCCCGGGCGGCAGCGTGGCGTCCTGGGGGATCCCCCAGGTGAAGACCACCCGATGGGGCGGCTCCACCGCCACGTAGCTGCCCCGGGCGGCGGTGCCTGCGAAGTCGACGGCGAACGTCCCGCCCGGCTGGGCGTCGAGGTCGGCGCGCTCCCCGATCCATGTGACCAGCAGCTGGGGGTCGGTGAAGTAGGCGAACACCACTTCGGGGGGTGCGGCGATGCGCACGCTGGCGCTGATCACGTAGGTCTTCTCCTCTCGGTGCGGGGGTGAGCTCCCTCGACTGACTGCTTCAGGCGGGCGAGGGCGTCCGGCCAGAACTCGTCGAGGAGAGTACGCAGCGGCTCGAGCGACTCGGACCGCAACGAGTAGAGCCGGCGGGTGCCCTCGCGGCGCTCAGCCAGCAACCCCGCCCGCTTGAGGGCGGTGAGGTGCTGGCTGACAGCCTGCTGGGTGAGGTCGAAGTGGGCGGCGATCTGCCCGGCAGGAAGCTCGGCGTGCTGGACCAACCGCAGGATCTGGCGTCGGTGAGGATCGGCGAGCGCCCGCAGCACCGCGTCGGGGCCAACGGGCGCTCCAAGCTCCTGGGGCTCGGGCATCACATTCGCTTCCTAGCTGACCGCGACCTCAACCGTCCAGGCTCGCTCAGCCGTCCAGGCTCGCTTGGTTGGAGGCGTGCTCGGCGCGCCAGGCGGCGAACCGCTCGACGTCCGCGGGCGGGTTTGGGCTGCCAGTACCTCGGTCGACGTAGTCGACGAGGCTGGCGAGGTGCCGCGTCCACCCGGCCTGGCACATCTCGAAGCACTCCAGGCCAGGGTTGAGCCCGTGGTGCTGGAAGCGCAGCTCGGTGCCGGTGCCGATTGGCTCGAGATCGAAGGTGATCGAGGTCCCGACCCAATCTGCCGCGGGCTCGCAGACGAGCACGCTCCAGCGGACGAGCGACGGCCGGTCGGCCTCCTCGACCAGCATCACGACCTCTTGGTCACCCATTAGGAAGCGAAGCGTCTCGCCGGCGCCGGCACCGCCGCCGGCGGGCGTCCACCAGCTTGTCAGGGCGTCGATGTCGGTCAGCGCCGAGAACACGGCGTCAGGGGCGGAGGCGAGGGTCTTTGTCGAGCGGAAGTCATCGGTGGTAGTCGGAGCAATCACAGCAGGTTCCTTTCTCAAGTAGCTGCTTACACAAGCAGATGCTTGTACTATACGCTTCGGGCGGGTGGCTGTCAAGCGGCGACACTCGCTGACCACTTTCGCCGGTCATTTAGCCGGCAATGGCCGACCCGAGCGGCCAAAATCACCATCTGAGGACCAAAATGCGCGCTGCACAACAAAAGGTGTCAGTAGAAAGGCCGAGAACACGTGCCGGACACCCGTAGGACGCCTGTAAGTCCCGATCACGCCAGATAACGGGACCGGATCCGTGAAGAACCTGGGAAAATTGAGCGAACCGTGCGTCTCGGGGACGATCCCCGATCTTTTTGGCCGGGTTTCGTCCCCAGACGTGCGGTCTTCGCCCACGGATGACCCGTTACCCGCTACCCGTTACTCAGCCGCTTCCGCGAGCGCCTCGGACAAAGAAGGGTGGACGAGGCAGCTGTCTACGATGTCGCGGACCTTGAGCCCGGCGGTTACGGCGAGGGCGATCACCGAGATGAGCTCGGAGGCCTGGCTGCCGACAACACAGCCGCCGAGGACAACGCCGGTGGCGGGGTCCGAGATTATCTTGACAAAGCCGCGGGGGTCGTCGTTTATGAGCGCCCGGGCAGAAGCGCCAAAGGGCACCTTGGTGACCCGGATTTTACGGCCCGTCGCAAATGCTTCCGCCTCAGCGAGGCCTACGTCAGCGATCTCGGGCTCGGTGAAGATAGCCGACGCAGCTTTGTCGTAGTCGATGTGGCGATGTTCGAGGGTGTGGAGGCCCATTATGTGCTCAGCCACCTTGCGGCCCTGCATTGCAGCGACCGACGATAGCGGCAGTTTCCCCGAGACGTCGCCGGCAGCGTAGATGTGAAAAACATTGGTCTCGCAGTGGTGGTTGATAGGGATGTAGCCCCACTTGTCGACTTCCACGCCGGCTTTTTCGAGCCCGAGGTGGTCGGAGTTAGGGAGCGAGCCGATCGCCAGCAGGACGTGGCTCCCGCGCACGACGCGGCCATCGTCGCAATGGATGGCCACTCCCTCTTGGGTGCGCTCCAGGCTCTCGGCGCGGGCACCTTTGAACAGGTGGACCCCGCGCCGCAACAGTTCGTCCTCGAGGGCAGCGGCTACTTCTGCGTCCTTGTGGGGCAGGACATGCTGGCGGCTGACGATCAAGCTCACCTTCGACCCGAGCGAGCTGAACATGTGCACGAACTCGACGCCGGTCACCCCCGAACCGACCACCACGAGGTGCTCCGGGAGCTCGGGCGGCGGGTAGGCCTGCCGGGTGGTCAGGACCCGGTCACCGTCAGGGACGGCCCAGTCCGGCAGACGGGGCCGGCTCCCCGTCGAGATAACCACAGCATCAGCGTTCAGCTCCTCCTCCTCGTCGGCGACCCCAGTCACGGCGACGGTATGGGGGCCGGCAAAGCGCGCCTCACCTCGCATCGTGCGGACGCCGAGCGAAGCGAGCAACCGCTCGGTCGAAGCTTGCAGCCGCGAGCTGATCTCGCCGATGCGGCCGTGTAGGGCCTCGTAGTCAACCTGGCTCGGGCAGCCGTTGGGGGAGAACCCGAGGCCTCCCATGCGGCGTGAGAAACTGAGCGCTCCAGCGGTCGCGATCATCGCTTTGGACGGGATGCAGTCCCAGAGGTTTGCTGCTCCCCCGACAATGTCGCGCTCCACGAGCGTTACGTGGGCGCCAAGGCTCGCGGCGCGGCTGGCGGCCTGGTTACCGGCCGGGCCGCCTCCAATTACGACGACCTCGGTCACGGTGGAGTTGCCCGGGTTCGCAGTTGAGTGGTCTCAGGCGTCGCCGGGACTAGCAGGCTCAGTGACCTCTTCTGCGTCGGTGACCTGGACCTCTGCCTCGGCTGCATCGGCGGGAGTGCTAACGGCTCCGGTGCTCAGTGCGGGAGCCGGAGCGGGAGCAGCCGTAGGAGCCGAAGCCGGAGTGGTCTGGGCGGCGATCGCCTGCTGAGGAGCTGCGGTTAGAGCCGCCGCTCCAGACTGGTCACCCGCCGGCAGGCCCATCTGGCCGCGCATCTGTTCGAGCCGGAGTTGCGCCTCGGTGGTGATGCTTGCCTGCTCGATCTCGAGCATGCGGGCATCGACCCCCTGGCCCGACAGCTCGGCTGTCCCAAGCGCCTTGGCGTACTGCGCCTCGATCTTCGTGCGCACCTCGTCGAAGGTGGGGACGTCTTGGCCGACCGTCTGGGAAAGGGTGCTCATCGCCGAGTTGAGCTGTTCCTGCATCCGTGCCTGGTCGAGCTGCGAAAGCAGCTTCTGCCGCTCCGCCAACTTTCCTTGGAGCAGGTTGGCGTTTTGCTGGACCGCAGCTTTGGCCTGCTGGGCGGCCTGGGTCGCCTGGAGGTGCATGTTCTTCAGGTCTTCGACACGCTTTTCGGTGACGATCAACCTGTTCGCAAACGCCTCGGCGGTCTGGTTGTACTCGGTGGCCTTGGCAGTGTCGCCGCGCTTGGCGGCGTCGTTGGCCATCGCGAGGGCCTGCCGGGTGGAATTATTGGTCCGCTCGAGCTCCTGCATAGAGCGGTTGAGCTGCAACTCGGTCTGCTTCTGGTTGGCGATCACGCTGGCCGCCTGCTCAACGAGACGCCGGTGCTGCTCCTGGGCCTCCGCCATGGCCTGCTCGAGCTGCACCTTTGGGTCGGCGTTCTCCTCCCACCTCCCCGACAGCTTTGCGGTCATGTACTTCCATCTGCGTTTTAGCGCGTTCCACATGGCTCGCATGCTAGGGCCATCGAGCGGGTGTGGCCGTACATCGCGGCAGCGATCTCTACGAAGGGGGTTGGGCCCTCTACGAAGGCGGTGAGGCCCTTTACGAAGGCGGTGAGGCCCTTTACGAAGGCGGTGGGGCCGCCATGATGCGCCTCGCCTCGTCCAGGGCGCCGGTAAGTGAGCTCAGCTCGGAAGAAAGGGTCGACAAGTCGGCGCCGGCTGCTCCCGCGCTCGCCACCAGCTCTCCGGCAGATGCGACCACGCCCTCCAGCTGGGCGCTCAGCTCCGACAGATGGCTCGATATCTGGGCGCTCACAGACTCCAGGTGCCGGAAGGAGCGCAGCTGGGAGGCAAGTTCACGCTCGCGGCTCTCGAGCTGGGCACGGTTGGCACCGCGAGCCCGCACCAGTTCGGCCTGGACCTCCTCGAGTGCTTTGGCCGCCCTTTCGGTACGGCCCGGAGGGTCGACCAGGCCGGCGCCGCTCTTGGCGAGCGCCCAGTGCTCTTCGGTTGCCGCGTCCACCTTGGCGACGGAGTTGGCCAGGTAGTCCGCCACAGGTCCGGGCGGGCAGTCCGCAGCCAATTGGCGGTAACGCTTACGGGCTTCGAGAGCCCTGGTCGTGTAACTCCTCCAGGGCTCGGGCACCGACCAGGGGTCGATCCGGGCGAGCCGCCGGCGCGCCCGGCCCCGCAGAGCCAGGCGGCGATGGACCGCGGCGTAGCCGACCCGCGCCCCGTAGGCGACCCCTCCGAAGACGATTGCTACGAAGAGGCCGAGGTGGGCCAGTTCACCGACCGCGACGCCGGCGCCCGCGAGGACGATCGCCGTCGGTGAAGCTGCCGCCTGAGCGACGGTTGGCAATCGTGTCTCACGCCTCTTTTCGAGCACGCCTAAAGGGTACGTCGGTACGGAATATTGCGCCTGCCTGCCCTGGTTGCAGGAGGCATGGCAACAGCTGTTGTGGCTACCGCCTTTGGCGGCCCCGAAGTCCTCTCGCTCATCCAGGTCCCCGTCAGCCCACCCGGGCCCGGGGAGGTACAGATCGAAGTGCGAGCCGCCGGCGTCAACCCGGTGGACTACAAGAGTTACGCCGGCACCTCCGGCGCCGACCCGTCCAAACTGCCGATGCTGCTCGGTTACGAGCTATCAGGGGTAGTGGTGGCCGTAGGCGACGGGGCCGAGGGGCCCGCAGGTTCGGTGCGCCCGGGCGAGCGGTAATTGCGTACCCGGTCCCGGGAGCGTACGCGACCGAGGTGGTTACAAAGGCGGGAAAGAGCTCCGGGATTAGCCACATAGTTCTCGCCGCCTGCCGGAGTTGTGTGGCAGTCCCTGCCAGAATGGCTCGATGCGGATCCACGTCCTGGGGACGAGAGGGTCGACCCCGGCCCCCGGGGTCGATTTCGTACGCTACGGCGGGCACACCTCTTGCCTGGCTCTCGCTCACGACGGGGAACTGCCCAGCCTTATCGTTGACGCCGGCACGGGAATACGAGGCGTCAGCGCATTGGTTGGGGGGCAGCCCTTCAAGGGTTCGATAGTTCTCGGGCACCTTCATTGGGACCACACACATGGTTTGCCGTTCTTTTCGTCAGGTGACATGCCAGGGTCGACGGTGACACTTTGTGCTCCGGCGCAAGGCGACGGAGGGGACGGGACGGACCTGGCAACAGTGCTCGCCAGGGCGATGTCACCCCCACATTTCCCAATAACGCCCTTGGATCTCCGTGGTAATTGGCACTTCCGCGGGCTCGCGCCGGGGGATTACGAGCTCGAAGGCTTCAGTGTTCTCGCTCTCGAGGTGCCTCACAAGGGCGGCCGGACATTCGGTTACCGGATCTCCGACGGGCGGGTGACGCTCGCCTACATATCCGATCACTGCCCTACCGGTCTCGGGCCGGGGCCCGATGGGCTCGGCGAATACCACGAGGCGGCGCTGCGCCTCGTCAGCAGCTGCGACATCTTGTTCCACGACGCGCAGTACACCGACGAGGAACTACCAGCGAGGGCCTATTTCGGCCATTCGTCGTCTGGGTACGCCGTCCGGTTAGCCGAAAGGGCAGGAGTAAAACGACTGGTGCTTTACCACCATGACCCTCAACGCACCGACGACCAAGTCGACAAGATCCTTTCGCTGCACCAGGGCGGCACGGTCACGGTCGAGGCTGCAACTGGTGGGTCGGTCATCGACCTGATTGCCACCTATTAGGCTCTCTACGTGGCTCTGCGTGTCGTACTGGCCGAGGACAACTACCTGGTCCGAGAAGGGGTGGGCAAGCTCATCGACTTGGAGGACGACCTCGAAGTGGTGGCTGTCTGTGCCGACCACCCCTCGCTGGTGAAGGCAGTCGACAAAGAGGTCCCCGATGTCGTGGTCACCGACATCCGAATGCCCCCAACGGGCACCGACGAGGGGATCCGCGCTGCCAACGAACTACGCGGCCGCTACCCCGACATGGGTGTCGTCGTGTTGAGCCAGTACTCCGAGCCGGCTTACGCCCTCCAGTTCCTCGAAAGCGGCTCCAAAGGCCGCGCCTACTTGCTGAAGGAACGGATATCGGACATCGGCCAGCTCGCGTCCGCCATCCGCGAAGTAGCGCGGGGCGGCTCCGTCATCGACCCCGAAGTGGTCGACAAGTTGGTCACGGCCCGCTCCAAGGGTGCCCGCTCACCGCTGCGTGCGCTGACACCCCGCGAGGTCGAGGTCCTCGGCGAGATGGCGCAGGGCAAGAACAACGCTGCCGTCGCCGCCTCGCTCGTGCTGTCTGAACGGGCCGTTGAAAAGCACATCAACTCCATCTTTTTCAAGCTCGGGCTGACCGAGGAGCCCGACGTGCACCGTCGTGTCAAGGCCGTGCTCCTGTTCCTCGCAGCGCAAAGCTGAGCCACATGGTGGTGCTGCCACCACAGCGCGGGTGGTGCTGGCCAAGTGGGCGAGGCCGGCCTGCTCTGTCAGGATCCTCCTAATGGCTGCGGGACCAGTGAGCGTCCTGGTCGTTGACGACCAGGCACCCTTTCGCAGCGCGGCGCGGCTCGTCGTCAGAGCTACCCGCGGGTTCGACGTCATCGCGGAGGCCCAGTCCGGGGAGGAGGCCCTCGAAAAGGTTGAGCTTCTCAAGCCCGACCTCGTCCTGATGGACATCAACATGCCGGGTATCGGGGGTATCGCAGCGACTCGCCGCATAAGCAGCGAGTACCCAGAGGTCCGCGTGATACTGCTCTCCACCTACGACAAGGACGACCTGCCCGCCGACGCCCGCACCGCCGGAGCGCTCGCTTACGTCCACAAGGAGAGCTTCGGCCCCGACATCCTGGAGGAGACCTGGTCCGGGCGCCTCGCCGACCAGTCGTAACGCCGGCCAATCGTAACGCCCGCCAATCGTAACGCCGGCCAGTCGTAACGCCGGCCAGTCGTAACGCCCGCCAATCACAACGCCCGCCAGGGGGCGGCGGCTAATTGAGGGGGATCCGGCCGGTGATCGAGGTGCCCTTGCCGAGTGCGGAGCGGACCTTCAAGCTCCCTCCCATAGCTCCCACCCGGTCGCCCATATTTACAAAGCCGGCGCCTTTGCCCTTGCTGCCATTGGACTCGAAGCCAGCACCGTCATCGGAAACCTCGAATAGCAGCGCGCCGGTTTCCTCCCACACGTGGATCTTCACCGTGGCGTCCTGACCGGCATGCTTGCCGGCGTTCTGGAGCGCCTCGAGGCAGCAGAAGTAGACCGCCGCCTCCACCTCCGGCGAATGTCGGGCGACGGACGCGGCGTCCACCTCGGTCGCCAGAACGGCGCGACCCGCCGCCGAGCGCAGCGCCTCTTCGATTCCCCTGTCTGCCAGCAACGGCGGGTAGATGCCATGAGCAAGTGCGCGAAGCTCCTGGACCGCACTTTGTAGGCCCTCACCGAGCTGGTCCAGGATCTCCAGTGAGGCCTCGGGGTCGCTTTCGGCCAGCTTGCGCGCCAAGCGGACATTGACCGCCAGCGCCACCAGGTGCTGCTGGGCCCCGTCGTGCAGGTTGCGCTCGATCTGGCGACGGGCCGCGTCGGACGCGGCGACGATGCGCGCCCGGGACTCTTGAAGCTCCTCAGCCTTCTCGCGCAGCTCCTCGAGCGATTTCTGCAGGGCCGAGTCGAGCTCGACGTTGTGCAGTGCGAGGCCTACTTGGCGGGCCAGCTCGGTCAACATCGTGTCGTCGTCGGTGGTGAACTGGTCTGAGCCGGCAGCGCGCACGGCGACTATCAGCCCGAGCACGCGGCCCGAGTGGGTCGTGGGCGCCACCCGCAACACGGCCCCTTCCCGCCCGGCGACGATGGCCGGCATCCACACGCTGAGCCAGGCTGTCCCGGTCACGCCGGCGCGGGCAACCACAGCCTCCTCTTCGGGTTTGAGCACGAAGCTCATCGAGGCAGAGTCCGGCGACGAGACCGAACGCTGCAAGTGGCCCCCCGATCCCGTCCAGACCTCTGCCACACTGAGCGCCAGCGTCTTTCGCAGGGACTCCGCCACCTGGAGGAGCAATTCGTCCATTGGGATGGCCCGGGAAAGGCGGCTGCCAAAGGTGCGCAGGACGGCGTCGGGTGCCTCGCGTTCGCCGTAGACGAGACGGTTGGCATACAGACCGAGACGCTGGCGCGCGGGACCATAAAGAAGGGCGGCGACTGCCGCGGAGACCATCGACAGCACGAGCAACGACCGTTCCGAGCGGCTTGGGGTATTGCCGAGACCTGCGACCACAACCAGGTAGACGCCGGCCACCACCCCGGTGAGCCCGGCGATCGAGACGGTATGAGCGAGGATCCGGTCGATCCGGGCCGCAAAGCGCCTCGTGCTGCACATTGCGACCGCAGCAGCAAAGGGGAGCAAAGCCACTGTCAGGACCAAGCCGGCGCGCGTCGGCCAACCGAGCAACACCCGCAGTGCGAGCGCCACCAGCAGCGCCTCCACCGCCACGGCCCCGGCCCAACCGAACCATTGCATGCGCTGGCGCTCGAGGCCCGACGACCGCGCGTACCGGCGCTGAGAGACGCCCGCACCGATCGCGACCGCAAGGACTGCCTCGATGCCGACCGGCCACAGCGGGAGCGATGGCCGCTGTACCCAAAGGGCAAGGCCCAATGCCACGCCCACGACGTAGCCGCAGGGGACCACGAGCCGGCTGAGGCGGCAGCTCCCGTCCGGGATCCCGAACAGGACGTGCATAGCGGCGATGGGCAGCAGCCCCAGTGCCAACGGCTCACCGAAGCGCGCCAAGGAAAGGAGCGTCGCACCGACGGCCGTCCCGTGGGCGTGCGCATCGACCAATGAGCCACTGAAGGCCACGATCCCTCCCAGGGCCGCACCGAGCAGCACCACGACGGGCTGGCGCTCGGTAGGGCGCCTGGAGAGGGCGGTCACCCCGGCAACGGCGAAGGCCACCACCACGGCAGCCCGTACCACCTGGGTCGCCAGGTCGCCGTTCGAGTCTGCGATAGGCGCCACCACGCCCCCTGCGACAGCCACCAGCGCGAGCCCGAGGGAAACTACCCCAAGGAGCGGCCGGGGGCCGGCTGTGCGCGGTAAACCCTGCCTCTTCTCCTTCTCCCGAGCGCTCTCCCGGACATCGCCCAGCTGGCTGACGATGATCGGGGCGCTCATTGTGCTGTTGTCGCTACCGCTCCGCTTGCGGTCGAGGCGCCGCCGCCAGGCTCGGTCCCCTCGATACGGCCGTCGCGCATGCGCACGATCCGGGTTGCAGGCTCGGCAACAGACTCATCATGGGTGACGAGGAGGATCGACTGGCCCCCTGCATGGAGCCTACGGAACAGTTCGAGGACCTCATGGCCACCCTCGGAGTCGAGTGCCCCGGTCGGCTCGTCGGCCAGCAACAGCGTCGGGGCGTTCGCCAAAGCCCGAGCTATGGCCAGACGCTGGCGCTGCCCACCCGACAGCACGCCGGGCGCCGCCTTGGCCTTGTCTGCCAAACCGAGCAGGTCGAGCAGGTCACGTGCGCGGCTCTCTGCTCTTTTGCGCCCGGTGCCGGCGATAACCGCAGGCAACGTCACGTTTTCCAGGACGCTCATCCCCTCCAGGAGGTTGAAGAACTGGAAAACGATCCCGATGTGGCGCCTCCGCATCCTCGCCAGCGCGCTCTCGTCCATC
>Ga0302325_10023574_pt1 | contig 12823 bp, 18 predicted proteins | sample Palsa_T0_2_FD_201948 | JGI IMG/M metagenome (GOLD analysis project Ga0302325, IMG submission 201948) | Peat permafrost microbial communities from Stordalen Mire near Abisko, Sweden - Palsa_T0_2 | ecosystem: Environmental > Terrestrial > Soil > Palsa > Peat permafrost | place: Sweden: Abisko... | reverse complement strand
GAACCTGGCGGCGGACTTGGTGACTCTATATAAGGGACGTTCTCAAAAGCTCATCGTCGAGTACGTACACCGCGATGAGTCCTGCAAAGCGTGTGATTCAAGTACACTGCTTGCGCTTCGCACTTACCTCCCTCAACTCTGTTTGCCCTCACTCTAAGATAGATGAATTGACATCGTGTCATCTCTCAACGACTGAGTCCAACTCAAGTTATAATGATCTGTGGGCAGGCTCTTGTAATTTGTCGCGGAACGGGAAATCACATTGATCCGTATGTGTATAGATTGCAATATGACTCGTTGCACCTCATACCGACCTCTAATCTCTAACCACCAATTCCATACGAGTTATTCGACACCTGCTTGTTGTGTACTGGCAATTCTCGTCAAGGCGTCCCTTGTGCGGAAGCCCGCAACGATGGCTGATGGCAACGGAACTATGGTTAAGTATTGATGCGCCAAACAAGCCACTCTAATATTAGTAACGGTGATACAAGGGCGTTACAGAGATGTCTATGATTTCATTTGCACCACATTAAGACCTGACACAATGTCTCCTCCATAAGATGGCGGCGGTGGACACGCGCCGACACATGTTTGTGGATGTACACAGACAATTGGCCCACCTATCCTTCCTGTCCATATCTAAATAGTCGATTGATGACCGACCTGATTGGAAGGACACAGACTTTCTTCACTCTTAAAACAGCACACAAGACGTCTTCTTTCAGGCTTGGCGGAGAGGTCCCTCTCAGCCACATGAGTCAATGGCGTAGGATCATCCAGCGCCGTTGCAACGTGGATAGACTTCGCCACATGGCCTACACCGACCTGTTGCATCTGGCCGCAGCAAAAGGAAATGCTATAGGCCCTGCCTTTTGTTCTCCACAAGTGTGGTATAAAACGAGGCTCCTCATCAACCGCGCTGTGCTCGGCGAAAGAGAACACAGTTGTCTTAATGCATGGTATGTATTACTTTCCATTTCGCTAACGACTCTCTGCAAGTGATGGCTACAAAAGGAATGAAACGGACTCTAGCGCCTACAGCACCCTCTACTCCTCCTACTAGTCCGCCTACTGCAGTTAAGAGAGTGCAGCTGACTTATACCTCAACTAACGAAGCCCTACAAGAACTCAATGCCGCAAGAGAGGAAGCCAGTCTAGTGCACATAACTGACTCTAGAACAATGCCCGAGTTGGTCGAAGCGGCACCAAAGGGCAAGGGTCGCTACAAAGTGCCGTGGGGTGGCAAGACCAAGTCATTTATGATGATTGGGATGGTATCAGCTTATGATGTAATGATCAAGAAAGAGGTGAATATCTGTTCATATAGAGACCAGGCTAACGACTCAAGGCAGATACCTTCATCGAGAAGCTCATGCGAGAGATACAATCTATTTGACTTTCAGCTCGGCGCACTTCTTTGAGACTCTCTTTAAAGGCGCCTTTACACAACTAGACTCTTTTCTTCGCAACAACCTAATTTCAAGTCGATCAGTAGATGGATTTCGCCCTTTGATGAAGGGGATCCGACGACGGTGACGATCATTTATCCCCTCTATAAAAGAGGCGATGGCAAAATGGGAGGTGCAAAGCTTGGCGGAATGATCCCTGTTAAGCCCCTCGTTGTCCAAGCCCCGCCTATAGATGGGTCGATGACAGGCCGGCCGATCAAGTGGGACACAGTGGAAGTCAGCAGCCTTCTTTGCGTTAGGGTAATGTCTCTAACCTCTACACCGTATCTGACTTTCGTAATAGTTTGAAGTCACTGTCTTCAAAGCGATCAAAGGAGACTACGCGAGTTGGAATTTGGAAGCGCTTGAGTGTGGCCTCATGCACTCCCCTATCGGCGATGTCGAGTCCAGTTTGAAAGCCGATCCGATGGATTCGGAGACGCTTGACGATGACAGCACTTCCACAGCGATGTCGATGTGGTAGGTCTATGATACAGCCTGAGCTCGCAGTTCGCAGTCTTGGTCTTCAATTTGCTTTCGTCTCTTGTCATCGGTATCAACGGTATGCGTTACATCCTTTGCGAGATCTCCACTGCGTATCGTCATTGTCGTGTTTGGGTCCCTCTTCTATATACATTTCAGTATGTTGTAATCTCTGCTGTACATAGGAAAGTAGTGAATTTAAGTCTGGTTCATGGAGGTGTCACTGCAAATAAGCGATCATCTCTAATTATCGCATCAATGACTATTGACAGAACATTAGTACACGATGTCACGCACTGGGAAGACACAGATCTACTACTTGCTAACACGAAAGAAAAAGTAAGAAAGAAAAGCTGAGCCTTAAAAGGTTTTCTCGAGCCATTCAAATATTGAATACGTGGTAGAGAATACGATGACGAACCTCTCCGGACCACTGTATTCGTTGATGAAGTGCAACAACATCCACGGTCGAATGAAGACGATATCGCCACTTTGATAGAGAATAATAATCCCCAATTCTGGAATGACTAGATTCCCGTTCGTGTAGTTGACGACAGGCATTGCAACCCAGCCTTTGGGGGGGTCGGTGATATCGTAATGAGGCGTAGTGAACATGTTGATAACGAGGTAGTGTCCCACAAAACAGTGGCAGTCCTCGGGATCCAAATCTTTTAAAAGTGGTATGTGTGATGCCGCCAACCGATACACTTCTCTGTACTTGCTCCATGTGTAGGGATCGATGGAGGCAAATAGAAGGGACACGCATGTTGCCAGATTTTGCACCACTTGCGATTTGCGGAACGCTATTGCAGCAGCTGTCTTTTTTGCAGATTTCCCCAGGAAGTCCGGCGCCACGCCTACGGCTTTCGTATGGAATGTCTTTGTTGGTGATGGTAAGCCAATCGAATAACACCAGACACTGCACCCTGGCCCAGTCGTACTTTCCATTCCTCATAGTTCGTGGATCGTTTCTCGGAAGCCGCAGGTTTCGACGGGGTATAATCCTTGATGAGGTCGCGAAATACTTACATGACATCGGTTTGCAATGTTGAGTTGAGGAAGTGTGGGCAATAATGGACCAGCTTCTCCCCTTCGATGTCGTACCATACTGCCTTGTGATGAGGGTCGACAGTTTCACAGTCTGATTGCGCTATATCGACAGGTGTATTTCACTGTGAATGTGAATGAGGGTATTTCTGCAATGTATGACGCATCGAGAACTGTGCGTGACGGTGGACTTCGAGATACCGAGTGGTGTGTCTTGGAACTTCGCTGGTAAGACCGACCGTGCTGACAGGTTGGTTGCGCCGGTAGAAATATTAATACGCTTCGATATTTTTGGACGTAAAGCCCTGAAACCAAGCTTCATCACTTGCCTTCCAAGGTCCCAAGTCGCTGGCGTTCTCCATTCTCAGAGCCGTTTATAGAAGCAGTGGAAATATGCTCCACACAGTACACGATGTGTACACACGTCAGAAATATGCTCTGAGTGGCTCCAACAGACAAGAGTATACCTAGGCAATCACATGAGTTCGCGAACCAGTCTGACACCGCTATACTGAAGCAGTGGAAATATGCTCCACACAGTACGCACTACTAATGCAATGCGCACACACGTCAGAAATATGCTTTGAGTGACTCCAATAAAAGACGGTGGACTGCTGCAAAGACACGAGTTTGCGAGGCACAGAGAAATAACCACCAGGTGTGTATATGTGTCTGAAACGGAAAAAAAAACGGGGGTGTGACTAGGCTTTATAGGGGCGCACTAGGAATCCCTCATTATTAGTAGCAGGGGAAGGATGTGCGCTTGTCCAGAGAGGATTGGCACTTGCCGCCGCTCCGCAAAGTCAACTTTTGACTAAGATCAACAAGCCACAGATCCATTCACAGACCTAGTACGTATATGGGAGTGGTGGCAAAATGTTCAGCGGATCATATTGTATGAAATGTTTGTGAATGACAATTTTGCAGCGACAATTGGTATAGATATTCTAGACACGAGGGTGGAAACCGTCCAAAATGTGACTCTTAACACAAGACAGAGTCAGATCCCACAGGATTGATGTCAAACAAAGTGTACAAAATCCAAGGGGAATATGTTCTTGACGTTGTATTAAGTTTTGGAGTTGCTAGAAGGGGCTACCGGCCCGCAGGGGCACCCGCCTGGAGGCATTATAATTTTGAAAGTGCCCTACATTGACATCGCACAGTATCGTGTCCGTAGATTTTTGGGTCAAACGAAGTATACCATGGCCAAGAGAAATATGTTCTTGATGTTCTACCAAATTGTAGGGTCCACAGAGGTTCTTGGTGGCTCTCACTACTGGCGGGAGTTGACATGCGATTACGGCGGTTTCGTCGGCTCTGCCCCCCCCCAAAATGGACGACCGGATCCAAGGGTCACGTGTTGGATCCGGTTGACCCCAAAACCGCCGTAATCGCACTTCACTTTGGACGTTGAGTGCTCGCGCACTTTTCATCGGACCCTCGTGGTTTTTGCGTTGATCCATCTCGCTGGTTTCCTCTACTGATCGCGCTTTTTTCATCGACCCCCCGCGCTTTTCTCGTGCATTCCTCGCCCTTTTTCCGCGGGGTATCTCAATTTTTTTTGTCCCATGCGACTCGGGGCGCCATATTAACTTGATCCCATGCGACTCGGGGTGCCATATAATAGGAATTTTCTCACCCACGCAGGTCTCGGAGACCGCCCCCGGCGCTTATTAAATACCTAGGGTAGGGTTTACACCGCCGCCGGAATAGGGCAACCCATGACATGTGAAACCCAAAACAAGAACGGATGTTGAGCGACTCCCGATGCTTGAAAGTCTATCAGGTCTTCTACCATCGAGTATCCCCGTCATCGATGTTCCAGAACTAGTCAAGTCGTCCTGGAATTCGTTCACGGAAAGAAAACTGCTGGTTCAGAATTCACTAGCTGAAGTATCCTCCAAATCCGCTTTGGCTGATCACAACACCAGGTTATTAACGAGCAAAGATCTATTCGTGCGAGCAGGCGGCACAAGAAATTCTCTCAAATTGCGCTCGAGAATGCGACGTCGTATGAGGACTGGGCTCGAGCGGCTTTAGACCTTGATGCCCTTGAAGGTGGATTTTATTGGATCCACGCTAACGGCGATTAGGGAGAGATGCTTGGAAAGAGGATCCCAGCTCTCCAGCCTATGATTTTAAGCTTCTGGGCCAGCGGCTCAGCCAGCTTCGGGAAGCACGGCTCGCGGGAGATCTCCCTCGTGTGCTATTTCTCCTTCGAATCTCACTCACACGAAATTTTGCCCACGCTGGAAACCCGGAGGTGTGCTACTGGCGTTATCTGTATGACAGGCTGATCAAGTAGTTGTATGCTTATACCAACATCGGAACCAAAAAACTTGTTGAAGACTATATTTCAGAAGTTGAAGAGTCACTCCACTTCCTATTAAGGACGGATAGCCCCGTGGTTTCGGATGCCCATAAACTGGATCAATTAACATGTCTCCGGCAGGTAAGCCCTCTTCATTCTGTTCTCACTACACAGGCTTATGGCCGGACTGCATTGCTGCTTTCAGGTGGCGGTACATTAGGAATGAATCATGTCGGGGTCCTAGCTGCCCTGATGGAGAAGAAGATGCTCCCTCGAATCATCAGTGGCACCAGCGCTGGCTCGATTGTTGCTGGGGTTTGTTGCACTAGGATAGACGAAGAGCTTCCACAACTGCTTAACGACTTTATTCACGGCGACCTGAATGTATTTCAGGACTCTACGAATCCAGAGACGATCTATGTTCACATTGCAAGGCTATTAAAAATAGGTCGCTTCATCATCTATACTTTGCTGATAACTACAGGTGTTTGGTCAGACATTTCCCATTTGAAAAGAGTGATGCAATCACTACTCGGAGACTTGACGTTTCAGGAAGCATACGTGAGGCATCATATTATTTTCCTAACAGTAGAATCGCACCCGACGTATCTTGAACATCACAGTATCTAGCGCTAGCATGTACGAGCTGCCGAGACTGTTAAACTATCTCACAGCGCCGAACGTTTTAATCTGGAGTGCAATTGCGGCTTCATGTTCCGTTCCTTTCATATTCTCAGCATCTGAGATCCTGGCAAAGGATCCCAAGACGGGCCAACCCCAGCCTTGGAATGCTTCACCTCAACGCTGGATTGATGGTTCTGTGGATAACGATTTGCCGATGGCGAAGCTTTCGGAACTTTTCAATGTGAATCATTTCATTGTTAGTCAAGTAAACCCGCACATCGTCCCTTTCCTTGAGAAAAGCGGAATTGTTCACAACCGTTTTCATGGCTCAGGAAAAGCCGAAAGCCAAGAGGCGGCCAATCAAACGAGTGGTGGATACACGGGTACAGCAATAAACCTAGCTGTTGGCGAGATTATGCATCGAATGCATATGTTATCAGAGCTTGGAATATTTCCTGTTCTTTGCACCAAAGTGCAAGTAATACCTAGACAGACAAATCGAGCTAATCTTAGTTAATGCTCTCTCAACGATACAGTGGAGACATTACCATTGTCCCCGATATATCCTACACCGATTATCCCGCCCTCATGTCCAATCCTACACCAGAGTTTCTCGTTGAAGCCAGATTGCGCGGAGAAAGAGCTACTTGGCCCAGTACACTACCGTTTGATCTTGTCTGATTTAATAGAACTAAGTATCATACATAATCACTGCGCCATCGAACTTGCCATCGACAATGCCTTGTATGCAATGAATGTTAAGATGGTGTTCGGAAACACTCCCAGCCTTCATCATCTCCGACATCGTTCCCATGAGCCTCAAGTCAACCAACGCATATGGGACGCAGACAAACAAAGACCGCAGTCTTATCGCCAATCCTCTGCTACGAAATCGGGTGCAACCCATCCATCTCTTTCTCTGGAGATTACTCCACTCGACGTTGATAACCCAAACATGTCCTCCGAAACGCACCTTCGCTTTTTCCCAACTATCATCGGTAGCCATAGGAGTAGCCCAACAACCCCATCCGAAGAGTCCCGGCATCGAAAGAGGCTGACAGCCTCAATCTCAGGCTACGGAGACGCCGCCGTTGACTGGCAGGGGATGACATTCACAGCCCTCAACACTCAGTCTCCTGGCAGTTCTGAGGATTCAACAGAAACTGCGAATTCGTCGCCAACTAAGCGACATGGTGAAGCGTTCTCCAGTTCTGCAGTTTCGATACCTGGAAACCCAATGTCTGATACACAAGCCCAGCTGTCATCATCTGTCACGCCTCCTTCAACGCCGTCGTTGACAAGCTCTTCCCTAGGATCGCCTACCTTGACATATTCTGCTGCTAGGAATGGGGTAAAGGATGCCAGCGGTACACGACGGATGATGCTAAAACGAAAAAGCTCTTCGTTTTTAAGAACTTCGTCATCGGCGTCTGTTACATCTTCTAATGAGAACGGGTCAAAGGCGTATCATGCTTCGAAGAGCGCATACTAAGCGACCCTTGTGATACCCGGAGCATTGGATGTCTAAGTATGTACATATTTACACAGATATTTGTCGATTACGTAAGGCGTCTTTTAACTTGTAATTTATATATCCCGAAATTTTGCACGCCTCACTTGCAAAACTTTTCATAACGCTTTTTTCGTTGACCAACCTGTCAGGTTGGAGCAGCGCATTGCACGGACAGGGTGTGATTTTCGATCATGTAGTAAGCTTTACACGGTTATCTTGTGCATTCTGTACCTTGCTACCTTTAAAAGCACGCTGGTCAATTCTCTTCCGGGCTCGCCAACAATGGCGCTATGTGCTCGGAAGATACTAATACAGCGGATATTGACATTGAAGGGAATTTTTTCTGCAACGGTCAATTCTATTCTCCGTAGCTCTACGAGCCCTCCCACATGCCAACTGCCCGACCTTCGTAAATCATATAAATTCGCCGCTAGTACCGAACAACTTATTTATCCTTGCCTATACTGTCGATACGTTTTATCGAAGGAAGTTCCCATCCTCGCCCTTGAAAACCGAATCGGGGCACAACATAAACTTCCTTTTTCAACACTCCGTTTTCGCTGAATACGCGAGGGGGCGGGTAATTTAGTGGCTTAGAGTATTGAATCAAAGGCGTTCCCCTGGCGAGTGGCTCGATTTCACGGGCAGAGACTGTTGTCAATGGTATCAGTCGTAGCTTGTGAGTTTTCTGAGACTCTCGTATCTCACTGTACACAATGTAATCTGGTGCCTTTGACAGATCTGCCACTGCCGACTTTGGGTGAACAAAAGCGAATTCCGTGGTAAGTCCTTGCCCTGTAGGAGTAGTCATCGGGAGATATTCGGCTCGCAAAGTAGTCTTCGTATTCGAGCTGGAAGAGTTCGAATCCACCAGATCCGCACGGATAGCAATGCAGTCCAGATAGGCGGCAGTAATGACCTGTTTGATCGTCCTGATTTGAAGTGGAGATGGGGGAGGAAGATTTGCTGTAATCTCCACAGGTGCAACAATCCCCGATAACTGATTATTGACGATACTTGTAATCTGCATTCGGAGTTTACGAATATCTTTCATGGTCTTGACTCTGAGGAAATGTTCCTCGCAGAAGTTGTCTGCAGCGCCGCTAGCTTCGTATGCACCAATTGCGCACAATAGGCGAAGCACATCACACCCGATATCAAGTGCACTGAATTGTTGTCGGGATTCTTCGAACTTTCTTCTCTTGAACCCCGGAATGCCCGATTCACCACTTCCATCTTGGCTGTCTGCAAAGCCGTGTAATTCTTCCAAACCGATAAATGGATCTCCGACCGAGAGACCTGCAACAATGGCAATGAGATAGGGCATATTATCAAATTGTTGTCCCAAAATGATCATCTTCGAATAACGCGGCTGTAGGGGGAAGGCGGACATCGATTGGCCAAGTGGGGTAATGCGATGATCGTGGTCAAGGGCGCCGAGATGCTCGAGAAGCTACATGTAAGTCAACGGCATACAGAGATGCTACCTTTTCAGCTTGCTTGAGGCTTTCACGGTCCGGGGAGGTGGGAAATGGGAAATTGACGACCTTCTCAATGTGCATGCTTTTCATCTGTAGTACGATTCCTAGATCATGATCAGGTGAGAATGCCACGGAATTTACCCTCAATAGGATATTTCAAGATCTCTGGCTCGGAAAACTGGGCAAAATCTCGTTCGAAAACAGCCGAGGAATATAATCGATAACAATGCCCCGGACCTGTTCTTCCAGCTCTGCCAGCTCTCTGGGCGGCACTGGCCTTGCTGATCCATCCGATCTGGAACGATTCCACTCCAGTAGCTTTCTCGTATACGCGCTCTTTGACACGGCCGCAATCGACAACGTACTTGATACCAGGAATCGTCAAACTCGTTTCAGCGATATTTGTGGCCACCACACACAGCCTAGAGCCTTCCGGAACAGGCTGGAATACCTTCAGTTGATCTGCTACAGGAAGTAGCGAGAAGAGAGGGAGAACATGCAGAGGTTCTGCCTCCAGACTCAAACTCTCGTCTACTAAATCTTCAAATTCAGACTCATCAGAGACAGAAGCATTTGAGTCGTTCTCAGAAAACTCCTCTTCTTCGACATACTCATTGTCTTGCTCGATCTCGACATCTTCGGTCTCCATGTCCATTTGTTTGACTAAACATTTAACACGGGGTTCCAATATTCTCTCATCTGATCGTTCCATCGTCCTTGACGGAAATTGTGCCCGCAATTTAGTACATACGTCCCGAATTTCCTCCTGACCGGTAAGGAATACAAGTATGCCTCCAGGAGGCAATTTTTGGTGTATCTTTGAAATCTTTTTGAGGACTTCCTCTATATAGTTTTTCATCGCGGTCCGCTTGCTGAAATGGATAGTAACTGGGAACTGCCGAGCATCTACATTGACGACAGGGGGAGGTTGATTGAATAATATTCTGTTCGCGGTGAAGTCAGTGACACGCATGGTAGCCGACATAATAATCAATTTTAGAGGCTAAGAAATATTAGCTTTCGCATTGGAGCGTTCCGTACCTTCACCGCGGAGTCCTTTTCGCTGCTCATCTCACGGCGCAATTTGACAACTCGGCTCAAAACCCCTACCAGAACGTCGGTATTTATGCTTCGTTCATGGGCTTCGTCCACTATGATTGCAGAATACTTACTGAGGAGTAAGTCCAGAGCAACCTCCCGTAAAAGAACGCCATCAGTCATGAATTTAATCGAAGTGTTGGCATTAACGGTAGCGTCAAAACGAATCTTAATGGTAAGCAAAGGAGAAGACAAGAGAATTACCTGATAGCCAACTCGTTTCTCGTAAGGAGGCCCAAGCTCTTCGGCCACCCTGGAAGCCATGCTAACAGCGGCTACCCGCCTTGGCTGCGTGATGCCGATCATCCCTGGTCGTTCGCTTCCAGCAGATCCGTAACCAGCTTCGAAGAGAAATTGTGGAAGCTGAGTGGTTTTCCCAGATCCCGTTTCGCCACAGATGATTAGGCAATCGTTATTACCAAGTGTTTCCATTATTTGTTGTTCTTCGGAGATGATCGGCAACGAAAGTCTTGACTCCTGTATCTGTGGCCTCCTTTTAATGGGAATAAAGAAGGACTACGATTAATTCGAAATTGTGAAGAATGTACAGGTATTGATTTTTGAACTTTGGCAAGGTCGGTTGTATATATATCGGCAGTTAAAGCTTTTTGGTTTTTGAGATCTGGAGGCAGCTGTGGAAGGCTGGAGATATTTGAAACAGAACTTCCAAGTCCAGATTGCTCTCTAGCCCACTCTTTGAACTCCTTCGCTCTCGTCTGCCTGTCACCTGCATCTTCATCTTCAGAAGAATTATCGCCCGAGCTTTCTGATATGAAGTCGATCTCTTCAGTGGGCGCAGTTAGTGGGACAGCTGCAGCTCCAGAGTTTTGAGTGTGATCGCTGGTACCGACATCAGGTTCAAGTTCATCTCGATCCGAAAAGCCACTCCATTCACTTAACTCGCTTTCGCTCTCGCTTTCCAAAGACATTTCGGACTCGGGATCCTCAGATTTTTCAACACCAAGGAGATTGCGTTTATCTCCAAGTCGTTCTCTCCAGCTTAACCTACTACTCTTTGCTCGTCTCACCACATTCGACGCTTTGCCGTCCTCTTGTCCTTTACCCCCCTTTAGAGCGGATCCCACCATGGGTTTATTGATATCCTCGGAGAGTGCCTGCTGCGCATGGCCGTCAAGGATTGAACTCGATGTCAAATTCACGGAAATATCATCGATGACACCGACCGCCGCATCTTCCTCTTCAGAGCTTAAGGTATCCCATTGTCCGTTCCTGCTCTTTTCTGATTTGGCTTTTTTCGCCTGCCCTATAGTTTTTGTACTCCGGAGAGAAGAGGTATCGACAACACGCTCACTATACAACGTCAGCTCAGCAAACCGCATTGACAGCTTCAGGAGAGAGCGTACCTTAATTTCTTAATAAGAGCAGCGGCTTCCTCCTTTCTCAGTTTGTTTTCCTGCCCTGTTTCAGTTCAGAAATGCAATGTCCATTACAATGTATTTATCTAAGCGCTTTCGCTTTTTGCCTGTCAGCTTGCGGCCTTCTGGGGCACTCTAAGAGAATTAGTGCGCCGTGAGTGAGAGGTTACTTGAGACGGAGCCGCTTGGTTTCTGACAGGAGGCTTCGCAGGAAGAACCTCAACATTTGTGTCGAGCGGCAGATTTCTTTTCTTTTTTCTTGCATCGTCGGCTGTTGTGTCATCTCCCTTTCTTTTCCGTGCCATCCTGGCGTCAATTCGTGCGATCGATGGAGGTCGAAGATGTCGATCCAAAATTTTGATGCCACAATTCTCATTGGTGCTCGTCGGTCACTTCTAGAATCTCGGCGTAATCTCGTGTCAAACGCACAACTACTCGGCAGCCCACGATGCTACGATTGCCTTGGACCATCGCAGCGCCTCATCATTAGGAACAATATCGTCCACCCAGAGGTATTGCATTTAATCCCTACTGGTCGAGAATTGCGGCACTTCTGCTCCTGGTTCGCCATCCGTAGGCGACCCAAGCCGGCCCCTTTCGGCAACCCTCTTTTTGGTGTTTAACACGAGTCGCCGGCAATAACTCCGAAAGCAAAAGCAATGACCACGATACAGAAAAAGACAAGTCCCCCAATTCCGAGAGCCGCCTCCACGTCGAAACGGGACATGCTTGGCTTGCTCAACACCACATATCCCCGCCATGAGATCACCCTATTTAGCTGTGAGGGAATGACACTTAGATGAACCACGACAGAGCACAACTTACTGACTTACGGCAGAACCTTCGCTGGCTATAGCCGTGGATAAGATAGCAGAAGAGCTTATAAAAGTCAATAATTTCAATTGCATCACGTTTCAATTCAATGCAGGCTGCCTGTGGGTTATATCAATGATTAAATTTGAGAAGTTTTGAGACTTCTTATTCAGAGACTCCGCAGAAGTAGTCAACTACGCGAATTCTGGGATAGAGAGTCTCATGTTCTCGCCGTACTACCTCCAAATATGTGGCTTTCCTTGCCTAAAATTGCGTCTCCGGCATCCGCAGATTCTGAAAAGTCCAGACACGAGAATCGCAATAGAGAAATACTTGCCATTTTCCAATGTCGAAGTTTTCTGACTCTGGGGATATAGCATTTGTCGTCGTCGCTAACGGGACCGTCCCCACCGTAACGGCTTTTCCGCAGGTCGCCCCCGATCTGTGGCTTGGACCGGCCGATTGATCTATTTTCGGGTCAGATTGAATACTAAAGAGCCCCCCCTGCGGCCCATAGCAATTCCCCGAAGGTTGTCCATTAATAGCACATACCGCCAACATGAAAGCCCACGTTCCGAAACTGGTTTGACCCTCCATCCAGCGGAACTCGCTCATAACTTCTG
>Ga0302325_10023573_pt1 | contig 12823 bp, 10 predicted proteins | sample Palsa_T0_2_FD_201948 | JGI IMG/M metagenome (GOLD analysis project Ga0302325, IMG submission 201948) | Peat permafrost microbial communities from Stordalen Mire near Abisko, Sweden - Palsa_T0_2 | ecosystem: Environmental > Terrestrial > Soil > Palsa > Peat permafrost | place: Sweden: Abisko... | reverse complement strand
AACGGGAAGACGACGCGGAAATGACGATAAAACCGTGCTTAACATCCTTGTTTTGGCTTGCCTTATTCTGCATAGTCTACCCCGTTGCTTGCCGGACTTGAGGCTACACCTCCTCCAATGACCGCCTCTCTCACATGAATGTCATTTTCGTCGGCCCCAAGAGCGGACGCGTCAGGCAGCTCAACCTGAGGCATCCGCTGGTATTGGCGGCCGCCGCCGCGCTCGTCTTCCTGGTCGTCGGCGGTGCATTCTCGTTCGGCGTCGGGCTCGGGGCGCGCCATCGCGGCGCCAGCACCGGCGATCAGCTCGGCGGCTGGTCCAAGGCGCTGGTGGGCGAGCAGGCGCAGATCGACGATGTGCGCCGCATGCTGCAGGAGAAGGTCAACGCGCTGGCCATGCGCGTCGGACAAATGAATGCCAATGTGATTCGCCTGGATGCGCTCGGCAAGCGCTTGACCCGCATGGCGAATCTGGATGACGGCGAGTTCGATTTCGGCAATCCGCCGGCGCTCGGCGGCGCCGAGGGCGCGGACGGCCAGCCCGCCCAGATCCCCAGTCTCACCGCCATGGTCGACGACCTGCAGACTCAGCTGTCGAGCCGTGAGCAGGAGCTCGGTGTGCTCGAAAACCTCATTCTCACCCGCGAGCTCAACAAGCAGGTCTACCCGGAAGGCCGGCCCGTGCAGGACGGCTGGATCTCCTCCTACTTTGGGCGGCGCGCGGATCCCTTCACCGGCTATCTGGCGGTGCACAAGGGCGTGGACTTCGCGGGTCCTGAGGGCTCCAAGGTTTCGGCGGTCGCGGCCGGGCTCGTGACGTTCGCCGGCGAGCGGTCGGGTTATGGCGAGATGGTGGAAATCAACCACGGCAATGGTCTCGCCACGCGCTACTGCCACAACGAGAAGCTGCTGGTGAAGCAGGGCGACATGGTGAGCAAGGGCCAGGAAGTCGCCCTGATGGGCTCGACCGGACATTCCACGGGTCCGCACCTGCATTTCGAAGTGCTGAAGAACGGCGCCCAGGTGGACCCGCTGCACTTCATCGGCGAGGATCGCTAACTCGCAGGCCGGGCGGGGCCCGGCCGCGCGCGCTGCGCGCACCCTGCGCCGAGCGCGGGGTGGAAACAATTTACCGCCCCTTCTGTCTATCCGTACAATACCCAGTTTTCTGAGGATCCCCTACGCGTGTGGAAGCTTCTCGCCCAAGTATTCGGCAGCCGTAATCAGCGTCTCATCAAGGAGTTGAGCCGCACGGTGGTGGCCACGAATGCGCTCGAGGCCGAGACTCGCGCGCTCAAGGACGAGCAATTTCCGGAGAAGACACAGGACCTCAAGGCGCGTTTCGCCGCGGGCACGCCACTCGATGCGCTGATGCCCGAGGCCTTTGCGCTGGTGCGGGAGGCTTCGCGGCGCGCGCTGGGCCTGCGCCACTTCGATGTGCAATTGATCGGCGGTCTGGCCCTGCATCTGGGGAAGATCGCCGAGATGCGCACCGGCGAGGGCAAGACCCTCATGGCGACCTTGCCCGCGTACCTGAACGCGCTCACGGGAGAGGGCGTGCATGTGGTCACCGTGAACGAGTATCTGGCGCAGCGCGACTCGGATTGGATGGCGCCCGTGTTCCGCATCCTCGGTATGAGCGTGGGCGTCATCAAGAACGCCCAGTCGCAGGATGAGAAGCGCGCCGCCTACGCCCGCGACATCACCTACGGCACCAACAACGAGTTCGGCTTCGATTACCTGCGCGACAATCTCGCCTTCCGCCTCGAGGACCGGGTGCAGCGCAAGCTGTCCTTCGCCATCGTCGACGAGGTCGACTCCATCCTCATCGACGAGGCGCGCACTCCGCTAATCATCTCCGGCCCGGCCGAGGAAAGCACCGAGCTCTACATCAAGATCAACACGTTGATCCCGCGGCTCACGCGGCAGAAAGAGGAGAACGGGCCGGGCGACTACGCGGTCGACGAGAAGACGAAGCAGGCCACGCTCACCGAAGAAGGCCACGAGAAGGTCGAGGCGCTGATGGCCGAGATCGGCCTGTTGCGCGAGGCCGAGAGCCTCTACGATGCAACCAACATCCGCTTGATGCATCACTTGAATGCCGCCCTGCGCGCGCACGCCCTGTATCGCCGCGACGTCGAGTACATCGTGCGCCAAGACGAGGTGATCATCGTCGATGAGTTCACTGGGCGCACCATGCCCGGACGGCGCTGGTCGGACGGGCTGCATCAGGCCGTCGAGGCGAAAGAAGGCGTCAAGGTGCGCGAGGAGAACCAGACGGTCGCCTCCATCACCTTCCAGAATTACTTCAGGCTGTACGCCAAGCTCTCCGGCATGACCGGCACGGCCGACACAGAGGCGTTCGAGTTCCAGCAGATCTACGGACTCGAGGTAGTCGTCATCCCGACCCACAAGCCGATGATCCGCAAGGACAACTCGGATCTGGTGTTCCTCTCGGAGCAGGACAAGTATCAGGCCGTGCTCGAGGACATCCAGGACTGCGTGAAGCGCGGCCAGCCGGTGCTCGTCGGCACGACCTCTATCGAGACATCCGAGCGGCTCGCCAGGCTCCTTCAGGGCGCCAAGATTCCTCACGAGGTCCTGAATGCGAAGCAGCACGAGCGCGAGGCGCACATCGTGGCCGAGGCCGGCCGCCCCGGGGCTGTGACCATCGCAACCAACATGGCGGGCCGCGGCACCGACATCGTGCTCGGCGGCAATCCGCAGGCACAGATCGATGCGAGCGGCAGCGCCGACGAGGCCGCCGTGAAGGAGATTCGCGAGGACTGGCAGAAGCGGCACGAGCAGGTGCTCGAGGCGGGCGGCCTGCACATCATCGGCACCGAGCGCCACGAATCGAGGCGTATCGACAATCAGCTGCGCGGCCGTTCCGGCCGTCAGGGCGACCCGGGGTCGAGCCGCTTCTATCTGTCGCTCGAAGACAACTTGATGCGCATCTTCGGCGACCCCACGCGCATGAAGTCGCTCATGACCCGCGTCGGCATGAAAGCCGGCGAGGCCATCGAGAGCGGCATGCTCACGCGGCAAATCGAGCGCGCGCAGCGCCGCGTGGAGCAATACAACTTCGATGCCCGCAAGCAGCTGCTCGAGTACGACGACGTCGCCAACGATCAGCGCCGCGTCATCTATCAGCAGCGCACCGATCTCATGGGTACCGAGGATGTGTCGGAGGCGATCGTCGGAGCGCGCGAGGATGTCGTCGCACAGCTGGTCGAGCAGTATCTGCCGCAGGGCGTTCCTCAGGAGAACTGGGACCTGGCGGAGCTCACCTTATCGATCGAGCGCGACTTCGGTGTACGGCCGCCCGTCGAGGAGTGGGTGAAAGCCGACGAGACGGGCGACATCGCGGCGCTGCGCAACAAGATCATCGAAGCACTCGCGGCGGCGTACGAGACCAAGCGCGTCACGGTCGGCCCCGAGATCATGCGCTACATCGAGAAAGAAGTGATGATGCGCACGCTGGACCAGCACTGGCGCGAGCATCTCGCGGCCATGGACTACATGCGCCAGGGCATTTTCCTGCGCAGTTATGCGCAGAAAAATCCGAAGCAGGAGTACAAGCGCGAGGCGTTCGAGCTGTTCGCCGCCATGCTCGATCGCATCAAGTTCGACACCGTGACGACGGTGTCCAAGGTGCAGGTGCGCAGCCAGGCCGAGATCGAGCGCGAGGAGCTCGAGCGACAGCAGCGGCTCGCGCGCGCGCTGCAGTTGCAACACGCGGAAGCCGTGTCGCCGATCCAGACCGGGGCCGTGGCAGAGGAACCGGTTGTCCAGGCCGGCAATCCGCTGGGCGGGGCTCAGCTCGGTGGGGCTCCGCTGGGCGGCAATCCGCTCGAGCTCGATCCGGCGCGCGGGCCTGCGCCGGCGCCGTTCGTGCGACCGGTCCCCAAGGTGGGACGCAACGAAATGTGTCCTTGCGGGTCGGGCAAGAAGTACAAGCACTGCCACGGCGCCTTGCAGCAAGCGAGCGGTTGACCGAGTCACCCTCGAGCACCGAGCAGGACGCGCGGGCAATCCACGTCGCTGCGGCCGTGCTCTTCGACCGGCAGGGCCGGGTGCTCATCGCTCAGCGGCCGGCGGGCAAGCACCTCGCCGGTTCCTGGGAATTTCCGGGCGGCAAGATCGAGCCGGGTGAGACCCGCACCGGGGCGCTTGCACGCGAGCTCAAAGAAGAACTGGGCGTCGCAATCGAGCATCCTCGCCCCCTTCTGCGCTTGCGCCACGAGTATCCCTATGGGGAGGTGCTGCTCGATGTGTGGGTGGTACGCCGCTATCGCGGTGAGCCCCGCGGTCTCGATGGTCAGGCGCTCAGATGGTGCCGGCGTGGGGAGCTTGGGTCGGCCGAGCTGTTGCCCGCTGATCGGCCGATCGTCGCGGCGCTGCGCCTGCCCGAGCGGCTGCGGCGCGCGGCGTCTCCCTTCTATGAGACTCGGGCGTGCGACGAAGTTACGCTGGGCGTTCGTGCGCGGCGCCATGGCTCAGCCGCAGACGGCCCGGCCGGGGCGTCCAGCAAGCGGCGGCTCCAGGGTGCGCTGTGTCGGGACTCGTACGGCGCAAGGCAGGCCGCGTCCGCCGGGGCGGACTTTCTGGTCATGCGAGAAGAGTTGCCACCCGATGAACTGGCGGCGCTGTGCACAGACGTCGATCTTCCTGTATTCGCACGCGGAGTCGCGCTCGAGCGCGCGTGGACGCTCGGGGCGACCGGTGTCAATTCGATGGCGTGAGCGCATGTTTAGGCGATCGCGGCACCGTTAAGGCGATCGGTGCGAGGAAAACGGCACCTTGTGGCGGAGGAGAATAGCGCAGCCTCCCCTCGTTACTGAGGCGTGGAGTCAAGGCTCGGGGCGGGTCGAGCTGCCGGATCGAGCGATCGGCGCGCCCGTCAAGCTGGAGTTGAAGAAATCCAATATCGTGGCATAGGCATGGCGCCCATCGTGCTGGCGGATTAGTCCGTGCTTCCCGCCGGGATATACCATGATGTCGAAAGGCTTGCCGAGATCCTGCAGCCGGCGAAATAGCTTCGTAGAGTTCAGGAACAGCACGTTATCGTCGGACATGCCGTGGATCACCAGAAGATTGCCCTGCAGGTCCTTGACGTAGGGGAACACCGCGCTCGCCTCGTAGCCGGCGGCATTGTCCTGCGGTTTGCCTAGATACCGCTCCGTGTAGTGCGTGTCATAGAGGGTCCAGTCGGTGACCGGTGCCCCCGAGACGCCCGCCTTGAACAACTGCGGCTCCTTGAACATCAGCATGAGCGTCATGTAGCCGCCGTAGCTCCAGCCCCACACGCCGATGCGTGCGGCATCGACATAGCCTTGCGCGCCCAGCCAGCGGGCACCGAGCACCTGGTCGGCCACCTCGACCTCGCCCAGATGGCCTTGGATCGGCGCTTGGAACGCCGTTCCGCGCGAGGCACTGCCGCGGTTGTCGAGCTGGAACACGACGTAGCCGGCGCGGGTGAGAATCTGGGTGAAAGAAGCGCCGCTCCAAGTATCGAGCACGCGTTGCACGCCGGGACCGCCATAGACATCGATGATCGCGGGATAGCGCCTCGCGGGATCGAAGTGAGCGGGCTTGAACACGCGATAGTGCAGCGCCTGTCCATCCGCGGCGGCGATGGTGCCGAACTCGGGCACTGCGTTGTCTGCGACGTAGGCCGCATCCGGGTGGTGACCGTCCAGTCGATTCTCGAGGAGGAACGCGATGAGGTTGCCGTCGATGTTGCGTACGCTCACCTGCGGCGGCTGGCTGCGGCTGGCGAAGGCATCGACATAGAAATGCGCGCCGCGCGACATGACCACTCCGTGCACGCCGTCTTCGCCGGATACGCGCAGCGGCCGGGTCGGGTCGCCGCCGTCGAGCGAGGCGCGGTACAGATGCCGCTCCACGGGGCTCTTCTCGGTCGCGGTGAAGTAGATCAGGCGCTTCTTCTCGTCGATTCCCTTGATGGCGCGCGCCCGGAAATCATCCACGCACCACTCGCCCGTGGTAAGCCGGCGCAGCAGGTGCCCGGCATAGTCGTACAGATAAAGGTGCGAGAAGCCGTCGCGCGCGGACGCCCACACGAACTCCTGGGTTTTGTTGAGGAAAGAGATCTCGTCGTTGAGCTCCACCCAGCTCGCGCTCGTCTCGCTGAGCACGAGCCGGCTCGACCCGGTAGCGACGTCGGCGAACAGCAGGTCGAGGCGGCGTTGATCGCGGCTCTCGCGCTGGATTGCGAGGGTCTTGCCGTCGGGCAGCCAGTCTACGCGTGCCAGATAGATGTCGGGATCGCTGCCGAGGTCGATCCAGGTCACCTCGCCCGTGCGCACATCGCTCACGCCGAGCCGCACGCTCACGTTCGGACCGCCGGTAGCGGGATAGCGCTGCGCAAAGGTCTCGACGTTGTCGGCCGCGATCTCGAAGCGCTGGGTCACCTTCACCGGATTCTCGTCGACGCGCACGAAGGCGACGTGCCGGTCGTCCGGTGCCCACCAGTAGCCGCTGCTGCGGCCCATCTCTTCCTGGGCGACAAACTCCGCCAGGCCGTTCTTGATCGCGCCGCCGCCGTCCTGCGTGAGCGCGCGGTCGGTGCGCGCGGCGAGCTCATAGACATGCAGATTCTGGTCGCGCACGTAGGCGACATAGCCGCCGCGCGGCGAGATCGTCGCGTCGGTGGCGAAGGCGGCGGGCGGGGTGAGCGCGAGCACGGCCTGCTGCGGCGGCTTCGAAAGGTCGTAGTAGTAGAGATGGCCGTCGAGAGGAAACAGCAGAGCCCGTCCCGAGGGAGCAAAGGAATACTCCAGGATGCCGGACAGTGCCGCGGTTCGCTGACGCTCGCGGCGCCCGATCTCCTCGTCGGAGAGTTTCGCATCGCCCGGAGCCAGGACTCTCGAGTCGACCAGCAGGCGTGCATGCCGCTCCTTGAGGTCATATGCCCATAGATCCAGCCGGTCCTTGTCCTCAGCCTTGCCTTGCAAGTAGGTCACGCTCGAGCCATCGGGCGATATCCGCAGGCCCACGATGGTGGGGCCGGCGAGCGCCGGTGCATCGAACAGCCGGTCGATCGTGAGCTCGGCGGCGCGCGAGGCGCCGGTGTGCGGGGCGGCCGCCGCGGCACAGGCGACCAGGGCCGGCGCCAGATAGCGCCCTGAGGAACGGGATTCGGCCATGTCTTGCCTTTCGCGGTTCAGAGCCGCACGAGCTGATAGCACACTTCGAACAATTCGGTGAGGCCCTTGGCGCGCAGCCTTGCTTCGTGCGCCAAGATGTCCTGACGTCCGACCTCGAGGACTTCGAACTGCTGCGCGTAGAGCCGCACGACTTCCTCGCCCGGCACGGCAAACGGCGGCCCTGCCATCTGCGACTGCGGGTATTCGAGCGTAACGAGCAGCATGCGCGTGCCGGGCCTCAGGAGCTTTGCGAGATGCCCGACGTAGCCATCCCGCAGCACCGGGGCCCACGAGATGAGCGCCGCCCGGTCATATACCGCGTCGACTCGGTCGAGGATGGCGGGCGTCAGGGCGAAGAAATCGCCGCACAGCAAGCGAATGCCGGGAGCGTCGTAGGCATCGAACGGCGGGCCCGCGCGGCGCCTCGCGGGCAGGCCGTTCTCCAGGAAAAACGCTTCGACGGCGGCGGCGGCGAGCTCGACACCCAGGACATCGAGCCCTTGATCGCGCAGCCAGAGCAGATCGAGACTCTTGCCGCACAAGGGCGCGAACACACGATTCCCTGCGCCCACCTCAAGTGCGGGCCAGTGGCGGCGCAGACTGCGATCGACGCTCGATTGATGAAATGCGATCTGGCCGGTGCGCCAGCGATCGAGCCAGAATTGAGGCTGCATGATGCCGGGTCGAATCCGCGCTAGGACGGCTCGCCGCGTGCTTCCTCGACGCGAGACTCGTCGTCGGCGGGACCGGCGTCCGCGTCCGGAATCTTGTGCTGCTCGGTAAGCCACGCGCCCAAGTCGATCAGTCGGCAGCGCTCGCTGCAGAACGGCCGGTAGGCCGATTCCTCCGACCACTCGACCGGTCGTCGGCAGGTCGGGCATTTCACCACGGCGGTCATGAACGCGAAGTCAGGTACAGCAAGTGAGCAAGAAAGGCACGTCCGTTTCCACGTGCACGGGACGATTGGTGGTATCGGACCACTGCAGAAAACGGATGGTGCAGCGATGCTGGTTGCCGCTGATCTCGGGAAACAACACGCTGTCGGCGGGCAAGGTCACCCGCACCAGCTGACAGGGATTCTCGCGGTCGAATTGCAGCTGGAAGATCCCGCCCACCGCGGTCTCGGTCTTGCGCTTGGCATTCTGGCGTGTCAGCCACAAGAGCTCCGCGATGCTGTCGCACAGCGGGCGGATGAGGGCCAGCCAGGTGCCGAACTCCGTGGTGCGCGCCTGCGCCGGCCGATTCAGCCAGTAGGAATAATCCGGCAGGTCGAAATCGCACGTTCCGCCCGGGATCGCGCTGCGATGCTTGATGGCGCTCAGGAACTCGGAGTCGCGCAGCGGACCCATGAAGTTCGCGCCTGCGGTGGCGAGATCCTCGCGCAGCTTGATCAGGTTCGAGACGAGCGATTTCAGGCGGCTGGGATCGACTCCAGTCTTCGACTGGTACTCTTTCAGCACGTTGACGTGGCGCTCGAGCTCCTTCAGCACGTCGCTGCGCGAATCGCCCCGAGCGGTGATGGCGAGGATCTCGAGCAGGCTCGATACCGCGGCCCGGGAGCTCCAGGCATTCTCGAGCTCTGCATGGTAGGAGGCCTGCGTGTAGAGGAATTCCAGGCGCAGGAACGTCCGCATGCGCTCGTTGAGCGGCTGCTCGTAGACGATGGGAGCCAATTGCGGCTCTGCGTCGGAATGCGGTTCGGGGTAGGAGTTCATGGCCCTATTCTGATCCAACAGAAGGGCCATGGTAAACCTTGAAGTTAGGGCGGCAGGGCGGCGGACAGATCGAGATAGCGCCGATGCAACCGATCGACCGCGTGTCGCAAGTCGGCTACGGTCCCGGCATTCTCGAGCACATCGTCCGCCGCGGCGAGGCGCTCGGCCCGCGAGGCCTGCGCGGCCAAGGTCGCGCGTGCCTCCGCTTCGCTCACCGCGTCGCGGCTCATCAAGCGCGCGAGCTGCAGCGACTCATCGGTATCGACCACGAGGACGCGGTCCCAGCGGCCGCGCCCGTTGCCTTCTACCAGCAACGGGATCGACAAGATCACATAAGGCCCGGTTGCCTCTGCGGATCGACGGTCAATGTCGTCGCGGATCAAAGGATGGAGGATGGCCTCGAGCTCCTTGCGCCGAGCGGCATCGCTGAAGATCAGCGAGCGTAGCGCGCGGCGATCGAGGTCGCCCTCCGGGGTGAGGATGCCCGCACCGAAGCGCGCGACCACGGCCGCGAGGCCGGGCTGGCCCCGTTCGACCACGGCGCGGGAGGAATCGTCGGCGTTGATGACCGGAACACCGAGCTCGGCGAAGCGCTGCTCGACGGTGCTCTTGCCGCTCGCGATTCCCCCTGTGAGGCCGATGCGCAGGCGCGGCGGCATGATCAGTGGCGCAGCCCCGACACGCGCAAGTACCCGTCGACGAGCTGCTGCCCGTAGAGCATGGCGAGGAAGCCCGCAGCCGCGAGGTAGGGGCCGAACGGCATTGGCGCGGCTCGATCGCGGCCGCGAAATACAATCATCAAGACGCCCAAGCAGGCACCCGTTCCGGCTGCGAGCAAGATCACGACCGGCAGAATTTTCCAGCCCATCCAGGCACCCAGCGCGGCGAACAGCTTGAAGTCTCCGTATCCCATACCCTCCTTGCCCGTCAGCAAGCGGAAGGTGTGAAAGACCACCCACAAGCTCAGATACCCGACGGTGGCACCGATGATCGCATCTTTCGGCGATACGGGCAGCGCTATGCCGGGCACAGGGCCGATCGCGACGGCCGCGAGGAGGCCCGCCCAGAGCAGCGGCAGGGTGATGCTGTCCGGCAAGAGCTGATGGTCGATGTCGATGCCGGTGAGCGCGATGAGGGCCCAGGTGACAGCCACGGCGCAGCAGGCCGCCGCCCCGAACCCGAAATGCCAGGCCGCCCAGGCGGAGAGGAGGCCCGTGGCAAGCTCCACCGCCGGGTAGCGCGCCGATATCGGCGCCCGGCACGCGGCGCAGCGTCCGCGCAGCGCGAGCCAACTCACGACCGGTATGTTGTGCACGGGCTTGATGGGAGTCTTGCAGACGGGACACGCCGAGCGCGGTGTGGCCAGGGTGAAGCGGTCGACGCTTGGGGTCGCGGCCGGCGCCGGCTGCATCGGGCCCGAGCGGCTAGGCGAGATCGCGGGGGCCGACGAGACCGCGATCGACGGCGGAGGTGCAGCGGTTAACTCTTCTATCTGCGCGCGCCACTCGCGTTCCATCATGATGGGCAGGCGATAGATGACGACGTTCAGGAAACTGCCGACCATCAGACCGATCACGAACACGGAGCCCGCGAACCACGCGGGATAGACCGCGTAAAGGGCGGCGATGTCGGTGAACATGCGCTGGCGCGCGCCGCGCGCGGCCGCTAGCCGACGACTTGACCGAGCTTGAAGATCGGCAGGTACATCGCGATCACCATTCCGCCGACCAGCACGCCGAGAATCGCCATGATGAGCGGCTCGAGCAAGCTCGACATACCGTCCACCGCGTTGTCGACTTCCGCCTCGTAAAAGTCCGCCACCTTGGAGGACATGGTGTCGAGTGCGCCCGATTCCTCACCCACCGCGATCATCTGTACCACCATGTTGGGGAATAGGCCGGTATTTTCCATCGCGCGCTGCAGCCGCTGGCCGGTCGCCACCTCGTCCTTCATGCGCAGCACCGCCTCTTCGTACACGATGTTGCCCGTGGCGCCCGCCACCGAGCCCATGGCTTCGACCAGCGGCACGCCGGCGGCAAACATAGTCGACAAGGTGCGGGCGAAGCGCGCGATGGCGGCCTTGACCAGAATGGGCCCGATGATGGGCACCTTCAGCATGATGCGATCGAGCGCGAGCTGCATCTTCTTGGAGCGCTTGAGGAAGTAGAAGAACGTATAGCCGGCGCCTCCGGCGACCAGCGCCATCCACCAGCCCTGATGCTGCACGGTCCGCGACAGATTCACGACCATCTGGGTGAATGCCGGCAAATCCGCGCCGAAACCCTTGAACAGCTCCTCGAACTGCGGGATGACGAAGATCAGCAAAACGAGCGAGACGATCACGGCCACGCACAACACAGCGATGGGATAGAACAGCGCTTTCTTGATCTTTTTCTTGAGCGCCTCGGTCTTCTCCTTGTAGGTGGCGATCTTGTCCAGCAGCGACTCGAGTGCGCCTGCTTGCTCGCCGGCCTCCACGAGATTGACGAAGAGCGAGTCGAAGTGCAGCGGATATTTCGCGAGCGATTCGTGCAGCGTGCTGCCGCCCTCGATGTTCGATTTGATGTCGAGCACGAGCTTCTGCACCGCCGGCTTCTCGTGGCCGTTGCCGATGATCTCGAAGGCCTGCACCATCGGAATGCCGGCCGACATCATGGTGGCGAGCTGACGGCTGAACACCGCGATGTCCTCGTTCGTGACCTTGCCGCCGCGCGAGAAAGCCCTGCTCTGGGTCTTTACGCGCGTGGTAGCCACGCCCTGACGCCGCAGGTCCGCGCGCAATGCCGCCTCGTTCGCCGCAAGGGCCTTGCCGCGCACCTTGTTGCCGCGCTTGTCCTTGCCTTCCCAGAGAAACTGGGTTTCCTTTTTGCCCGCTGTCGCAGATACCGCCATAACTCGATCCTTAGGTTAATGCTCTATTCGACGGTGACGTTATTCACTTCTTCCAAGCTCGTGATGCCGTTCCTGACCTTCTCGAGGCCGGCGCGGCGCAAGTTCCAGATCCCATCTTTTGCTGCCTGGTCGCCGATTTGGATGGCGCCCCCGCCCTCCATGATGATGCGGCCGATCGTGTCCGTGACCGGCATGACTTGATAGATGCCGACGCGGCCCTTGTAGCCGTCGGTGCACTGGCCGCAGCCGACGGCCTTGTACACCCGGATGCCGTTGGTGATGTCCGCCTCCTCGAATCCCTCCTTGCGCAGGGCCTCCGGAGGGATATCGATCGTCTGCTTGCAGTTGCTGCAGAGCTTGCGTGCCAGGCGTTGCGCGATGATGAGGCTGACGGAGGTTGCGATCGCGTAAGGCTTGACGCCCATGTCGACGAGACGGGTCAGAGTCTGCGGCGCATCGTTCGTGTGCAGGGTCGAGAGCACCAAGTGGCCGGTTTGCGCGGCCTTAATCGCGATTTCGGCGGTCTCGAGGTCACGAATTTCGCCGACCATGATGACGTCGGGGTCTTGGCGCAGAAATGCGCGCAGCGCCGCGGCGAAGGTGAGACCCACCTTGTTGTTCACATTGACCTGGTTGATGCCGGGCAGATTGATTTCCGCCGGATCCTCGGCCGTCGAGATGTTGGTGTCCTCGGTGTTCAGGATGTTGAGACCCGTGTAGAGCGACACCGTCTTACCGCTGCCTGTCGGGCCCGTTACCAGGATCATGCCTTGCGGCTTCGCGAGATACCGAAGGTAGGTATCTCGCTGCACCTGTTCATACCCCAGCGCGTCGATACCGAGCATCGCGCTCGAGGGGTCGAGGATACGCGAGACGACCTTTTCGCCGAACAGCGTGGGGCAGGTGCTCACGCGAAAGTCGATGGCGCGATTCTTGGAGAGCCGCATCTTGATGCGGCCGTCTTGCGGCACGCGCCGCTCGGCGATATCGAGGCGCGCCATGACCTTGAGGCGCGCGACGATTTTCACCGCGAGCTGCACGGGCG
>Ga0302325_10023572_pt1 | contig 12824 bp, 10 predicted proteins | sample Palsa_T0_2_FD_201948 | JGI IMG/M metagenome (GOLD analysis project Ga0302325, IMG submission 201948) | Peat permafrost microbial communities from Stordalen Mire near Abisko, Sweden - Palsa_T0_2 | ecosystem: Environmental > Terrestrial > Soil > Palsa > Peat permafrost | place: Sweden: Abisko... | reverse complement strand
ATTTGAAGAGAGTAATGCGCGTGAGAAAAAGCATCCGTAGTTGCGGCTGCCACTTCCGGAATTGACTGCGTAACTTCAGATCCTGCAGGCGGGTGGGACCGAATTCAAAGAGGACTCCGTCCGCCAAGCTCCTGACCTTGTCAAAGTTTGTGTTGATCGTTTCACGGAGTACAAAGCTTCGTTCAATCGCGATCTTTCGTTCTTCTGAAAGAGGTAGTCTTTCGAATTCGGCGAGCCATCGCAGGTTGGAGATGAACACTTTCTTCATCTCTTTTGACGCAAGCGTGCCCCAGAGTTGATCGAACACAAGGCGCATTACACATAGGCCTAACAGGATGCCGACCACGCGATCTCTTGCTACCCCCAGTGAGATCTGTTCCTTGAATTCTTGTAGGTTAATGAGGTAGAACGCAACGATTACTTGTACGCCGAAATAGGCCAATCGAGGGCTTGACGATGCAAACCATGCACCAATGAGGCTAACTAATAGAAATAGAACTGTAAATCCAACAATCGAGTCGAGATACGGAAGAATAAGAATTTGCGCGCCCATCCCGAACAGAAAGCCTCCCACCACTGCGCCAGAGAATCGTAATACCTGTTTTTGCCGAGAGGAGCCAACGGTGGACAGTGCGGTCAACAAACAGGTTGTGACCGCTGTGCTGATACCTGGCCACGCGATGGAGTTGTAGATGATGTAGCAAAGACTAGCTGCAAGTCCACCTCTCAGCCCGAATTTTAGATGGTCCAGATTGGAAAAGGCGTCCGGAGTAAGAAATGTTGAAGATTGCTTGTATTCGGAGGCTGTGAACCCGAGTTCTCTCAGGGATTCAGCACCCGAGAAGACCTCCGGAATGAGCACAACGGTTTTCTCCAACTCTCTGAAAAGAGGAATGTCGCCTGAACATTCGAGTCCGCCGTTCAAATGAATTGCGCTTGGAATTATCCCACTCAGCAGACCGACACGAATCGTGGAAATGCTCCTAACCAAGTCCCGCAACCTCTCCCGGTATTCAACGCCCGCCTGAATTTCGATATGCATCAGACTCGCCGTAATGTCGATGAGCCTCCCGACCAGTGCTACAACCGCGCCCATCTGCTCGCGGTACTCTCGCGAATACCTGGAATCGCGCAGGGTGTATCGCAATCTTGATGTCCCGAGCATCGCAAGGCGTATGACGTTCTTTTCCGTCGCCTTGTCCGTCGGCTCTTCCGTTGCGTAACCGGCGAGGACCGATTCAACGCAAGCCAGACGGTCAGCAATGGATCGTAGAAGATCATTTCCCGGCCTTATCGCTTCAAACAGCAACTCGACAACAACGGCAATTGCACTACCGATAGACAGTGTAAAGACCGCCCAGAGTGTACCTTCCACTCTGAGTTCACCAGAGATGTGTTCATCCCAGAGGGGAACAGTTATCACAATCAGGTAGCCAATTGCGGTGGCGGCGGCGCTATCTGTCATGGCGCTAATCGCGTAGAACGTTATGAACATTGCGCCGATTACCCACAACAGCCGCAGTAGTGGGTCGTCCACAAAGAACGTCGCACCGATCAGTACACAAACAGCTCCGAGGGAATAGGAAAGAATTCTTGTTGCTGCAGCATTCAAGGTTATCCGAGTGCTTTCCCGCGAAATCGAGAGTGCGTAAATAGCGCAATACGCTCCATAGGGAAGGCGAAATGTCATAGTGATTAGCATGGCAAAAGTCGCAGCCGTGACCATACGGCCGACTAATGCGTATCTACCGGGATACGGTGCAAGTTCCTCTTTGAGAAACTCCCAGATCCAACCCCATTGTCGAGTTGAGTTCGGTACGCTCTGAGTGACGGTTGCCATCTCTAATGCCCACGAATTTCAACGACTGCCGACTCACCTACTCGAAACAAGCTGGGAGGGGGATTCTGGACGCGGACGCGGACCGGGTATCTCGACGCCAGATGCACCCAATTGAGGGTTCGCTGTGCATCAGGAAGACCTGGCTCCAAACGGCCAAAGACATCAGGATCCGGAGTTGTACCGAATCCGATACTGTCCACTACGCCGGAGAGGCGAATGTTCGGCTTCGATGGAAGAAAGACGTCTGCCCGCATGCCGGGCTCTATATGCTGCAGTGTACCTTCACGAAAATTGCCGATTGCCCACCACGTGCGTGCATCGATCAAAGTAAAGACTTGCTGACCCACATGCGCGTAGGCGCCCTCTGAGATCGTGAGGTTGGTCACACGCGTATCGAACGGCGCATAGACTTTACAATTATTGAGATTGTACTGGGCAGTTTCTATCGCCGATATTCGAGCACCCCGCTGGTTGATGAGCGGTTCGAGTGTGGTCACGGCATTCATCGATTGCTCGTGCTGGGCATGGCTCTCTTCGAGGATGGCCTTTGAATGCTCGAACTGAGCTATGGTCGACTGCAACCCGGCCTGCGAAAGCTTCAGTTGCGATTGAGCCTGTTTGAGCGCCTCCGCTTGAGCAGTCTCCGAGGTTCGCGCCCTATCTACTTGGTCTACCGTGACAAACTGTTTTGCCAAAAGCGGCTCAATCCGGTGCAGATTGTTATTCGAGTAGGTCCACTCAGCTCTGGCACGGTTTACTCCCTGCTCTGCGTTTGTCACATCTGCTCGCGCCTGATCAACAGCCGCTGCCGACCTATTAATGTCGGCTTGCGAGCTATGGATATTGGCTTGTGAAACGGATACGCCGCTGACCAATGCCGCGATCTTGCGTCGCTCGTCCTCGATTTGTCCCTCGAGGGTTGCCTGGTCAGACTGGGCCTTTTCAAGAGCGTACTTGTACGGTCGGTCGTCGATCTCAAACAACAGCTCGCCTTTTTTCACAAACTGGTTATCGTGTACATTTAGCAGGATGATCGGCCCTTCTACTTGCGGCGCGATCCCAATAAAGTTCGCGAAGATTTCAGCATCATCGGTGCGGGGATAGAAGTTCGATCTGAATAGCACCGCGGTTCCAAGAGCAACGGCACTCGCCACAATGCCAATACTGAGCAGGCGACCAAGCTGTTTCCGAGTCATCAAGTTGGTATTGATCTTCATGGCGCCTCACTAGCTAAAGAAAATTAGCCACAATGCGAATCCGAACATCGCAGTGAGGCTCGGGTAAATCAAGATCGGAGGAGCGAGCAAGATTCCGAAACGCAGTAACAACCATCGAGCGAAAACCGCGAGCCCGATTGCTATCGCCAGACAAAACAACCATGCAGGAAAGAACGAACCCACCACGTCAAAAGAGGGGGCTCGTCCACAGCCGGCAAGCAGTAGAGAAGGAAGAATCGTGCCCCAATTCATGACGCGAGTGCCTCGTCGGCAATTCATGGCTTGGGCCTCCTGGCGCTCGAATGCATTAGATCTCCGGTTTCGAAGATCAAATCTGCCAGACTCGAGAGAACCTGAGCGCGCGCCAGCACATCAGCCGAACGAGCGCGCGCGAGTGTTGCCTGGGCGGCCGTGACATCCAGTAAGTTGCGGACACCATCGTCGTAGGACTCCAGCGCGGCGGTATACGATTGATCGGACGCTGTGAGTAGCGCAGTGGCAGCTTGCCGCTGACCAAGCGAGGTCTCCAAATTGGAATAGGCCCTCCAGACCTCGTCTTCAATAGTGTCCTGGGTTGCGCTTACTCTTGCCTTCGCAGCGCGCAGGTTGGCTTGCGCTTGAGCTTGATTATTCTTCCGTGCTCCGCCGTCAAACAGAGTCCAGTTCAGTTTCAGTTCGAGCCCACCAGCCAGATCCCCCGTGTGGGCCCAGGGAAGCTGCTGTTGCAAACCATACAAAGATTGCACGTCGGGGCCGGCGCTGACAGAAAGAGCAGGATAGAAAGCCGAGTGCGCCTCTTTGACCTTCGCTTTTGCTCTTCGAATCTCGGCCACTTGCTGCATAAGGTCAGGCCGTTGTTCGAGCGCTTGATCCATTGCCTGGTCGACGGAATCGGCAATCGCTTCCGGAATAGCCAGTTGGTCGATGGGTTGAACGTGAATCGCATCGGTGGGGCGAGTTCCAATCGCTGTCGCCAAATCCCCGCGAGTATTCTTTTCCGCTCCCAGAGTGGCTTGCAGATCGTATTGTGCTTGCGCAGTTGCGCTTCGCGCCTCTAATACATCCGGCAACGTAGCAAGTCCGTTCTTGAGACGATCCTCAGCTGCTTGCTGCACAGCTTGGGCGTTTTTTAGACTTGCTCGGGCTGCGTCCACCTGACCGGCCGCGTTTAGCAAGCGATCATAGGCTTTTGTCACTTCGTAGATGATTTTTCGATGTGTGTCGTTAAACGCAAAGTTGGCGGCGAGCAAATTGGCTCTTGCCGCGGCGATGCGGCCCGCCCTCCCGCCGAAGTCAAATATTGTGTAGTTTAGATCTAACGCCACGTCGAAAGACTGAACCGTCTGTCGATCGAATTGACTTGCGAAGAGAACTTCCGAGCGGTTCGTCTGTGAAAGTGCTACGGCCGAGACGGTCGGATATAGCTCGCTTCGGGCAACCCCGAGGGCGTCCATCTGAGCGCGGGCATTCTCCCACGCAAATCGAGTTTCTGGATTGTGTTCCTCGGCCAGGTTCACCAGTTCCGCCAACGTGTAAGTAATTCCCGATTCAAGGCTGAACCTCGACTCACGGAACGGTTTCGCAGCGTCCTCAATTTCCTGTTCTCCGGCGAAATGCGACGGATGATCGGGCGAGGCCGGAGCACTCTGGGCAGACGTGCGTCCGGCAAAGAGCAGGAAGAGGAGCGGGATTGTAGTCCAGGATGTCATTCAGTACCGTGATGAGAGTGGTAAGGTGGGGAAACATAAGTGCTATTGAGCACAACCCTTTCACTCGCCGTGTTGGTTTGCCGAATAGAGTTTTAGCTCTGTTCAGCGATTGGTTGTTGTGTTAAGTACTCTGCGGACGATTAGTGGACACTTTGGTCACTCACCTCCTGAAAAAGCTTGTGATTATCGCGATAATCGCCGTGAACTCCGACGAGCACAGGACCCGATGTATCGAAGGCCTGCTTTAGCACAGAGGTGATCTGGTCTGGAGACTGGATCATGCACCCTTGGGCGCCAAACGCTTCTGCATATTTGATCGGGTCGACCGGCCCGAACTTTGTTCCGGAAGGCCGGCCATATTTCTGCTCTTCCTGAACGGCAACCATGTCATACGTTCCATCGAGCCAGATCATGTGCACGAGATTCGACTGGAGTCGAACTGCTGTTTCGATTTCCATCCCGGAAAAGAGAAAACCGCCGTCGCCTGAGATCGACAGGACCTTTTCGGCAGGGCGAACGAGCGTCGCGGCAATGGCCCACGGAAGGGCTACTCCCAGTGTCTGCTGACCATTGCTGATAAGGATCTGCCTTGCTCGGAAGCTGTAGAGATGTCGCGCCATCCAGAGATGGAAGGAGCCCATGTCTAAGCAAAGCGTGGTGTCAGGTGTCAATATCCCCTGCAGTTCGGTGACGAGGATGGTTGTCCCCTTCGCCCAGCGCTTTGCGAGTATGAGGTAGGCTGGATCGCCAGTTGACCTCCACCGCCATTCCGCGATTGTCATCATCAAAGGCAACGAAACGCCAATCGTCGCGTAGATGATGTGGAACGCTAAAGACATACCCATCTGGGAACGGGCTGCGATGAAATTGTCCATCCCGTGACTCTCCTGGTTCTAAGGCGTATGTTCCCGCTTGATCAGCTGCCCCACTGTACAGGTGCTCTCCAAGCTTCTTGTTTCCGCAGAGCAAGAATCGTCAACCACTCACAGTCACTCTTTGTCGAATGTGACATATGAGGATCATGAGCAGAAGGAAGCTAGCCCCTAGAATGCTGGCTTCTTTGAACCGAAAGGTCATAACCGCACCGAGCGCACCCCCCAGAAAGAAAACCAGCCATATCCCATAGCGAAGCTTTTGCTTCGGATCACGGGTCCTTATGATTTGCGATTCATTCGCTTCCGCAGTCATCAGGCTTGTAATCATTCCTGTGAGATAGGTGGTATGAACGCTGATACCTCCTGTACGTTGAAATGCTCCATTTTGCATTCCAAGAGCCAGAGACACACAGACGATGAAGATTTCCACTCGCGGAGCATGGGGAGTTGCCAATGCCAGATAGGCGCCGGTGGTCAGAATGACTTCAATACTGAGCACGGCTGAAAGCGTTTTGAGGAACGGGCGAACGATAAGAATGCGTTCGATCACGACGCTGGAGATAACTCCAACCAAGAAGAACAGAACGGCCGAAAGATGTTCCGCGAAGGCCCTCCATTCGCGAGCCGCTATAGCGATCGCTGCCAATACCAAGCTGCCTGTTACATGTCCGGTGAATGTTTTCGCAAGAATCACGCTGGCTGCATCACCATACCCACCGACAAGAGCAAGCGCAAAGTAGAGCCACGATTCCGGCGGCTGAGTGGCGTAAGTCATGGAACTTCGCTCCTTTCTCCTTGGCGGGGTCAAATCCAGTCTGGAGCAGCAAAGAATTGCACCCACTGGCAACTGGTTTAAAGAAATGGAACGTTCTCCTCATCATTGAGGTTCTTGTCGAACTCTCAGAGCAGGTATTGGCTTCGGCGGCAAGAAGAATAGGTTCAGCGAGCGGGCTCCCTGAGCGCCATGTACCGGGGTCGCCTCTATATCCGCAGTGGCCGATGGCCCCATCATGAAGCACCCGAACGCTGTCTCATTGAGGCGCACGCGACGATAAGCCTCGTGCATATCGCACACGATCTGTTCCGGATCGAGCAGGACGACAAGATGTTGGGACAAGACCGCCAGGGCGTCAACAACAAGATCTTCCTGGGTCAGCCAGACGGCCCCCGTTTCCGCAACGCCGAACTGAGCACGCACGACCCCCACATCAACGTCTGCCAATTCGTGTGGAGCGTGAACCCTCTCCACGCGGCGCGTGCCGGAGATTTCGGGTACAGCCGAGCAAATCACCTTGGCTCCAGGATGAAGTGTCAACAACTTGGCCTCGGCCTCCGCCACAGTGGGAACGTCGTGAGCAACTCCTCCGGCCTCCTTGAGATGTTGTTCAAACTCTGACTTGAGGGGCCGGCCCGACCTTTGGAAGAGCGGAATCCGAGGATGTTCGACCTTATTCTTGGGAAGGTTGTTCCGGATTGCCCCTAGAATTGTTTCGCGGCTACTGTTCGATGTCTGCATGTTCACTCCGATTTTCGAGATACCAATTGCGGAATGTTTGTGCTGCTATTGGTGGGATCTCCCGGCTGCGCCCCCAGGGATTCAAAGAGCGGTTGTACAAGAGGAAGTGTGGCGCGAGGACCATGGCCGGCCCGGCGAGACTTTCCATAGCGTGGTATTCCTCCGAGTGCCCGAGGATCCGACCCGCGACTGCAAATGACAATCGTTTCGTCAGTGGCAGGTAACCTTTTTCCGCCATGACCCTGCGCCACTTGAAAATCTGATCACTGATGTCGATCTTCACCGGACAGACATCTGTGCATGATCCACATAAAGTCGAGTGAAACGGCAGTTCGCTGTACTTGAATTCGTCAAACGTGGGATCGAGGATGACGCCGATTGGCCCTGAATAGGTTGCACCGTAAGACAAGCCGCCGCTCCGGCGATAGACCGGGCAAGTGTTCATGCAAGCGCCGCAACGGATGCACTTCAGTGAATGCCAAAAGTCGGGCATGCCCAGTCGGCGGCTGCGCCCGTTGTCCACCAATACGATGTGGAGTTCTCCACCTTTCCTCGGCCCTGTGAAATGAGATGAATATTGGGTTAGAGGGACTCCTTCCGCGCTCCGAGCGAGCAGGCGCAGAAATACGCTCATGTCTTCCACTCTCGGGATCAGCTTCTCGATACCAATGCTTGCAATATGGAGCGGCGGTACAGATGCCCCGATATCGGCATTGCCTTCATTGGTGCAAACCATGAAGGTACCCGTTTCAGCGATGGCGAAATTGCCTCCAGTCATTCCCGCTCCCGCCGCCAGAAATCTGGGACGAGCATTGTTCCGCATAACCTCGGTCAGAAGGTGAGGATCGTCGTTGTTGGGATCGGTGCCGACCGTGCGCGCGAACAACCGGGCAACGTCCTGCCGTGTCTTGTGGATCGCGGGAAACACGATATGGCTCGGTGGTTGACCGTCGAGTTGTTGGATTCGTTCTCCCAGATCCGATTCGATGACTCTGATCCCGCGATTTTGCAAGAAGGGCGCCATTTGACACTCTTCCTGAAGCATCGACTTACTCTTGATCAGTTCCTCGACACCGTGATCTTTGAGAATGGAATATACGATTGCATTGTGTTCGGCTGCATCCAGAGCCCAGTGCACGTGTGCGCCACGTTTTGTGGCATTCTCTTCGAACTCTTCCAGATAGTGATCGAGATGCGTCAGCGTATGCTCTTTAATCTTCGAGGCAATCTCCCGCAGTTCCTCCCATTCCGGGATGGCGGCGGCCTCTGCGTCGCGGCGCTGCATCGTTGCCCACAAGAAGCGATCGTGCATCGGTTCGTGGATTTGATCGTGAAGGATGAATAGTTCGGCTGCCTTTGCCGGGTCAACCTGATTCGCGTTGCTCATATCGGAAACTCCCCTCAGAATGGGCCGCCATTCAACACCTGTGCGACGTGTATGTATTTCAGAGCCAGCCCCGTATGTCGCGCGATCCCTTGCTGATGCATTAAGCACGACATGTCAGGCGACACCACATATTCGGCGCCATGGCGGAGATGATCGTGAGCCTTCTCCAGTCCCATTCGGGCAGAGACAGCTTCGTCCGTCACACAGAAAGTGCCTCCGAAACCACAGCAGTCATCCGGCCGATCTACGGGTACAAGGACCAGGCCCTTCACCTTCGAAAGCAAATCTGCAGTCTTGTCGAACGGAACGCCCATAATTTCGGATGGCTTGGCGATTCCTAGGCCGCGGATCGAGCTACAACTGTTGTGTATTGCGACCGAATGTTGGAACTCAGCCCAGGGAAAAGAGTCGACTTTCAAAATGCCGTGCAAGAATTCAACCAGTTCATAGGTATGCTGGCGAATGTGCTTCACGTCAGCGGTCTGCTCGATGACGTCGAAATGACAGCGGACCTGTTTAACGCAGCTGCCGGCGGGTCCGATGATGTAATCGTAGGACTTGAAGTTCTCCACAAAGAGGAGTTCGGCCCCAGCGGCATTGACTTCATCTCCGCTGTTGGACATGGGCTGTCCGCAGCAGGTCTGATTGAGTGGGTAACCCACATTCAGCCGAAATCGCTCTAAGAGCTGCAGAGTGGCTATCCCAACCTCAGGAAACATCATGTCTATGTAGCAGGGTATGAAGAGCCCAATTCGCGCGTTCTTCGATAGCATCTTCTGATTGATTGTTTCGGTCTGGGTCGTCACTTCTTTTCCTCCTTTCGGCGTAGGTATGTCTCAGGTGCCACTCTGTTGTGGATTGGGCTTCGACACGATACTTAGACTGATCCAAGCGGCCACCATGCCGACCACAATTCCGACCGCAGTGTCGACCAGGCGCAGAATAGGCTGTATCCAAGCGTTTTCGGGACTGATATCGGCGACAACCATGACGACAGCAGTTGTAATAGCCGCAGTAATGATCTCCTCAGACCGGCGAACGAGGGCCAAAATGATGGCGATGATCCCGATCAACGCGGCCATTCCAACAACGTGAAACGGGAAAATCAGAAGGTATATCAGACAGAGAACGAAACTAACCAAGGTCGCCAAGGTTCGCGAAAACGCGGCACGAGCGCTTTCGATATAGGTCTTTCGATACACGAAGATCGTGGCAACCGCAGCCCACATTCCGCCGAGTAAATCGTCATCTCGAGAAACAGAGTATTCACGGGTCAGGATTGAAGTGATTAGCCAATAACTGATCAAGCAAGCTAACGCCAGAATGACTCCCGAGCCGATTGCTTGACCCATGTTGACCAATGGACTGCGTCGCGATTCAGCATCTTCTCGTTGTCCATGTGCCATAATTCCACTCCCTTTTCAGTGACGAGCCCGACGGTCGGTTAGCGTTACCCTCCGCTGGAAGCAGACTTCGCCCCTCATGGGAACGGCGAAGCCTCCATTCAGCATTGAAGCCTGTCCTTGTGTGTGTTTTAGGCCGCTCTCGTTGCTGCCGGTGCTTCTTCGCGGTACGCGGGCTTATAGACATGCTCTCGAATAAACGAGACCATGTCGGATGGCCGCTCGACCCTGGCCAGACCGCTATCGAACACGAGTTTCGCGACTCGCGCTGCGGTCTGAATCTCGGTTTCAAGAATGTTCGACTGCAGCGGATAGATGAGCCCTTGGCTCAGCAAGCTCGTCGGCACCTGATCTGCCACGGCTCGCGCGGCCTCGATAAACATCTCGTCGGTGACACGCTTGGCCTGCGTGGCAAAGATCGCCATTCCAACAGCAGGAAAGATATAGAAGTTGTTCGCTTGTCCCGGTAGGAATGTTTTCCCATCGAGGTGAACGGGGGGGAATTGAACGCCGGCCGCATAAATCGCTTTCCCCTTCGACCAGGTATAGGCTTGCTCGGCAGTACACTCGGCATGCTCTGTCGGGTTTGAGAGCGCAAGGATCACGGGTCGCTCGTTGATACGTGTGATCGCCTCAACGACCTTCTGCGTGAACGTTCCACCGACTGTACTGACACCAATGATCGTTGTCGGCTTGATGCTCTCGATAGCAGCGACAAAATCGCGGGTCGGAGCGTGTTTGTGGGCATACTTCTGCTGAAAGTCGACGAGGTCCGTCCGAGTCGATTCCAAGAGGCCGTTAATGTCGAACAGGTAAACCTTCGATTGGGCTTGTTTGAGCGTCAAGCCTTCCTCAACCATAGCCGAACACAGGAGGTCGGCGAGGCCGATTCCGGCAGAACCTGCGCCGAGGAATAGGTACTTCTCGTCGCTCAGCTTCGTACCCTTGATCTTGGCAGCATTGATCATGCCTGCGACCACGATGCCCGCAGTGCCTTGGACGTCGTCGTTGTAGACACAGTATTTGTTGCGGTAGCGCTCAAGAAGGTGAACGGCATCAACGCCGGTCCAGTCCTCAAAGTGAATGCAGCACTTTGGGTACAGCTCCTGCACGGCTTCGACAAATTCATCCACAAAGGAATAGAGTTCTTCGGCTGAAGGCCGTGTGTTGCGCAATCCAAGATAATGCAGATCATGCAGGTATTGCTCGTTGTTCGTCCCGGCGTCGAGATACATCGGCAGCAAATATTGAGGTGGCACTCCGGCGCAGGCAGTGTAGAGCTGTAACTTGCCAATTGGGATCGCACCTCCGTTTGCGCCAAGATCTCCAAGGCCGAGGATACGGCCTCCATCGGTGACGCATATGAATCGGACGTCCTTCTGCGGCCAGTTCTTTAATACATTCTTCACGCCACCGCGGCGCTTGATCGATAGATACATTCCGCGAGGATGGCGGTAGATATGGCTGAAGTTGAGACAAGCCTCCCCGATGGTCGGGTCGTAGACGATCGGTAGAAAGCGCGCGGGGTCGGACATGACTGTCCGGTAGAAGAGCGTTTCGTTATGGTCCAGCAAATTCACGAGGTAAATGTAGCGATCCAAGTCGGTTGCCTTGTGGGCGAGTTGCAGCAACACGCGGCTCAACTGGACGTCCTCGGTCTCGGTTACGTCCGGCAACAGGCCGACGAGTCCGAGCGCTTGCTTTTCGGCGTCGCTGAAAGCGGTTGACTTGTTGAGTGACGGATCCTGAAGTAATTCGACTCCACGCTTTGTGGTCATATCGTCTCCTTGTTCTGAATAATTGTTTATCGTTGTGACTGCGTAGAGGCAGTCCTGCTAATTTCCATTCACTTCAGTTCGCTTCTGCAACGTACGGATGGACCATCTTCGCCGGATCGACGACTCGGTCAAACTCCTCTTCCGTTACGAACCCCAGTCCCAAGGCGGCCTGTTTGAGAGAGAGGTCATTGTCCAGCGCATGATGCGCAATCTTCGATGCTTTGTCATAGCCAATGACAGGCGAGAGCGCGGTCACAAGCATCAGCGAGCGGTCCACGTATTCCTTGATCTTTTTCAAATTGGGTTTTGTCCCTTCGACCAGAAACCTCCGGAAGTTGGAGCATCCGTCGGTGAGGATAGTGATCGAGTGAGTCACGTTGAAGATGATCAAGGGCTTGTAGACGTTCATCTCCAGATAGCCCCCGGCGCCCCCAAAGCCAACCGCTACATCGTTGGCCATCACCTGCACAGAGATCATGGTCAAAGCCTCAGCCTGCGTTGGATTCACTTTGCCTGGCATGATCGAGGAGCCTGGTTCGTTTTCAGGAATTAGCAATTCAGCAAAACCGGCCCGTGGACCGCACGACATGAGCCGAATGTCATTTGCGGTCTTGTAGAGCGACACGGCAAGAGTTCGCAGCGTGCCGGATAGCTGAACGAGAGCATCATGCGCCCCCTGCACGGCAAATTTGTTCGGCGCGCTCACGAAAGGGAGACTGGTAAGCTTAGCGATCTCTAAAGCAGCTGCATCGCCAAATTCAGGAGATGCATTGATACCCGTTCCAACCGCTGTGCCGCCGAGTGCAAGGCTGTACACGCCCTTCAGCGCATCCTCGATACGGTCGAGATTGTCGCTAAGCATGCCAGCGTAGCCTGACCACTCCTGCCCAAGGGTGAGGGGAGTAGCGTCTTGCATATGAGTACGTCCGATTTTAACGATATCTTTCCACTCATCGGCCTTCCCGGCAATCGAATCCCGCAGGGCTGCCACTGCCGGTATCAATCTTTCTTTAACGTTCACTGCCGCCGCGATGTTCATCGCAGTGGGAAAGGAATCGTTCGACGACTGAGACATGTTGACGTGATCGTTGGGATGAAC
>Ga0302325_10023569_pt1 | contig 12825 bp, 10 predicted proteins | sample Palsa_T0_2_FD_201948 | JGI IMG/M metagenome (GOLD analysis project Ga0302325, IMG submission 201948) | Peat permafrost microbial communities from Stordalen Mire near Abisko, Sweden - Palsa_T0_2 | ecosystem: Environmental > Terrestrial > Soil > Palsa > Peat permafrost | place: Sweden: Abisko... | reverse complement strand
GCCGTTTTCATACCCAGCAAAAAGACAGTACCCATCGGGAGAATAATTCAAGCATGTTAACTGACCTGACGATGGCCTTGATACTGATGGTTTATGCGTGTGTGACGGAGGTATATTGCCTGCATAGTCTCGAGCTGTATATACTTGAATGGTCCCATCAGAACAACCAACAGCTATCAATGAGAATCTAGCATTGATTGCTGCTTTGATACCATGGTCGTTTGTGCCTTGCGGGGAATGAAAGCAGTAGCCTCTGAAAAGCTTATGACGAGCCTCGTTTTCATTCGAATTCGAATGCAGTAGCCTCTGGACGGCATATGCTTTCCCATCATTGGTAATCCAGGTTGACAAGTTCATTGGTCTATCATGTATCATTTCGGTCACGATTGTTTTTTTTGGCAGCCAGTCCATCCGACTGAAAAGCTCAGTACTGGTCTGGTTGCCAGCACTGTCAGGGGTCCACCGAATGCATTGAACTGCTCCAGGCTTCTGCGTGGCCACGACAAGCTCCTCATCTAATGCCAGGGCTTGCCCAATACCAGCGTCGACTTTGATAACCATCCGAAATCGAACACTGACTTCTCGTACCCCTCCTCCCTCACCTGGCCCCCATAGAATACGATCCCCGCCTTGATTTCTGGCTCCACTAAAGTTGCTTTGCCTGCGAGTTTGGCCACTGGTATGACTAGAAAAGTGTGGTTTGAATACCCGCGCATCTGGGTCGGTAGCCAATGTGTATGTGATCAAATATCCTGAACTTGTTTGAACTACGAAGATCGCAGAGTCCGGCCGTACGAGAAGAGAAACATTTGGGCCGTACGTGCTCAAAGATTTCTCGGATCTTAGCACTACAGCTAATATGGCAGTTGGCTAACAAAAGTTAGCAGATTATTCCTATTTTCTGAAATCATTTTCGGGGAAAGCTTCGGGAAGCTTTGGGGTGCATACCTTAGTTTGCCAAATTGTCAGCGAAGTTGATGTTATTACTGCAAAAAGATGCCCAGTCCGAGATATCCTAAGTGCTAAGAGTGGTTCCTTCTCCGCTGGGCCAGAAATCAGAAGCTCATTTCCCGCCAATCCTGCAGCGAATCGATTGTCATGTTCAAGGGGCTTGATGCCTGGAGTCATAGGGGTCATGGGAGTGAGAGGTGTGGATGCGCTCTCATGTTCCTCCTCTGCTCTTCCTGCCATAACAATGCTCGCAGCATCTGCCAGAGATCCACTGCCATCATTCGTTACCCGGGATTCGGCGTCATCATCGGACTCGAGTATACGGTCCCGCGAGGACCTGCTGTTGCTGGCAGCATAAATCCGGGGAGCTCCAATGGGCCAGTACATGGCTGTGCAGAACCACGAGAAGCTTCATTCGTGTGGTTGCATGCCAGCAATTGGCACTGCAAGGAAGCGTGACTAAATACAAGCTCTGATACTCAATGCATCTTGTGACTTGGGGGAAGGCTATTGGTGTGCAAATGCTGTGCGTGAGGAAAGTCCAAGTCCCAAATGGAGAGGTTGAGAGTGACGGCAGCAGGGGTCCGACGTTAATGTGGCTGAAGTAGCGCTAAACCCTAAACTGCCTCCGTAGAAATCCCTATGCAACATTTTGTCTACTCCTTCACATTCCTCCCCTTTTGGCCGAAGCTGCCTAAATCAGAAGTCCGTGCTTTTTGTTTTTCTTAGTGAAATTCTAAACTCACTGCTATGCCGCGGTGACTTCCTTACTATTGTGAGCATAGGCCGATTGCGGCAAGGGCTTGATATTGTCGTTTCCCAGATCAAGCTCGTATCATTTAAAGCCTATCGCTTTCTCACGCCCTTTCATGGGAACATTCTTGCAAGTTGCATCATGGCACCACTTCTTCGACCTCGTCAAAGCGCTGGGAGAGATAAACTTATCAAAGACCTGGTCCAGTTTAAAACGCAGACATATCATGATCCTGCCGCTACTCGAGGAACTGTGTCACATGGGTACCTAAAGCTTTCTCTTTGATCATTATCCCGAAGCAAAACTTCTTAACCGTAGCTGACTGAGCACATCAGTTTGCGAACTATTGCTTGGAACCCATTGGGGACTCTGATTGCTACTGGTGCTGCGGACCGAACACTTCGAGTGTAAGTTCATATCACATAGATTTTCGAGGTCGTCACTAATCATAGTAGATGGAACCCCGAGAGACCAAATGTGAGATACTCTACCGAACTCAAGGGGCACTCTGCCGGGATTGAAAAGGTAGCATTCAATCCGGTCAAGGACGCAGAATTATGCAGCGTCAGCTCAGATGGAGTCGTCAAATTTTGGGACGTGAGAACAAAAGCTGTCATTAATGAGATCAAGGGCCTTGGCGATACTTTCACACTCGCCTGGTGTCCTGATGGGGAAAGTCTTGTTGTTGGTAACAAGGTATGTTCCTCCTTTACCTCGATACTTCTTACCCCGTCCCAGGAGCTGATATCTCTCAGACAGACAATCTGTTTGTTCTTTCGCCGACCCAGTCAACCCAAATTGCATCCCATCAACAATCAGTCCAAACCAACCAATTCGTGTTTTGCCACAGTGGGAAAAAGATCTTCTTGACAACTGGCGAAGGACGAGTAAAAATACTCTCATACCCGGATTTCAAGCCCATAATCTACACTAGCTATGATCCAGGACTGCCATTCACCTTGAATGGCCATACTTCTTCTTGTATTTCCATTGAACTCCAACCAACGGCCCGCTTTCTCGCAACCGGAGGCTCCGACTCTATCATTGCTCTTTGGGATACAGCAGAGTGGATTTGCCAACGAACCTTGATCGACATGACTGGACCAGTGAGAAGTATCAGTTTCAGTTTCGATGGAAGCTATATCGTTGGTGGCAGTGATGAAGGCGCTGGCTTGGATATTGCTCATGTCGAGACTGGAGAGATTGTGCACAGTCTTAAGACGGCTGGTCCTTGTCCGATTGTTGCTTGGCATCCTAACCGGTACTGGGTGGCCTATAGTGATCTTGGGAGCCTCAAGATTTTTGGTGGTGTTGGTATTGATGCAGAAAGGAAATAGATAGGGTAGTTGTGATATCTACCTGATGAGAATCGACCTCGCACATTGGGCATGTATTGGCAAGGCTCATATTCTAGTAGAGTGCTGGGCCTCTCAGAAGGCATTTCGTCAACGATTGATTACTGAAGAGTCATAGTTTCCGGCATTAGCTCATGCACACGCAAACTTTGACCAACCTGATATGGAAGTTAGCATGGCCTACTTTCTCGAGTGGCCTTTCGGTGACACAGAATTACTTTTCCCCTTTGAGAGTCTCACTCCATGAAGATCCATGGGCAAGTAAAGGAGCAAGACACTTCTTCTAGGTACTGTATGGTTAAACAGCGCGAGTCACGTGAACGTGAAAAGCGGGGCCTTTATCTAACCTACCTGTAGTTAAGGCCACGTCGATATTTTACACTTTTCGCACTCGCATCGACCTTCTCTTCGTGATTGCGAGCCAATTGGAAAGCCGAGGCACGCTAGGCGACGTGGACAGACCGTTCACTGCCTCTGGATGAAATGGCTGGGTGTGAAAGTAGGTGTGAGAGGAGCGCATACGGACTCCCCCGTTTTTTGAACGGACGAACATTGGGCCGACTCCTGCTGGAGGGTTTGATTTAAGCATCTTCATAGCTGCCCCTGATTGGTAACATCCCTCCACAAGGCTGAGGGCGGACAGTTTTACGCGGACAGGCCATGCACTTTTCGATCAAGAGCACCAGGAGCCCTTCCACAGCTTACGGAAGCAGACGCAAGAATCGCTGGTGCCTTGGGAAACGCGGTTGGGCTCAGCCGTTCCGTCTGAATCAACTGTCCATGCATGGCATGGCATGGCGTTGCTAATCAATTCTGTGCATCAAGCTCAAAATACACTGCCACCCTTCCCAACTACTCAGGCCCCCGTTGCCCGTGGGTCTTCATCGCGTCGTCTTCTCGCGATTCCACTTCCAAAAGCTTTACGTTCTCCTCAAACTGAAGGAGGCTCCCGTTGTTGGACGAGAAGCTGATCGGTGACTTATTTCAAGCGCCCGCAAAACGGTCTACTCGGGTCCGAACCAAACGCCGAATCGGTTTAATCTGCTCTCCCGCCAACTGCCCCGTTGAAGGACGCAAAGCACGCTTCCTTTCCATTTCCCATGAATGTTTCGACGTACGAGCTGTAGACTTGGAGCAGTAACTTTGAATCGGGTTGAATTGGTCTGATTTTGTCTACACTGGTGTTACAGGTCGCTTTTCGACAAATCAACTAAGTGCGGCGTAGACGCAAGACTGAAGTTAACTCCGTACACGGCTGGGCCTGCAACGATTGATTTCTACCTACCAACAACGTTGACCATCGAGTGTAGGGAGTCTCTGAAATTGGATACGAGCTCCCGCGACGAAGAACTGCTGAGAGGATGTCCTCGAGCTCAAATACCCCTCCGGATGGGTACTTCAATGACCTGTCACGGCCGACTGGGAACAATGGACGGAATAAACGAAATAGAAGTCCCAGTGGTGATGCGAATGGCGGAGATGCCGCTAGCGGAGGAGATAATACTGTCCCCAAACCGAAGAGAATTGCTTGCATTATTTGCAGGAAGAGGAAGCTGAAGTGCAACGGAGACAAACCGAGCTGCTCGACATGTACGAGATTGGGACATAGTTGCGCATATGACGAGGTTCGGAGGAAGTCTGGTCCCAAACGAGGCTATGTCAAAGCATTGGAAGAACGTCTGAGTAAGTCTCTTACTGAATTTGGGATCTCATAATTCTTCAAGGACCATATGTGCAAAGGGTGAAGCTAATGCATTTTTCGTGCGTAGAACAAGTCGAAACCTTACTGAAGACCCAGGACCCTGCCGTTACTGCAACAGAAGTCACACCGACAACTTTCACAGCTGGACAAGGCGGGGTGAGCGGAATCAATCTTGGCTCTGCAACTGCTGGTGATTTCAATGTTTCTAATCCTTCGATCGGCATTGTTGAAGGAGTAAACGCTGACCGTTGGGGATTCAATGGAGAATCTCCGCAACCGCCTTTGACCGATTTGAATTTTGGAACAGACATGAACATAGGGATGGGGCTTGATGACAACACCTTCACCTGGGAAATGATAGGACTTGGCCTGGAAGAACCACTTCCTCCACAGGAGACTATTGACGAATTACACCAAATATACTTCGACAAGATCCACCCTTCGATGCCCATGATTCACAAATTCCGGTACTTGGCAGCAATGAACTTAGCACCCAGTCAACGTCCTCCTGTTGCGCTCCGTTACGCTATGTGGACTCTTGCCGCATCTGTGGTGGAGAAATTCATGGATCTCAAAGAGCACTTCTACCAGCGGGCCCGAAAATACGTGGAGAGCGACTACCTGAAGGGCCATGGCGAGCATATGATCTCCATTGCTCATGCTCAGACCCATGCTCTCCTGGCGTCTTATGAGTTCAAGATGATGTACTTTCCAAGGGCGTGGATGAGCACCGGATCAGCCATTCGTTTATGTCAAATGTAAGCAAAGAAATTGCTTATTGGTCTTTAATCATTACCGCTAACACTATTAAAGGATGGGTCTGCACAGATTAGATGGAGCGGGCTTGGATGTAAAGCAGTGCCTCCCTCCTCCTCGCGACTGGACGGAGCGGGAAGAGAGACGAAGGACCTTCTGGTTTGCTTTCTGCGAAGATCGATATGCCAGCATTGGAACGGGTTGGCCGATGACGATTGACGAGAAGGATATCTTGACCGATCTTCCTGCTTCCGACGAAGCCTTCGAGATGAGCAAACCAGAGCGTACGCAATCTCTTTCTGATGCAATGAGCCCATCTGGGGCATCCAAGCTCTCGGCCTTTGCAGGTGTAGTATTGATGGCGTGTTTGTTTGGACGAAACCTGATCCATCTACATCGACCCGACGCAGATGAACGAGACAACGACCTGAATGGCGAATTCTGGAAACGTCACAGGAATATGGATAACATCCTTCTCAACACTTCATTATCTATGCCCTCACATCTGAAATTGCCGAATGGACTATCCAATCCAAATATCGTCTTCACCAACATGAACATCCATACTTCAACTATCTGTCTACACCAAGCTGCCATATACAAGGCAGACAAGAATCACCTTCCGGCATCAATCAGCGCAGAAAGTAAAGTGCGTTGCATTACAGCTGCGAATGAGATTGCCAGCATCATGCGTATGATATCTCACATGGATTTATCCGCTGTAAGTCTCATGTTCAACTTTCCTGCTTCACCCTGATTCTGACTATTTACAGATAAACCCTTTCATATCTTTCTGCTTATATGTGGCAGCTCGTGTCTTCGTTCAATACCTGAAGAGTCGACCAGATGATAGCCAGACGGGCGACTCACTTCGATTCCTTCTTTCTGCTATGAACGCTTTGAAGAGGAAGAATCCATTGACTGAGTCATTCTTGGTTCAGTTAGATGTTGACCTGGAAGGATTAGGCATGCGCAATCCGAAATACAAATCGGTGTTTGCGTACAGTGACGATAATGTGAGTACTACACCAAACAGTCGATAATTATCACCGCCTGACATTCCTTAGCTTGGCATCTCAAGCGCTAGAGCTCCTCAGCTGGGTCCTCAAACAACAACATCAGCAAATGGTGCGAAAGTCACAAACCAGTGCAATTTCCTTAGAATCTCCGACGACATAAATCCAATGGACGATTCCAGTCCAACTGGACCGACAAATACCTCAAATGACTTCCGCCGTGAATCCGATCCTGCCTCAGCCGAAACCACAAACGCCCGTAACGATGGTTTCGGGGACCAGCCTAACTGGATGCCCATTGACAGCCAGCTTTCTTCAGAGCAACGCAATTTACAAGGTTTAGCAATTGGAGACATGGCTTCAATTTCTATCACCACCGCAAGCTACAGGAACCACGAAATAAACACTGGTAGTGGCTACGGTAACAGTGAAAACAGCACCACCGCCGACACTGGGCTCTCACCAGACACAGCAAACTCAACCTCCAGTCGACCGACACCAAACGCCAGCACACCCTCAGATACACGCCCCAGTTTGAAGCCAGGACAGACTTCAGGAAGAGCATCTTACGAGACCAGCCCTGCTACCTCGAAGCAACGTCTCCCAAACACCGATGGCCGCACAATGGGTTCATTTTTCTCCACTCAGCCAGACTATAGCAATATTGTCCCAACAGGTCTTACCCCTGATAATACTTTTACCATGCCAGAGACACCTGGCAGATCCTTCGATGTGCCCAGTGGATGGGAGATGAACAACCAGCAGACAACTGGATTGACCCCTGTTGGTGAGGGAGTGTTCAGAACGCTAATGGGATTAGGACCGATGGATCCTATGTAAGTTACCCCGACCCTCAATCCCTTTTATGGGTCCATTTTTAACAGTATCTGCAGGGATATTGGATGGGAAGGCGGCTCTTAGAAGCATAATCACTACTCGGTTCTTCCTTTTAATGGCATTAATGACGCTTACGGGAAGAAGGTTTCCCAAACTTAGGGCCAGGCGTTTATGGATAATGGGCTCTGAAATCTCTTACTTCACAGCGCATATCTTCTTGTGTATCTTGTTCGGAAGGCCCATGTAAAACATATACCATATTTTCCCGAATTTAGACGGCAGGACAGGATTGGACCTGGAATTGGGGCCCGGTTTGGCATTCCCGCTCTACGGTTGTTACGGCAATACAAAAACTTATCAAACATATCAAATAGACTATCACGTTCTATGCATGACCTATTTTTGGTGTATTAAGTTCCCTGATGCATCTCTTTCGTGCTCTTGCAGATCATATTCATTTCAGCCGAAACCTTCTATCCTCACCAAGTTTCCGAAAGGACGAGAAGGATGTGGATGGCTGCCCACCCTTGCTTTCCCAGAAGCTTCCCGCGGAGATGTTTAACATTTAGACGGAAAAGAGCCCGGCAAATGTCCTAAATTAGAATGGGATGGAGGAGCCTAAAGCCTCTTGTGTAACGTGGAGACTTTGGTGACGTGCCAAAGTTCAGCTGGATCTCTACCCTGAAACGTCGTAACCGCCTGCACGGTGTGAGTAACCAGTAACCTTATTTAGGGACCTGGGAGACTCGGATTGGGAGATCTGAATCCGAGGGGGTGAGGGAGGTTAACGAAAACCGAGGTTGGTCTGTGAGCTGACGAATGAATGGGAGGGAAGGATGACCCGACTCGTACTTCCCGCCTATCAGGGGCTCTTGAACCTCGCTCAACCGCTCGCTAGGTGTCGCCGAGGTTGTGCAGGAAGGAGTGTTAAGGGAAGGGTGGGTAGCATTGGTAGAAACTAGGGTTAAGCCGCTGGGTGAGTTACTTGTAAGGCTGAGAGAGACACACGGGAAGGACTCTGTATCCCTTTAAGGAAACTTTCGAGAAAGCTTGAGAAGGTGAAAAGAAACGGATAGTGCAGCAAGTAGGTGAAGAAGGAACACATAACATCGCCAGTCACACAGAATCGTACATCTTTTTCTAGTATGATACATGCTTGAACTTCTTTTGTACATCACAGAGCGAAGTGTGGTGAACGACCACAGATAGCATGGTCCACTACTTGACTTTTCGTTTCCCTTGATTTCGTTCTCGAGCTGTGACAACCCATTTGTTTGGCTTTCTGACCTTTCGAGTCTTGTAGCCTCCTTTGGCCTGCGCAGATTTAGCAATTGAGCGGTCACAAGCGAAGAGTCACAGCGACTTACGGGCATACCCCACGGGCTTACAGGATCGACATTGCCCTTGGACTTTCCTCGTCCACCACCATGCGGATGATCGGCTGCAGATTTGTTAGGTCTTGGCAGTAGCATTAAGTTCAAAACGGAAGTTCTTACCTGCATTCATTGCAAGACCTCTGACTGTTGGCCGGATGTTTAGCCATCGCGATCTCCCAGCCTTACCAAGTTGCCGATGCATGTAGTGAGGGTTGCTTGCAATACCAATCGTTGCACACGCATCCCGGCTTACTTTCCGGATTTCACCGCTTTGCAAGCGTACATTGACATACTTATTGCCCCCTTTCGTAGTCTCCTCGTCTTTTGACACAACCACAGCATGTGTACCTGCACTCCGACAAAACACAGCTCCTTTCCCTCTTGTGGATCCAACATTGTAGATGATAGTCCCGATAGGAATCATGTGAAGTGGTAGACAATTGCCTCGCCATGCAGTCTTTGCAGCCAGCACACCGGGATCAACAACTCCTCCCATGCTCTCCAGCAAATCTCTAGGAATGCCAGCCCGATAGCTCTGAACGACGTCTCCTGCTCTCATTCCCTCAGCAGCTACGATATAGCTTTTTCTTCCCGTAGCTTCTTCGTTCAGTAATGCAATATGAGCACTTCGTCCTGGATCGTGCTCAATGCGTTCAACAGTATGAGGTCCTGGCGTCATCCGCAGGAAATCAACAGTTCTTATTCGTCTTTTGTGGCCACCACCTCGATGTCTGATTGTGATGCGACCACTATTGTTTCTGCCTCCCTTTACATGACCCTTCTTTGCGAACGTCAATGGGAGAAACGGTCTCCCTTTCCATAGATGATCGTTGATCGGTCGTTTGAGATGTCGCACACCAGGAGTTCTTGGTTTGTAGGTCCGCATCTGAAATGTGGCACTGCCTTCATCCACAGCTGGAGGCGGTGCAAAGCCACTTATGAGAGGAGAAGGTTCGACCTTCACAGGCTCGACGATAGTTGCGTACAGACGGGGGAGGTGTTGTCTGATGGAAATGTATTTGCATGATGTGTTCTGGGTCTGCCGCAGCAGTATCCGTGGTTGCAACATTGCGGGCAGAGCCAATTACCTGTCCACTAGGAGGAGGCTCAACTCCGAGGGATTGAGAGCTGCGAAGTCGGTGTTGACAGGAAGTTGTCCAAATCCATATTTGGAGGTGAAGTCCTGCCGCTCCAAGAGCTTTTGACTTAGGTTAGTCCACAAATCGTTTAGCGTGCATCCGCCACACGTCGCGTTCAGCCACAACTGTGGTTAGAACGCGCGACTTGTGCCTCTAGCTCACCGTAGCGCGTTGCTCTGGCGATTGAAGTCAACAGAGCCAACTTTGTGCCTGCAGCATCCCTGCTGGACCTCTTCCTGCTCCCCTCCCACTACAGTCCTGCACAAGAAAAGCATCCAATTGACCTCAGAAAAATTCCTCGCTCCTAAGACCGTTCAAAATTAAGATCTCCATCTTCTTTGAACATCTCAAGTCCTTTCAAATTACTTTCCTCCCTTGCGTGAGGCATCTCGACGCGGGATTGCCTTGCATTCTGGTAAGGATTCTGAGTCGCGCTAAGTCACCACCCATAACAAGCGAGAACCTCCACCCTCTTGAGCTCTCGTCCAAGTCTTTCGTCACGGTTTTGTACCTCCTCTCAAACACCACAACGACCTTCCTACAAACTTCCAATACTCAAAGCGCCTTTACCTCTGAGTTTCGGAGGAATATCAAGTCCGCGGTGACGCATTGAGTACTCAGGCTACCGTGCCACCATACTCAAGAGGTCCTCTATCGACGTTATTGATACTGTGCATTACGGTTCCAACAGGAGTACCAATTACTCATACAAGAGTGTGTCGGTACCTTATTTGATTTCATGTAAGTATTTTCATGTCCAGTCTTTATGAAATACGTCCAGTCGCGTCCAGTCCGCGTCGTTCGCTTCCCCTCACGAAGTTTTCAACCTCTGTATACCGCGTCCTTGCTGACCACAAACCTAGCTCTTGACCTTCTGCAAGTTACCATACCGTAATAATTAATACATCTGCAAATCAAAATGCCTCCAGTAAGTTGAGACGATCAATTTATCTGAAGTCATTCCCGTCTCTGCTCGCTTCAATCGTGTGTAAGCACATACTGACAATTCGCCTCTAGGCTCGAGCTGCCTCTACTAGGCGAGCTGTCATGAACGAGAATGATGAGAATAGTGCCACCGGAACGACGCGTCTTACCAGATCCAAATCCGCTGCTTTCACTGAAGATGTTGTCGGTGCCGCCAAGAAGCCACTCCAGTCGAAGAAGTCTGGAGTCAATACTCAGGCAACACAACCACTCCGCAAGCGTGCTGCGTTGGGAGATGTAAGCAATGTCACGAAGGGAGATGTCGTTGTTGATGGGAAGAAGAATGCAGGAAAGGGTGGTCTTGTTTCAAAGGCTGCTCAGCCTACCGGTGTACAAAAGAGCCTGTCACGGACAAACTCCAGCCGTTCAGTTCTTGGAACCAAGGACATGAATAAGAAGTCTTCGGACGGGAAGCGAAATGGCTCGGGATCTGGAGTTATGGCTGCTAAGAGAAAGACAAGCGAGTCTTCAAGCACGTTCTCAATCAAGGAAGAGACACCAGCTAAGGAGGAGCAACCACTAAGAAAGAAGATTCATATTGAGCAAGTTGAAAGACGAGTCACGGTTGAGGAGTACAAGGAGAATGAAATCGTGAAGGATGTCGAGCCGAAGGAGTCAGTCGTCCAACAATTTGCAGAGGGTGTCGAGGATCTGGACCGCGAAGATCTTGACGACCCTTTGATGGTGGCTGAATACGTTGTTGAGATCTTCGAGTACTTGAAGCAGTTGGAGGTTGATACTCGGCCAAACGCAGACTACATGGACCACCAGGAAGACTTGGAGTGGAAGATGCGAGGCATTCTTGTGGACTGGCTGATCGAAGTTCACACGCGTTTCCATCTGCTGCCCGAAACCTTGTTCCTTGCCGTGAACATCATCGACCGCTTTCTCTCAACCAAGGTCGTTCAGCTTGACCGCCTTCAATTGGTTGGTGTTACCGCTATGTTTATTGCCTCCAAGTACGAAGAGGTCCTGTCTCCTCACGTTGCCAACTTCCGTCACGTCGCAGACGATGGATTCACAGAGGCCGAAATCTTGAGTGCTGAACGCTACGTCCTCACTGCTCTCAACTATGATCTGAGCTACCCTAACCCCATGAATTTCCTGCGCCGCATTTCAAAGGCAGACAATTATGATATTCAAACGCGCACTCTTGGCAAGTACCTGATGGAGATCAGCTTGCTTGACCACCGCTTCATGCATTATCTGCCAAGCCACGTTGCAGCTGCTTCGATGTATCTCGCTCGCAAGATTCTTGACAGAGGTGAATGGGTATGGTTTAGACTCGCTTCTGTTATAGGATATATCTAACGGAGTACAGGACCCAACCCTTACTCACTATGCTGGATATTCCGAAGAGGCGATCCAACCAGTATTCAAGCTGATGGTGGACTACCTCGCCCGTCCTGTCACCCACGAAGCTTTCTTCAAGAAGTATGCTAGCAAGAAATTCCTCAAGGGTAGGTAATCTCCTCATTACTTAATATATCTGATCTAACTGTTGCAGCCTCCATTCTCACTCGACAATGGGCTAAGAAGCACGCTGCCGAGCTCGGCGTTGATGTTTCTGTTCCCCTTGACATGGCGGCTCGGTAGATATGATGACGTTACGAATGGAATATCCATACACGACTAGGTGTAGTTGCTCTGGATACAAAAAAAATTGCATTATTGGATGGGAGACGAACCGACATTACGATAGACGGATGACTTTCTTAAAGACATCACTTACTGTTCGTGTACATCTCGCCGGGTCTTCAAAGACCTCGTGCTGGACTGATGCCATGGAACGGATACTACTGTCTTTTCTTGTTCGGGACTTGCTATTGCGCTGCATCATCATTTTTCACTCTCCATTTGGCTGGCGTCCGTGTTCTCTTGGGAGTACGGAGTTGGCTTACCTGTTGTTATAACCTCACTCCCACTGTCTGAGTATTGAATGGCAAGAAAAGTCC